>ERZ1292633.1473-Hain-H41-02um-R1-1473-length-25411-cov-7_pt1 | contig 25411 bp, 14 predicted proteins | sample MGYA00564406_ERZ1292633 | MGnify/ENA primary metagenome ERZ1292633 (study PRJEB36523, sample SAMEA6512639) | groundwater metagenome | collected 2019-01-08 | study: AquaDiva: Metagenomics assemblies of 32 groundwater samples | reverse complement strand
CCTCGCCGACATCCCGAAAGGCGCTCTACTTGTGGGTAGCAGCAAGCGTAAAACGGCCGGCCTGAAACGCCGCCTTCGGCGGCGAAAGGGCGGCTCAAGCGGCCTGAAATGCGAGCCACCCCAATCGGCACCCATGAGCAACGTAGCGTTGTAGTGTTAAGAGTGGTTGCCGCAGCTTCTTCGGAGCCCCGGCATTAATCCCGGGGTTCGGGAAAGGGGATGGCCGGAACCGACTGTTCGCCTGCCTGTGCGGGCGAACCGCACGCAGACAGGGCGGCCCGATCTCCCGCGGAAAACGAAGGACTGTAGGTGGTTTGACGCCAGGTCGTGCGGGTCAGCCCGAGGGCTTTGAGCAGCGCGTTGAAAAGGATTCCGATCGTAACGCCGCCGCCGAGAACGTAGGTTAATGACCAGGTGAATCCGTACCCAACGGCTGAATAGAGTCGTCCCGTCACGATTTGCAGGAGAACAACCACGGCGCCCCATGCCAGGCACGCCGACTTCCACGGGTGTCCCTCGCCCGCCGGTGCAACGGCGACTCCCGCCGCGGCGACGAGGAGGCTCATCCACGGAACGGCGACGCTGACCGCGATCATGCTCAGCGCCGACGCGACGCTTACCGGTCTTTCGAGACAGCCGTAGAAGATGCGGCTCCAACCGTGAAACGCACCAGCCAGGCTGTCGTACATGCGGACGAGATAGAGTCCGTCATTCTCAACGACCCGAAGCCACCAACCCCGCCGCTTGGCCAGGCGGGCGAGATGGATATCCTCATTGATCCGGGTTCGAACGGCTTCATGCCCGCCGATGTCGTTGTAGCATGAGCGGCTCATCAGCATGAACGCCCCGTTGGCGTATGCGGTCGGAAGCCGCGGATCGTTGACTCGCCCGGGCCGAAACCAGGCAATCAGGACGACGGCGCACACCGGCTGCACGATGCGCTCCCAAATCGTGCGGGCTTCGAGCGTGGGAATGATGGACAGGAACTGCACGCGGTGCTCGATTGCGTCGCGCATGGCCAGCGAAAGTGTGCGGCGGGAAGTCTGGCGACAATCGGCATCGGTGAACAGCATCCATTCGCCGGTGCTCGCCGCGACGCCGAGGCGCACGGCGTTGTGCTTGCCGAACCAGCCGTCCGGCAGCGAATCGACGCGCAGCACGCGAAGGCGGTCGGGGTGTTGCTTCTCGAGCCGCCGGAGAATCACCGGCGTCCGGTCGGAGCTGCGGTCGTCAACTACGATCACTTCAAAGTCGGGGTAATCCTGCGTAATGAGGCTGGCAATGCAGGCTTCGATGTTCCGCTCTTCGTCCTTGGCGGCGAGGATGATCGAGACGCGCGGCGATGGTTGAGGCGGGGCGTCATGCGTCCGGTCGCCGAGCACCTGGCGATTTCGCAGGGCCGCCTCCAGTATGACGGCGCGGACGACCCACAACAGGCCGATCAATCCAGCCGCCGCCAGCCAAAGTTGAAATCCCATGGACATAAGAACAAACCGCCCCGATTCGCCGACGGCGAATGGTCGAATTATGACCGCAAACGCGGGCGATCGCCACTGGGGTTGCCCTCCCGCGTCTGGGCTTCGCTCCGTCGAAAAGGCCCCAATGAGTGCAGAGTCGGGTCAAGAACCAACGGGGCAGCGTGGATTCCATCCGTCGATTGCGAGATTGGCCTGCGTTGGTCAGGTGGTGCGTGATTCCGCGCAGGTCTCCTGGGGCGGAACCGATGTCAGGGCGTTTGATTCCTTTGGCTCGATTGGCACGTCGGTTGCAGGGAGTTTCTTGACGAACCCCAAGTGTATCATGGGCAACGGGGAAAGGGGCCGGTGCGCGCCGGATCGGTGCGGCGCGAGATCGCAATCATGCAACTTGTGCTGCACCCTGAGCGGGCGCGGACCGATAGTCGCACAGGGATAGGCTATTGACCGGCTGGTTTCGCGTTCAGGCCAATCCGGAGAATCTGTCATGGCCCTGCTTGCCGAGCGTCTCTCAAGAATCGGTACGGAAAACGCGTTCAAGATCGGTCCCTACATCCGCGGCGTGGAGCAGGCCGGTCACAAGGTCATCAAGTGCAACCTCGGTGAGCCGGACTTTGCTCTTCCCGCACACATTCGCGAGGAGATCAAAGCACAGCTCGATGCGGACAATACGCACTATTGCGATCCGCAGGGCATCCTGCCGCTGCGGACGGCGGTAGCGAACCACCTGAGCACGACGCGGGGGCTGTCGATCACGGCGGATCGCATCGTCGTCTTTCCGGGCGCCAAGCCGCCCATCGGTTTTTGCCAGCACGCCTACCTGGATGAGGGGGACGAGGTGATCTATCCGTCCCCGGGGTTCCCGATTTACGAGTCGTTTGCAAGGTACGTCGGCGCGGTCCCGGTGCCGCTTCACCTGCAGGAGGAGAAAGGCTTTGCGTTCGGGGGCAACGACCTTGCGTCGCTCATCACGAAACGCACCAAACTGATCATCCTGAACTTTCCGTCCAACCCCACCGGAGGCGTCGCGTCGAGGGAGCAATTGCGAGAACTCGCCGACGTGATATTGAACCGCACATCCGACGACGTGCGGGTCTATTCGGACGAGGTCTACGAGGACATCCTATTCGACGGGGCGAAACACTGTTCGATCGCGTCCGTGCCGGGCATGGAACGCCGTACGGTCATCGTTTCCGGCGTCTCGAAGAGCTTCGCGTGGACCGGCGGTCGAGTGGGCTGGGCCGCATTTCCGACGGCGGAGGAAGCCGCTGCTTTCAAAAACCTGAATATCAATTACTTCTCGTGCATTCCCGCCTACAACCAGGAGGGTGCCCGGATGGGTCTGGAATCGCCGAAGAGCGCTCCGTGGATCGCGTCGATGGTTTCGGCGTTTCAGGAGCGGCGGGACCTTGTCGTGGACGGTCTGAACGGGATCGAGGGTGTTTCGTGTCAAAAGCCCCGCGGGGCGTTCTACGCCTTCCCGAACATCGCGGGATTGTGCGAGCGGTTGGGCGTGTTTCGCGCGCTCGAGTCGTTGCCGGAGTCCGTACGCCGTCAGACGAGTCCTTCGACGCTTTTCCAGATGTTTCTGCTCTTCCGGCACCACGTCGCGACGATGGACCGGCGGTCGTTCGGGCGGATCGGGAGCGAGGGAAGGCACTTCCTGCGAATCTCAATCGCCACGGGAGCCGAAGAATTGCGCGAGGCGTTGCGTCGCATCGAGAACGCCGCCGCCGACAGGGCGGGCTTTGCGGAGTTTGTCGCAAAAGGCGAACATCTGTTCTGACGCAGGCGTTCGGCGGATTCGCGCGATGGTTCACGCGGCGCCGCCTTTGTTCGCAGTTGATTTCACGCGGGAGAGCATGCGATGGCGATGGAGTTCGGGCCTAGACGCGGTGTCTTCATTCAGATCGAGGACGACGTCAGCGAGGTCGGCGATGCGCTGACAGCGGATGAACTTCGGGCGTTCGAGGACTTCGACGAGCTGTATCGCTGCGCCTGCGCCCTACTGTACAACTACGTACCGATGTCCGGGCATCCGGGAGGTTCGATCTCATCAGGTCGGTTTGTTTCCGCACTCCTCTTCGACTCCATGGACTATGACCTGTCGAGTCCGGATCGCGAGGATGCGGATATCATTTCCTATGCCGCCGGCCACAAGGCGCTGGGGCTGTACGCGATGTGGGCGCTGCGCGACGAAATCGCGCGACTGGCGTGCCCGGAATTGCTCCCCGCCGACAAGAGCAAGCGACTCCGCCTCGAAGACTTGCTGGGGTTCCGTCGAAACCCGGTCACGAAGACGCCGCTCTTCGCCGAACTTGGCGTCAGGCCCCTCGACGGACATCCGACCCCCGCGACGCCGTTCGTCCGTCTCGCGACGGGAGCGTCCGGCGTGGGCGTCGCGGCTTCGTTGGGACTCGCCGTTGCGGCGTCTGATTATTTTGGAGCAGACGCGCCCGACGTTCACATCATCGAGGGCGAGGGTGGACTCACGCCGGGCCGAGTCAGTGAGGCGCTCGCGGCGGCAGGGACGACATCGCTCAACAACGCTTTTCTGCACATCGACTGGAACCAGGCTTCGATCGACTCGAACCGCGTGTGCCGCGACGGCGACTCGCCGGGCGACTATGTGCAGTGGAACCCCATGGAACTCGCTTACCTCCACGACTGGAACGTGATCTATGTGCCCGACGGGACGAATCTCCGGCAGATCGTCGCGGCCCAGCGCCGCGCCGTATCGCTCCATACCGGTCAGCCCACCGCGATCGTTTATCGAACCACGAAGGGTTGGCGTTACGGCGTCGAAGGGAAGGCTTCGCACGGGTCCGGGCACAAGCTCTGTTCTGCCGGTTTTTACGAAGCGTTGAGACCGCTGACCGGCGACGTACAGGGCGCATTGCCGACCTGCGATTCGCAGGCGACGAGTTGTCGCGACGGGCGGGACGGAGTCATTCTCGAACAATGTTTCTGGGAGGCGTTGTGCAGTCTGCGCAGTGCGATCGCAAAACACTCGACCATGGTTGATTCGCTCGCCGCGCGACTGCGGGCCGCGAGTGAACGGCTCGACACGCGGAGCCGCAAACCGCGCGGCGGCGCGCCGCGTTTGGAAGCGGCGTATGAGGCCGTGATCGGCCGCGAACGCGTCATCCCGAAGGAACTCGCATTGAAGCCGGGTGCCCAGACCACGCTCCGCGCCGAGCTTGGGCGCGTCCTCAACCACTTGAATCGCGCGAGCGGCGGAGCGATGTTTGCGGCCGCGGCGGACCTACTCGATTCGACAAGCGTCGCCAAGGTCGGCGACGGATTCGGCGAGCGGTATTTCAATCGACAGACCAACACAGGCTCACGACTACTCTCCATCGGCGGCATCTGCGAGGACGCGATGTCCGGCGTTCTCTCGGGCCTATCGACGTTTGGGCGGCACATCGGCGTCGGGGCGTCGTACGGCGCGTTCATCGCGCCGCTGGGACACATCGCCGCACGCCTCCACGCGATCGGCAATCAAGCCCGGCAGTCCGTGACGGGTGAACCGTACTGTCCGATGATTCTGATCTGCGCGCACGCGGGACTGAAGACCGGCGAAGACGGACCGACCCACGCGGATCCGCAGGCCTTGCAGGTTTTGCAGGGCAATTTCCCGCGTGGAACGATGATCACCCTGACGCCGTGGGATCCGCAGGAGTTGTGGCCTCTCGTTGCGGCTGCGCTCGCGCGTCGTCCGGCGATCATCGCGCCGTTCGTGACCCGCCCGACGGAACAGGTGCTGGACCGCGAGGCGCTGGGACTCGCTCCGGCGACCGACGCCGCCCAGGGCGTGTACCTGTTGCGGAAGGCCGGCGGGCGCGGCGACGGCGTCGTCGTCTTGCAGGGCAGCGGAGTCGCGTATTCGTTCGTTCAGGAAGCCCTGCCGCTCTTGGATCGAGAAGGAATCGACTTGAATGTCTACTACGTCGCCGGCGCGGAACTCTTCGAGCTTTTTCCCGCCGACGAACGGGAACGCATATTTCCGCGGGCGCACGCCGACCAAGCCATGGGGATCACCGACTTTACCTTGCCGACGATGTATCGGTGGATCACCTCGTCCGCCGGACGCGAAGCCACGCTCCATCCGTTCAGAAGCGGGCATTTCCTCGGCAGCGGGCAACCGGACAAAGTTCTCGAAGAGGCCGGTCTGGACGGCCGCGGTCAGTATGAGGCCGTCTCCGCTTACGTGAATGGGCGAAAGCCGACGCGAATCAAAGCCCATTCGATGAGCGGGCGTTGAGAACCGAGCGGTCGAGTCTCCTCCGAAGCAGGCGTTTCCATTCTCGTGCGCGAAGGGCGGGTGGCGGGTGGCGCCACGCTTGCGTCCCGGCGCGCCGGGATGATTTCGCTTCGCGATTCGGAGTGATGGAGTCGTAAACAACCTGACATGCAAAAAGCTTGGCCTTTGATCTCACGCTTCGCTGATGTCGAGGGGCGTGAAACATGCCCACGCAAGCGTGGACATGGCCCCCGGCGGTCCCACAGGCTGTAAAACGAAAGCAGAGAAGAATCCGCCCGGCTGCGACCTCAGGAGTTTGAAGACGTCGTTGCGATGTCCCCGGCTGGGATTATCATCGCGCGGATGGAGCGCAACATCTATCTGCTCACGGCGTATGACGGGACGGAATTCCACGGTTGGCAGAATCAGCCGGGGCTGCGAACCGTCCAGGACGTGCTCGAGCAGGCGATTCGGCGGGCGGTGCGGCATCAGGTCAATCTGATCGGCAGCGGGCGGACCGATTCGGGCGTTCACGCGGCCGGTCACGTGGGCAACTTTCGGACGACGTGCGAACTTTCGCCGAGCAAGCTCCGCCATTCGATCGGTTCGCGGTTGCCCAAGGACGTGTCGATCGAAGCGCTGCGCGACGTTCATCCGAACTTCCACTCCACGAAAAGCACGGTGAGCAAACTGTATCGGTACCGCATTTACCATGCGGAGAGGCGGCCCGTCGAACGGCTCGTGCAGCGATACACCTATCACTTCTGGCAGCCGCTCGATGTCGATCGGATGCGGGAGGGCGCAAAGCACTTCATCGGGGAGCGCGACTTTTCGGCCATGACCGCCAGCGGGGGCGAGCGTGAGTCGATGGTGCGGACGGTGTTTCGCTGCGACGTCGAACGTCACCTCGACGAGATTCGTATCGACGTGGAGGGCGGCGGATTCCTGTACAAGCAGGTGCGGAACATGGTGGGCACGCTGATGAACGTGGGGCGCGGACTGCGGGGACCGGAGTACGTTGCGGAGGTTCTCGCCGGCGGCGATCGGACCAGGGCCGGTCCGACCGTGCCCGCGCGCGGGTTGTGCCTGCAATGGGTGCGCTACCCGCCGGAACTTCTTGTGCCCGTACCCGATATGGAGCGAAACGCCGAGGTCGAGGCGACCGGATGAACGCCGAAAAGACGCTTCCACCGCTCAGCATCTGCCACGTCATCACCCGCCTCATCATCGGCGGAGCGCAGGAAAACACGGTGCTCACCTGCCGGGGACTTCACGATAAGGGTCACCGCGTGACACTCATCGCGGGGCCGGAGACCGGACCGGAGGGGTCGCTTTGGGACGAAGCCCGTTCGATCGGATGCGAGGTGATCGCGCTCGATTCGCTTCGCCGTGCGGTGCGGCCGATCGTCGACCTGCGGGCGAGGCGAGAACTGGTCCAGTTATTTCGGCGCATCAAACCCGACGTTGTCCACACGCACAGCAGCAAAGCGGGAATCGTTGCGCGGTCGGCGGCTTTCGCGGCGGGCGTGCCGGTCATCGTCCACACGATCCACGGAATGAGTTTCAATCGGACGCAATCGCGATGGGTGCGAGCGGCTTATCGAATGATGGAGCGGCGAGCAGCGCGATACACGCACGGCATCATTACGGTGGCGGATGCGATGATCGACCAGGCCGTCGCGGCGGGCATCGCCCCGCGCGAGCGATTCACGACGATTCGGTCGGGATTGGAAACGGATCGATTCGCGCCGTGCGCCGAGTCGCGGCAAAAGCATCGTGGCGAATGGGGCATCGGTGAGGGCGAGATCGTCGTCGGAACGATCGCCCGGTTGTTCGAGAACAAGGGATATGAGGAAATCATCGCGGCGATGTCGTCGGCCGTCGCCCGCGAGCCGCGACTGCAGTTTGTGTGGATCGGCGATGGGGCGGATCGGTCGCGTTACGAGCGGGAACTCGCCCGGCTGGGACTGCGCGATCGGGTGACGCTGGCGGGGCTGGTCCGACCGGAGCAGGTGGCGTCGATGATCACCGGGTTTGATATGTTGGTGCACGCGTCGCGTTGGGAAGGCTTGCCGCGTGCGGTCGTTCAGGGGTTGCTTGCGGAAGTGCCCGCGATCAGCTTCGACAACGACGGCGCGCCGGAAGTCGTGCTGCCGGATCGGACGGGGATTCTGGTTCGCTTCGGGGACGTGGGCGGGCTTTCGGATGCGATGGCGGCCCTCGCCCGCGATGCGCAGCGGCGCCGCGAACTGGGGCGATGCGGGCGGGCACACTGTCTGGACCTTTACGACTGGCGGCGAATGGTCGACGACATCGAACGCTTGTATCGGCGCATCGTCAAGCAGGCGGGGCACGGCGGCGCCGGAGCGTCGAAACGACATTCATCCGGGAATTCCGGGACGACATAAAGGGCAAGAGCGCAGACAGTAGTGGGTTACTTGGCTTGACCACAACCCTCGAACGTGGTACTTTCAACGCTCGTTTCTATCTTGTCTTCGGAGGATCCTGGGTTTCCGTTCACTTTCGGAGGGAATGCCATGCAAATCAGGTCGGTCGGAATCGGATTTGTTTTCGCGATCGTTGCGGCTCTGGATGGTCAGGCGGCGGTCGTCGCGGGGCCCTGCGCGTGCAACAGCAACGTGGACAACAACGGCTTCGTGAACGCCATCGACGTTGCCATCGTGAAGGACTGCATCAGCGGTGTGAACTGCGGATTGTGCGTCAACAGTTGCGACGTGGACTGCGACGGGGATATCGACTACTACGACGCCGGCGTCGTCGCCTGTGTCCACCAAGGGCAGTCGAACTGCTGCAGCGAGCCGGACGGGGCATGCACGGGCGCGAACGCCACGCCCGCGTGTGTCCTGACCACCGACAACTACTGCTCGGTGGCCAGTGGGACCTGGCACGGCGCCAATACAATCTGCTCGGGGAACGAGGTCGTGGGGATCCCCGCGGCCTCAACCTGGGGATTGATCGCGATGACGATCAGTCTCCTCGCCGTCGCGACGATCGTACTCCAACGCCGAACTCCCGTAATAGCCCCGCAGGGGCGACACAATTGACCGCGCCTCAACCGTGCCGCGCCTCCGGGGCTTTTGAATAATGGATGTTCGTCTGTGTTTCCCACGGCTGACGCCGTGGGCTGCGTTCTCCAGTGGGCTACGTTCTCCAGTCCTTGGTGGGGCTTGCCCTACGTTCGATCTTCACAATTCGACATTCGCTATTCGCAGCATCAGCCGCGCAGGAACCCTTCCGCCACGCCGACGAGTTCCTTCACGTGCGAAACGCTCGTGGCGAAGAGTTTCTTCTCGTCGTCGTTGAGCTTGACCTCGATGACCTTCTCCACCCCGCCCGCGCCGAGGACGCACGGCACGCCAACGAAGTATCCGCCCACGCCGTATTCGCGGTTGCAATAGGCCGCACAGGGGAGGATGCGCTTCTTGTCCTTGATGATCGCCTCGGCCATCTGGATCGCGCCCGACGCGGGAGCGTAGTAGGCGGAGGTGCCCATGAGCTTGACGAGTTCGCCGCCGCCCATCTTGGCTCGCTCGATGATCGCGGCGAGTCGATCGGTCGGGATGAGATGCGTCACCGGAATGCCCGCGACCGACGTATAGCTCGGCAGCGGCACCATGTCGTCGCCGTGCCCGCCCATCAGCAGCGCGGTGATGTCTTCGACGCTGCAACCCAGCTCCATGGCGATGAACGTGCGATAGCGGGCGATATCGAGGCAGCCGGCCTGTCCGACGACGCGTTGCGTGGGAAAGCCCGTCTTCTTCCAGGCGGTATAGACCATCGCATCGAGCGGATTCGACACGACGATCAGCACCGCGTTGGGCGCGACCTTCGCGATCTGTGTGGACACTTCGCCGACGATCTTGACGTTGGTCTGCACGAGATCGTCGCGGCTCATGCCGGGCTTCCGCGGGATGCCCGCGGTGATGACGACGACGTCGCTACCGGCGGCGTGGGCGTAGTCGGCCGTGCCGGTGATCTTGCAGTCGAACCGTTCGATTGGCGCACACTGGGCGAGGTCGAGGGCCTTGCCCGCGGTCTTGTCCGCGAAATCCGGAATGTCGATCAGCACGATGTCGCCGAGTTCCTTGGCCGCCGCCCACACCGCGCAGCTCGCCCCGACGTTGCCCGCTCCGACGATGGTGATCTTTGCACGCTTCATGGTCATTCTCTCTTTCTTCGCTCTCTCCGAAGCCGAAACATTCGTGGCGACATGATACGACCATTGGGTGGCATGGCCAAGCGAAGCGCCGTCTTGCGCGGTACGATAGGTGCATCCCAAATCAGGTGGCGGCGTGTTGGTTTCCAAGTCATGCTGAGCGAAGCGAAGCATCCCGGCCCGCCGGAAGATTCTTCGCTGCGCTCAGAATGACACCCATGGGCATCTTTCGCCACACAAACTTGTCCTCGAACGAAGTGAAGGAATGGGATGTACCCCAGCGCGATTTGGCGATTGGGTGATTTGGCCCTTCGCTTGCGCTCCGGGTTCGGATGGGATGGGTGCCCCACCGCTTGCGCCTGTTCCGACGAACCGGGGGTGGGGGACTGACGCGCCGGACGCCATACCGCCGCTTGCGTGGGCGAGTTGCGACCGATACCGTTCCGTGCGTGGCCGACCGATCAAATGCGGCATTGCCGGCGGACCGGCGAGGCTGGCGCGACTGGCTGGGGCTGAACTCCTCGACCGTCGCGCTGCTCGGAACGATTCTTCTCGTTACCGCAGCGACGGAACTGTGGTCGCCGCTGATTCCTGAGTACCTGAAAGCCCTTCGCACCAAGGCCGGCGCGGGTGACGCGTGGACGATTCTCCTCGTCGGTCTTTACGGCTTCTATCGAGACGCACTCGAGGCGATCAACTACTACGCGGGCGGAGCGATCGCGGGCCGATTCAACAGCCGTCGCGCGCTGCTCGCATTCAATGTGTTGCCGCTGGTCGGGCTCCTCATTCTGTTTGCGTGGGACTCGGCGGTCGGCGTATTCGTGGCGATTCCGTTCATCTTCGCCTGGGACAGCATCGCCGGACCCGCGACGATCACCGTCGTCGGGGATGCGTTGCCGCCCGACCGCCGCACCATGGCGTTTTCGCTGCAGGCGATTTTCCGCCGTGTTTCGCGCATCGCCGCCTACGCTGTCAGCGCCCCGCTCATCTATTATCTCGGGCGTGTCAACGGCGTCCGTGCCGACGCGCTGATCGCGCTGACCTTTGTTCTCGCCGCAGGGGCGGTTCAATATCGGTTCATGAAGACCGCCAGCCACGACACGGTCGTGGCGGTCCATCGTCCTCGTCATTTGCTTCGTCGTTTCGACCCCGACCTCAAGCGACTTCTCGCCGCCGACATTTTCGCCCGCTGGGCCGAGGGGCTCGCCGGACCCTTCATCATCCTCTTTTGCGTTCCGCTTATTTCGACCGACTTCAACAAGGGCGCCGCCGCCTATCAGTCCATCCTGTTGAGTATTCAGGCCGTCACCAACATCGTGCTGTACGTCATCATCGGACCGCTCGCCAGCCGTGAAGGCCTCGCCAAGAAACCCTACATCGGGCTGACGTTCCTTTTCTTCGCTCTCTTTCCGATCAGTCTCGCGGTGCTCGGTCCGACGCTCGGCTTCGCGGGACTCGCCCTCGCGTTCGTCGTCGGAGGCCTGCGCGAGATCGGCGAACCGGCCCGCAAGGCGATGATCGCGGACCTCGTCCCGTCCGATGTACGCACTCAGGCGATCGGCATGTACTGGAGTGCGCGGAGTGTAGCCGTGATGTGGGCCTCGCCGGTCGGCGCGCTGCTCTGGATCGCGGGCAACCACTTCCGCCCCGGCGCCGGTCCGCTCTGTACGTTCGCCGCAGCCGGCGTGCTCGGCCTCATCGGCGCGGCGCTGTTCTTTCTGCGCTTCGGCCGCGCGGTCGGCCCGGTCAATGAACCACGTTCACCGCGCGGATAATTCCGAAGCCATAGGGTGATCGGACAGCCGACCCGTGAGGCGATCCTTCCCTCGAAGGCGCGCGGCGTCGATAAGCATTCGTCCCGCCCAACGATACACATTGTACTCCGCCAGCAGCGTCCGCATGGCGTGCATGCGCTCTTGCTGTTCTTCAGGTGACATGCGAAGCGCCGTGGCAAGTGCCGAACTCGCCTCATCGAGATCGTAGGGGTTCACGATCAAAGCTTCGGTGAGCTCCTTGGAGGCGCCGGCAAAGTGGCTAAGCACGAGGACGCCGCGTTCGTCATCCCTGGCGGCGACGAATTCTTTCGCCACAAGGTTCATTCCATCATGGAGACTGCTCACGTAACAGAGATCCGCCGCGCGATAGAAACGATAAACGGTAGGAGGTTCGTGGTGGGCGCGCAGAAGGATAATCGGGCGGTATTCACCCGTTGAGAATCGTTCGTTGATTCGAGCAGCGGTGGTTGCCACCGCCTCATCGAGTTGACGGTAGCGCTCGATCGCCGTGCGGCTTGGGGCGGCAAGTTGTACGAACGTGAATCGGCCGCGAAACTCAGGGCAGCGTTCAAGCAGTCGCTCAACCGCCCATAACCGCTCCTCGATTCCCTTGGTGTAGTCCAGACGGTCCACGCCGACACCGAGCAGTGTGTCCGGGGAAAGCTTCAATTCGGCGAGCACTCGCGCGCGGCAATCGCTGGGCTGCGGAATATCCTTGAGCCAATGACTCGGCCACTCAATCGATATCGGGTACGCCCGCACCAGGGTCCTTCGCTTCTGGTGGATCACGGCGGTCTGCTCGCGGTCAATGCGTGCCTCCAGAAAGCGGTCGACGGCGTCGAGGAAGTTGTTGCAATGGAGCTGGGTGTGAAAGCCCAGAATGCTGCTACCGAGCATTCCCTGGAGCAGTTCCTCGCGCCAAGGACAAATCCCCAAGCGCTCCGAATTGGGCCAGGGGATGTGCCAGAAAGAAATGATCGTCGCGCGTGGCAGATGCTCCCGAATCAGGCGGGGTGCTAGAGCGAAGTGGTAATCTTGCACGAAGACGATGGGATCGTCGGAGTCCACCTCACTGCACACCGTTTCGGCGAACCTTCGGTTGGCGATCTGATAGTGCTCCCAGTCCTCCCGCCGGAAAACCGGCCGGGTGTGGGCGATGTGGCACAGCGGCCAGAGCCCTTCGTTCGCGAACCCGTAGTAGTAGCCCTTTTCCTCTTCCGGCGAGAGCCAGACTCTGCGAAGAATGTACGATTCCTCGCCGGGGGGCACGCGAATTCGCCCATCGCGGTCCGCTGTTTCGCGGTCGGCCGAACCGCTCCCGTGAGCCACCCAAACGCCGCCGCACGCCCGCATCACCGGCTCCATCGCGGTGACGAGACCGCTGGCCGGGTGGAGAATGCGCACGGTTCCATCCGCCGCGCGGTCATGGATATAGGGCTCTCGGTTCGCGAGAATGACCACTTTCTCGCCATGCAAGTGCTGGGTGAGCGTTTGCTTTAGCCGTGTCGGAGTCCATGCACCGCCTTCTTCGTCCAACGCCCGGTCAGCGGCGATGCGCTCGATCAACTCCCGTACATCCCGGAAGATCGGTCGAAACTCCCGGCGTTGCGCCCCGCCCTTCAGAAACTTGCGGATCTCTTGTGTCCACCAGCGCCAAAAAAGTCGCCCAGCGAGAACGGTGATGAGCGAAGCGGCAACCGCAAGCAACCCGAATGCGATCAGGATGAGTTGCTGGATTTTCGCCTCGCGCCGATCGATGAAGGCCATGTCGTGTACAAGAACTACAAAGCCCAAGGCTCTCGCTTCCTCTACGAGGGGGACCGCACTGATGTGGACGCGCCCGGCGGGCAGCTTACCCATAAGCCCCACGGTGCGCCATTCTGCGGTGGGCGTATCAGAGGCTTCGCGGACTTGTCGCCCCAAATCGGTACACGAGAACTTGGATGGATACTCTGCGGTTGAGGCAAGGAGGGTCAGATCAGAGTTGCATGCCGCCGCGGCTATCATTCGTTCATCGCGGGTGATTTCCGTCAAGACGTGGCGAATCGCATCGGCTTCGCGTGGGTCCCAGCGCGAGAGCAACGCCCAGCGAGCGCCGTTGACGGCGAGCTGCGTGCGCAGAGCGATGTCCTTCTCAAACCAAGCTTGCGTCGTACGGTTGACGATTTGGAGGGAGCCCCATGCCAGAAGACCCAGGGCGACGACGAGGACCGCCAGAAACCGGAGAAGCCGGGCCATGCGAACCGTTCTACGCTGTAACCGCTTCCCCTGCAATTGCCTTTTTGCTACGCTGCGTGAGGCGGGAATGGCGGCCTCGCGGTTGAGGGGGATGTTGGACGCATGGATGATCTTTCTTCACGGCTACATGAGTTGTCGCGTACCCCTGTGCTGCTCGTCGCCAGCGACTTCGACGGAACGTTGTCGCCCATTGCCCCGGATCCCTCTTTGGCCAAGCCTAATCACGAGGCGATGGTGGCATTGCATGCTCTGGCGGTGATGCCGCAAACTCATGTCGCGGTCATCTCCGGTCGGGCGCTTCGTGACCTGTCGTCGCTCTCCGGCCTATCCGAGGAAGTGCACCTGGTCGGTAGCCACGGAAGCGAATTCGATCCCGATTTCGCGCGAAGCTTGGACCCTAAGCTCATCGACCTGCGCGATCGCATCAAGGACGAATTGCGTGCCGTGGCCGGCGCCGGAAGTGGATTCCGCGTCGAAGAGAAACCGGCAAGCGTCGCCTTCCACTATCGGCTTGCCGATGAGCACGCCGCCCGGCGGGTAGTGGATGCCATCTTGTCCCGGTCCGCGGCCCTGCCCGGCGTCCACCTGAAGCGCGGCAAGAAAGTAATTGAGCTCAGCGTTATCCCCACCGACAAGGGCAAGGCGCTCGCTGCCATCCGTCACCGGGTAGGAGCGACTGCAGCGCTCTTCCTCGGGGACGACGAGAGCGACGAGGATGCGTTCGCTATACTCTGCGGGCCGGATGCCGGCGTAAAAGTCGGTGGCGGAGCGACGCGAGCGTTCTTTCGCGTTACGGACAGCGCCGAGGCGGCGCGCATCTTGGCCACACTGGCAGAGCTACGCGAAGCCTGGTTGAAGGGGTCGGAAGCCATCGCCATCGAGCGACTTGCGCTGCTATCCGATCAAAGGACGGTGGCGCTTGTCACACCGGAGGCGCGGGTCGTCTGGTTCTGTGTCCCCCGGATCGATTCGACGGCGTTGTTTGCTGACCTTCTAGGCGGGCCTGCGGGGGGATTCTTCGCCATCAGGGCAGCGGATGGTTCTCCGCCGATACGGCAAGCCTATGTCGGTGCCACGTTCCAACTCCGGACGGAGTGGCCCGGATTCACTGTGACGGACTACTTGGATTGCTCGAACGGCCGACCCTACCAGCGGGCAGGGCGCTCCGACTTGGTTCGTGTGATCGAGGGCACAGGGCGGATCGTCATTGAATTCGCGCCACGTCCGGACTTCGGACGGGAACTTACGCGGCTTCGCCACCTTGACAACGGCTTGCAAGTGGAAAGTTCGCTGGATCCCATCGTGCTGCGGGCACCGGGAGTGGAATGGCGGCTGGTTGACGAGGGGCCCCATCAGCGGGCCATTGCTGAACACGAGCTGAGTGACCAAGCCGTCGTGCTTGAGCTTCGCTATGGTTTGTCCACATCACAGGAACTTATTATTCCCGAGCCTCGGCGACGGGAACAGACGAGCCGTTTCTGGAACGTTTGGGCGGATCAATTACGGATTCCCCCGGTCTGCTCCGATCTCGTACGGCGATGCGCTTTGGTATTAAAGGCCTTATGTTACGGTCCGACGGGGGCGATCGTCGCCGCGGGAACCACAAGCTTGCCGGAACACGTCGGTGGAATTCGAAACTGGGACTACCGCTACTGCTGGCTCCGCGATGCCGCGATGGCGGCTACGGCGCTCGCCAGGCTCGGTTCCACGGGCGTGGGAACCCGGTTCATAGATTGGCTGCTTGGCATCCTCGACCGCGACGATGCTCCCGAATGGTTCCGTCCGGTTTACACAGTGACCGGAGGGCACTTGAGTGTTGAGGCGGAGATACGAGAGCTGCCCGGCTATCGGGGTAGCCGTCCGGTTCGCGTTGGCAACGCGGCGGCGCAGCAACTGCAACTCGATATATTCGGGCCCATCATGGAGCTCGTAGCGCTGCTGGCGGAAAGCGGTGCCGCGATCTCGACTGAGCATTGGCGGCTCACGGAAGCGATAGTCAACGCGGTCGGCCAGCGTTGGCATGAACCGGACCACGGCATCTGGGAGATTCGTCGCCCGCGGCAGCATTATGTCCATTCGAAGGTAATGTGCTGGATGGCCGTGGACCGCGCGCTTCGAATCGCGCTGGCGTTCTCCGCCCGGCAACCCGCGGAATGGCTTTCGCTGCGTGAAGAGATCGCTCACGACGTCTTGGAGCACGGCTGGAGTCGTGCCGCAGGCGCCTTCACGGCCACCTACGACGACACGGCGTTGGATGCGGCGGCCCTCCAGGTCGGTCCTTCGGGCCTGATCCCGGGAAGCGACCCTCGTTTTGTGAGCACCGTTGAAGCCGTGGAGCGAACGCTGCGCCGAGGACCGACGGTCTACCGGTATTTGTACGACGACGGCCTGCCTGGACGCGAGGGCGGGTTCCACTTGTGTACATCCTGGTTGATCGAGGCGTTGGTCTTGGTTGGCAGGGTGGGCCACGCACGCGATCTGCTCGATCAGTTTTCGGCGCTATTCGGGCCAACGGGGCTGGCGCCGGAGATGTATTGCCCCCGGACACGCCAGTCTCTTGGCAACCACCCGCAGGCTTACTCGCACATCGGTTTGATAAACGCCGCCTTGGCCGTCGCACGCAAACCGTCGGAGGCCCAATGAACTGGGTTCCGAGTACGGCGGTGTCGCAGGTCTGATCGGAGTCATCGTGTTTTTCAACGCTTCGGCCGAGCCTCGGCACCGCGGCCGTCAAGGAGCAGGCACAAGGGCGTCGCCAGTGTTGATAGTCGCCCCCTCGCGCGGAAGTTGCCGACTCGCGTTCCGATCGAATCCAATCCCGGCGCGCCGGGACTGGACGGCGTCGCCGCACTCTTCCGATATCGCAATGAAGCGGATCGATGGGAACGCCGGTTATGTTGCGACAGAGAGAAACCCAACATCGTTACCTGACTGCCTGTGCGTGCATCTGCGTGTTAATCGCCGCCACTCGCGCAAACGCCGGCGACGGCATCGCCACGCTTCGCACCAACCTCGCCTGGCAGATCGCACTCGAACGCGTCGGTTTCTCGCCGGGCGTCATCGACGGTAGCGTCGGGCGAAAAACGGAAACCGCCACGCGCGAATTTCAGCGCGTCAAAAGCCTGCCCCAGACCGGGCGGCTCGACCCCGCGACGCGCGCCGCCCTCGGCGTCGATCCCGCAAGCGCCGTGACGACCTACGCGGTCACATCGGCGGACATCGCGCTCGTTGGTCCCGCGCCGACCGATTGGCTCGCCAAGAGCCTGCTCGACCGTCTCGGCTACGAATCGCTCGATGCGGCCCTTTCAGAGCGTTTTCATTGCACGCGCGGCCTGCTTGCTCGGCTGAACCCCGGTCGCAAGATGACGCAACTTCGGGCCGGTGACACGCTTAACGTACCAGCCATCGACGCTGCGCTTCCGGCGCCGCGCGGCGATCGCATCGAGATCAACCTCGTCGACAAGATCATCCGTGTGCTCGACCGCGACAACCGGCTTGTCGGGCTGTTTCACTGTTCGATCGCCAAGAGCAAGGACAAGCTTCCCGCGGGCGAGACGAAGGTCGTGGTCGTCACGGAGAAACCGAGCTACACGTTTGATCCCAAGATGTGGCCCGAAGTGAGGGGCATCGATCGCAAGCTGCTCATTCCGCCCGGACCTCGCAACCCGGTCGGGCTTTGCTGGATCGGGCTGGGCCGCCCCGGGGTGGGCATCCACGGCAGCCCTGCGCCGGAGATGATCGGCAAGACCGGCTCGCACGGCTGCTTTCGCCTGACCAATTGGGACGCGATTCGTCTGGCGAGGATGATCCGCGTCGGCACGCGCGTGCTCTTTGTCGGCTGATCCTTTTATCGCAATGTTGAGCGAGCGCAGGTCGTGTTTGCGGTTACGCGGAAAGGGTTACGCGATCAGGTTCACCCAACGTGGAGCAGGCGCTGCAACGTGATTCGGGCATCGGCAAGCTCTTGCATGGGATTGTTGGTGTCCGTCCGTCTCACGAACAACGGCCCGGAGTACTCCGCCGCTTCGAGCGCCGAGACGATCCCCCGCAGATCGACCTCGCCCTCGCCGAGGCGCGTCTCGCTGCCCGACCGGTCCGCGCTGCCCATCGTTGCGTCTCGAAAATGAATCAGCGCGAGCTGACCCGCGAATCGTTCGATCGGTGACAGCGGATTGACACCCGTCATGACCAGCGCCGCCGGATCGAGACCGATCCGGATTTGCGGACAGCCGACGGCGTCGAACACCGCCGCCAATCGGTCCGCCGTGTCGCACGACGGCCGCAGGGCGAAGATCGTGCCGCGCGCGTCCGCGAACTCGCCGATACGCCGCAGTCCCGCCAGCGCGACTTCCGAGGGTTTGCCCGTCCGCGGATGGGTCAGCGCCCCCGCTGCCGCCGTCACGATCGCCACGCCCAGGTCCGCGGCCAGCTCGATGATAGCGCACGTCCGCTCCACCCGTTCGTCCACGGCGGCCGGATCGGTCAGCCGAAGCAACGGGAGATCGGCGCTGAGCGCGGGAATCGAAAGTCCCAGCCCCTCGACGAAACGCGAAAGGTGTCGCCGACCGCTCGCGGACAGGTTCTTCGGCGACATCTCACCCTCGGCAGCCGGTAGCTCAACCGCTCGGAATTGCATCCGGGCGGCTGCGCGGAGCGCCTCCTTGGCGCCGAGACGCAGGTCACCCAAATCCACGCCGATGGCCGTTTCCGCCATGCCCTACTCGCAACAATGTTTCAATAAACGGCGGCGGGCTTGACCGACGCAAAGCAGTCGCCGCGCCGACTAATCATTTTGCAGACGGGTCGTCGTGCCCAGTCCGGTGAAGCGACGTGAACCCAGCGCGGCCTGCGGCAGACCTTCGGGCCAGATGCTCAGCGATACGCCGAAGTCGTCCTCGGATTCGTTCAGCTCGAACGAAAGGGCGCTGAACCATCGCGGATGCTTGCGGATGAGGCCGACGGTGAAGTCCAACGTCCGACCGCGGTCAAGGTCGAACAGCTCGCGGAACGCGACCGTGTGCTTTTCGGTCAGACGATAATTCATGTCGAAGCCGAGCAGATTGGAGTTGCTTTGGTCAATGAAGCGGTAGCCGATCAGATAGCTGAACCTCGGCGTGCGCTCCACTGCCATCGAGACGTTGAGGATGTCCACCTGGGCGTCGTTGAGGTCGTAGTTCGTCTCGCTGAGCAAGGCCGTGCGATCGTTGATCCGCCAAACCGTCGACGAGTTCACGTAATTGCGCGCCAAGCTGTTCTCCGGCCGGCTGAACGAAGTATAACCGTTCGTTACCACGTCTCCGCCGGCGTTGTCGTAGGCGCCGATCTCCAAATCATGGGTATACACATCCACGCTCCGCCGGTCCGCGCCCTCGCCGCGTTTGGTTTGCCAGCGTTGCCTGACGCCGAAGGCCGCACCGCTCGCGTCGTGCATTCCCTCCACCGTCTCGTCAAATGGATACAGTTCGTGCGGATCGCGATTGGCTCCGGCCGCCCACGCCACGATGTCCGGTTTGACGACGTGGCGCAGACCGTCAATGTCGAACAGTTCCGAGCGAACGCCGGGATACATCCGCGTGAGATACATGCTCCCGCGAACGCCGGCCGATCCGAAGGCCCGGCCCGCGTTGCCGTCCTGCGGCGAATCGTCCCAGGCCGTGCCGCGCCCCGTCACGAACGGCACGAACCGCCACGGACCGATGTCGATCGGCGCATCAAGCTCCTGTCGGGTGTCGATGCGGCCTGTCGCACCCGAGCTCTGCGTCTGCTCGTCGCGGAACCCATCAACGGACCCGCCGCGAAGAACATCGCGGAGAAACTCGTGAACCGTCCGGTCGCCCGCGCGATAACGCACCACGCCGAGACGATTCTCGGTATACCACGTCGCCAGGTCGCCCACTCTTTCTCCAAGCCGGAAGTAGGCCAGGTCGGGGAATCGCTCGGTTTGCGTTACAAAATCCAGAATATTCGTCTGGAGCAGTGCGGTGAACGCCCAGTTGTCGTGCTGCTTCTTCAGATAGAGCAGCGTCTCCTGTTCCTTCCCGGTCTGAAACTCCGGCTTGAAGAACTCTTCGAGGAAGTTCCGGTCCGAGATGTACGACAGCTCCAGCGAAACCTGCCAATCGTCCTCCAGATATTGCCGATGCCGGAGCAGGAAGCGCCCGCGGACGTCGTGCGCGGCCGGTTCTTCGCGGTCGCGACCCAACTCATCTTGGCCGCGGTCCGCCAGCAGGTAGCTTTTCAACTGTCCAAAGTAGCGATCGCGCTCGTAGTCCGTGTCCACTCCGATCGCAGGTCCGCGTTCCGTGTAGTAATCGAGGTTCAGCGTCGAATCGAATCCCTTGGGCGTCTCCAGCCCCAGCAGACTGAACATGTGCCACTTCGTCTCGACCTCCGCACCGAAATCGCCGCTGAATCCCAGACGCAGGCTACGGATCGAGGTCTCGCTCGTGTCGACGCTTCCGCGTACGAACGGCCACCAAAGGAGCGGATGCCCGCTGAGATTGAACGTCGCGTCGTGAATGCTGAACGTGCCCGAGGTCATCCCCGTCGCCCGACCACGCAAATCGGGCGGGGTGGTGTTGATCACATCCACGCGACTCGCCCCGACGTGGTAGTGCGGCGTATGGAACTCGCTCGTGGTCACGATGGCGTTTTCGGCCGTGAACTCGTTCGCCGAAAGCTGTCGAATCTCCGACGCCCGCACGTACAATGGAATATTCCGCTCCATGAGCAGAGTTCTCGCAACGGCATCGAGGATGAGCGCCCGGTCACGCAGAAAATCATAGTACAATCGTGAGGCGCGAATCATGTGCGGGCCTTGGGTAAGTTGTACATCGCCCTCCAGATACGCCCCCTCGACTTCCACGTCACCGAAACCCGACGCGAGTAATTGCCCGTCCGACCCCTTCCGCGTTTCCCCCGCACGTCCTTCGCCCGAGCGCGCGCCGGGAGAAAAGGCCGAGGGTGAAGCGCCGCCCAGCCCGGCGGCTTCCCGTCCCGCCGGTGTTTGCAACTCCTGTCCGGGGGCGAGGAACACCACGGCGTTATCGGCCTGGATCTGCAGGAACTCGCCACTATCAGCCGTACCTCGCGCCAGGTACACGCCGCCCGTCACGGTAATCACCTTCCCGCCGTCCACAGTTTCCGAGACGGTCAGCGCCCCGGTCGTCTGAAACTGGATGGTGGGGCGAATGACGGGCTTTTTCGCCGCCGCGCCCAGGCCCGTCGGATCGAACACCCGCAACGACACCGCCGCATCCGAACCGAATAGCCCGCCCCGTGCGAACGCGCCGCGAATGCGTTCGCCTTCCTTGTAGACCTGTGTTTCCGCCGAGGACTGCATCGCGACGTCGTCCGCGGCTGTGGTCACCTTCTCGAACGTGCTGAGCGTGACGAACAACGCCGGGCCGGTCGTCACCGTGCCGGCGACCTCCAAAACCTCCGCGTCCCGCCAGAGAAACACCTGCAAGTGACGATAGGCTCGATTCTCGTGAGTGCGTTCGGTCAGCCAAACAACCGCCTCGCAGCTGTGAAACTCCTGGGCGTCCGGGTCACCGCTCTTGAGCGTGAAATCTCCGATGAAGTGCAGCGCATTCGCGCCGTCCTCGGTCTTGAAGACGTACACCAGCTTCCCGTTCAATTCGACCGGGAACTCGGAAATGCCGCTCGGCAGCAGGGGGTCGTCAACGCGATCAGCGATGGGCGGCGGATCCTGCCCGTAGGATGCCCGGATGGCCAGCATGCACAAGAAAGCGGCGATCCGGACCATCCGACGCACCGTAACCATCCGTAGTCTGACCCGAATGACCGGGTCGCTGGGGTGCGGCTCAAAGGTTCCGCGCCTTGTCCTAAAGCCGCTCGTGAGCAACGGCGGAGTATAGAGAGCGGGCCGGGCCTGTCAACGAAACGGACGATCTACCTGGGTTGCGCTGCGACTCGGCGCTGCGCAAACGGTGGGGCGAGCGAAGCTTATCCCGCGAACACCTGGGTGCGAGATCCCACGGGCACGTCGGGACAGAGACTTTGTGGATGAGCGCGTGCTGTTTTGCGCCCAGTTGGCAACAGGAATGGGAAAGGCTCGAAATGCCCCGGCTTGCCGTCCCATCGTTGCAGACTGCCTGGATTACCGGTCCAGCCGGCGGCAGGACCAAAAAAAAGTTTCAGTGAGGGCTTTTCCGGCGGGGCGGAATGTGTTAGGATGCAATTATCTAGTGGGTGCCGATAACGAGAACATTCAGCCGTCGTACCTCTTTTTTTCGCTGACGGTCGTCATCCGCTTGCGAAAATTTACTCGCCGTCCAATCCCCCATTGGACGGTTCCCTAAGGCCCGGTCCACCCCACCGGGCCGCTTTTTTTGGCCCACGCGGCAACAGGGAAGGATTCACCAGACGAGCCGCGGCCGTCGCTTGCCGCGGTCGCGCTTTCGCGGTCACTTCGGCGCCGCGCTCGCCGCCGGTCGGACAAGAAGTTCAACATTTTGTCGAACGGCCGGGGGCGCGAAACTGATGACCAGATATCGATCGGTCACCATGAGGGCCGGCCCCTCGACGCCGACGAACAAGTGCCACACGCCGTCATCGTCGCGGCGAAGCCGCATCGAACATTTTTCCTCCAACTCACGTTGCCAGGTTGTGAACAATGCATCGAGGCTGCGGCGAAGGCGGTCCGCGTCGCCGCTTATCGGCGCCACGATCGTCCACGCGGGCGGCAGTCGCAACGCATGCTTCGGAAAATCGTGAACGATGATCGGCCCGCTCAGGCCTGCGAAAATGTCGTCCGCGAAACGGATGCCGGCGCGAGTCTCGATGTCCCGCCAATACGCGCGACTCCCGGCTTGGTTCGTCGGGCTTCGACCGGCAAGATACGCGTTACGCGCACGGTCAAACCAAACGGACGGTTTGACGTCGACGGCCGCGAACGCCGTCGCGGAATCGGGGACGCGCGGCGCATTCGACGCATCGAGGACGCCCGCCCCGGCGATTGTCGAAACCTCGTCCGACGCTGCGGTTTTGAGCAACTGGCGGATTTCAACGGACCGACCCGCGTATCCAACCGCCCACAGGACTCGCTCGCCCCCGGCGATCTTCAGCGCCTGCAACACCCGATCGATCTTCATCGCCAGCGCCGGTCCGGAGGTTCGCCGCAGCTCGTCGCAGCGCAGGTAAACGGTCAGCAGCGCGTCCTCCGCCGCCAGTCGATTCAGCCCGTCGACAAACCACCGGTCAGTCGCCACGCTTGACGACGGATTCTGCAACGTCGCAGCGACGCGTTCAAAGCTGCCGTCGCCGATCGCCACCACGAAGTCGTCGCCCAAGCGGCCCCATGAGAGCACGACCCAATCCGCAAGGCGCCGGTCGCGCAGACGGTATGTGGTCGTCCCCTCGCGTTCGATCGTCTCCAGCGTCGTTTCGTCTCGATTGGTGTAACTGCCCAGGAGGTGCTGAATTCGCCGCTCGATCAGTTCGTTGCGTCCTCGCGTGTGCATGACCAACGCCGCGTGCAGACCGGAGAGACGATGACCGTCCTCGTCGGTCTTCTCGGCGCGAATGTCAAACAACATCACCGCGTGCGGATGCTCCAGAACCACCGAGACGGACGCGAAGGCGTCCAGCCACGCGCGAGTCGTTTGGTCGATCTTGGCCAATAATCCGACCTTGAAGGCCTGGTCGATGAGGAAGGTTGCGATCTGAAACGAGTTCTGATCTCCGCTTTCGGACTGTTCCCGATGCGACCCGCCGACGAAATAGGCCGCGACGACATCGTTCGGCACCGCCTTGGCCAACTCCGCCGGGCCGGCCCGAGCCGGCTCACGCCCGCCGACGGGCAAAAGGGCGATGAGGAAACCGGCCACCTTGCGGGCGTGATGGGTGCGGTTTCGACCCTCATCCCAACCCTCTGCCCGGCAGGGAGAGGGGGTTCCAAGGCAGAACGTAATCATAGTCGGCGCTTCGAGGAGTGGATGTTCCTGATGATCTCGCAATTCGCCCCATGATACACCCGGATACCCTTTGTATCCGCCCCTTTGCCGGATCGGCCGGCCAGGTTCGGCGGATGCCTTCGCTGGAGGGACCCGGGAAAAGCGTGCGGCGAAATCACGAGTCGTTCCCTCGATCACGGATCAGGGTCGCCGGGTTGCACGAGCATGGGAATGATCAGGCAATTGATCGTTGAGCACCTCGTGCCCACGCCGGCAAAATAGCCGTAGGCGTTGTCGCACCCGCACTGCGTCGTCACGATACAATCGCCTTCGGTGGCGGATAAACAGCAGGCGCCCTTGGCAAACGACGTCTGACATTCGTCGGGAACGCCGTCGGCGTCCAGATCACAGCTCGTCCCACCGGAGATGTCGCAAGAATCGGGAACTCCGTTGTTATTGCAATCCTCGAACACCTCGCATACATCCGGGATGCCGTTGCTGTCGCAGTCGCCGCTGGTCCCACCGGAAATATCGCAGGAATCCCGGACTCCGTTGTTATTACAGTCCACGAACGGTTCGCACTCCTCCGGGATACCGTTCCCGTTGCAGTCTTGACTCGCTCCGCCGTTGATGTCGCAGGCGTCCGGAACGAAGTTCGTGTTGCAGTCGGGAACGGTCCCGCCGCATATGTCGCACTCATCGGGTATGCCGTTCGAGTTGCAATCCGCGCTGAACCCGCTGGAGAGGTCGCAACTGTCGGGAACCCCGTTCTTGTTGCAATCCGACAATGGGTTGTTGAAAACCTCGCAGATATCGCGCTGCCCGTTGATGTTGCAGTCGCGCAGCGATTCGCATTCGTCCGGCACGTCGTTGCGATTGCAGTCGGCGCTGCCACCACAGCCGGGTACGTCGCACGGTCCGCCGGGGTTACGGCAGTCCACGTCGCACCAGTCCTTGATGCCGTTCTCGTTGCAGTCGGCGGCGACGCCCTTCGGTTCCATCGTCCCACCGTCGAATAGGTTGGGGGTGAGCGCGTCCACGAGCAGCGGGTGGTCGATAGCCGTACCGAGGTTCGCGCCTGAGTCACCCATGCAGAGACCATCTGTCAAGATCGCATACACCTCGCCGCAGACATGCTCAACCGGCGAGCCGGAATTACCTGGTTGCGCATCAACGCGGAACTCTACTATGGTGCCGCCCGTGTCTACGTGAGGCCCGCTGGCTCGCTGCTGAGAGCGTGAATATTCATTGTAGTAATAGGGAGGCACCACCCCCGGAGGATCACTGTCTGTGCCGTGGCCGGTCACTCGTACGGCTTTGCCGTTAGGAGCAGGAACGGTGTCTTCTAACGCATAGGAAGCATGGTACCGCTGACCAGGGTAATTTCCGGTTTCGGATTCCATCCACACGCCGAAGATACACCAGTCCTCGCCGTCGTTCGGGGGACTGTTGGGATTATCAGGTTCACGGGGATCGAGCCATATGACCGATCGCGGGTCGCCCTGATCTACGAAATCGACTGGAAACGTGTCGATTGGGAGTGCTGGTGCTCCACACGATGGAGGGACGTTGAATTCCAAAACGGG
>ERZ1292633.123-Hain-H41-02um-R1-123-length-105705-cov-10_pt3 | contig 25418 bp, 21 predicted proteins | sample MGYA00564406_ERZ1292633 | MGnify/ENA primary metagenome ERZ1292633 (study PRJEB36523, sample SAMEA6512639) | groundwater metagenome | collected 2019-01-08 | study: AquaDiva: Metagenomics assemblies of 32 groundwater samples | reverse complement strand
CAGCCAGTTTGAGATAGGTTCGCGCGCTCGAATTCCTTATCATCTGCAAGTTGTATTAACTTGTTAATAATTAAATTTTTATAAAAATGGATGATTTTTATTTTTCAGTTTTTACAGGAATAGCAACTGGTCTTATTGTTGGTATTTTGACTTACCTTTTGGGTATATTTATAAGAGATACAATAAAACCTTGGTACACAAGGACTATCTATAGAGGAATGGATGTTTCTGGTACGTGGAGAGGAGGAATGATTTTTAACTCTAACAATATAGAAGTTAAGACGGTTTTTAATATAGAACAAAATGCTTTTGACATAAAGGGTGTATTTTTTGCTGAAACAATAGATAGAACTGATGCTAATAAAAATTATTCAAATCAATACAAATTTTTAGGTCAAATAAGAAATAACATAGTTATGATAAATTATGAAGCCATGTCAAATAAACGTACGGGCGTAGGAACCTTAATGCTTAAATCTGAAAAAGGAGGTAGCGTCCTTAAGGGACATGTTATACATTCAGAAGATATAGATACCATGTGGTCAAGAGACATATTTGGGTTAAAAAGAGACTAGATATTTTATGCTCGAGATACGTCGAGATGTTAAAATAAAACTGTAATATAACCTTACTGAGCTTGGCCAACTATGGCTCTAGTTCAAGTACGCCAGCTAAATCTGATATAATAAAGAAATGGAAAAAGCACCTATATCAGAAAATCAAACAGAAGTTAAGAAAGAAAAAGTGTATCTTTATCATATGGTACCAGAGGATATGCAGGGTACAACTCTTCATCCTTTAAACTCTATGAAGGGAACCCACCCTGAGCTGTATCTATCGAAGGCAGCAAAATATACAGGAAGAGAGCGTGTTATGGAAAATTTTATTCCTACACTTGAATGTGCTTGGAATGATGTCCTACATTTTTCAGCTGTTAACCCCGAAGAGATAAAGAAATCTCTAATTGAAGCGGGGATGAGTCCAAGACAGTTAAAATTTTATCAAATTGATCCAAGTTTACTTGATCCAGAGAAGACAACAATTTATCTCTATCAAGAGAAAATGAGCGAGGACAAAATGAATAAAGAAAATTTCTCTGAATATAATTCTGAGAAATTAGCTGAGCATTCTATCCTTCCTCAAGTTACAAAAGATTATTACAAGGAGAAATTTGGCAAAAGTGAGCGACCTCTTATGTTTGTCGGCGTACCACATATTTTACATAAAGGATCTGTTGATATTTCAGATTTCCCAGTAATAGTCGTTTAGTCCTCCTTCAAAAAGGTTCCAACTTCGTCCCAAACTCCCAGCTAGGTTTTTTAACTAAAATTTAATATAATAAAAATATGACTAAAGAAGAAGCAATCAAATTAATTAATTTATATGGTAAGGCATGGGAGACACAAAATGTAGAACTCATAGCAAGTCTTTTCACGGACGATGCAACATATAATGATCCCAAAGAATTGGAAAATGTTGGTTTGGATAAAATTAAAAAGTATTGGGAGTATAAAGTAATAGGGGAACAAAAAGATATTATATTTGATTTAAAAAATGTTTGGGTAGATGGAGATACGGTTATAGCTGAATGGCATGCAACATTTAAAGATATTAAAAGAAATTTGAATATTGATATGTTAGAAACAGCAATTTTTACAGTTAGAGATGGCAAGTTTAGCTCACTCAGAGAATACTATAAAACCATCAAAACTCCTTTTAGTTCTTAATAAGATTCCAACTTCGTCCTAAACTCCAAGCAAAAATTCAGAATTCACTTGCGGGATGTGTCTCGCGTACAAATTTATGTGGCTTAACAAAAGGAAGATACTAAGTTATAATTGTGATAATAGATTATTAGATTGATACTAACTAAATACCCTTATGAAATATATAAAAGTAACTGCAATTATAGCCGTAGCCCTTTCTTTAACTGGTTTAGTTTCGGTCGCTAGTGCTAGCCATTCTTGGGGTGGGTATCATTGGGCACGCACTGCAAACCCATTCACATTGTCTATGGGGGACAACGTTTCGACTGCTTGGGACTCTATTTTAGCTACTACCTCTAGTGACTGGAGCAACTCTTCTATTCTTGATACAACAATAGTTGCTGGGCAAGGAAGAACAAATTGTCGCGCAAATAATGGGCGAGTGGAAGTTTGTAACAAGGTATACGGTAACACTGGATGGCTCGGTATTGCTCAGATCTGGGTAAGTGGATCGCATATTACGAAAGGCATAGTAAAAGTAAATGATACGTATTTTAATACACCAACCTACAATACGCTTGCATGGAGAAATTTAGTCATGTGTCAAGAAGTCGGGCATACACTAGGGCTTGGTCATCAGGATGAAAACTTTACGAACCCAAATCTTGATACCTGCATGGATTACACTAATGATCCATCGACTAACCAACACCCAAATCAGGATGATTATGATATGTTGACGACTATCTACGCACATCTCGATAGCATGACAACAGTAGCATTCGCGTCAGCTTCTAGCGCAAAGAATATTAAGGCAGTAAAAGAAAATTCAGGACAAGAGATTGACCTTGACGATCCATCTGCGTGGGGTAAGGCGATCAAAAAAGACGCACAGGGAAAGAACTCAACATATGAGCGTGACCTTGGAAATGGACAAAAAGTATTTACCTTTGTAACCTGGGCTCGATAATCAATATTAAAAATAAGACAAACAACAAAAGACCCCGCTCGGGGTCTTTTGTTGCAGATACCTAAATCCCATAGTACCGCCCTATGTACACTATGTATTTCGCCCTTACTTCTATTTCTTCATGAAAGCTTCTCTTGGGGAGAGTCTGGCCGCTCGAAGAGCAGGTAGTAATCCGGAGATGGTACCAATCACAATCGATAGGCCGAGCACTGCAAATGCAAACCAGTTTGGCAGAATAAACAAGTCAAAAGATACCCCGCCCATACGTGTCGCCATAATACTAAGACCAAAGTTCAAAATTTTACCGAGTCCGAGCCCAATTAAAATTCCACCAATTCCACCCAAGGTTCCAATCACGATTGACTCCATCAAAAAAAGATTTCTCACCTCGGTATCGGTTGCGCCAATAGATTTTAAAACACCCACTTCATAAGTTCTTTCAATAAATCCGATGAGCATGGTGTTGAACATCCCAATCGCCGAAACAATAAGCGCGGTGATTCCGAAAATAGCGAGAGTTATCGTAATGATATTAGTAAGCTTTTTGGCTTGATTGACAAGATCAATACGCGCCGAAATAATAAATCCTTGTTTTTCCAGAGTATCACGCAAAGGCTCTACTGAATCAATATTTTTGGCTTTTACTAAAATTTCTTTGAATGAAGTCGGTGGCACCGGCATAATAGTTGAAGGAATGATGGCCATTGGTGGCTGTTGGTCGTCAGTGTTAATGCCGAGAATTGGGAGTGCTTTATCAATATTTAATTCTTCGAATGTCCCGTCCAATTTAGGAAAATAGATTTTGATGTGCGATATTTTTCCCAGTGCATTATTTTCCGCTATCACTCCAATAGTTTGAAGCGCCTGGGCTGATAAAACGATACCCTCTTCTCCTTGTAGAAACGGAACGCCAAGGTCTGGATTTGTGCCAGAGAGACGAAACATATTCGGCTCAACCACGCGAATTATCGGCATGAGTCCAGTTAAGTCACCAACGCTGAGTTCTCCAGAGAATTCAGCAATCGGACTCGTCTCAGCAACATCGGGAAGCGCTCTTATATCATTGATAGTTTTCTGGTTAATGCCGAGGTCGCTCTCCGCGCGATAGGATGCCGACAGGGTTATGAGAGAATCCTCCGTTGTTATAAGTTTGCCAAGGAGAATATACTGCAATCCATAACCAAGTGATACAAGAAAAACCACCGTGGAAATACCAACGGACATACCGAGAATGGTCAGAGCTGTACGCAATGGTTTAGTTTTAAAAATACGAAGCGACAGCTTTATAAGATCGAAAAAACGAAGAGAACTTTTTTGTGGTATTGGATGCATCTTGTTAATCAATATTTTGTATTACAATGTCTGTTGCCAAATTCCCTCCCATGACCTCTATTTGTGACAACGACAACAATGTTTCGAGTCGGTCAGAAATGTGCCTCGTGGTATGAATTGAAAATCCAATACCTTCTTTTGATGCAGGGGAGTTTAGTATTTCTCGAAAACCGCTTTGGTGGATCCTTCTTCTGAGACGTTGGTCAATGGCTGTATTGAGAAGTTTTATCTGCACGTTGCTAATCTTTCCCTTATATTCTTTCAATACCCACAAACGTACCGAGTTTACTTCGTATACAAGAGGAGCATCAGGGTCTTTCCCCAATTTATGATTGATAGCATCAAGCTCCTTTTTTCTTGCAATATAATCTTCTGTTAAGGCAGCAGTTTTAGCAGCGCGTTGTTTCCAAAGGCCCACACCCTCATTATTAAAAGGTAAGTCTAAAAGACTCTCAAACGTCGATGCGTCAATAGCGCCAGACAGTCTCTGAGAAAGATACTGCTCAAATCTTTTTGTTTCTTCTGAAGAAAATCCGCGCAACAAAAGAGAGGCAAGAGAATTTGCAAACATATCATTTGGTGAAATATCGGGTTTAATGTCGCGAAAAAGATCATCCAGAATCTTAGGGGCTACTTCAGGCTTGGACGTAGATTCACCTTGTTCTATGATAACCCCGTCTTTAAGATAAATAATTCTTTTGGCGTCACGCACACTCCACGCTTCGTGGGTAACCATAATAATTGTGCGACCGTCTTTTTCGTTCAGCTCTTTTAGAAAGGCAAGTACAATTTCAGCATTCTCGGAGTCAAGGTTGCCAAGCGGTTCATCGGCGATAATAATCGGTGGATTATTCGCCAGAGCTCGTGAAATGCCGACACGTTGTTGCTGTCCTCCCGAGAGTTCGTCTGGATAACGATGAGCGTATTCTTCCATGCCTAAGCGAGTCAAAATTTTCATCGCCTCCTCTCGACGTTTGTTTTGCGGCATACTTACGAAAGTCATTGGCAGAGCCACATTGTCTAAGACTGTTAAAGATGGAATGAGGTTAAATTGTTGAAAAATTATACCGATGCCTGTTTTGCGAAACTGTGCCAGGTCATTTTTAGAAAGTTTGCGAACATCACGTCCGTCAACATAGATTTGTCCTCCGCCACCTTGCTCAGTTTCAATACCCCCAATTAAATAGGTGAGGGTAGTTTTACCGCAACCGGAAGGACCAAAAAACACAACGTACTCACCGCGCAGAATCTCAAGATTCACATTTTTGAGAGCGTGGTGCTCGGTAGGCAATTTATAGTTATAATAAAAGTTAAGATCTTCTATTTTAATAATTGGTTCAGGCATATAAAATACTCTAATAAATATACTATAGATTATATTTTTATGAAATAGCGTAATATCGAGTTCTTTAGAACCCATCCACTTAGTACTCCGACTACTAAGTAAATGCAATATAAGGTGACGGTCGTCACCTTATATTGCATTTTAGTTTGGACGTTGGACATTTAAAATTCGGCGAGGGGATGGATTGCCACGCTACGCTCGCAATGACCCAAGATTCCCGTCTTTGCGAGTGTGTACTCACACGAAGCAATCCAGCATATCCCCCATACACATATCCTAAGCTATAGCTTAGGATATGTGTATGGGGGATGGGGGATAACTTTTACTACTTATCAAGGTTAAACCTTGATAAGTAAAAATTACACTACACCATCTCCCTACATACCTTGAATTACGAAACTCGAGTTTCCCGTCTTTGCGAGCGTAGCGTGGCAATCCATCCCCTCGTCGTCTTTGCGAGGAACGAAGCAATCCAGAATTCATCGCTCATAATCCTAGATTGCTTCGGCGGAATACCTTCTCGCAAAGACGGGAAACTCGAGGAGTAAAAGTTGTCCACATTTTTTCTCCGTCCTTGTTGTAGTTTTTTATTTCCATATGATACAATACGAGCAAGTAAATAGCAGATAGTTAACAGATATCTTCTATTATAAAATACAAACGCAAAACCAAATGAACATCTTTCATCACTCGGCTAAGTTTATTGAAAAACATAAACATCATCATCATGTGATACTGGGAACACTCGCGCTCATCATAGCGGGGGCAGGGGTGTATACTTACCGACACGAGTTCATACAGGCAGCTACTTATACATTCTCTCAATCAAGCTGGGCAGGTGGCATCACTGCAAACACCGCTAATCATACTTCCAACCAAACCAACTGGACACAATATTCCGCAACTTCAACATCCATCGTCGCGGGAGCGGGAGGAGTGAGTTTGGCGTTAGGTAGTAGAACAATTGTTGACGATGGTGGTGTCAGCACTTTTGCGACTCTTACAGGGGCTCCTGTCGCACTCGCCTTCGACACATCTGGCAATCTGTACACAGCGAACTATGGAGCAAACACTGTCTCTAAAATCACCCCTGCAGGTACCGTTACTACTTTTGCGACCATCCCAATTGCAGGTGCTACTAATCCAAAGAACATGGCTATCGACGCCTCTGGTAATCTCTACACAGCGAACTCCAACACAACCCCCGCCTCAAACATCTCTAAAATAACCCCGGATGGGACAATTACAACTTTCGCGACACTAACAACAACAGACAACCCTGGTAGCATGGTCTTTGACACAGGTGGCAATCTCTATGTCAAAGTTGGCGATGCAACTATCAAAAAAATTACTCCTGGTGGCACCATCAGCACTTTTGCAACCATGTCAACGGGGGGGTTCCCTGGGAATGACCTTGCTGTAGATACATCAGACAATCTCTACCTAGCAGCCCAAGTCGGATCTGCTCCAGACGTCGTCTTCAAAATCACTCCCGCAGGCACTGTAACCACTTTTGCAACTTTAGGAGCTACTGATAATCCGGATGCTCTTGCTTTTGATACCGCTGGCAATCTGTATGTAGCGAATTACGGAGCAAACACCGTCTCCAAAGTCACCCCAGGTGGCACTCTCACTACTTTTGCAACAGTTGGTACAAATCCTACCGCACTCGCCTTCGACACATCTGGCAATCTGTACACAGCGAACTATGGAGCCAACACTGTCTCTAAAATCACCCCCGCAGGTACCGTTACTACTTTTGCAACTGTAGGTGCAAATCCTGACGCACTCGCCTTCGACACCTCCGGCAGTCTGTATGTAGCGAACTACGGAGCCGGCACTGTTACCAAGATAAATGCCTCTGGTTTTGAAACAGGCACTTACTCAGACACACAAATGACGGGAAGCGGGGCCGCGGCGAGTGTCGGGTTGGTGACTTCGTCCCCTGCAACAGGGGGAACTATTACCATGGCTGGCGGGTACAGTATTCACACTTTCACGAGTTCGGGAACCCTTCAGATAACTAGCGGTAGTGTGGATCTTGGGTACCTTGTGGTTGGTGGTGGTGGAGGTGGCTCTGGGGGTGGCGCCGGTGGAGTAGCACAAGGTGGTGGTGGTGGTGGTGGTGGTATGAAAACTGGCACACTTACTGCGGTGGGGGTTGGGACTTACACAGTAACCATAGGGAATGGTGGTACCGCCGGTAGCGGTGTGAATGGTGGGCAGGGTGGCGACTCTGTCTTCTCGACAATAACTTCATTAGGCGGCGGGGGTGGTGGCAGGTCATCAGGCCCAACTGGATACCCAGGTGTAGCAGGTGGTTCTGGCGGTGGGGGTGGCGGGCATTCCATTTCCAGTGGTGGTGCCGGAACTCCCGGTCAGGGGAATGGTGGAGGTAATGGGGATGGTAATTCAGGCGGTGGTGGTGGTGGCGGTGGCGGTGGCGCAGGGTCGGTTGGGTCAGCTGGTTATGGTAACGCGCACGCAGGTAATGGCGGGGCAGGGTTATCCTCATCTTTTTCAGGCTCAAGTCTGAATTATGCTGGTGGTGGAGCTGGTGGTACAGATTATCAAGGTACAGCTGGTACTGGTGGCGCAGGTGGTGGCGGGGCAACCACAGTAGCAGGTACAGACAATACTGGCGGTGGCGGAGGTGGAGGAGCGTATAGCAGTACCCCCGCTGGATCAGGTGGCTCTGGTATAGTTATTGTGAGATATGCACCACCATACGCTACTTCTGGCACCTTCACCTCCTCCGTCATCAACACTCTCATGCAGTCAGGATTCACCACTCTCGCTTACACCAGCACGCTTAACGGACAAACCATCACTGTAGACGCTCGCGCGGGGAACACAGCAACTCCTGATGGCACATGGACTGCATGGCAAACAGGGATTGCAAGTGGTGGAAGCATATCGGGACTTTCTGGAAAACAATACTTTCAATACCGCGCAAACTTTTCCACTACCAACACTGCGGTCACCCCAACCCTTGATTCTGTCACCGTGAACTACACTCAGTACGCAACGACCGGCGACCTCACTTCATCAAAATACAATGCGGAATCAGCTTCAAGCTTAATCTCAAACATCATATGGACTGTATCTGGAACAAGTGGAACAGAGATTGTTAAATTCCAAGTACGTTCTTCTCCAGACGGAACCACATGGAGCAACTGGTGTGGAGAAAGTATCACTTGCGCAGGGTCAGACTATTTCACGACAAGCGCTGGAGTGTCAGGCGGAATCCTAACCAACCATCCATTACGCATTGGTAGTAATGACCAATATTTGCAATACAAAGTTTTCCTAGTATCAGGTGGTGGAGTCACCCCACTCCTTACAAATGTCACAGTGCAGTATGTAGTAAACGGACCACCAACAGTTTCAAATGTCACAGCATCACAAGGAACAAATAGCACAGTAACTGTCACATACGATCTTGCAGATGCAGATAATACAATCGGCAACATCGCAGATGTAACTTTGCAATACTGTACCACCAACTGTTCAAACGGAACAGAAGTATGGGTAGATGCAGTGACGGTGTCTGGAAGTGTGGGTACGGGGGTCGCGCTTGGTACTGGTAAGAGTATTACATGGACGCCGGCTACTGATTACGTGGCTCAATACAAAGCGAACACTCAAAAGATTCGTATCAAAGCAGACGACCGTGATGCGGCGAACAATCTTGGATATGGCACATCTGGAACATTCACTCTGGATACTACAGCGCCTGTGGTCACTGCCGTCTTCAATTCATCAGGAGCGCAAGATGTCATAACCATTACGGCGACTGATAACTCAACCCCGGAATATCGTCTTTGTAATACTGCTGACTTTTCTGGGTGTGCTTCATGGACATCAATCACGTCGGGCGCTGCGACACCAATCAACTGGACTGCCACCGGCGCGCCAAATGCAGAGACTGTATATATGGAAGTGCGCGACGCGTACGGCAACACGACAGCTCAAACCCTCGTTGCTCCAGCAATGCCCGCAAACTTTGACTACAAGGATATATCGAATACCGCGAACAACGCATATTGGGAGTTCCTCAGTTGGTCGCTTGCCACGAATATCACCGGATCCACATTTGGTTCATACAAACTGTACCATTCCAACGACAGTGGTACCACGTACAGTCTTCTCACGACCATCACCGATGTAAACACCAACTACTACCGCCATTCCATAACAACGGCAACATCCAGCATGCAATACTACAAGGTCGTCGCGGTTGACACAGACGGCGATATTTCAAATTACACTTCCGTACTTTCTGATATTCCAAACGGACAGGGGGGTTCGGACACCACTCCGCCCAGCGCATCAAATATTCAAGTACCTGTCGGCACACTACGAAACACTTCAGCGCAGATTACCTTTACGACTGATGAACTCGCAACCGCCCAAGTCTTGTATGGCACGACTCTTGCCTCGGCTTGCAACTTTGGTACCAATCAAACATCATCTTCGTACGTTACATCACAGAGCATCTACCTTTCGAACCTTGCCCCAAGCACACTGTATTACTTCTGCGTGAAAGCAACTGATGTGGCGGGGAATGTCGGCGCTGGGGTAGACGGTGGAACCTTCACCACGGTTGGCGGTCCGGTCATCACCAACGTCACCACATCAAACGTCACCGACCTTTCAGCGAATATTTTTTGGAATACTTCTACCTCTTCCGACTCCTATGTCTACTATTCAACAAGCGCATCGCTCGCGAGTCCTTCTACGGCGGGATCTGCCACTCTTGTGAATTGTCTCAGTGATGTCTGTCAGCATCAAGTCGGCATTTCGAGTCTTACATCCGGCAACCGATATTACTATTATGTAAAATCTACAGATGGTATGGGGAACTCAACCATCGACAACAACAACGGCACATACTACAACTTTGTCACCACTGTCGACACCACACCTCCTACCATTACTGATATCGCGACACCCGTAAGGTCCGCAACAGCCGCAGTTGTCGTATGGACGACCGATGAGCCAGCCACTTCGCAGATACTTTGGGGAACAACAGCAGGGGACCGCTCCATGTTCACGACTACAGATACACTGAAGTCAATTTACCATGTTGTTACCTTGAGCTCTGCGACAACTAACGCAGGGACTGCAGGCGGAACGAATGCACTCACTCCTGAAACCACCTACTATTATGTCGTAAAATCTGCTGACGCAGCAGGAAACACCACCACCTCAGCGGAAACAACATTGGTCACTCCATCAACGGGTAGTGTGAACATCGTGACATTTTCTGTAAATTCACCAACTCCTGCGGGAATCCTTCCCGACATCACCCCTCCTGTCATCACTGATGTGAAGGTGGGAGACATTACGCCATTTGGCGCGACGGTGAGCTTCGGGACTAGTGAGGATACGGTGAGCTTTGCGAAATATGGCAAGGATACCAGCTATGGCGATAGCGCTGGAAGCGAGACATGGGCTAAGACGCACGTACTCAAACTTCGCGGACTCATCATCGGCACCGAATACCACGTGAAAGTTTCCGCAGTCGACAAATCAGGAAACCTCGGTACCTCCGACGACAAAACTTTCAAAACACCGTTCCTTGCAGAGAGTCTGAAAGAGTCTATCAAGATTGAGAACATTGAACAGTACCAAAAGGAAATCGAGAATACTATTGAGTCCATCCTCCCATCTCTTGTCCCTCCCTTTGTTTCCAAACCAGAGATAACCGACATTACGGAGGGTGGTGCAACCATTGTTTGGAAGACCAACATAAAAGCATTCCCTGTTGTTGGGTATGTTGAAGACGCGCTCTATGATGCAACAAAGGAGAATCCGTATACTGGGGAGGTTTCAGATACTACTGAGAAATCAGCGACCCACACTATCTCTCTCACCGGACTCAAACAGAACACCAAGTATCATGTGCAAGCGCGAGCATTCTCACTTCCGAAAGTTATCGGCAAATCATCTGACATGACCTTTACCACCAAGGCATCGAAGATTCAGGGTTCCATCGTAGAACGAAAGAATGATTCCTTCACTGTTGTGTGGACGACCGACGAACCCACCTCATCCATTGTTGAATTTGTGAACACAAGCACCGGAATCACGGAACGCAAGACTGACGATGTGTCGAGAACCTCCCACTCAATGAAGGTCGAGAAGCTCCCTTCGGGAATAACCTACCGTGTCAATATCTCCGGTATCAACGAACAAGGTAATCTTGTTGAAGCAACATCACCACTTTCTGTCCTTACTTCTACCGACATCACCGCACCTGTCATCTCTGGCTTCAAAGTAGACAATGCGCTTGTTCCAGGAAGAATCGACCGTATACAGACTATTGTTTCGTGGACTACTGACGAACCCGCAAACGGCACCGTCTACTACGAAGAAGGAACTGGACGCCTAGACAGCAAGAGAGAGCTTATCAACAAGAGCGAAGCGCTTGACTCCTACGTCGTGAGACACAGTGTCATCCTTCCAAACTTGAAGCCCGGCACCATCTACCGTCTCAAGGTTACTTCTGGAGATATTAGCGGGAACAAGAGTTCCTTTGGTCCACGCACGATCATTACACCGCGACAAACAGAATCCATTACCGACATCATCTTCAAGAACTTCGAAGAATCGTTTAAGTTTTTGAGGAATAATTAATTTAATTTCGCGGATTCTAAATCTGAGAAGCTCCGCCCTTAGTAAAACCACACCGGAGTAGATTATCTTTGCTATAATATATAGGCAAAGACGCATGGTAACCATTATTGGAGATATAATAAACTATACACTATGTTTGATCTTACCAACAAAATAGCAATCGTCACTGGGGCACGCAGGGGGATGGGGAGGACGCATGCACTCCTGCTTGCAAAACAGGGCGCGAAAGTTGCAGTTACGGATATTGACGAGGGGCAATGCCAGATCGTTGTCGATGAAATAAAGAACGCAGGGGGAGATGCGATGTGTTTCAAAATGGACGTCACGAACCTAAAAGAGATCAATGAGGTTTTTGATAAGGTCATCGCTACATGGGGACGTTTGGATATTCTTGTAAACAATTCCGGTATCTACTCGCCAAAACTCGCACTCGATATGACTGAAGAGGAGTGGGATAGGACGATAGACATCAATCTCAAAGGTTATTTTTTCTGTGCACAACGTGCTGCAAAAGAAATGGCGAAAAACAAATGGGGTCGTATTGTGAACATCGCATCGGTTGCATCTGGTGGTGTGGGAGTCGGTATTCTTGGGTCGGCTCACTATACCGCGTCTAAAGGTGGAATCATCGGCATGACAGAGACACTCGCTATCGAATGGGCACCTCTTGGTATCAATGTGAACGCTATCGGTCCTGGAGTTATCGATACGCCAATGGTTCAAAATGCTGGAATGTCTGAAGAGCAACTGAGTGGACTGCTAGAGCGCGTGCCTCTTAAACGCATGGGTCGTCCGGAAGAAATTTCTTCTGCTGTCGTCTTTCTCGCATCGGAAGAAGCGAGCTATATTACTGGCGCGACACTCTACATCGATGGCGGTTGGCTCGCGGCATAGTACATAGGCCTCGCGCCTATGTACTGGTTATTATTCAATAAATCTACTATGTTCTCGGATTACTCTTTGACCATTCGGGAATGCTCGCGGTTTTTCGCTCGTGGTGAGACGCAAGATGTATGTGTGTTTTTTGAGTTTTAGGAACTATGTCGAAGTGCGGGGATAGATCGAGCGCCTCTGCGATATTCCAAAGATTTTCTTCACTTGTAATCCATGATGTTCCAAACTTCTTCAGTGAAAACGGTCGTGAATACATTCGCAATGTTTTCTCGCCAGTTTTGGTCAGAAAATATTCATGAAAATAGGATAATGCCAGCTCACGAACCGTTTTGTAAATAGGATCACGCGACCTTAGTACATGATGATTGGTTTTACTGAGTGCCCCCCAGTACCCGTTTTTTTTGTAGAGCGCTACCACATGATCGGGGTCAATCTTTATATTTATTGTTTTAAGATCGAGGAGAAGGGGTTTCTCACCATGAAACCAGAGGGCTGTTGCGGCAATGAGAGCTCCTTCTATACAATGAGCCTTGTTGTTTTGGATAGCGACACGTGGGGAACTGCACGTCTCACCGTTCTTCTCATAGTTTATTGGAAGTTCGTCCAAATACGCTTGAATCTTTTGAGGCGTAGACAGCTTTTTAAAAAGAGCCGTCTCTTTTGCGGTAAGTCCAAACATATAGATAAAGTATGACAGAGTTTGACCTAATACACAAAACTTCATTTTTACAGATTTACTAGCATTTTTTAGATGGGTATGGTATGATTTACTCACTAAGAAATCGAGTCGAATTTGTAGTAAAATAATAAAAAATAAGAAAAAAATAAGATGAAAGGAACAATCAAAACACTTACTGATCGCGGATTTGGATTCATTTCCCGCGAAGGTGAAACAAAGGACCTCTTTTTCCATGCACGTGACTTGGATGGAGTTCTCTTTGATGACCTCAAGGTAGGCGATGCGGTGACATTCGATGTAGTAGAAGACCAGAAGGGTCCTGCTGCAAAGAGTATCCGTACTGCTTAATAAGTACAAAAAAAACACCGCCTAGGCGGTGTTTTTTTGTTTGTATGGTACAATTTTGATCAACAGCATATTAACTATATAACAACATTTCAAATTTTTATTTAAAAATTGAAGAGATTCTACAAAGAATATCTTTTACGGTTAAGCCGGTCCGGAAATATGTGCGGGCAAGAACAAAGCAATATCGCCACAACAAAGAATCTGCGCGCGCTATTATTACGCTCCGTATTGAACATTTTAACTCATTCTACAAGCACACTGTGGGCGATATACGCATACGAGACCAAAAGACTCGATGGGGAAGCTGTTCAGAAAAGGGCAACTTGAATTTTAACTACAAAACGGCATTCTTGGAACCTAATCTTCGCGACTATGTAGTCGTCCATGAACTCTGCCACCTCAAGGAATTCAATCATTCTCAGGATTTTTGGGCACTCGTTGCTTTATCGGTGCCTGACCATAAAGCCTTGCGCAAAGAGCTCAAGAAAATAAAAATGTAAACAGAAAAGTTTTTTGGTATACTGTACGTATATGAAAAAGATAATTAAGAGTTTTCAGTGGGCGCTTAATGGCTTACGGACCGTATGGCAACAAGAAATGAACTTTAGAATTGAGTTTATTGTTTCGATGATAGGAATTCTTGCGGGTGTCTTCTTGAGGTTCGCGTCACTTGAATGGATAATTCTGGTTGTTTGTATTACCGCTGTGCTCGCGGCGGAAGTGGTCAATACCGCGGTTGAAAATATTTGTGACCGCATTGAACCGGGACACGATATACTTATTGGAAAGATAAAAGATATCATGGCGGGATTTGTACTCCTCGTTATTCTCGGAGCTTCTATTGTAGCTGTTATTTTATTTTCTAGTTTTATCTAATTTTTATGACAGATATAGAATGTATTACTCGGGCTGTTATACAAAATGAGGATAAGCTCCTTGTTTGTCGCGGAAAAGGTAAGAGCAATTGGTTTTTCCCCGGGGGACATATCGAAAAAGGGGAGAGCGCTCCTCAAGCTCTGTTGCGAGAGCTTGAGGAAGAGCTTGGTGCCACTGGGGAAGTAATTCGATTTCTCGGAGCAAGCGAAAACACGTTTATCATGAACGGAAAGAAGATTCAAGAAATCAATCTTGTATTTGAAGTAGCTCTTGACGAACATGCGATGATAGAGAGCAAAGAGGCTCATTTAGAATTTGAATGGTTTACGCTCGATGAATTACAAGAATTAAATGTATTCCCTCTGTCACTTCGTGATGCGATACTTTCAGGAGTTCAACAAAAAACCCTCATCTGGGCAAGCGAGGGGTTTGAGTAGTATCTATTATTTTTTAGAGACCGATTTGTTCAAGAAGAGTATGTAGTTCTTCTTCAGTCAAATCCCGATATGCTCCTTCTTTAAGGTCGCCAAGTTTGATATTCATGACGCGAACGCGCGTAAGTTCTAATACCTTATATCCTTCAGCAGCGCACATTCTGCGAATCTGATGTTTCTTTCCCTCGGTAAGCGTAATATAAAAAATAGTTTCTCCAGCACGGCGAGCTTTTGCTGGTTTTGTAGTGTACCCTTCAATAAAAACCCCACGTTCCATGTGCCGCATGAACGTATCACTAATAGATTTATCAACGCGTATAAAATACTCTTTTTCATGAGCGTGTGCGGGGTTAAGGAGGCGGTCGGTTAGACGGCCGTCATTCGTGAGAAGAATAAGTCCATGCGAGTCCTTGTCGAGACGCCCGAGTGGTGAGAGTCCGCGAAGCGCGGGAAGGGAAGAGGAGATAGACTTTGTGTCTTTCTGAACATCGGTCGAAACACCAATTGGTTTATGATAGGCAATATACCTATAGCGCATAGCATTTTTCAGCAATGCATTTTTTGAAACAATGATTTCGTCAGCTTCGTTTACTTTGTCTCCGAGAACTGCTTTCTTGGCATTCACGGTCACGAGGCCTTTAGTGATGAATTCGTCAGCCTGACGGCGCGTACAATACCCCTTGAGTGCAAGGTATCGGTTGATGCGCATGGGGTATACGAGGGGTTCTTTGTCCATAGGTAATAATTATGACATATTTATCAATAAATTGCAATTTTTTAGATTGCGGGCAAGACGCGAGCTCGATATATCAAAAATATTCCGAATTAATTTTTTAAAAAAATAATTCATAATGAGGTTATCCACACTGCTTGAATATTTTCATGTGGAGACATGCTACAATGAGTTCAAGCTATTTTACATTATGCGCGTACTAATGTTCGGATGGGAATTTCCTCCACATAACAGCGGTGGTTTGGGTACCGCGTGTTTTGGACTTACACGAGCGCTTGCTGCCCGCAAGATCGACGTGCTTTTCGTACTGCCTAAAAGAGTTGGGGTCGGCGCATCTTTCATGAATATTCTATTTGCCGACGATGGAAAAGTGAGATTCACGGAAATTGAAACTACCCTTCGTCCCTATGTCACTTCGGAGAGTTATGTTCGTCTGCGCGACAATATTGTTTCAGATATTTACGGGAACACACTCATGCAAGAGGTGCGCCGTTATGCGATGCGAGCGCGTGAGGTTGCAAAAAATGAGCATTTTGACATTATCCATGCTCACGATTGGCTCTCGTTCCTTGCCGGAATTGAAGCGAAAAAAGTTTCAGGAAAGCCACTCATCCTCCATGTGCACGCAACTGAATTTGACCGCACGGGAGAGCAAGGCGTGAATCAGGAAATCTATGATATTGAGCGCATGTCGCTTGAGCAAGCAGATGGAATCATCGCAGTTTCAAATCTTACCAAAGAGAGGCTCGTAAAGAATTATGGAATACCGCGAGAAAAGATTCGTGTTGTTCATAATGGTATTGATGAGTGCGATTATCTTGTTACGCCTGATCGTCTTTCGGAACTCAAGCGAGCAGGACAAAAGGTCGTTTTATTTCTTGGTCGTATTACGATTCAAAAAGGGCCCGAATATTTTATTCGTGCCGCGAAACGCGCTTTGGAATACGATCCGAATATTTTATTTATAGTAGCGGGAAGCGGGGATATGGAACGCCAGATGATACTTGAGGCGGCAAATTCTGGCATTTCATGCCAAGTTCTTTTCGCTGGATTTTTACGAGGCGAGGAACTTACCGCTATGTACCGATCCGCAGACCTTTTCGTCATGCCGTCTGTTTCAGAACCATTCGGGCTTACGACACTTGAATCAATCATTGCTGGCACGCCAGTTCTCATTTCTAAACAATCCGGTGTTTCTGAAGTTCTCGTGCACGCGTTAAAGACAGATTTTTGGGATACCGACGACATGGCAAATAAAATACTCAGTGTCGTCTCCCACCGTTCTCTCAAAGATACCTTGTGGGGAAACAGTCGTGAGGAACTTAAAAAAATCAGTTGGGATGTCGCAAGCAAAAAATGCGTCGATTATTACGAGGATATCCTGCGTTAGTAGTTTTTCATTTTTAAAATATGATACACTGAACACATGACATCAGTATGCTTTTATTTTCAAGTGCATCAGCCTTTTCGCGTAAAGGATTATCGTGTTTTTGATATTGGACAAGACAGCGAATATTTTAATGATAAATCCGATCGCTCTATAAATAACGAAAAAATTCTCCACAAAGTAGCAGGGAAGTGCTATCTTCCCGCGAACGCCGTCCTCCTCGAGCTCTTAAAAAAACACCCTGAATTTAAAGTAAGCTTTTCTTTCTCTGGTGTGTTCCTAGATCAACTTGAGGAGTTCAGTCCCGAGACGCTTGAATCATTCCAAAAACTCGTCGCTACGGGTCGCGTAGAAGTTCTCGGCGAGACATATTATCATTCGCTCTCATTTTTATATTCCCCCGAGGAGTTCAGGAGACAAGTCGCGCTCCATCGCGCGAAGATAGAAAAGCTTTTTGGCGTTACGCCGACCGTATTTCGAAACACTGAACTCATCTACAATAATGCGCTCGCAGAGGAGGTTGAAAAGATGGGCTACAAGGGTATCATTGCCGAGGGAGCTGATCACATACTGGAGTGGAGAAGCCCGAATTTTCTCTACCGCCCTCAAGGAACGCAGAATCTCAAACTCCTTCTCAAAAACTATCGTCTTTCCGATGACATTGCGTTTCGTTTTTCTTCAAAAGAGTGGAGCGAGCACCCGCTTACCGCGCCGAAGTTTGCAGACTGGGTTTCTCAAGTGAACGGAGGGGGGGATGTGGTAAACCTTTTTATGGATTACGAAACGTTTGGAGAGCACCAATGGGAAGACACGGGTATTTTTAATTTTCTGAGACACCTGCCGGATGAGATTTATAAAAATCCCGATAACAATTTCGTAACGCCAAGCGAAGCGATTCTGCGTTACAATCCAGTTTCTCTGCTCGACGTTCATCACTTTATGTCATGGGCAGATGTTGAGCGCGACCTCTCCGCGTGGATATCAAACCCAATGCAACACGATGCACTTGAAAGTATTTACCGCATGGAAGAGGGCGCGCTCGCGACAAACAATTCTCGAATAATTGAGGATTGGCGACGGCTTCAAACTTCCGATCACTTTTATTATATGTGTACCAAATGGTTCAATGACGGCGATGTTCATAAATATTTCAATCCCTACAATACGCCATACGAAGCATTCATAGCGTATATGAACGCGCTTCAAGATTTGAAGCTTCGTATTCATAATTTTCAACCACAGAAGTCGGAAACAAAAGAAGTTCCCATCAAACATATTTCATAAAAATTTTCTGTTGTGTTTGTTCTAGGTTCTCGTTATACTTAAACTCATGCCAAAGTCCCTTTCACTTGGAAACGGTAATATTCTTGTATGCACCGACAAGCACGCTCAAGTGCGAGATTTTTATTTTCCGTACGTCGGGCTTGAAAATCATATCGGGGGAAATAATATCCACCGCGTTGGAGTTTATACTGACAATCAACTCAATTGGCTTGACCACTCAAATTGGAACATCAGCACTACGCTCGCAAAAAATTCTTTGGTAGGAGAAACTGTTGCGCGGAACAGCGCACTTAACGTAACCTTGGAATTTTCTGATACGGTTTATAATGAAAAAAATATTTTCGTTCGCAAAGTAAGTGTAAAAAATGAAACTGACAGAACGCGTCAAATCAAAATATTCTTCAACCAAGAATTTAAGATTTACGCGTCATACCAAGGAGATACTTCGTATTTTGATCCCATTAACCATGTTGTTGTGCATTACAATGGGAAAAGAGTCTTCCTTATTAACGGTCTTTCAGAAAAAGGCTCTTTTGATGATTTTACTACTGGAATTTTCAGAATTGAGGGAAAAGAGGGAAGCTTTAAAGATGCTGAGGACGGCGTACTTTCAAAAAATCTTATTGAGCATGGTCCATCGGATTCTGTAATCGGATTTTATCTCGATATTCCGCCACAAGAGTCAAAAATTTTTTATTACTGGACAGCGGTAGGAGAATCGATAAAGGAGGTTCTCGCATTGAACGCTTTGGTTTTAGAAAAAAAACCGGCTCATATTCTTCGCACCACGAAGGATTACTGGCGTGCCTGGGTAGACAGATATAATTTTACTTATTATGGCCTTAAAGAAGATGAAGTAACTTTGTTTAAAAAATCTTTGCTCACGATGCGTACTCATGCCGACGACCACGGCGCAATCATCGCCTCCGCGGATTCAGACATGCTTCAGAGCGGGCGTGATACATATAGCTACATGTGGCCTCGCGACGGCGCATTTTCTGCAATAGCATTTGATATGGCTGGAAATTTTAATATCTCGGAGCGATTCTTTAATTTTTGCGCTCGTGTCATAGATGAAAAGGGTTATCTGATGCACAAGTATCGCCCTGATGATTCTTTGGGGAGTTCGTGGCATCCGTGGATGAGGAACGGCAAAATAGAATTACCAATACAAGAGGACGAAACAGCTCTCGTTGTGATTGCACTCTGGCATCACTATGAAGAATCTAAGGATTTGGAATTTGTGGAAGATGTCTACGATGCGCTCGTTAAAAGAGCGGCAGATTTTATGGTCTCATATCGGGACCACAAAACCTTCCTACCGAAAGCATCTTATGACCTCTGGGAAGAAAAGTTCGGTGTTCACACGTATACTGCCACAACCGTATACGGAGCTCTTATTGCGGCTTCAAAACTTGCAATGTTGCTTGGTAAGAAACAAAGCGAGGAAACGTATCTGAAAGCCGCGTTTGAGATACGGCAGGGGATACTCACGTATCTTTATGATGACACAGACGGAATATTCGTAAAAATGATGAATATAGATGATGACGGCACTTTTCATTATGATAAAACATTAGACATGTCGAGCATATACGGACTCTTTGCATTTGGTGTTCTCGACATTGATGACCCCCGACTCGCAAATGCTATCAAACAAGTAGAGAGTCGACTTGTCGTAAAGACAGACGTTTCGGGCGTTGTGCGGTACGAAGGAGACCGTTATTTCAGATCAACAAGCGATGTCCCTGGGAATCCGTGGTTTATAACTAGCCTTTGGTTAGCTCAATATTACATTGCGAAAGCTAAAAAAGAATCTGATTTTGACCCTGTTCATCGATGGATTACATGGGCTGTTAAACACGCAGGTCCTTCAGGGATGCTCTCAGAACAATTAGACCCACATACCGGAGCACAATTATCAGCAACTCCGCTTACTTGGAGCCATTCTGAATATGTCACCACTATAGTAAAATACTTAGATCGCCTTGAACAACTTGGAATTTGCTTAAAGTGTAACCCTCTGTATCAAGAGCGTGATTAGTATGTACTAGACCCCACCCACTGCAATAACTTTTTCTTCTGCAATTTCTGATTTTTACTTTTTAAGCACATCCTGTTAGAATGTAGAGAATATGTTTATATTATTTGATATCGGGGGGACAAAGATGCGTGTCGTTGCAACCGACAAAGAAAAATTTCTAGGTGAGCCTATCGTAGTTTCTACGCCGAGAAGTTTTGAGGAAGGAATTGAAACACTAAAAAACATAATAGGGAATTTAGCGAACGGGAGTCAGATCGAAGCCCTCGTAGGGGGTATTGCCGGTCCCCTTGATAAAGAAAAAACAAAATTGGTGAAAAGCCCAAACCTTAGCGGATGGGTAGGACATGATATTAAAAATATTCTCATGTCTGAATATAATGTTCCTGTATCTCTTGAAAATGATGCTGCTTTGGTAGCTCTCGGCGAGGCGAATTTTGGAGCAGGGAGAGGGTATTCCATCGTTGCATATCTGACAATATCAACTGGTGTCGGCGGTGCGCGTATTGTTAATGGTGCCATCGACGAGGGTTCTTTGGGATTTGAACCTGGGCATCAGATTATTGACCCCGACAATACACTCTGTCCTACATGCGAAGGTAATGACCTGGAAGCTTACGTTTCCGGCACAGCAATAGAAAAACGTTTTGGGAAAAAACCTTACGACATCCATGATGATGCAATATGGGACGAGCTTGCAAAATTCCTAGCTTATGGACTTCATAATACGGTTCTTCACTGGTCGCCTGATGTTGTCGTTCTCGGCGGGTCAATGATGAAAGAGGTAGGTATTCCTATTGATTCTGTCCGTAAACATCTTGCAGAAATTTTAAGAATATTTCCCCAGATTCCAGAAATTAAGAAATCTGAGCTTGCGGATTTTGGCGGACTTTATGGCGCCTTATCGTACGCACACACCCACTATAAATAATATGAATGATGTATATAAAAAGTCTTTGAATCTCCACAAAAAATATGGAGGGAAGATTGAAGTGGTGAGCAAAATACCGCTTGGAAATAAAGCTGACCTTTCGCTTGCATACACGCCTGGTGTCGCTGAAGTGTCGCGTGTAATCGGAAACGATAAAGAACTCGCTTATGAATATACGCTGAAGAAAAATACTGTTGCAATAATTTCGGACGGGTCGGCAATCTTAGGACTTGGAAATCTTGGTGCTCATGCTGCCATCCCCGTGATGGAAGGAAAGGCGGCACTTTTTAAAAAATTCGCCAATGTTGATGCATTTCCGATTTGCGTGAACACACAGAATGTCGAAGAGATTATCGCGCTTGTAAAAAATATTTCTCCTGTATTTGGGGGAATCAATCTTGAAGATATATCTGCTCCGCGATGTTTCGAAATCGAGGAGCGTCTCCGTAAAGAACTCTCAATACCAGTCATGCACGACGACCAGCACGGAACTGCAACAGTAGTTCTCGCTGGTCTTATAAATTCTTTGAAGCTTAGGAAGACAAAAAAAGAGGATGCGCGCATCGTACTTTCAGGAGCAGGCGCTGCGGGGACTGCGATTACAAAGCTCCTTACTCTTTATGGATTCAACCATTTTATCGTGTGCGATTCAGTGGGAGCAATTTACAAAGGGAGGCCAGACCTAAACCCTGAAAAACAAGCTCTTGCTAAAATAACAAATAAAGAAAAAAAGAAAGGAACACTGAGTTCAGTTCTTCATGATGCAGACATATTTATCGGCGTATCAAAACCAGGCGTCCTTACTAGAGAGATGATACGCACCATGGCAAAAAACCCTATCATTTTTGCTCTCGCAAATCCTACGCCCGAGATTATGCCCGATGAGGCAATTCAAGCTGGAGCATTCATCGTCGCAACTGGACGCTCTGATTTTCCAAATCAAATTAACAATTCGCTCGCATTCCCAGGAATCTTTCGTGGAGCGCTCGACAACAGGATCAAACAATTTGAGCAACAGATGTTCATCGATGCTGCAATTGCTCTTGCTAAGTATGTAAAATATCCAAAGCCCGACCAAGTACTACCCGGACCCTTTGACCTCGGCGTCGTGAAAGCGATAAAAAAAGTGATTAAATAATAAGAAAACCCTCGAAGTCGAGGGTTTTTAAGTGACCGTTATCGAGTGTAATGATAAAAAGTCAAAGGATATTTATTTTTTTCACTTGGATCAAAGTGCTCCTCATTTTCAAGTTTCCATCCGTCCCTTTTTTGATCAAAAATGTTCAAACACACATTCCCTGGGAGGCCGGCATGCACCTTTGTCATGAAAAGCTCAGTTGTATCTCGGTAAAATTCCTCGTACACAATTTTACCACCGATGCAGAAAACTTTTTTTCTTCTTGAAAGCCTGCGAATGTCTGGTGTTGACATGATGCCAAAACCATCTTTAAAGATCAGATCTGCTTCACGCGTAAGAACAATATTTACTCTTCCTTTAAGTGGCCCGGGCAAAGTTTCAGCTGTTTTTCTTCCCATAACAACATGATGCCCCATGGTTGTATCTCTGAAACGTTCCATATCGAGTTTAAGATCTCTGATGTTCCATGGGAGACCTCCGATGTTTTTTGTGTTGCCAATGATGCCTGCTTCCGTCATTGCTAAAATCATTGATACTCCTGTTTTTTGGTACATGATTTTCCCCTTTTGATGTTGAACGAAATCTGGATAAACATTATCACATTTACGAGACACGTCAATAGTGCTAGAGTGAGAGCATGAAAAAGCCAATAGAATTCAATACCGAGCACAAATTAGCGGGTACGCTCGCTAGGGCCGGGACACTTAAAACAGAGCATGGAACTATTCAGACGCCCGCATTCGTCACTGTGGGCACTAAAGCAACCGTGAAATCTCTAACGCCAGAGCAAGTTAAAGACCTCGGTGCGCAAGTTGTTCTAGCAAACACATATCATCTCTACTTACAGCCAGGAGAGGAGGTCTTAAAAAGTGCTGGAGGGCTCAACAAATTCATGAAGTGGGATGGTCCGACTATGACTGACTCTGGAGGGTTTCAAGTATTTTCTCTTGGAGTAGCCTTTGGGACAAAGGTAGGCAAGCTTGCGAAAGCAGGAGAGATCATAGTAGGTGAGGAAATTGAAAAAGGGGATGAAGCAGGAAAGCTCGCAAAAATTGATGAAGATGGTGTTACATTCAAATCATACAAAGACGGAAGCGAGCATCGCTTCACACCAGAACGATCTATTGAAATTCAACAGAGCATAGGTGCTGATATGATTTTTGTTTTTGATGAATGCACGTCACCGGCGGCCCCACATAAATATCAACAAGAAGCTATGGACCGCACACACCGCTGGGCGAAGCGAAGCCTCAATGCTCATCATGCAAACAAAGAAGCGAGCGAGAAGCAAGGACTCTTTGGTATTGTACAAGGAGGACGGCACCGTGACCTTCGTGAAGAGAGCGCTCGCGTGCTTGCTGGTATGAACTTCGATGGTTACGGAATTGGAGGTTCGTTTGATAAGGACGATATGTACAACGCAGTAGGATGGGTGAATGCCATTCTTCCTGAAAACAAGCCGAGACATCTTTTGGGAATTGGTGAACCAATTGACCTGTTTGGTGCTGTTGAAAACGGTTGTGACCTTTTTGATTGCGTCGCACCAACACGACAAGCGAGAAATGGTGCGCTCTACACGAACGACGGACGCATCAATATCAACAACGCTAAATATATAAAAGATTTCACACCCATTGATAGCGAGTGCGACTGTTATACCTGCAAAAATTACACACGCGCATATATTGCACACCTTTTTCGCTCTCAAGAAATGTCTGCCGCGACACTCGCTTCTATCCACAATCTCCGCTTCTTAATTGCGCTCGTAGAAAAGATGCGCACATCAATCATCGATGAAACTTTTCTCGACCTGAAGACGAAGTTCATTGAAAGGTATTATAAATAAAATGACCGGACGATAAATCGCCGGTCATTATAAGTAAACACTATCGTTTTAACTCAAAATTTTTTTATTTTGAAACAAAAGATGATTGCAAGAAGCACATCGGCATGAAGAGGTTAAAATTACTTTATCATTCATAGTAACTGTGCCAGATTCATACTGTAAAACATGCTTCGGTTCTGTGGTTAATTTGAATGTTCCCCAAGAGCCACATTTACTGCACCGCAACCGCAATTTCTCAAACAAATACGCAAACATGAAACTAAAGTCAAGATTCATAAAAGCTCCTTTTTGTAAGATTTATCCAAATTTATTCGAGCACCCATTTTTTGTAGGAAGCCCCAACCATAATTTTTATCATCATTGCTCGGAGTTCTTTGGGGAGGTTGAGGAAGTCTTTTCGTTCATCTACAGTGATGATGAATTTATTTTTCTTTCTATAAAGAAAGTGAAATAAATAGACTTGAACTCTTGTTAGTCTGAACCCAGGAGGTTTCATCCTACCACGATATCTAACCTCATTATGAAGAGGCGTACCTGGGTACTTTATATTTACCCTAACGGGAACTGAGTCAATTCCAAATCCAACTTGAACTTCTAGACACAGGTGTCCGAGGTTATGTCCTGAATCCATTGCGTGATTATTCGTATAGTGCATCGCAGATACTCCTTATGTTATTTAGGAACTTTCCATCACAAAACTACCATTTTATGCTATATTGTCAACCATGAAGACATTCAATTTAAAATCAGAGTGGCCACCAGCTGGAGACCAGCCAAAGGCCATACAAGAGCTTGTAGACGGCATCAAAAAGGGAATTGACCGTCAGACACT
>ERZ1292633.1472-Hain-H41-02um-R1-1472-length-25426-cov-6_pt1 | contig 25426 bp, 12 predicted proteins | sample MGYA00564406_ERZ1292633 | MGnify/ENA primary metagenome ERZ1292633 (study PRJEB36523, sample SAMEA6512639) | groundwater metagenome | collected 2019-01-08 | study: AquaDiva: Metagenomics assemblies of 32 groundwater samples | reverse complement strand
CCCATGCTAAATCAAAAAAAAGATCGTCAAAAACGCGCGTTTCTCACCCAGTTGACCACTTGCCCACCTTACACACGATGCAGAAGGTCATCGGTGGAACTACGCCGTTCCAACCAACTGTCGTCGTGCGGTGGCGCATCGTCGCCGCCGACATCCCGATGTTGTGGGTGATGACGTCCCTTGACAAGGTTGGCGGCCATGTTCGTTGCGACGTCGACTTCCCCACGGCGTCCGCGTTTCAACGCCACCCCCCGGCCATCGCCACCTCCTGCCGGACGCACCGAACCGGGCGCACCACCGACGACGGGTCCAGTGACAGCTCGACGACGTCGTTTGTCCCCTCCTTCAAACGCGTCGTTGAACGCGGCAGCCTCTGCGCTGTCGACCACCAAGGGGACGACGACCCCATGGGGCACCGTGACATCGGTGCCTCGGCTGCCCGTGGCGGTCGACCCTGCACTTCGAGGAGAGTGACCGAAGGAATCGAAACGGGTCGCATCGTATCGGTCACCCTCCGCGCGGGCCCCTTCGTCGCGCGTGTCCTCCGGCGCCATGGCGGCATCGCTACCGAGGGGGGTGACGGGCGCACTATGATGCGCACCATCCTTCCGTGATGAGTGCGGCGGTGGCCCAACGGCCGTCGGTGACGGCGGAGCCGCTGACAAGAGCGATGAGTCACCGGGTGCCGGAAGGCCACGAGACTCCGGGCGGTGCACATCAACTGCAGAAGAATGGAAGGCGGCATCGTGGATGGCCGCAGCGGGGGGCTGGCGGGGAGCGACCGTGGTGGCCGCCGACAGTTCGCGTAAAGCACCTCGGTAGGCATCATCCAGTTCGCGTATTTTCGCCTTTTTTGCGTTCACGATACGGAGGCACGCGTCGATCAAGCTCGCCTCTCGTTGCTGCATGTCTCGCAAGGCGTCATCGCGCTCGGCCGTCGCTCGCCTCGCAGCGGCTTCGGCCAGCCTAACCCGTCGATCTTGGTCCACCCCGCGATTCACGGCGAGACGTAGGTCGGCAAAAAGGGCTGCAAACAGGAAGCGTTGGGTGGAATCCCCTCCGGCTGGCGCAGGAAATCCGGGCGACGACGACGACGACGGAGGAGCGCCACTGCCGATTCCATCGCCCGCCGGTGGCGGCGGCGCGGGCTCCTGGCCGAAGTCGAAAACAGCAGCGGTCCCATCGCCGCCGCCCGTCGCGCCAGTGTTCGCCAACGCCGCGTGAAAGAGGGCGCCAATGATGGATGAACGTCCGTCGGCAGCACCGATGCGCAGCTCAATCTTCAACGACGACGGCATCAGTGTCGCAGAGGAGGAGGGAAAAATGAAAGGCGCAAATCCGCCGGATGACGTGGAACGACGTGTGGCAGTGACGGCATCGGCGTGGTGAGACTGCTTCGGCGCCGAAATCACCAACGAGCAGCCGGTTGCTTCTTCACCAGCTCCATCGGCCAAGGTGTCGCCGTGACGCCGTCGTTCGAAAAGGTCCTGCAGCAACGATGCATAGTCCGCAGGCCGAATCATCGGAGGGCGCACGGCCCCCATCGACACGTGGCAACGCCACAGGATCGGCGCGCCCTGAGAGGCATCCACGATGCGCAAGTGCAACATGGTTTCATCAGGCCAAGAAGCGACGCCCGGGGAGGACGCGTGGAGTGCCTCACGGGCGACGCCGTCGGCGGGGCCGCCCCAACGGTTGTTCGCGGCCACAGTGGTTCGGTCCTTCGCGACCATCTCGTCACCGGCCGCGTCGCTTTCTACCTTCACGCGCACCGCCGCAGTCTCCCATGAGTGGCCGGAACTGTTCACAGCCACTGAGGACCGAATCGATGACGACGAGTGAGCGGCGCTCGGCGGTGTTGCTGTTAACACAACGTACACCCGCGATGCTTGGGCCCGTCCTTGGGGGCTGCATGGGTGCCACAGCCACGACAGAGGCGATGTGGCATCCAGGACGGCACCGCGCATTAGTTCGCCAGAGCCAGAAAGGTCGCCTGGGTGCGGCGAGCCTTGGAGGCTGCCGTAATCGGCCATGCCGAACCAACAGCCATGCGACGAGGCTTGACGCCCTTCATCCTCGCGTCGCATCTCTCTCGATTTCGTTTCAGATTTGTCCGTCCCCGTTAACTGTCGTGCGCGTGATGGGGGAGGGGAAGGAGAGAGTCACAGCAGTCCTCCCCGGACGCGCGACCAAAGCAATCGACGCACAAGCGGCAAGTGCGAGGTGGTTAAAACACGGCGCTAATGGGAGGAATCGGTTAATTCGGGCAAGGGGGGGGGGCGGTGGGGGAGGAGGATGGCTTACGCCACCGGTTTTGGGGCCGCGCTGGTGGTTGACGGCACTGATGGAAGTTGACGAAAAAGTACCGAACTCCTTCCGATCGTCGAACGACAAACGCCCTTCCTGGTTACGTCAAAAACCTTGAGCGATGACGGCATTCGCGACCTTCGGGCGGCTTCCCTCCAACAAAGTTGGCGCCGCCTCGATGAGCATTTCCTCCCGGACAGCGACAATGTCACGCATGTACAGTTTGGACGTTTGCACCGCCGTGTGGTAAATCAACAGCGGTGTGCGTTTCGAGTGTCGAAACAGAACGCTGGACGGATGAACACTCACGGCTTGGTGGCCAATCATCGTCGTGAAGGCGCCATCGCGTGGGTTGCGCACCGCGGCGTTCATGAAGTATCCCGCGCAGATGGCGCGTCGCACCAGGTTGTAATCCGAAAACGCTTCGTGCCGTGAAAAGGTGAAATACTGCTGACTAATGGAGGTCGTTGACTTTCGCTTCGCCGACGGAGTGCCTGTGGGCGGCGCTTCATCCCAGTCGGGCGATGCCTCGTAGCCTCCGCCGGACGGCGGCACAGCCATCGACGCTGCTGAGTTCCCGTTGCTCCCAGTGGCTAACGGCGCCGTCGTCGTGCGTCCAAGATGATGACTCTGCGATCGATGGAACAGCAAAATATCGGCCAGTTGCTTATGTGTTTCGACGGCGGTTTGTAAGTGCTTGAAATGTAGCCCGACGCTGTGGCACCACACAACGCGCTGGCCTTTCGGCTGTCGCACAAACTGATCAAAAATGTGAAGGTACGTGACGTGATCCCCAGTGGACCGGGCAAACTCCGACCGTGCCGCGTCCAGCTGCGCCTGGGCGTCCGCACGATCAGCCGAACCCACGCCATTGGCGACAAAGACGGACTCGGCCGAGAGCATGGCGTAGATCGCGCACAACTCGAGGCCAACGCCAAGTTCCCGTCCCTTCAAAAGTGCCCTCGCCGCACATGGATCCAGTGGAAACCGTGCGAGTTCGAGTCCGAGGGGCGTGATGCGACCGACGTGGTCCGCCGGACCGCCACTGCCCTCAATGGCTCCCAGCAAGAGCAACAGGCTCATGGCCTGGAGCAGCGCCGCGTCGCTAGGCCGGTCCATGAAGTCAAACTGCATCACGTTGTCAATGCGCATCGCTTTCATTTGCAGCACCACACTCGCCAAATTGGCGCGAGCGATTTCTGGAATCGTGTTTTCCAAGAGGCTGTCCCATTCGTCTTCCTGAAACAGACGGTAGCACTTTCCCGCCGTCAAGCGCCCGGCACGGCCGGCCCGCTGCCTCGCCTGCGCGCGGCTAACAGGCACGGCCCGCAACGATTCCAGACTGGTCGCCGGATTGAACGTCTTCTGCTTCACCATGCCCGTGTCCACGACATAGCGGATCCCCTCAATGGTAATCGACGTTTCCGCGATGTTCGTGGCAAGAATGATCTTCCGACATCCGGGAGGGGCTGGTTCGAATATTCGCATCTGTTGCTGCGGGCCCATGGCGCTGTAGAGACCGAGGACGACGTACTTCAACGCTGAGTGAGGGAGCAACGCGTGGCGCTTCTCCAGCCAGGCGACGGCATCAGTGATCTCGTCTTGACCGGTGAGAAAGCACAACACATCGCCGGGTCCTTCTTCGAGGTGGATCTGAATAATCGTGTTGAGGGCCGCGTCGACGTAATCGGCCTGGGGCTCGCTGGCATAAAACACGTCGACGGGGAAGGAGCGACCTTGAATGTAACCTACAGGACAGTGATTCCAGAATTTGGAAAAGGCGGCGGCGTTCAGCGTCGCGCTCATCACGATCACGGTGAGGTCGTCGCGCTGAGTCAGCAGGCGTTTGATCAATCCAAAGAGGAAGTCGCCGTGCAGGGTTCGCTCGTGCGCCTCATCCAACACAATGAAGCGGTACCGGCTCAGTGAGGGATCCAAGAGCATTTCGCGCATGAGCACGCCGTCGGTCATGAACTTCAGTCGTGTGTCCACGGTGGTCGTGTCATCGAAGCGAACGGCATAGCCCACTTCGCCGCCAAGCGGACAGCCGCGGAGCTGAGCAACGTAGCGGGCGACGCTGATCGCGGCGACACGCCGGGGCTGAGTGACCGCGACCATTGCGGCGCTGTTGTGGTGCGGCGATCGTGCCGCCTTCGTCGATGATGACGGAGACGTTGCTAGCAGCATGTCGTCCAACAAATACTGTGGAATCTGTGTTGTTTTACCGCATCCAGTTTCGCCGACGATCACCAAACAGCGATTGCTGCGCACCAAATCGACAATGTGACCGCGGGCAGCGTCGACAGGCAGCGGCGCGTGAGCCGTTTTTGCAGTTGCTGCGGCCTGAGCGCTTCCGGTTGTAGTGCTTTGCGGGGGGGGCGCTTTCTGGGGCCCGGATGATGAGGTCGTCGCGTCGTGGTGGTCGGCCGTTCTCGAACGCTTGCGGAAGTTTGGCGCGTCGCCATGACTTGCTGCCGCATGGATGCTGAGACGGCTCTTGCCACGGCTCTTCGTCGTTGCCACATCAAGGGACATCAGCCACCGGGCTGGGCAAGCGCGCGAGTCAAAGACCACCGTTGTCAAAAGCAAAGCAATGAAAAAATCAGCAGCGTCCGACCCTCTGACCCTCTCGCTCGTCCGGAAATTGGAGACGCGGTGGTGCGCTACGATTCTGCAATAATTGAGCGGACAACTCGATCTAGTGCCGGTAAATACCGTGTAATCTGTATGTGACAGTTGAGCTGAAGCAGAGGGGAGAATAGGAGGGGGACCGGTCACGTGTCCACAGTCGACTCCCGCGGGCCAGGCATCAACGACGACGGCCTTCGCCGATTGGACGTGCCTCGACATCGGTGCGGCCCTTGGCGGGACGCCGCCGTGGTCGCGGCGAGCCAGTGAACGTGGGCGAGAAACGGGTTCGTACCGTCGAGAAGGCAATCGTAGCGGTACTGAAACGCGGCGGCCTCTTCCGGCGTTTCCGATTCGTCGGCGGTCGAAGATGTAGGCGCACGCGGGGGATCATGCGCCGCGTCAGGTGACGGTGGCGGCCGCGCGACGACCGCGGGCGCCGAGACCGAGCGGGGCGGTTGTACCGCTGGTGCCAATGTGCCCGTGTCGCGGCCTCGCACGGCGGTGGTGCCGCCCGTCACGGACGCCGCGGCCGCATACAGGTGCGCAGTAGGCGGCCCGGCCATCCAGATCGGCCACTCTGGGGGCAGACCCGGCGGGCTAGCGCTCGACGCTTGCTGCACAGCTTGCCGGGAAACGGATGACGAGGCCAGTTGCTGAGCCAAGAACCCCCCCGGGGGAGAAGGCGGCAGTGAGGAAGGGGGTTTCCCACCGCCCCCGATGGCGGGCAGGGGTGGCACCGCGCTCCGGACGGCCTCCAAGTAATAGGCGTCGGCGAGAACGGCAAGCATGCTCTCATACGTGGCCATCACGAAACTGACTTCTTCACTCTCAGCGATGGGCACGACGGTGGGCATACTGCGGTGGTGGCGGCGGCCAGCTTCCAGCTTGCGGTGCAGCCGCGAAGGTTTGGTGAGGCCCGTGGTGGCGTCCGCAGACGCGACGCCATCGGAATGCGAATGGGAGGTCGGCTGAGCCACGACGTCGACGAGCGGATCATCGTCGTCAAGCAGCGGGGCGTCTCTCCCAACGTCAGTCGCGGCGGCGGTGCGACGCCGAGACTTCGCCCCGCCGCTTGCAGCTGCCGATTCCCCGGGCCTGCGGTTCGGCAAGCGAATCTTGAGGTACCGCCAGCACGGTACCACGCCCGCTGTCGTGGCTGTTTGGTGACTGATTGGCAAGCCGATGCGCACGACGGTCAGCGTGTGCCCCACCTGCGCATAGCTCGAGCTATAATCGTCGAGGAGCGCGGCCAACGTTGGAAAGGTCAGCGGTTTGTCCATCAGCGACGGTCGCCGGCTGAGGCCCATCGCGCCCCACGCGGCAATAGGAACGCCCGAGGGAGAAGAAGCAGCAGACGCAGTCGCGGGTGAGGCAGGAGGGTGGTCAAAGGCCTTTGGGGCGGCGACGGATCGGTGCCCAATCGCCAGCACAATGTGATGAAACAGCTCTCCCCCTGCGCCCACCGAGTCGAAGGAGAGCGGCACACGTTCGAGGTCCGTCAACCCTTGTGTCAAAAAGACAGACAGAAAGCACGCCTCGAGGCACCGTATCGGCAGCGATTCGGTCAACATCTCCTTAGCCGACGACAGAATCATCTTCAGCGGCCGCCGCTTTTGGAGCGAATGGAACACCGTGGGGAGAAAGTTGTACTCCAGTTGGCACACAATTCGCTGCAGGGCGGCCACCTTGGCCGCCACCGTGCGACCCAGGAACGCTTTCGACGTCAACATCGCCGGATTCCACTTGACCTTATCGACGTGGGGCACCACTTCGCCATCATGAAAGGGATTGTCGTCCGACAAACTGTCGATCAGCGCGTGGATCCGATTGTCCATATCGGGGGCTACTTACGCGTGACTCGTAAAACAACACATGCCTCACTACCGCAAACCAGCGATGAACGTTTCTTTATCCATTGCTAATGTTGGTGACCTCGTCGCTGCCCGCCGGTCCGCAAGAGCGGAGCGGGTGGTGATGGCTGAGTACACAGAAACCGAAGAAAACATTCACCCCCCTCCCCAGATGACCCCGACCTGCTACTTCTTTCCCCCCTTGGCGGTGCCGGCGGTGGGCGCCTCCGTGCGCTCTAAGTCCACCTCAATGAGGGAGCAGCTGTACTTCTTTTCGTTCGTGCCCCCAAAGATGAGCAGCTTCTTACCCCCGTCGGCGATGCCCCAGCTCGCGTGCATCCTGCCCTCGATGTCGTCGCCTTCCACCGTCGTTGGGGCCCACTTTCCCTCCCCGATGTGCAAGTGGTGAGCGATGCCAGGGGCGGCGCCCTTTGAATCTTGTCCAAGGCCAACGAGGCAGTAGTTGCCCCACGCGATGCTAACGCAGCCGAACCTGGGGGTCGGGGATGATGCCGCAGGGCCTACGCTCGTGATGACGCGAGTCCAAACGGAAGTGTTCACGTCGAACAACATCGTGTCGTCGCTCCGGTTGCACGTGTAGCCGCCAAATAGAACCAGACGTTGTCCCTGGTGATCGGCCGCAAGGGTGGCACCGTCGCGGGCAGAGGGAAGGAAGCCGGTCGCGCCGTCGCTGCGGCTAGACCAGGACATCGTGTCGGTGTGAAACTCCCACATGTCGTTCAAGCGCCGATGCCCGTCAAACCCGCCGAAGATAAAAAAGCGGCCGCCCGGGGTACCGTGACCCGTCGCCATGAAGCAGCTCGCGTGCATGCGACGAGGCGAAGGCTGCAAACGAGTTTCGTCCAGGGCCTCCCAGGTGGCAGATTTCCAATCCATCGCCTGGGCCGCGGGGTCAGCGGGAGCGGCAGCCGGCGCAACGCCTCCTGGGCCACCTTTCGCGGGGGTGGGCGCGCCGGTGGTTGCGGCGGAAGCCGAGACGCTGGATGCGGTTGCGTTCGCCTGCAGAAGCATGGTCGCGGCGACGCAAGTGTCATCGTTGTACCCTCCAAAAATGAGCACCGTCGAAGGCAACACGAGAGCCCCGGTCGCTTCCGAACGCGGCCCGGGCAAGCTCGGACCTTGGATCCACTGCTTCGACATCATGTCGCACTCTAGCACTTGACTCAAACTACAGCCGTGCGCAGCGGAAACCCCACCGATCAGCAGGAAGCGCCGATCGGGCACTGGCACCAACACCGCATTTACGAGGGGCATGGTCGCCGCGATGGCGGCCGTCACGGCAGTGGGAACCGCGGCGATCGGCGAATTCGCATTCGCAGCAGCAGCTGGCGGCTGGTTGGGGGCCACGGGGCTCGCGCCGCCGGACGGACCCGCGGCGGCTGCCAGTTCAGGAAAGTCGATTTTGGTTGCCTTCCGATAGACACTGCTACTCTCACCGACGATGGCCGCGGAGCTACCGCCGGCAGCAGTGGCCATGTTGGTTTGCGACAGACAGATAGCTTTGAAACTCGCACCGACTGAGAGGGAACAGCCATCAACAACAAGAAGAATAATCAGGCGACAGGAGCCCCTACTGAGCAACGACTTGAAGAAGCTGTTGCATCGCGCGCCGGTGAAGGAGCCGTGTGCTTGTCTGAATCTGTCCAAACAAACGTAAAAGAGGGGTGGTGGACACTGAAGTACTTACAGATCCTCGAACCGACGGGGGCGCACGGCCATCTTTCGGCGCGTGAAGGTCACCTCTGGCAGCTCGGAATCGGGTTCGTTCGTGGTGCGCACGTACGGCCGCTCGCGCGGCAACCACGACAAGCCACCCGCGAGCGGCACCCCTGTGCCACGGGGTTTCACCCGGCTCGCGTTTCGAAGGTACGCGGGTTCGTCCCCGAAGTCGTAGCGGCAGCCCCTGCTACCGCTGCTACCCACGCTGGACGCGCTGTCACTCGCAGCGTCGCTTCGCAACAAATGCGGCAGCGCGGATGCGTTCAGCATGCGCAAGCCTCGCTCTAGTGCCGACCCCGCCGCGGGGGATTGGGTGCTGTCGTCATGAGCGTCATCGTCGTCCCTGGCTATCGAGGAGGTCGCGAATGACGCGCCTCCACGGCGGCCACTGAAACTGTCCGTGGCGATGGCGTCTTCAACAGTGGCGATCACGAGCGGCCGTTGCAAACCGCTGCTCCCACTCGCAAGCTGCGGCGAGGTCTCACCTTCAACGGGGGACCTGCGTTGAAGGACATCCCAGCCGTCCTCGGCAAGACCAGCAAGAGCCTCATCGCCCTGAGCGGCACGCATTTCTCGCAAAAAACGGGCGCTGTCTCGCTGCCGCTGACGCCGCAGCAACCGCAGGGACTTGACTCGAAGATAAAAATGCACGTATGCCAATCGCAACGACCCCAACACAATGGCAAGGCCGACGCCGGCATAGACAACGGGCTCCGAGGAGCTACCAGAACTTTTGGCCACCGCGACATGGGTCAGCGCGCACAACAGTCGCATGAGGCACGACGCCGCCGTCAACGCACGCGAGCGATATAGCTGAAACTTGAGCACGATGCCGATCGACGCCAACCACATCACGGCGAGGCTGACTTGCTGATAGAAACACTGCGAGTCGTCCCGGACCATCATACCAACCACGGTATACATGCCGCCGGTGTAAAGCCACATCAACAGCAAGCCGTTTGAAAGACCCTGCGAGTCCGCTCCGTGCGATTCCCGAGGCAACAGACGTTGGATTCTCCAGCCGTAACGAGCGTTCGCCCACGCGCCGCGCGGCAGCAACACTTTATGGACAAGGACCAAGATTTGTCGGCAAGTGACCGCCACAGATCTGTTGTTGCTTTCAGCCGGTGGGGGGACCGTTTCGTCACCCGCAGCCTCGGTGGCCAATGTACCTTCCTCAAATGTCGTGTACGTCCACGACCGCGACCTGTAGAACCAACGCAGGAATAAGACAACGCTCACAACCTGTTGTAGCCCGATCGCGACGCCGACTACTTGCAGCAAGGGTGAAACAGAGGACACCAGCACGCCCGATGTGAAGCATAGACCCGGGAACAGAAACCAGAACAGTTGACCGGCGACCAACGGGGCGGCGCGCCGCAGGCGTTGCAGTTTGAGCTTCTCATGGTGTCTCGCTTGCTGTTTTTCTTTTTTCGTGTCCTTCGCTTCTGCGGCACCAGTCGCGATAATGTTGCCCTCTGCCACCCCACGCATGGCTGACGCGTTCAAATCCTCCTCCTCATCGCAGTCGTCCTGGGCACCCTCCGCGACAGCGGCCGACGCCTTTTCTTTGGCTTGCTTCTCCAACTCTTCCTCCTTTTCTAGTTCGGCATCTTCTAAGTCTTCCACCGTTTCGACGAAGTCGACGCCAATTCGTTCGGCTTCGAGGCGGCGTCTTTCGCGCAGAACGTGCCTCCGCTCTCGTGCCAGTCGCGCCCGCTCTGCGAGCCACCGCTGAGTCTGAATGAAAGCGACGAACAGTACCATGGCGAGGTACAATGAGCCCTCGAGGATGACGAACCGCACAGGCCACGCGACCCGCGGCGACGGGACGAAGGCGTACTCGGAGAGGGGCAAGAGAAATTTTTCATGTTGAGTGGAGCAATGAGCCGCGGTAACCATCGAAAGCCCCGCCATGTCCAGGGTGCCGGGTAGCGCGAATTGATTCGCGATGGTGACAACCGATAGCATCACGGACGCGAAATACGCCCCGACGCTCGGCGCGTCGGTTAGGGGCAGGATGGACACGGTCACCCCAATGTCCGTGGCTTGCCGAACCAGCAACTCCGTCCCAAAGCTGATGAACAGCGTCTGAGGCTGGTAGAGATCAAACTGCGGGGCCGCATTCAGCGATATCGTGATCACATTCGAGGCGTTGCGGCCGACGCAGGAGTGATCGGGGCAGATCGTGGAGCTCATGAACGCGTCCATACCGGCGGGAAACGGCCGGTTCTCGGCGTCGTCACCGCCCCGAAGCGAAACAAACGTCGGCCACCGCGCCTGGCTCGTGTCGAGCGCGAAGGCAGGAGTGTTCGGAAAAATGACAATAATTCGACGACCGGGCGGGCCGGAGACGGATGAGGTGTCCTGCATGGCTTCCACCGTGAGAAACGCGGGCGTGACGACAACTCCGTCAGCCGACACTGCGAAGTTTGTTGTCGTGCTACCATCCGGCAACGTCAAAACCTGCAGCATCGCCGCCATCGGTGGAGCGCTTCCCAGGCTGCTGCTTGTTGGCGGTGATGAGGTGCCTGTTAGCGTTAGCGTAGGTACGGTCGCGGTGATCGTTGTCGATGTCCGTGTCGTCGTGGTCGCGGTGACGTTCTGTGCCCATGCGGTCAGCTTGACCATGCGGTCCCCTGGCCGCCTCAAATCGATCACCACGACGATGACGCTGACAAGGGCTAACAGTCGAAACGTCGGAGGAATAGATTGTGTCGTGACATCGCGACGACCACCGGCTAGTGGCCACGGGAAAGCAATGCTCCGCCGCATAAGTCGGGTCTTCCTACTTCGTGAGGGATGGGAGTTGCAGCGCGGGGGAGGTGAAAAGGTACGCAAACCATAGACATGGACGTGAATCGTAGGAAACCCACAAGAGAACAAAACGATCTTGTCGCATCCCCCGACCCCGCTGCACATACCCCTATTCCTTACTGGTTCAAACAATTGCCGTGTCGGACCAAGCGGGGCGCGATTCGCCGTCGGGGTTGACATTCTCGACGGCTCTCGGGGTCACGTGTCGCATCGGAGAAGCGAAGGGGAAGCACAGCGTGTTCCACAATTCTGATCCCTCCGCGGCGTTACCGCTCATCGGGGGGTCATCCGGAGCCGCCTCGTCTGTCACCGTCGTCGTCATGGGCTGCGCCGCCGTTTCCCACGTGCGTCGAAGTTTCTCGCGAGACTTTCCCATCTTTAGCATAGCGACGGTTTCGTGTACGTGAGACTTCTGCCGGTCCATGTACATGAGGAGAAACGGTGGCAGCTGCACCTCCGACTCGATTTCGTCCATGGATCCGTCCGTGCGGATCACCAATGTCTTTTGAAACCGTGGAAATCGAGATCGCTCGATGTCCACTTCCTCGCGATACATCCCGCGAATTTCTAGTCTCTGAAGGGCGTCCAAGTGGCCGTCTTTGACGAATGGTCGCAGCACGAATGGCGTCTTGAGTGGAATTTCCGGCTTCGGCCACCCACGGTCGTGATAAACGACGGGCACGGGCAACGTGAAGGTCGCTGGTATGGGGGAAGGGATCGTACTCGCCCGGCTGCGCACTCCGGCCTTGACGGTGGGACGGAGCATTGAGTGATTCTCCACTCAAAACCTGCTCAGTCAAGTGGCCCACGATACATCAACGGGGGGAGGGGAGGGGGGGTGGCAATGCAGCAGGAACGGCTTGTTGGTGCCGCTCATCATATGAGACATTTACCGAAGGAAGTTGTGGTTCTGGCCCAGGTGGGAATAACCGGCCGCGCGGGCGTGGGTGATTTGCCCGGACTCACGATCAAATTCCTTCTTCCTTCCTTCCCTCCCCTTTCTTAAGCGTTCGCACCATCATCTGCTCTGCGCGAGAAACGACCCTCCCAATCGGACCGATTGGGACGCCAATGCAGCCGCAGACTTTGCGCGATCAACTCGCAGAGCAAAACACCTTCACAACACAATTACTTGTGTATTGGCAATACACTCCGACCTTTCAAACAGCAAAACAACAACCTATCGCAAAAAACACGGAGTCGTTCGCGCTCCTTCGATATGCTCCCTTACCAGGCAAGCTGGCCATTCACGGAACAAACAGCAGTCGCGAACCCGCAGTTGAGAGTTCAATTCATACCGTACGCTGAGTCCCTCATTACTCCGGGTCATCATACGGCCATGGAACCGTCCGCGAGGCGGCGTCGGCTTCTGCTTGTTCATCATCGACTGTCGGGTGACCGTCACCACCAGCATCGCTGTCGGCGGCGTCACTGCCGCGATCGCTTTGTTCCATGGTCGACGTGACTCGGTCCACGGCGATCAATTTTTCCAAGGAGCTTCCTGTCCACTGGTGAGTGAGCATGCGAACTTCCAGCACCTGCTTGATAAACGATTCCCAAGCCGGTGTCCAGAACGTCCGAATCACTGAGACATCGGAATCAGAAAACAAAGTGACACCGGAAAACAACCACACTTGAAGCATTTTCCGATGAAGCGCGCTCGAAAACCGCTTCTTCCACTTCGGGAACATCGCTTTCTCGATGCGTATCGTCAACGGAACGCGGTAGTTGAACACCGGCACTAGCAACAAGGCCTCGTTGTCCCTCGGGAAAAAGTTGCTCGGGTGACGCAAAAAGATTTCGTACAAAGCGTTTGCTTCGGCTAGTGATATCAAACAGATCGAATGCTCGGTTCCAGCAAAGCGGAGCAACGCCACGGACGGCTGTTTCAGCCGCTTGTCCCAGCCGCCGGTGAAATGCGTCGTCGTTTTCGCAAAGTTGCGTGACACGAACAACCTGGAAGATACGAGTGGAACGTCATACAAAGTCCGCAAAGTGACACGCGGTAGGCGTCGCCAAAGAGTCTGCGGCGTCCACTGGCGACCAGCGCCGCGCCACCAGCGCTTTTCCACTGCAGCTTTCAGTAACTGGTCGTCATCGCCGTCGACCTGCCGTTGAATTTGCAAATTCTGTTTGATGTCGGCGTGCACACTGACCGCGGCGTCCAAGTCTAGCTCATTGGTGGGCAACAACATCTGATCATTACCAGAAGACACATGTGTCGAACGGTGTGTTTCCTTCACGAGCCACGACAGCCGCTTGACGTCGTCAGCATTGATCAAATCGCCGTACCGGCTGACTAGCCGATCTCGGTGATCCGCAATTCGCTGGCCGATTGGCGCCGAACGCGGAACCGAATTTGAAAACACTACATGGTGTTGACGGTAATTGGCATACGGGTCGATCGTCACGGACTTGATGTTGGGCGCAAGGAGCCTATTGACCCTCACCGCGTCGATGGAATCGTTATACACGAGTTCAACAAAGGAGCGTTCGCGAACGACGTCGTCGAGATCTTCCATCCGTCCCAAGAGCCGCTCTCGGGCGTGCCGACGTTGAGAATTGGCCTGGAACATGGGCACAAGCATAACCCAGGTCAGATCACCATCTGAAAGAGTTCCTTTCAGATGACGCAGGGAGTCATGTTGCACCGCTGTAATGAACGACTGATCGGAGTGGAGGCGCCGCAATCGTGTGGCCGCTTGGGCGAACTCTTCGAACGTCAGTTGATGTGCAACGGTGACCAAGCCGACGGTCGGCGGGAGCTGAAAATCAACCCCTCTGCAAAATTCCATTGAAAAATAAGTAAAAAAGGCCGTTTGATTGGTGGCGATTTGTTCCTGTGCGACATCAGAATCGTAGCGAATCGATTCATACCGCTGCAACACATCTGAGGCGGCGAGAGCATCCGGAGGATGTCGCCGGCGACGAAGCAATTTGACAGTCTGCTTGTGCATCTTCGAAGAATCGCACCCCTTTCAGATCCGGCAACTCGTCAAGCAAAAACGCCGCAACGTCGAAGTTGCTCTTACCACGCATCCATCCTGCCACATCCATCAATGCCCGTACGCCATTCCGCATCAGGGTTGCCTTCAACTCGGACAGAATGTCGTCTGCTGTGTCCGTGGCGCGTATCACAACGACGTGGGCATTCTCTCGGCGCGAAAGCATCGTCATTATCTTTGCGTCAATTTCCGGCTGTCGGCGCAATTCGAGCTCGATCGGGTTCACGCCCTCCCGAAGCGTACCGGAAAACCCGATCATGTGAGTGCCGCTGTGCCCATTCAGATCCCGTGAAGTCGCCTTAAATTCAAGCGCCAAGATGCGCAGTTCCGCATGACAAAAATGAGTGACGAAATAGAGGACTACTGACCGATGAAACCGAAAGGTATGATGAATGTGACTCGTCAGGGCCTTGTCCTCGGCATCCACCAGGGTCAGCAACGAGGGAACGTTGGGTTTCACCGACTCGTCGAGACGATCAATCCAAAGCCTTCCAACGTTTCTGATCGTCGCTTTCGTCGTCGTGATCAACCGATCGGTGTTGCGCATCCTGCTCCAGCAAGCGGGACACCACCCGGTACACGTCGTCATCGGATAGCCCGCCTTGGCACAATCCGGCGTAGCCCAGAAGGAGGCTCATCTCGTGGTACTTGAAGGCAACCCCCACTCCCATAGGAAGGTCCGCGGCTTTATACGGTACGCCCAGATGACGGTCAGCGAACCGCGTTATTCGCGGGGATGACATGCCTTTCTCGGTTACTTTTTCTATATAAGGGCCGTAGTGAACTCGGAAGCGCTGCGATAGTGCAAAGGGCAAGAACACCGTGAGGTACTGCTTGATGAGGCAGATGCGATTCGCGAACTCAGGATTGGACTCGTGCGCCGCGTCGAGTGCGGCCATGAACGACGACAGTTGCTCGGGTTCCATCGTGGAACCGGTCCAGTAGGCAGCAATCCCCGATTGCAACGTAGCTTGCATGTGCCTGGAAAACCGAAAACGGCCAAGGGAACGAAGCAAACGTGGAACCAATGTCGGCAACAGGTTCACGTAATCTGACTGTGAAAAATTGGCGCTCGGTGCGAAACGCTGAGACCAAGGTACCTCAATCTCATCCAAGTAGGCGTTGAGCACGTCAAAAAGAATCAGCCATTCCGAAAGCGGAATCGTCGTGAGGCTTCCCGATGAAAATTGAAGCTCCTTCAACGGACTTAAATACGAATCGGCCTCGTCGAAGATGCGATCGGCCTCATACACCATTCGGTTGAGCAAGCGAACGAGCTGCAATTCGGTCGAAAGGCCGCTACTCTCAAAAGTGCGTGGTTGGTCCCCTATGGGTCCCCTTCGGATAAATTTGGCCTGCTGTTCCATGGCCCACAGTTCAATCAACGATTCACGGATGGTCTGGATAGTTTCTGGAGTGGTGACGATTGGGACACGATCATTTTTGGCGATCGTCAGCGTCAGCAACAGGCGCCTCAATGTGCCCTCCGTAGCATCTGATCGCACGAATCGTAAGGTCCGGACATCATTGCCGCCGACCGTGCGGAGAGTCGGTCGCAGCTGACGCAACGTCACCACCGTGAGAGAGTCAGGAACCACCAGCAATCGCAGCCGCGGGGAAGCGGAAGCGATCGCTAACAATGGAAGGACGACGGATGACTTTCCGAAACCCATGATGGCTTGCTGCAGTCGGTGGGACTGATGCAGGAGCTCTTGGATCATCTCCACTTGGTCACGGCGTAGTCGCAACCCCGTTTCGTATTCGAAGGCGAGAAAGTGTTTGCCTAGCCCTTCGTCCGCCAGCAAGTCGTACTCACTGCGCAGCCACGAGGAGTTATGCTTGCCTCCGGCGTCCATGATTGATCGTAAGTCGTCTAGTCGCTGGGCATGAACCTCCAAAACCCTCCGGGCAGTGACCCGGTCACACACGGAAATAGCGTCACTCTTAGACAGATGGGGAAGCAGGCTCACATGGCGCAGCGACGCCAACCTCCCATCCGTGCACGCTAAGTCGTAGTCCTTGATGGTTGGGGGGGAAGCCAGGCCGGACAGCAACTTCAATTGTCTGGTGTCGCCATCCACCACGGCGAGAACGTGTTTCGTCAACCTCTTCATCCACTTTGAAACGGATACCCTTCGCTCGGAAAGTTGCAAACTTAATACGTCGCCAAAAGCAGATGCTGCTTCCAAATGGCGCACAGACTGCTCGACGCCGCCGAGCGTTGAGACTGTGATAGACAGCCTATCCATCGGAAGGTTGACTGTTTCACCGGGCACCGACAGCAAGCCACTTGGGAAATGGTATTCTGCTTTCGGGGTCTGAGCGTGCACATCTGTTGGTGCCGCGAACGAATCATTGGAGAGCCCTCCGAGAGACGCCCATCGATCCTTGATGGACTGGCTAAAATCGGAATGGTGAATTCGACTGAGGAGAACCAATTCTTCGGTCATTGTCAGCCGACAAGCGTCACTCAGATAGGCAAGCTGCCTCAGGTACCACACGTAGTCCCCCAGATGCGTTGGCGGCGAATCTGGTTGGTTGATCGTCATGATGTAGGCAACCACGAGAACGAACGCGGCGCTATCGGGCGTGCGGTCCACGCGACTAGGTGACAGCACGCCGCGCGCCATGTCCAGAAACTGATTCGTGTGTGTTGGGTAGTCTTGCGCAGTGCTACGAGCCAGGGCAATCGCCTGGGCATACTTTCTCAGATGGAAATGTAGGACGGCGAGTTGGAACCGTTCATCCACGGTATTTGACCAGAGATGATTGTCGACAGTGACATCGAACACGTTTAACTGAGCTCCCGGCAAGGTGGACGGGTAGAGGCGACAGAAGGAATACAGTAGCCAGGGCCGTTCAATGCCGCCGAACATGGCTACCTTGTGGCGACCATTCTTGGTGTCGTAAAGAACGATTTTTTGACGAAGGTGAAAGTCGCTGACGAGACGCTCTCCGGTTGACGTTACTTGGTAACTCGGCTGCGAGGCTAAACGAGCTTACCGTTCGCGTCTCCTACGAAAGACGTCGTCAGCTGCGGGACGTCGATGCCGAACGCACCGTCAATGGACTTCCAAAGCAAGACATCGTACGAGTCGACGAACGCGGCGATAACGCGCCACGCTGTGGCGGAATCAGCCAACGTCGGGACGAGCACGCGCGAACCGGGGCCCGTTATTTGAATGGTGCATCGGTCGTGACATAAGGCGACGTAGTTGATCTTGGAGAAGACGGTACGGTCGATGAAGAATATTCGGCGTTCCGAATGCGCTCCACCACCAACACCGGCACTGAACCACGGCGTTGATGTGCGCAACACGGCTAAAGGCCAGTCGCGAGGTGTAAGTGGAAAATATTGCACCTCCTCAGAGTACCCCTGCCAAGTGACCGCGAGATGAAACGAGAGATGAGATTCAAGCGACGACGAGTTCGACTTCGTTTCGTAAATAGTCACGTTGTCCTTTGTCACATGCATGCGGCAGCATGGCGATACGTCCACAGACGCACCACGGCCATCCATTTCCGTGGCACCGAATACGTCTTGAAAAGCCGGATGTCCCGTCACCGACGAAGGGAGCCGATGAAATACCCCATGCTCGGTTACCACACGAAGATGAAGAGTGGTCAGATGAAGCGTCACCCTGCCTTGCCAGCAGAAGACAAGCGGCTCCACCTCTGTCCAGTCGTCGGCGGATTCTGCTGCACCGATCCGGTGATCCTCCCCTCGAACAAGCAGCCGAAGTAAGCTTTTCAGTGATCGCTTCGCAGGGAACGTCAAACCCCGACGCTTTTTTGGCAAACGCCTGCGCGCCATGGCGAGTACCAGCTGGCGAAAGAGGGGAAACCACAGTGAACGCGGAATACGAAACCGATCGCCCACAAAGCAAGCTCTAAAAAACGGCACGAGGTCTTCTAGGTCCGTGGCTCTTTTGAATCCGACGTCGGCGGTTACGGCTCGTATTATCCATGCGATTTTATCATGATGGTCTGCTTCGCTCGCATCGGATCGCGCCGATGACGCTATAACATTCAACTTGCGCCGCACATTCCTCCCGAGGTTGGCTATCCGTTGCGACGATTCGCGCAGCAAGGAGGTTGCCGAACTCATCGATGAGGTTTTTTCGCTAAGCGACACGGCCTCGCGTACAAAGTTGTGCACGTGCATCAACAATGTGCACAGCCAAAGCAAGCGGAGCCGATCGGAACGCGCTCTCGAGGAGGATTCGATCACGCGAGAGAAAAAATTTACAAGCAACAAAGCGACGTGAGGGCTAGTCTCAAGCGCGTTGCTGAGCAACCCATATCGATGGGTGCCATTCCGTGACAAAGACGGTTCCGAAGAAAACAAGGCCGTTTCGAAAATGAACATCATGTCAGGTGAAATTTGTCGCTGCGCCTGGATGTTGCCTGCAAATAGTTGGAGAAGCAGAGGAATGGCGACGTTGCGTGCGACGACAACTTCACGAAGTCGAAGTCGGAACTGCTCATGGCGGGTTGCGTCATGTCCCACTGTGACGTCGTTCCGAGGCCGTGCAATCGTGGAAGACAGCAGCTGATTCTCCTTCTTTTTTTCATTTGGCGTTTTCCGGTCCTTCCAATACACTGACGTGGACGGCGAGTCAAAGACAGACGGTAACTTCGCCGTTCGCAGCGCCTCCGTCACATCGAACGTCGAAATCACGATTCCAGACGCCGTCAAACGTACCGTCAAACGAAACGCAGCGAACTGCAGCGTTGGCGGTTGCAATCCACGCGAGAAATGGACGTCGATGGTATCGTACTTCGCCGTGCGATGGACGGCGGCGACGCGATCCCAAACCTTAAATAACGCGACTGCCTGGTGCAGCTGATAAAAGGTTTCGGGCATGCTGCGGTCTTGGGCGTCGCCGGCAATAGCGTCGCGAAATCGCTCGGTGGGCATTGTGCGATGAGGAATCCTAAGCAGGCCCACCTGGACGCAATCGTGAAAAAAAGAAGCATCGGACGACGTTCTGAACAGTGCAAACTCCAGATCAATACTCCTGAACGAAAAGATATCGGGACGGCCAGAAGGTCGTTTCAGATACAACATGCAGTCGTTGAGCCCGCTGACAGCGGTCGGTGTGGTCAATGTCAGTCGCCCAGCAAGACTGTCCAAACGTTCGAAACCCAGCTTCTTAATCGGATCCAAATTCACCTGATATTTGTTGAGGATTGGACCAAGAGTCGGATGCAGAGATGCAAGTATGTGGAAGATGCAAGTCGCCTTTAAGCGTGCAACCCAGCTCACGTGATGAAAAGAGCGCCATCCGAGCAATTTGAACGTGGCGCTGTCCGGCCACCACGGCGCGGCGGGCGAAGTAGGCGACGACGCGCCGCTCCTGGCGTGCTCCCGCTGGACGGCTGTAATGTAGCGCTGGAAGACTGCATTGAACTCTCTGGAGACAGCGGCGACGTGCTTCGTTGGCAGCTGTCTCCAAATGATGTGTCGTAGAGAGGGCAGTGTTGCCAGCAACAAGTGCTCGCCTTCAAAGAAAGTGATCGCGCTGAGGTCATTGACATCATGTTCGCCTGACAGTTGCCGCCAGCGATCCATTTGCAGCTTCAGGACTTGGAGAATGTGATGTGGCTTCGTGACCACAAAAGTCAACGGGTTTGAGGCGTCCTCATCTTGAGGGTTTCGCGGCGCCGGAGTCCGATTCGCCACCGGGAAGTCCACCCATTGCAGCGATGCAGGTAAAGTGAAATCACTCAGCGACATATTATCAGCCCACCTTGGCAAGGTTGCCTCGGTAACCCATGACTCTTTGACAAAATTCGAAAGGTTCCAACTTTCACGCGACATTTCTCGCAGCACAGCCAGTGCATCTGGCACCGTGGAATTAGAGATTATCCTGCGTTGTTGGTAGTATTGCACGAGTCCACCTAAGCTTTTCAGTGCCCTGTCAAAGGCAACCTGGCGACGATCGGCGATCCAGAAGCCGTCGTCGAACTCTCCGAAGGGACTTGTTGTGAGAAGCATCTGCCTCGCCGCGTAGAGCTGGAAATACACATGGAGGGTGCCGTAGAGTAGGAGCCGCCTCGGATGTTCCCTGAGAAGATGGTGAAGGAGGCCCTTGAACACGTACTCGAAGCAGTTCCCGGAATCCTGTGGCAAGAAGTCGGCATATCGCGGCGGTGCCATCGTGGCGTTCACCACTGCCGAACGACTGCCAGAAATGCGTCGGTAGAGCGTCGCGATGTTAAAATCGTTATGGGCGAACAGCAACGGTGGGACGAGCTCGTCCAGTAAGTCCGGAAGCGTGGTCAGGCCGAAAGGCACACTCACGACGGCCGGGTCGATGGTGGTGTGAAACAAGTTATGGCCCTTCATGTGAAACGTCGTGCCTTCTCCCGTGTTTATCGCGGTCAGCTGCACCTGTCCATGAGCAAGTCGCGTAAAGCGGTAGAGCATGGCGTGGCCTAGACCCTTCACATCGTAGCCGCCCTGTAGCAACATGCTGTCGCACCTTGGCGTACGCCGAATCCTATCGATGAGGTAACGTCGATAGCGTAAGTACGACGCATCCCGCAGCACCACCGCAGTTGCGTTGCGGTCTGATTCATTCCCAAAAGTGAAGCGCGGCGCGCGTTGAGCGACGTCAACCAGCTGAGACAATTCTTTTCGAAACGTCGACATGACCTCTCGTTCGATTGAAAGCACCGTGCGCGATAGATCAGAAGCAAGGGGACGCGCCGCAAGCCAGTCAACAAAACACAGCCACAGCCGTGCGACATCTACAACCGGTCCGCCTTCCTCGCCGGTGTTGGCGTTGAACTGAGGGTACAAGATGTTCTTGAGGACGCGCGAACTGATGTTGTGAAAATGGCAGTCGTGCCGCGACGGAAACGACCCAAGTCGATGCAACTGAACTGGGGCCACGCTCACCCAAAACAGCGGGCCGCAAAGCGCCACCACAACACTGACGAAAAGCGTGGTCAGGAGGACGCGCCGTCGGTATGTCAGCGGAAACTTCCGCGGCTGGAGACTAGCGCCACCACCGCGCAACGCGGAGGCGGTGCCACGGAGCAAGCCCTTCCAGCACCACTGCACACGCGGCATCACGATCAGCATGAAAACAAGAACCGCAATCAATGTCCCCCCTAACGAACGTGCTCGATACCCGTCGCGCTTTGCTGGCAGAACGCACGGTGACAATATCGACCCCATGTCGAACTCGGAAGGGGCCATCGCGTGAGGAAACCGGGAAAAAAAAATGACTGTAAAGGGTTCCTTCCTTCTCCCCCTTTACAAGAGTGACAGCATACGGTGGGTGGGATTCCAGTGGCTTTGTCGTCTGCCTTTTCGGCGATTTGAAAAGTAACACGCTTTTTAACCGCAACAAACAATGAGGAGACAAGCTGAACCAGTTCGTGCCCGCTACAAGTACCACTCGAGCTTGTCGGAATCGTGCACTTTTTTGCGCATCCATTCGAATTCACCGAACTTGGTGTCAAACGTTCCCTTTTGAAGGCTCATCAACCGCAAGGTCACCCGGGGCCCCAGTTCCTGGATCCTCACGGCCTCGGTGGAATCAAATACATAACGATGCACGCGTAAGAAGATAAAGTCGCGTTGGCTATGAAACGTCGCGATGGCGCGGCCTTCGTAGTCCCTCGTCGCAGGAAACAACGCCTCCAACACGCGGGCCACGCGCCGTCCTAAGCGGGTATCGAAGTTTTTTAAATTTAACTCGGGATAGTGAGCGGTGCGTTGGCCAACGTTTTCGAGTTCGGAGGCCAAGGCGAAGTTCGACAGTCGGAAGGTGCACGTCGGACCCTCGGGTAAGTGCGTGATGATCATTTCGAACGGTTGCTTCAGCCGCTCCCCGATGACAATGACATCGGTGAAGTCACGGTTTTTACAGAACTGAATAATTTCCTTCAAATCGTAGTTTTTCCGCGGCCGATAGATCGAATTGGGGAACAACCACTTGGCTTCCTTGACGAATAGTTTGGTCCGAAAGGAAGGACGCAAGCATGTTGTGATGAGAATCTTCGGGTTTTTCTTATCGGCGTAGAAGGACGCAAATTCGTCGTCCGCTTCATCGCCAACGATTTCGGCGTCTTTCACGTCTTCGACCACCGTGTCGTCGGGTTTGCGCAGTCGTTCCTTCGTTTTAGGCAACTCTTTGGTCGGTGCTTTGTCCTTGAGAACTTTTCGTTGATTTTCGCGACGTTCTCGGCGGGCGCGTTTTGCATCTTTGGTCTGTTTTTTTACCTCGGCGAAGAGAGCCCTCTTTTTGTCGGCCTGGCGGACAGTGCGATAAACTTCGAGCAACTTCGGGTCGACGGCTTCGGTACTCGGATCTCGAAGGACGTGGCGCCGCTTCGACCGGCTTTGCGTGGCAACACGTGTTCGAGCCCCTTTAGTCATTTTTTTGTGGCAGCCAGCCCTCCTCTCGAGTTAGCAGTGAACGGTGTGAGAAACGAACCCTTAAAGGTTTCCGGCCAAAATGTCGCTCTTTTTGTTTGAGGGCGAAAAGCACAGGATCAATTGCCGGCAGACAGACATGCGGCAGGGGGTTAGGCAAGTTAGAAAGAACCGTTCTTCGGCAGGGGTCAGCGTAGACGATATGTTCGTGCGCTTTTATCGAATATCGCGACTGCTTGCAACACGCGTTTGATCTGCGGCTCCGACGGCGATCCGTACGCTGGAGCCGACAAGGTCGACACCGCGGCGCGCAAAGTGACGCCCGGCTCGGTTGCAGATATGAGTTGAATGACATGATGTCGCAACTGCGCATCCGATACCACGACGGTGCCACGAGGCGTTGCCTGCGTTGTCGCTGCGGCCGCGGCCTGCAATGACGTGGTCGCGGACATCCCTTCTCCGGCGGCAAGAGAGGCTTCTCCTCCGACGGCCGCGGGCATGGCTTCGGCGCGCTGGCGGCGCTGGGCACGCACTGTCTCGAACATGTGCGACATCGTCGCCAGAACCGAGTCCTGTTCTAACAGGAAGCTGAAGTCACCCTTGTCGGCGGCGGCGGTCGAATTCGTCCCAGCCGTGTTCGCGGCGGCGATGCCCGCCCGGACACGGATGTCGTCGATGAGGCGCCGATACGGCACGAAGTTGTCGCTGGCACGAAAGCCGTGAAAAACGAACCACGGCCCATGATCATCGGCCTGCTGGCAGTCCACCATCGCCGAGTCGGGCTTGTCGGCCGAATGATCGTCGTGACCTTCGTGTCGCGGTGCGACCTCTGCTGCTACCGGCCGGCGTCGCCGTTTCACGCGATACTCGCCTATGATGACGTCATCCCCATCCTTCGGTGGGTTGCCGCCACCTTTGGCCGCGTCGGAGGACGACGTTGCGCTCGTGACGGACGCCGTCGTGGTCGTCGTGAGCCTAATGCGTCCTTGCGCCTGCATCACCGCAAAGCGAACGTTAAACACGGCAAAAAACGTGGCGAAGAAATCAGCGTCGAAGGTCATCGACGTCGTCGTTGACTGAGGTTGTAGTGGTCCGGATGGGTTGGTCGCGGAGCGGTAGGAAATTTCGACCAAATCCGGGAAGAAAACTTCCGTCACCCATAAGCCTGGACGCAGTCGCACGCGGCGACTAGCGCCCGGTAGGGTTCGAGGATCGGACAACGGGGGCCACGGCGCATCGAAACGTTCCGCCGCGCTCCCCGTCGATGTGATGCTGAGGGCTATTTGGAGGTTCGTGGAGAGCATCCCAGGGCACAAGCGGGTGAGTACATCGGCGACGCTAAGTAGTCGGTGGCGCGTGAGCACACTGCTGACAGCGGCGATGTTGGCCCGGGGGGCCGCGAGGGCCTGGACCCCGTTGCCGGGATGATGCGAGTCGAAAAATGAACGTGCAAAGAGCAACTGCAACGATCGGCTCGTGTTAATCAAAGATCGTGCGTCGAGCAACAGCGAGACCGTCTCGCTGCTTGACACAGACGTGGACGTCGCCGCGGAGGTCACGCCCGTTGCCGCAATCGCGGGTCCAGCCGTTCCTCGGACCGCCGCGGCACTGGTCGCGGCCGGGTGGAGTGTCTCGGCATGCCACATGTTTTGCACACCGCCGATGGCGTCGTACGTGCGGGCGTTGCCGACAATGGAGTTACGAACGGCGTTGGAATGGGCGTATGAGAATGAGGACGCCATCGTCGATCCCGCCGCCGACGACCCCCCAACGCCACGCGATGCGACCTTTTGCGGGGGTCGCGGCGGCCCTGGTGCCGTATCTGCCGTGGGAGGCTTGCGGCGCTTCCACCACTGCGTCAGCTGGCCTGCGTCCATGCCATCCAGCACGGCGTCGACGTCGGTGGACTCGGACGCGGCGACCGTGGCATGGGCAAGCCCATCGGCGGGCGATAAATCAACCGCGACCTCACTTTGGTCGTCGGCCAAATGTGCCGTCGCCGCGAGGCAGTGCCCAAAGGAGGCGCTGCCATGCAATGGATATAAGCCCGCGGCGTCGTGATCCGTTTGCAGTCGCCGCGCGCTTTGCTCCATCGCTTGCGCCTCGGGCAATAGCGACGGAACCAGGGCGAGGGCGCGGATGACGTCGAGCACGTGCGGCTGGATGGGCGGCCACGTGGTCCAATCCTCGGTGGGCAGCACATACTTCCGCAGCAAGACGTTTTGCCGCAGGTTGGCGCGAGCCTCGTCCAGCTGGGCTAAGTAGCGCGTTTCTTGTAGGACCCGTCGTTGGAGGAGCACGCGCTCAGGGTCGGTGATCATCGGAGACTTAGTAACCTGATCCACCAGGAGTCGGCCTTGTAGCTCATCGGCGTGACTTCGACGTTCGGTTTCGTCGTAAACGTGCAACCACGACCGGCGAGGCACGGCGGGCGATGTCGGCGTTTGTCCCAACGGCAAACGACTCGTGGCGTCGTTCTGCCAGCGGCCCTCTTTGGCGCCTACCGATCGAGAGCTCGTCACGTCGTCGCTAGTGGGAAGGGGCGAAGGAGCCATCTCTCCGACGGAAGCATCCTCTTCCTCGACCAGTTCCACTTCGGCGCCGGCGTCGAGAAGCCATTTCACGGCTCGGTGGGGCAAGCAGACAGCATTCCCGATTGTCAGCATATGTTTAGTGGAGGGGGG
>ERZ1292633.1469-Hain-H41-02um-R1-1469-length-25466-cov-6_pt1 | contig 25466 bp, 13 predicted proteins | sample MGYA00564406_ERZ1292633 | MGnify/ENA primary metagenome ERZ1292633 (study PRJEB36523, sample SAMEA6512639) | groundwater metagenome | collected 2019-01-08 | study: AquaDiva: Metagenomics assemblies of 32 groundwater samples | reverse complement strand
GGGAAACAGAGTCCGTCGTTGGTGGCGTTCGTCCGAGTCGAGAACCACCACCACCTTACCTTCGGTCTGCTATTCCTTTCCGTCTTATCCTCTTTCGTCTCGTCTCGTTGCTTTCCTTCAGTCTTTTTTTTTCTGGTTTGCCGCTGGACGCCTTCGGCAGAGCATGGAGTCGAATCCTGATACGTGTGGCGACTATCTTTCGTGGCGTGTGTGTCTGTGCCCATCTGGCCTTCTTGGCTTCCCGGAATGCCACTGGCAGCGTTCCATGCGATGGACAATGGGCGAAGGGGGAAGGGAAATGCCCCTCGTGCTGTCCTCCTCTTTCTCACCGGTTGCGGCGATGGTGAGTCGTCGTCGAACGCAAGTTAACATCCTTCTGTTCCCAGCGCTGCCCCCCTCTCCTTGTGCACCGTGTCGATGTCGGACGACGAGGCGCCGCGCAACAGCCGTCGGTCAAAGCGAATACCGGCAGGGAGCCGATCATCGAATCGAAACGTCGCCGAAGCGCCGGCGGCCGGAACGGGGAGCAGCAGCGGCGAGGCCACGACAGATGCGGCTGTGCCGAGCCGTACGGTCCATCAACCGGTCGCGCCGGCGGTGGCCACACCTGCATCCTCCCATCCCCCGACGGCGGCCGCTTCGGACCACTCGGACTATGGATCTCGTAGGAATAACTCCCTCAGCGCCGGAAATGAGTCGGACGACGCCGAACGCGATGAGCGTTCGCTGATGCCCGCGGCTCGGCAAGCCACCACCGCTTTCATCGCTGGCGACGACGGAAGCGCAGGTCGGCCGCCTCGCGCGTCACGGACGACTACGGCGCGAGCGCCTCGAATCGCAACGAGAAGTCGCCACTATCCCACGCGTACGGCCGCCGACGGGGGAGATGCGGTGGTTCCCTTCGAGGGGCGGCGAGGCGAGGGGCAAGAGTTCATCCCGGTGTCCGACGACCGTCGCAGCCGCCAAGGCCCGGCGTCGTCTTCTCGCAACAGTCACCGCCACGGCATCGACGAGCATTCGACAGATGGCGAGGAGCACGCCGACCCCCCTTCCGCGGGTGGTGGTTTCGTGCGAGTGAGATCCGTCATGGAGTGTCTCGAGGACGAGGAGGAAGCGGAAGCGCTTCGTGCGAAGCAGCTACAACGTCAGGCAGATGCCGCCGCGGTGGGTACCACGGTTGAAGTCGACGAGCTCACGTCGCCCATCATGACGACGGCGACGTCGCACCGTGGCGCCAGAAGTGGCTTTCCACTTGCAGGGTACCCGCCATCGACCGGTCTAGAAGGGTTTTCCCCGCCTGAGGCGGCCACGGATAGCGAGGGAGTTTGCTCCAGCACGGTCGATCGAACGAGCTCTTCTGACGGCGGCATCGGTGCTTCCCTGCCTTCCGACATCCGTTCGTCTGCGTCCACCACACCGCGCGCGGGGGGGATCAGCCCCGAGCCGACGTTGTTGCTTGACGATTCTTCGCGTCGTTTTGCGGTCAACAGGGCGCCGCACCCCGCTGAGGTTCACCAACCTCCTTCAAACCCTCTGCACGACATTGTCCAGCAGCTGATGCACAGCGACGCCGGTATCCTGGCGATCGTCGAGCTGGATCACTTGCTGAAGTGGCAAGAAAAATACGAGGTGCATTTCGGACCCCTGAATGAATTCGTCGAAGTGTATCCCGCCGTGCTCATGCTGCATCCGGTCACCCAACGAGTCGCGTTACGGGAGGCCGCGATGTTCCAGAAAGCTCGGCGTCCTACGAAGCCAGGCATGCGCCCTGCTGGTGTGGGGAGTGGCACTGCCGGCGGGGACGACTCCACCAATAACTTGGACTTGTTGCAAAAGATTGGTCATGTGTCGTACTCTCGCGTTGCCTTTGAGTTTGACGTCGAGGAGCTGGAGGGTCGCTATCGCCGTCGCGGCTTCACCGTGTCGCGCCCTGCGGACGATGTCGTCAGCGTGCGACTCGGGGCGGAGTTCACCGTATACTTATTCGACCACGGCACCGCCGTTTGGTGGGGAAAGCACCGACGCGATCACTGGCTGCTGGATGAGGACTTCTTACGGGCGGCACCGAAGCGGAAGAAACCACTGGTTGGAGGGGAAACGACTTCCGCGCTGACCGTCGCTGGAAAAACGTCTCATGTGCCGAAGCCGAACCAAATGAGGGTTGTTCAAAAAACGTCGCAGATGAAGCATGCTGGAGGCGGCACGCGGCACGTCCCGCCGGTTCCCCACAGTGCGAAGCTACCCGAGGCACGAGGGTCGTCACAAGATCAACCTCTGTCAGTGGAAGACGTTTCGGCCGCTTCGGCCGTCCTGTGCGAGGATGATGGCGTCCGCCTGCCACAAGACGTCATCGATGCATTATTTCCCGTCTGGGTGACGTACGAAATCGACGAATCTGCCGAAGCGATGCGCAACCCTCTGGGCAGTCTGGCGACCTCCCGGTTCGCGGAGAGCGTGGCCTTTGACCACTTTGTGATTCCCAGGGGCGCCGAGCAGGAACGCATCCAGGTTGCCGTGTCGTGTGCGCTGGCGGAGTGCGCAAGGACCGATCATGTGGAGTATGTTGCGAAGCGGTTGTCAAAAGCGGTTCTCACCAATCCGATGTCGGCGGAGACGTCCGACGACGACAACAGCACTACACCGAGTAGTTACGTTGGGACATCGTCGTCGCGTTATTCGTTGACGACGATTTGGCGGTGGTGGCGACCCGTGGCGCCCTCAACCAGTCGACCGGTGCTCGATGCGGATGCCAAGGCGCAACTGCACCTGCTGTCGCACGAGATGCAGCATATCCCGAAAGGAAAGGGTGACTCGGCGGTGATGGCGAGCGGTGCATCGCGGAATCAACGGCCGCAGATGGAGGGCGCAGCGGGCAGCGCCGGTGTTCAGAACGCAAACCTGGTGTTGACCTTACCCGTGCGAGCTGTTCGCTCGATCGCCAATCTGGCGGGGGAGGTGTTTTTATGTCGTTTTTTCGGCGCGGAAGGTGCCACAGACGTGCCAGATTTTATTTGGGACAACCCACGCTTCTTGTCCTACTTCGAGATGACCAAGTCGCAGTTGTCGGTTGACCTTCGAACCTCGTGGACGAGCGATCGAATTCATGCAATGTTGGCAGCGCTCAACGAGATGTCGGAGCGGCAGAACTTGCGCGATCGGCTCCGTTGGGACGTGCTGCTCATTTCCGTCCTTCTGTGTGACGCATTGGTGATGCTCGCACGCCTCGTGTGCGCTATTTTCTTTCGACGAGAGGGCGACGCGACTAGTCACGATTAAACCGGAGCATTTTAACACAGCGGAGCAACAGGTTTTTTTTTTAAATGGAACGTTGCCGTTTTCACACGAGGTGGGCGGTGCTCGGGTCTTATCTTTGGCTCCCACTGTTAGGTTGGTATCAGTGGGGGGCATCTCGATGGCGATTTGAAAGGTTGCTATTGTTGTTGTTTTTTCACACGCGCGCACAAAATGCGAACTCAATTTGCTTCTCTGCACCTCGCCCGCGAAAAAAATATGTCCGACAAGCAGCCACTGGCTGCTGCAGAAGGAAAGTCAGTTGACGCCGTGGAGCTTCGCGATCGTCGCGACGCAGCTCCGGTCGATATGCCGGTGGCCGGTCTCGTTGTCGCGTACCAGGATCCATCTCTGGGCTATGTTGTTTCTCGTCCTACATCAATGCCCCCCGTCACCGGCAGCTGCTGGCTCTGCAGCTCCTCCGACCGGCCGCACGATCTTTTCAAACCTTGCCCGTGCTCCACCGCGTGCCACCGAGACTGTTTTCGTCGCTGGCGCTCAGGCTGGATCAATCCACAGAATTTTTTCCGATGCCCCTCTTGCGCCTTCGCCTATCGGATGGAACGAGTAAATCCATCGTCGCCCGTTCCCATGACGCGCAAGAGCATTGTCATGAAGTATCGACGGAGGGTTGCCATGTTTTGGCTGTCAATTTTGGCGGTACTCGGCGGGGTCACTGCCTTCATCTCGACGATCGCGTATGGCTTGGACACGGGCCACAAGAACATCCCAGTGACCATGAAGTACATGTTGACGTCGGTGCTGCATGGATGGCCTCCGCCAGATGCAGCCGACGCGTGGAGCGCCGAGTTTAAGCAGCCCGATCACCCTGTTTGGCCTTATTACACGCTTCTCGGTGCTTTCCTCACGTCCTTGATGATCCTTATCGCCTTCGCGGCGGTCGGCTGTACCTACGATGAAACGGAGCGGTCTAGCCGCACATGCTGCCAGTCCTGTGGATGCTCCGACAATGGTAACCACTGCCTCTTCTGCTATTGCAATGACCCGTGCCCCTACAACGTCTACGGGGGAGGTGGGAGCGGGGGTAGCTGTTGCTGCGGCGACTGCGGCGGCGGCGGGAGAGGGCACGATTGCGACTGCAAAGGGAGTGGAGGCGGCGGCGAGGCCCTCATTGTCATCGCCATCGTCGTCGTTGTCGTCGTCCTTGTATCGGCCATCTTCGTGGTGATTGGCTACGCGCTGCGCAAATGGGCGCTGTTCCACGACCGCATGACCGACATGTTATTGCGACAACAGTGCGAGCTCGAAGGGGAGACGGTGGTTCTCGGGATGCATGAATCCGTTCGGCCCTTGAATGAGGTGTGACGTTGTCGGGATACTGTTTTGGAGTTGGCAACCCTCACTCCACGCCGCTGGCTGACAAGGAGTCCAAATTTGGCAAACTCCGTTATTTGCACGCGACGGCGTTGCTCGGTAAATACATGGTCTGCTGCATGGCCTTGAAGGCATCGTCACGGAACGCGAGGGGTGTTTTTATTCGTCTCGTTTTTTTCTTTTGCAAATTGGGGGCGTGGGCACAGTAAAAGGGGTTGAGAATGGCGAGGTCCACGTTGAATGAAGAAACCACAGCGCTGTCAGCGACATTTACAGGAAAGCACACACTTTTCCATGTCCGAAGCGAAACAGCTTCTTGCCTCACCGCACGGTGGCTCCGAACTTCACGCAGCCAGAAATGTGAATTCCGTACTTCAGGGCCTTGTGGTTGCCTACCAGGACCCAACCCTCGGCTTCGTCGTTTCGCGGCCTCACACCGAAGCTGCGGCGGAAGGCACGTGCTGGTTGTGCTCTAAAATCGACCGCCCTGGAGACTTGTTCAAGCCATGTACGTGCCCAACCGTCTGTCACCGCGATTGCTTCCGCCAATGGCGAGCTGGCTGGATCAACCCGAGGAACTACTTCTGCTGCCCGACGTGCATGTTCCGCTATCGAATGGAGCGTGTCCGTCCCGATTCCACGCAGACAAAGCAGGAAGTCGTGACGCAGTATCGCCGAAAAGTGGCCTTCTTGTGGCTCTCGCTGTTCAGCATTCTCGGGGGGCTCACGGCCGCCATTGCCATGATAGCCTACGGCTCCGACATGTCTAGGAAAAACATCCCGGTAGCCGTCAAGTTCATGCTCACGTCCGTGATCCATGGTTGGCCTCCTCCCGACGCGGCGCAAGTTTGGCGGCGGGACTTCAAAGCGGCCGATACGTTCGTCTGGCAGTACTACGCGCTTCTTGGTGGCTTGGTGACGTCCATTTTGGTGCTCCTCGCGTTCACGTGCGTGGGATGCACTTTTGACGAGCAGGAGCGGTCGAACCGCACCTGCTGCCAGTCATGCGGCTGCGCCGACAATAACAATAATGCCTGGCTCTGGTGCTACTGTTACGACCCGTGTCCGTATACGTATCGCTCTAGCTCAGGCAGGGGCAACTGCTACTGCGGCAACTGTGGAAATTGCTCCGGCGGTGGGTGTGGGAACTGCAGTGGTGGTTGTGGGGGCTGCAGCGGCGGAGACTGCAAAGGCGGCGGCGAGGCGCTCATCGTGATTGTGCTCATCGTGATTGTCATCGTCCTTGTATCGGCCATCTTCGTGGTGATTGGCTACGCGCTGCGCAAATGGGCGCTGTTCCACGACCGCATGACCGACATGCTGCATTGGCAGCAGTGCGAGCTCGAAGGGGAGACGGTGGTGCTCGGGATGCATGAATCCGTTAGGCCCTTGAATGAAGTGTGACCCCCTCGTCCCACTCACATGGCCCCCATTGGTCTGCGTACATCAAGAGCGCTGGCAGACGTGCTCACTCTCTCGCTCTCTCTTGCTCTGCTCTGGGTACTGCTCTCTTCCAGCATTCGACTTGCGCCTCCTCCCCATTCCAGAGAGAGTGAGAAAGCGAGAGAGCAAAGAGAGAGTACATGGACCAGTCATTTCCGGGGCATCGTCTGTCGTCCGAAGCGGTTTTTCTTTGTTACTTCCATACACACTGTATGCAGCGGGCCTCCTATCCGCCCATGTGTTTTGTGACGTGGCTTGTGGACTAACCTCGCATTCGGGGGGGCGGGCATTGGAACCAAATGACGACAAGCGGCAGATAACCCAGTCAGGCAGCGCCCCCTTTGGGGGGGGCATCCTGTCAGATACTGAAGACACACCGTTTGGTTCCCACCGCCCTTTGGTAACAACCATGACGGCAGCAGGAAGGTGCGTGGCTTGACCATACCCTTGGTTGGTTCATTCATGTCGGCCGCAGACAGCCATGAGCTGTTGGATCTGTTGAGGCTACAACGAGTCGGACGGGGACTGCTTGAGCGCCTGTTGGTGAGTATTCGGCGACCGACGGCGCGAAGGTGCCAGTGCGGCAGCGTTCTTCGGCGCTGTCTGTTCGGCTTCTTCTCTCGCCGGAAACTTGCCCGGATCGCACTTTGTTTCGCCTTGATTGCACGAGTCGTTCGGGGCTGGAAAGGTCGGCGTCGGTTGTATGGTCAACACGCCCGTCGGCTGCGAAGTCGCCACGCGCTGCGCCTGGTGCTAGAGGGCATTGACGCGGTTCTACAGCCTTCTTCACACGCTTCGGTATCGTCAGGCACGTGAAATCACACCTCATTCGTCGTCACCCCCCAAAAAAGTGTGTAGTGTTAGTTCACGCTGAACACTTTGTTGTTGCTCACCAAAATGGAAGGGGGGGAAAAGAAGAATCTTTGGCGGTGAGGGATAATGAATCCAACGGCGGAGGAAGAAGGGACCCATCCCTCGAATCCATCCCTCCTGCTCAGCGCGATTCATGACCTCGCCACCAAGGCGACCATCGTGCACCGCTTCGTCGCGCCCACTGACTCCTTCATCACCCGGCAGCAGAAGTACTTGTGCCTCGCTGCTGCCGCATGCGGCCTCGCGCTGTCCGTGTGGCTGGTCATCCGCATCGCGGGAGTTCCGGTGGCAGTTTTGGAATCGGTCTCCGGTCACCACCCCGCCTATGCCTATGCCGTGCAGGCCGTCGGCACCTTCACGCTCCTTGGCTACGGCGCGACGTTCATCCTTCGGCGGGCGCTGCACCCCTTGTCGTTCTCCATCGCCATGTGGGTCGCCGCCGTGGCGCTGCTGGCCGTGCTGCCCGTGGTCCAAGGACAGGCTACGTTCCACTCGTATCCAATCTGCTGTCTGTATTTGATGGCCAGCGTATCGCGTGGGTGGGTGGTCATGGTCGGATTCACGTTGATCACGGTCGTGCAGGAGCTCGTGAGGGCCAAACCAGAAGTGTTTCGGAACAGTGGCCTCCCTCAGTTTAAGCTCCCAGGCTACGAGGGGTGGAGCGCGGTGGGTCTTGAGTGCGTCAACTTCGCCGCCGTCATGGCGGCCATCATCCTCTTTTGGCGGCTCACGAGCCTCGAAATCCAACGACGACGTGTGATTATCGCCGTGCTTGCCGAGGTCGCCTCGTTACTCGTGCGGTACGACACCGTGTCGCCTCGTAGCCTCCTCGACGCGCTGGACAGTCCATTTGTGCACGTGCCGCCTCGACTTCGGGCGGCCATGCGGGGTTTATTGGAGTGTCTCGACGCCTTCCGACCGCATGTCCCTCCCCAAGTTTTGCACGACATCATGCAAGGAGGAGGGGGAGGCGCTGCGCCGAATCCACTCGCGCCGACCTCAACGAACGACGGCGATGAGAACGCCGCCGAGAGAGAGGCCGTTCATGGCGCTGCCGCCGAGGAGCCACTTCGCGACACACCCTGTGTGGCTCCGCGTACACCCCCTCCGTTTTCGCTCGATCCGGCGACGATGTCGAACCTCGGCTCAGCGTCTCCATCTCCACCGATGGTCGTCGTCGCTGCTCAGGATCCGACCATCGACGTTCCTGAAGGGCCCCAGGTTGCCACGTTGGTCCGCGTCACGGTCGTGCTACGTGATGATGGTCTTGCGATTCCGGAAGAATGCGTTGAGGCCCTGGGCAAGGTAGGCGACGAGCAGGCTGCGGAGGGGGGGCGACTCCTGTCCTGCGCGAGCCTCGGCGAATTACTCTTCGACGTCGCGGATGCTACCAAGGGCACGCTACTAACATGGACCGGGGATACGGCGGTCTTGGGCTGGAACGTCACCAACGGCGAAATGCCAGGGCACGCCCGAAATGCCTGTGCGTTTTCCCAGCGGCTCGTGGCCGCTCTCCGCGGTAGTGCCAATGTGGCCGTGGCGATGTGTGCCATCGCTACGGGGGAGGTGGTTCGGGTCAGCGTCAAGACGGCCTCCTCCCGTAGGGGCACGGTGGAGGAACATGAAACACCGCCCTTCGCGGTCGTGTCACCAGCCTTGCAGAAAATTCACGACGGGCAAGGAGACGTGATCCTTGCAGTCTACGAGCGGCACCATGATATCCTGGGCAGAAACGTGCCCTTCTACGCGACCGTCACTGATCTCGCTACGATCACCGCAGCGGGCGGATCCGTGGATGGCCGTGCGTTCGGCTGCTTCGTGCCGACGTTGCCTTCGTTCCGCCTTGGCCAAGCCACGTCTATGCCCATGGGCGTTTATGAGTTGGTGCGCATCCGCCACGTCTGTCCTTCTCGCTCAAGCAGCGGGGATGACAAAACGATGGCTGACCCCGTCGCCGTCGAGTGCGCCGCCACGCAGCGTGCGCTCGCGTTGCACATTGCTGGGCGATCCTTGGATGCGTTAGCCCTTCTCAACGCGGTGACGATGGAGCATGTCCACGGGCAGAGGTGCCGCGATGCCGATGTGTTTTTTCAGCATCTGCACGCCGCATGTGAAGCCGGTGGTACGTGAGGGGGAGCACCCTTGTTCAAGTTTTTACCTGAACTTGGTTTCCCGCTCGCTGCAGACCACGTTACGTATCTCCCGCCTCGTTGTCAGAGTCGAAGCCAACGCATGTCGTTTGCGGCTCTATTTTGAACACGTAAGAGTGTGTGGCGTTGTTGTTGCAGAAGAAATCGGTCTTTCTAAGTCTCAGTTTTTTTCCTTTCGTCAATCATGTCCGACAGCCAAGTCCTCGACGTCGATCTCGACACCAACGCAACCATGTTCCAGGATCCGTCTTGTATCCTGAAGCGAATTCTGCCTTACTTGCGATCTTCGGACTCGTTCTTTGAGCGACAACGAAAGTACGTCATTTGTTGTGCTCTCTTTCTTGTCGGGCTCGTGATTGGATTCGAGTTTGCGTTGCTCAACATCACGCTGCGGCTCGGGCAAAGTGTCCCGGTCAACTTGATCCTGTACCACGTGTTCATGGCGTGCCCGGCAATCATTGTGACCGCTACGTTTGCGATGCTTGTCACGAAGCAGCGTATGCCCCGAGCGTGGTTTGTTTCGAGCAACGTGGCCGCGGTGGGCATCTATCTGATCGTTCAGCCTTCGATGCGAGGTCGGTCCATGATCCACGCGATGCCGTTGTTTTTAGTGAGCGTGATGACGAACGCGATGCCCCTTTGGCTCGTTTTCGCCTTGGCGACCCTCGTGCACGGTTACCATCAGACGCTCTTGTTCTTTCCTGGACTACTCGTTCCCTACGTGGGAAATGTGATCGACGTGGTGGGAGAGGGCGTTCAAATTTTGATTTTCAAAGTGGTCTCCAACGTCGCGTTCATGCTTTTTTTCCATCTACTGTGGAAATTGTCACTGCATGAAATTGGACGGCGGTCCATGATGCTCACAACGGTCGCACGCGTCGGCTCTCAACTCGCAGCGTTGCAAACGTCGCAGGCGGAGCGAACGTTGACCCGAGCCTCGGAAACCAACGCGGGGACGGAAACCTACGGCGTCGAAGGAACCGTTCTCGCCGCTCTGTTTCAACTGACCGCGACGCTTCAAGCGGTGAAGCGGTACGTGCCGCCGTACGTCGTCGCGGACGCCTGCGAGTCGGTGATGCAATCTGAAGTTCCCACCGCGGCTCCCCGAGGAGCCGGATGCGTGTCACCGGTTGTCGCGTTGTCACAAGCCCGACGACGGGTAACGTCCCGTGTGGAACAGCGCGTCTCCATTTGTCGCGTCGTGTTCTCGTTCACTGCCAGTCGCCACCCTGGACTCGGACTGAAGGACCTCTCCACCGCGGTGATGTTTCTGTGCAAGGAGTCGGAGTGCAACGCGGTCTGGTGGGCCGAGGATTCTTGCATCATACTGTGGGCGCCGTCCAAACCGAACCCAGCAGCTCCGCTCCTCGCCCTTGAATTGGCTTCGAAACTTGTGCACCTGGTGAGTCTGCAAGACTTTGGCCTCGCCGCGGCCGTTGCAGCGGTCGCGACAGGCCTCGGAACGGTTGTCGTGGCGAGGAAAGAGGCGATCAAGGACGATCACGCCACCGAGGAGGAGCCGACCGACAGCTACGTCGGGATCCGTGGCCCTGTCCTTGACCCACTCAACGCCCAACGATCCGTCGTGGATGAGCTGTGGCGTGTGAGCGGCATGGTGGTGTCACAAGTTCCCCACCGTATGCCGTTTTGTATCGCCACATGCGACGACGCGACTTTCAGAAGCGACGACCACCGCGAAGCCACCGAAACAGCGCCTCGTGGTCGGTTCGTCTTTCAGGGCATCGGCTACATGTCCCGCAATCCTCCTCCCCATGAAGGCGTCTTCCAACTGCTAGGGGAGTCCCCACCTTCCGCGATCGCACCGCGGCACCCTTCGCCACTCTCCTCGACAACGGCCGTTGACGCCGCAGCCACCGACAGCCGTTTCACGGTATTGGGGTCATCAGCCCATTGGGGACGGAAAGGGTCGTCGTCGCTGGACATGATGCTATCGTGTTCCGCTCTATCCACTCCGATGAGCGATACCGCGGCCTCGTCGGCGATCGTCGTCTCGCGCTTCCCACCACACTACATACTCAACCCTAACGTTCTCCACGACGCAGGCTTGGCCACGCACGCACTTTGTCTGTTCCTTGAGGGGAAGGTGGATGTCGCCCTGCTCCAGTTTGAGCACATGCGTCACATTCCTCGGCCGTTAGCTGTGGAACTGTTCCGGAACAAGATGTTTTCGCAGCGGCATGGCCTCGGCCTGCATTGACCAGGCAAGGCGTTGATTGGCGACGTGGTCACAAGGACTCCCACTCCATTCCTCTCTCTTTCTCTTTCTAACTCTCTCGCTCACTCGTTTTCCCAGTGTCGCGTCCGTTGTCTTTCTCCATGCTTACGAATTTCACTTACCAGTCAAAGCAAACGACAACGGTGAAATGCGACCACCTTTTCTTTTTATTGATTGACGACATGGCATTGCTTCACATACTCTGTGGCCACCGTTCACTTTTTGTTGTTTGGGGGCTACAAGCTACGATAAGTCATGACGTTGTCGGAGAGGGGCGTCATCGGGCAAGACAACGGGTCACCAGCTGCATCATCATGCCGCCCCTCCACCACTCATTCGTCGTCGTGTCTGCAACAGTGCACTCCGGCCATTAAGTCCACCGACTCCTTCTTCGCGCGTCAGCGGAAACGCTGCATGACCGCGTTGCTTGCGTTTCCGTTTCTGACCTTGCTACGCTTGCTCGCTCGCGTGAGCGGAAAAAATGCCCGTCTCTCCGACGCGCGATACATCGCCTATTATGTCGCGCTACTCCTCCCCGCGTTGATCATCGTGCCGACCTATATGTACGTCGTCCGCACGAAGTCCTTATCGCATCGTCTGTTCGTGACCCTTTTCACCGCCATTGGACTCATTCAGTTGATTCTTCAACCGACCCTGCGAACGGCAACGCTATTGTACTGCATGCCAACCTTCGTAAGCGCCCAACTCACGAATCTGGCGCCGGGTTGGGTCATCCTCGTCCTCGCGGTATTCGTCTACGGCTACCATTGCGCGCTCATGGACGTGTCCGGCTTGGCCCATGCATTGGGGGGTAGGATTGATGCCTATGCGGAGCTGTATGACGCGGTCGTGGCGTCGTCGGCGCCCATCGTGGTGTCCCATTTCCTCTTCCTATACCAATGGCGGCAGGCGTTGCAAGAGGCGGACCGTCGTACGCGGTTGATGGCCACCGTGTGCGATGCCGGTGAACAACTCGTCGGTCGCTACCGCACGCGTGAAGCGGAAACGATCCTTTGTGAGGGATACGAGCGTGAGCGGCAGCACAGCACGGAGGGGTCGGTGTTGAAGGATTTTTCGCGGATGGTGCGGATGATGGACAGGATCCGCCGATTTATTCCTGAGTACGTTGTCGGCGAGGTGGGTCATCATGTGGTAGCGCTGCGGCAACATGGCGACGATGACGACCTAGACACGGTTGTTTCCGAAATTGGGGTCCACGAGGAAGATTTCAAGCGCGTCGCACCCGCCGTGGTACCAGGGTCATCAACGGTCCCTCCAGCAGTCGCACTGAACCAGTCCGGCCGAACACCGCGCTCGGGCATTGTGAGTGAGCGGCAGTGTCCCTACATAGCGATTTGTCGCGTCACACTTGCGTTCGAGTCCAGACGTCCGGACGACGCCGTTCGCCAGTTGGCCAACCTCGTTGCGTGCTATCGGCCAGCGCCTCACGCCACGTGGTGGGTAGGAGCAGAGATGACCTGCGCATGGCTACCAGCTGGCGTAACGGGGCACGAAGAAGGAGGCGAGGGCAACGCTTCTCGCTGTTGCACAACGGCCGCATGCGATCTAGCGCTCCGCGTTTCGGAATTTGCGAATGTCGATGTGGCCGCCAGCGACGTGGCCGCGATGGTCTGTTGCGTCGCCACTGGCCCTGCCACGATCGTCCTGCGCGATGACAACATCTGCCGTATCAACAGTCCGCTTGCCTTCGACACGTTAGCTGCGTTGCGCGACGTCGCCGAGGAACTGTGGCGCTCGATGGCGTCGACCTCGCCGCAATTGGCACGTTTTGTGCTGCCGGTGTGCGATGCGACGGTCCTGCGCGACGCGGCTAGTGCCTTCGTCATCATCGGTATCGGGTATGGCCTTCGCATGGAAAGGAGTCCACTAACACCCCCACCTCCTCGGCATGGCTCAGTGTACGTCGAGGGGGCAGCGGGAGGGGGGAAAGCTCAACAGCAAGCAGCCCTGGTAGGAGCCTTTCAGCTATTGATTCGGCGGTCCTCTGTCGAAGGTGACCCAGCACGATACGAACTTGCCGCGGACATCAGCACGCGCGCACTGTGCCTGCACATGCAAGGCAACACCCGTGAAGCCTTGGCGCTACTGGAGACATTAGCACCGCGTCAACGATCGCCATCTGTGGAGCGGCTTCGCTTCAAACTTTTCTCCGAGTTTCACAGCTTGTGAAGGACTCGCCAAGGCGAAATGAAACGGACGTTCCCTCCTTCAAAGAGTTCACCGTTTCTGGAGCTTCGTTGCTCCCGTTTCGCTATCTCTCAGTTGAGTGAATCGCACTTTTTGCGACTCCTTTTTGTGTGCCACGTGACGGCATGTGGCTCAATTCGTTTCTCCTTCTATAAAAAACGCCTTTCGCGCAAATATTCTCGTTTTAGGCCCTAATAGGGCTCCCCTTCCCCCTCAATTCATGTCTTGCGCTGAATTTTTGCGAGCAATCCGTTGCGTACCAATCTGGAGCGACCACGATGTTTTTTTGGCACAGTCTGTGACAGACGTGGAGGGACAACAAAGGGTAAACAATGCGCATGGTACGGGCGGGATCTCCCGCCCCCGGTTACAAAGTATACAAACCGGCGCCGCCAGCGAATCAACCAGGTGCTGCGACGGTGCCAGCCCATCGGTTCGAGGTCCCAATCCGATACGAACCCGTCGCCGTCCTCGGGGAGGGTGCCTACGGCGTGGTTTGCAGTGCCAAGAAGCATGTGCCGCCGCAAGAAGGCACCTCCAACTCGCTGTCGTCGTCTTCGTCCGTGGCTTCAACGAGCGCAGCGGGTAATGGAGTCATCGCGACGTCGTCGCCGTCATCAGTTCCAGTCGCAATCAAGAAAATCACGGACGTCTTCGGTGACCTGTTGGACGCGAGACGCACCGCGCGCGAACTGAAAATCCTGTTGCTCTTGCGAGACGCCAACGCGAGGAATGTCGTGTCCTTGCAGGACGCCTGGCTCTCCCCAAATGCGCAGATCGCGACCTACAGCGACGTGTACGTCGCCACAGAACTGTACGCCGCGGACTTCTCCGCCAACATCACGTCAGTCCGCCTCGCGGAGCGGTTTCATACCAACTTGGCACAAGTCGCCTACGACGTTCTGGTGGCGCTGGCCGACATGCACTCGCTCGGGATTGTGCATCGTGACATCAAGCCAGCGAACATTCTTCTCGGACGCGCATTCAAGGTCGAAGACATCGCGTCCTCCGGCACGGCAACGCCCATGATTTCGCCGCTGAAGGGGTCCCATGGTGCCTCGCTGAGGCCTGGGGGCCTTCCCTCCGGTGGCACTAGCGTCGCGGCGCTCTGTGACTTGGGTCTGGCCAAGGGAGGGCTATGTGGGCACATGGACCAACGGCGGGATCACACGGAGTACGTCGTGACGCGTATTTATCGCGCCCCTGAATTGTTGTTGCTGAACCGCTACAGCGCTTCAGTGGACATTTGGTCGCTTGGCTGCACGCTGATTGAATCGTGGCTGCGCCAGCCCGCCTTCCATGGAACGGATTACATCGACCAGATCTTTAAAATTGTGTGCGGCGTCAACGTGGACGTAAGTTCGCCGTCGTTTGAGCATAGCGATCCTCAGTTGAAGAGCTTGCTGGGAGCGCTCGTGGCCGCACGAGGATCACCGTTGCAGTCCCAGCAAACGCTGGCCTTGCGCTTGCACGGCAGCGGCTGTACGGGGGACGAAAAAGAGTTTCTGCTGTCTATGCTGCCCTTCGACGGGGCCCTTAGACCAACCCCGGTCGAGCTCTTGAAGCACCCGTTCTTGTCCGGCTTTCCGCGTTACGCGCCGCTGCCCAACGCGGAGTCTCTCGGCCGTCAGCCCGATTTTTCGATGGACAGCTCGCAAACCGTGCACGAGGCGCAACTGCGCCGCATCATTTGGGACGACCTCAAAAAGGCTGCCGGCCCACGAAGCGTCGCGTGACGGTGGAGCAAAAACATTCTCGAATAGTGGAATGCGTTGTGTTGCGGTTAACCCGGGGTTATTCGCCAGCGCGTTTGTCGTACGGGTCGGAAACGACTCGTTCTTCCCTACCGTGACAGACGGCGGCTTCCACTGTGTCCCCCTCTTTCTTCCTTCCTTCCGACCGTGGCACTGGCAGGCAGCATACATGACGCCGTCGCCGTGCCCAGTTGCGTGGCTGCTCATGTCGCTCACTCTGGTGAGTCTTCGCGTGACGGCGGACGTTACAGATGCGTCCGCTGGATCATCCCTCGGCGAAGAGATTCGCCTCTTTCAAACATGGTTCGAGACGCACTACAACGCCGGCGAGGATGGACGCCGAGTGGTCGCCGCCGCCTAGAAATCTCTCCCCGTCTACGTGGAACTGCGACCTGCGCCGGGCATGCGCATGGGCGTCTTCGCCAAGCAAGACATCTCGCCGGAGGACGTTTACCTCGCCGTTCCACCATGGCTGGTCATCAGCAGTGATAACATCCTCGACGGATTTGACGAGGAGCAAGCGGAGGGGATCGTCCCGTCCATCCGTCGAATAATTCGTCGTCGCCGAGTCGGCCGAAGTGGTTCAGCCTTGGTGGACGCCGAACCATACGCCTCGTTTCGCGAAGCCGTTCGAGAACGATACGAGGCACGTCGCCGTGACGGCTCAAACCGCGTAGGGTTACCGTGGAACGAAGCGCTGCTGGCATTGTTTCTCATCCACGAGAAACTCATCAGTGGGCCCAAGTCGTTCTTCTGGCCGTACCTCCAGTTGTTGCCCGAGATCCACGTCTCGCCAATGTTCTTCGAAAAGGCGGACTTTGCGTTCCTGCGGGGCACGTTGATGGAGTCCAAGGCCGCCGCGCTCAAACGCACGGCGGATCAGGAATTCGACTGGCTCAAGAAGTATGTCTTCGATCCCCTTCCGAGCGTCTTCCGCGCATTTGCATTCTCTCGCGTCAACTATCATTGGGCGAAGGGAATACTTTCCTCCCGCATGATTTGGTGGGACGGCGAGCCTCACTTGGTCCCAATGCTCGACATGATCAATTGTCTCCAAGGGCCGCCCCCATATGACCGACGGGTTCACGAAACGAAACGGGACGACGCGTGGGGTGACCGTGCGGTGACGCGGAGTCCGTGGTATTTCGACGCTGGTGGGCAAGTGTTCGAAAACTATGGACAACCCAATCCAACCTATTTTCTCTATCACGGTTTTTCTTTAGGCGAGAACCACCACGATTGCGCGCAGATTCAACTTACTCGCGGTATGACAGGCTCGCAACGTACCACTGCCGAAGCACGGCTCCGCGCCATCCGCATCACGGACGATCAATGCGTGAGTCCGACAAAGTACGATGTCGCTCTTCAGGGAGCCGCAGCCATCGTGGAGAAACGGGGTAAACGCGGGGAAGTGCTTGGAACGGACGGGGTCAAAGCCCAGCGCCAAGCACTTGTCAAGCTTGCTCAGGCGATCAAGGCGCACTTACGCGAAATGAACACGGTTGAACAGAGCCCTGTTGGCGACGCGCAGCTGGCCGCGAACCTCTTTCGTCAACGGCAGGCACAGCTTCTGTCGCGAACGCTGGAATCGCTTCGAGATGTCCGGAGGCAGTATATGCCAAAGAAGAAGACCGTGCCCACCCCGGATGGCCTGCCAAAAGCTGGCTCAAGTGACCTGCCGCGAGCCGCCGCCTCGGATCGTCCCGTCAAGGAGGAGCTGTGACGGACTCAACATCGGGCACAAGTTGACGTTAGCAGTGGTAGGTAACCCCCTCCTTCTCATCACCTTGCTTCCTGCCTGTAACACCTAGGATAATCATGTCAAGTTAGGGGACTGGGGTTGGGTTTTTTTTGCGTCGTCTTTTTTTCACTTTTGGTAATAGGCCGCGACCAATGGCCGCCGATGCCTCCTCCTCAACCGATCCTTTCGACGGCGTGAATGGGTTGATCGCCAGCGGCCGTCATGACGATGCCATGTTACTCTGTGCATGCGGAGAAACAGCAGCACGCCGCCGACTGGCGGGGTGCGTTGCGAACCATGCGGCACCCGAAACGGTCGCGGCGGCGCACCTTGAAGTCAGCACGTGGGCGCACAAACTCGCGACCATCATGGTCCTCGCAGGACGCTACGACGCGGCCAAATCGCTCTGTGAACGTCACCTCAGCACGTCGCCCCTGGGCAGCTCCCAGTTTGCGCCGTTGCTCATGCAATGCTTGGCCGCACTGAAAGACTTCAGACGGTGCAATCAGCTTATACAGCAGCATCCGTCCACGATCGCGCACTCCGTCGAAGCGGTCGTGGCGTACGGACGATCGAGACTGTTTTCCAACTCGAACACCGCGTGCGACATGCTCGTGCATGCCCTCTCGTTGGACCCCTTCAGCTCGGCGGCGTTTGACACGATCGTGGAGGGCTGGCTGCTTCCGCCGGTCAAACAAATCGAACTGGTCAGGTCACTCAAAAGCGTCACGGCGCGAGATCCGCTTCAGCTCAAGCAAGTGCAAGCATGTTACCTCGCGCGGGTGCGGTATGCGGGCTACATTCCCGAGGTGGATGACGATTGGCAAGCAGCAGGCGGCGGTTCTCTGACGACGTTTGATGTCCCCGTCGATGACGATCGCCACTATTCCGGACTCACCGTCGTCATCCCAGACTCACTCCGCATGTACCGAAAAGCATTCGTGTCGCATGCCAGAGGCGATCTGAAGACGGCAGAACTCGCATGTCGTGCGGCGCTCGAGGCGTCGTCCGGGCTGCACCGGGACACGGTCACGCTCTTGCTGCACATCCTCACCGAACTTCACGCGGCGCCTTCGTTGTTCGAGTTGGCACACCGCACCCTTCAGCAAAGCCCTGGAACCGCCATCGCTGCTTATGCCGTCGGATGTTACTACGCTTCGGTTGCCAAAGTTGATCGGGCAGGGCGGTATTTTATTCGAGCGTCCGAATTGGACCCTCTGTTTGCGCCCGCTCTCGTCGCTTACGGGCACTGCTTCGCGAGGTTAGAAGAAACGGAGAAGGCTCTGGACGTGTACCGGCGGGGTTCGAGCGCGTTCCCAGGCCTGACCATGCTCCCGGTGTACGTCGGTATGCAGTATGCCCGAGGGCACACACTGCCGCTCGCTTTTAATTTCTTCGAAGAGGCAAGGCTGGCGATGTCGGCTGCGGTTTCACCTACCCCATCGGATCACGCCAGCGTTGCGACGACGCAGGCATACGCGCCGTGGAACGAAATCGGCGTTCTGCAGTATCATCTCAAGCAATATCCAGATGCGATTCACTCGTTCTTGCGAGCGCTGCGCTGCTACTTTGTGTCCAGGCTGCCTGCCCTCGCGGTCGCTGGAATGCCCTCCGATGATGGCCTTGACCCAGGCGCGTTGGACGAGTGGCAAAGCCACGACACCGGAGGCGAGGCCAGCGCGGCATCTTCCGGCATCTCGGAGTACTACGACTGCATTCTGTTCAACTTAGCGTCCGCGTTTCGAAAGTTAGGCCGTCACCGGGACGCACTGCGATACTACCGACGCTACAACCGCCTCCGTCCCAATTCGGTGGCCGCCCTGGGCGCCATTGGTCTCACGTACCACTTGATGGGGGATGTGCGCGCCGCGATCGAAGCCTACCATGCCGCGCTGAGCGTCCGGGCCGACGGCAGCTGCCGCGACTTTTTGGACAAAGCGCTGAACGAACTGTACGTCTCGTCGTCACTGGATATTACGTCCTGGGGAGCCTCATCTATGGGGAATCACGCAGCCGCGGGTCCGGTCGATCCCAGAGGTCCCTCGGTTGGCCACGCTGGGGGAGGAGAGCGGTGGGCCGTCAGTCCCACCGCGATGCCTGGAATTGGCCTTGGTTTGAGTGGCCTCTCCGAAATCGTCAGCGAATCCGCGTCCGCGGCAAATGGACGGCACACGGCTGCCACGACAGGGGGTGCCCAGTCACATCGCACGACGGTCGGTGAGCGGGACGCGTCGTCGCCACTCGGGTCTCATACCAACCGCAGTTTACTCTTCGGACACGACGAGGAGGATCACACTCCATCCTAAGGTGGCGCATCGCGGGGATAGTGGCTGCTCACCCAAATTTATAGACGTGATGGATGGGACACACAGATGGGAAGGCCGTAGACACTCACGACAGCCGGTGGACAAGTCGCACACACTTCTCCGACCCTCAGCTTTCGTGAATCGTGTTGGTCCTGCATCCTCTTCCTTTGTCCCTTCAGTTTCGGACAGCAACAAAACCGACACAATTACATTACGTTATCTTATCTTCAAACAACACATGGAGTACGGACAGAAGGCCACCCGCCTCCCAAAAACGACGGAAGAGAAGCTTCAATGGGAGCGAGCCGTTTTTGTGCTGGAGCACTGTCCGTTGATGTCGACACAAACAGAACGTGGCTGGGAGCTCGTTTGCCAACGTCATCGCAACGCCCTCGCGAGAAAGAAGGTGACCGCCGCCGAAATGCGACCTGATGTGGTGCATCAGGTGCTTTTGCATCTGTTGGACTCGCCGTTGAACCGAGCAGGGAAGCTTCAGATCTTTCTGCACACGATCGGCGGTGTTCTGATTACCATCGACCCGCGTTTGCGCGTGCCCCGTAGCTATCGGCTGTTTGAGAAGATGATGTGCATGTTGCTGCACAAGATGAAAATACGATCGACCGTCAACAGCATCGCGTTGATGAAGATCGTCAAGAACCCCGTGACGGATCATCTTCCCGTTCACGCCAAATACATTCGAATGGAGGTCGATGGGATGCTTGCCGACCCGTTCGAACTGTGCCGCCGCCTGGCGCAAAGCAGCCGGCCAACGAAACGGTCAGCTTTTGAGCACAGCGGCGACGTTGCCGTAAACGCGGAGGATGCCGGTGACGCAGCTTCTTCGTCGTCATCGTCTGGACTTGTCGATCCACGACTGGAGCCGCTGTTCGCCCCTAATACCACGACGGCATTCCAGCCGTTTGTGTTTGTCGTTGGTGGCACCGCTCGCGGTAACGTCGAGGTGAGCTACGCCGGTGCCGGACTCGCGAAACCTCCGCCCACATCTGATTCAGCGGCACTGGAAGCGGCCGGCCAAACAGAGCCAACAACGGCTGCCGGGCGAAGCAAGGACTTCATACCGCGCTTAGACGAAGTGATCCGCGACGACGAAACGCGACGTAACGCGGCGAAGGTAAAAAAGCAGGCGGAAGGATTCAGCGTAAAAGTTTCCGCACGGTCCCTTAGTGCAGCCGCCGCGTGCTCGGTGCTTTGTCACGCACTGGAAACCGCGTGGCTTGACACCGCGTAAGTTGAGCTCGGCACGCTTCTAACCGGACGACGATTAAACACACCATACTCGTTCCCTTTCCGTCGCGGAGCTCCGTGCCCCGCTTCACACATATTTTATCGGCCTTTTCCTTCCGGTGAGATGCCCTCTGGGATTTGTGGAAGTTTTGGTTCTCCCCCGCTGGATTGCTTGTAATCCAAATCAGATCCAAATTCCGTGGTGTCACCAGATCATCATCTTCCCCTCACCTCTCCTAGCGCTTGCTGTCATCTATATGCAACAACCGCAGCAGCAGCAAGTGTCCTGCACTGGCCGTCGCGTGACCTTGGCCTTTCCAGCCGGGGCGCCCTGTGTGCGTTGCCCAATGTGTCAGACAGTCACCGCCGCCGCTCAGGTGCACATTCGTTGCGTGTGCTGCGGCGTCGCCTTAGCGCTCCCGTCGAGCACTCAGCTTGCGCAATGCCCCCGCTGCCGAACGGTGATGGCCATGCCTCGATTGACACCATCGGCGACCGGCCCATCGGCCGCACCGCCGCCTCCCCCGAAGCAGGTGGTCTACATCGAAAATCCGCCGATCAAGGATGCTCAAGGTAGAATTACAAGCGAGCTGGTGATTGGAACCAAGTTGGAAGACGAATGATAACGTTTGGTCCGACACGCTCAGCTCAGCGTGGATGTAGTCCACGTGCTGCTCCACTTATCGCCTTGCTTTTTTCTTCTCTTTTCTGTGGATTTCCCCCGCACATTGTGGCTGCATTCCTTCCCTCATCAATCAGTGATTGATTTTCTTGTGAAACCATCCAAAACGCGAGGGGAACTCGACTTTGTTTCAATTCAATCAAAATACTGTATAACATTGTTCTTTGGTGCATCGATAACCGAGGCCTACGAGACCAATAATTTTCGTAACACTCTCCACAAAGCAAAAAAAAACGTGATGGCAACTCCGCAGCCGGCAAAGGACGAGTTCATTTCCAGGTATTGCGTGGTCAAGCACAGTTGGCGTGGAAACTACACGCGTCTGTTTTGCATCGGGCGCAACTGCATTGCGACCATCAACCCGGGAAGCATTTTTCTCATCACAAATTTATGGGACTATCCTTTTGTCGTCGATGTCACACCCATTGCGAAGTCGCACACGGACTTCAATCTGAACATCCGCAAAGGGGGAACTGCGGAAACCATGCACTTCTCCTGCGCGTCGCCGCAAGAGCGCACGGAGCTCCTGAGCGATGTGCAAGCCTACCGGCACCGCTTCGATCGCCAGTTTCTCCCCTCCATCGAGAACATCAACATCTTCCCGAGTCGGAAGTACAAGAGCAACGAGGAGTGGAAATCGTGTCTGCTTTTCGTCAACAACATCGCCATTCAGCAGCGCGGCGTGCCTGGGATGTTCATCGACGACGTGGCCGCGAGGGCGGATGGCAACCCAAACGCGGCGCTCCCTGCCATTGAAAATCAGCCGGGATCCAGCGGCGCGGCAGCCGCCCCAGCAGCGGGCTCGCCAGTCGCCCCCCCTGGCGTGCATCCCACGATGCAGCAGCACCACCGCGCGACAGCGCCCATCGTGGGCACGTACCTATTCCTACACATCAAGGGCATCGGCCGCGTGGCGGGGGATGCTCACAGCGTGATCATCAAGTACGGCCGCATGGAGCGGTTGCACCTGTACCAATCGGAGCGGCCGGATGAGTTCCGCAGAAAGTGCAGTGACATGGCGGCGAAGTACTTGGGCCTTCCCCCGTTTCCGGACTTTGAACTTCAGGGCATGCACGAATTCGACATGAAGCGACTCGGCGTCGATCGAAACGCGCTCGCTTCCACGGCCGAATTTCCTGTCATGAAGCTTTCCGTGAAGCACGGCTACACTCCGGTCAGACGCATCCTAGCCACCACGGACGCGACGATCCTAGAACGCGATCCGTCCACCTACAACGCCGTTTCGTGCTTTCCGCTTCAAGACGTGTTCGCCGTCATTCGCTGCGAAGACGACGCGCAGAAATTTCAGCTGGAGTACAAGGAGCCACACGTGTGCAAAACGTACACCTCGCCGTGCCGCGACGCGTTGCTCGCCCACATTGTCGACGCCTGCCGCTCGATGGGCAACATTAACGTCTCGGTGCTAGTGACACGTCACGACCGGGGAAAGCGCGCGGCGCCATGCCGCTGCTTCGTCGACGAGCAAATCGAAAGCACCTTGTTGCGGTGCCTCATCGAACCTGCGAAAGGGGGTAGCGTCACGGTGATGCCGTTCAATGAGATCGTCGCCTACGTCAACGCGAACGTCGAATACAGCGGCTTGCGGTCCACTGAAAACAAGGACGGACTCTTTGCTGAAAATCGAGAGAAGCTTATTTTTGGCGCCGTCATGGCCCTTCTCGACAACTTCCCGCAAACGCAGGACCCATTCATCATCGTGCAGCAGTTCTACGCGCTGCGTAGGCTATTCGTCAGCCGCACGGGATTCTCCTCGGCCGCCATCGTGCCCACGTTGATCAAATCCATCGGCGCCGCCTCCGTTCGCGCGCTGAAAATGCATCACTCCGCCGTGTCGCACGCCGTGATTGACTTTCTGAACACGCTGATGACCCCGATGCATGACAACTTTGACCTGTATCACGAGCAGGTCAACAAGCACCGCATGCTGACGTCGGAGACATTCGTCAAGCACTTGCTCACGCTCTTGAAATCGCACATTGAGCAAGATTCCGGTGCGCTCGTCATTCAGGCGTTGCTTGACTTCTTCGTGTACGCGCTCTGCCCTCCCTTCAGCGAAACCACCGATCAGGACGTCTTCTTCATGGTCCTCGGATTGGTGGTCGACGTCATCGGGAAGAGCGTCTACTCCCTTTTCCACCACACTTGTCGCGCCATCCGGTACTCCGCCGGCATGCTCGTCCGCGTCGTGCTCGAGGAAGGGAATGAGGATCAATTCATCGTCATGCAGCGCGCCGCACTCAGTGAGGGCGGGTTTCTCAAGCAGTTTTACACGGCCGCGTTCGGCGCGGCGAAGGATCGCGAGCTGCGGGACTTGGCAAGGCGGCTGGTCGCCTTCTTCACGTTTGACAACCAGCCGGCGCAAGATTTGCTGCGACGCATCGTACCCGTGACCATGTTGCATTTCCTCCAGAGTAAAGAGCAAGCCCCGGAAGATGAACAGGAGAAGCAGGTGGGCAAAGGCGTCGCGGCCGCCACACAGGAGTGGATCGACAGCAAGAAGGCGTGGTTCAAGAAGAAGTTTACACCGAAAGACGTCGCGAACACCACGCCAGCGAACGCGGCGACGGCGCCAGAAGCGACGGTAGTCCTTCGCGTCCGTGACGTGCAAGTGGAACCGACGCTCAACTGGCCAATGTTTTTTTGTCAAATGAAGCAAGACCACGTTCGTCCCGACCTCATCTGGAACCACAACACAAGAACGGAACTGCGCGAGGGGTTGGAATCCGAAATGCAAGCCTTTCAAGTGGGTCTCGAGCTCCGGAAGGAGCGGCACGTGTCGTGGAACTACACCGAGTTCGAAGTTCACTATCCCAGTTTGAAAGACGAGTTGCGCATCGGGCATCACTACCCGCGCTTGCTCTTTGAGTCCACGAATCCGGTCATCTCGCGGCCGAAGGAGTTCTTCAACGACATGTACCATCGCTTCTTGCTCGTGCAGGACCACAGCCTCAAGCTGCAATGCTTGCACGGGATGGCGTTGCTGTACCAACACTACGCGGAGGAAATCGGCCAGTTTAATGACATCGAGTTCATGATGCAGATGCTGGATGCGAGCCGCGACTGCATGTTCCGCGACCGCATGCTCAACTTCATCTCCGCGCTGCTTCGCGCGCGCCTCAATGTCAAGCCCTTCATCGATTGCAATGGCATGAAACAACTCGTCGACCTGCTGCCCTTGGCCCATTTGCACATCGACCGGCCTCAAATCCACAACAATACGATGGCGATCGAGGCCGCCGCGGGGGAGAACGCGGTCGATTTGCAAGACCAGGAAAAGGAGTGGCACTACACCAATGAGAAGGGAGAGCGATGTGATCCGGTTTCCTTTGCGGGTTTAGGCCGGCTGCTGAAGGACGGCACCGTCAAGCCCACCACAAAGGTCTGGGCGCAAGGGCAGGGGGGCTGGAAGGACCTAAAGGACGTCCCGCAGCTGAAGTGGGGCCTCATGTGCAAAGGGCAGCAGAGCATCATGACGTTGACCGAGGTATCCGCCACGGTGCTCGACATTCTGACGTTACTCAGCGCGTACTATCCAACTCGAGACGAGGACGGGAGCATCATGCAGCCGTTGCCACGCGTCAAGCGGTATCTCGCGGACCCTGCGGTCTTGCCGCACGTGGTGCAGCTCTTGCTCACCTTTGACCCTGCCATCTGTAGCCGCGTGTGCCGCCTCGTACACATCTTGATGGAGGACAATCCGCTCATGCCGAGGCTGTTCCTCACCGGGGCCTTCTTCTTCTTGCTCATGTACACCGGATCCGACATCGTGCCCATGTGCCGGCTGTTGCAGCTCACCCACCGGAAGCAGTCCTTCCGCTTCGCGCATGACAACGAGATTATTCGCACGAGCATTCTGAGTCCGTTGCTGCCTCCCGCGATGGTCTGCGTGCTCCACAACCACGGCGCACAGAAGTTCGCGGAAATATTCCTCGGTGAGTTTGAGACACCCGAGGCCATTTGGGGTCGCGACATGCGCCGATACCTGGTCGAAAAGATTGCAAGCCACATCGCGGAATTCACACCGCGTCTGTTAGGAAACATCCGCGCCATGTACGCGTACTGCCCCATCGTCGGTGTGGAATACGAGCAGCTGGCGAACGAGCTCTTCTGCTCGAACTACTACCTGAGACACTTGTGCGACGACGTCAAGTACCCAACGTGGCCGATCGCGGAGCCGATTG
>ERZ1292633.1468-Hain-H41-02um-R1-1468-length-25472-cov-7_pt1 | contig 25472 bp, 22 predicted proteins | sample MGYA00564406_ERZ1292633 | MGnify/ENA primary metagenome ERZ1292633 (study PRJEB36523, sample SAMEA6512639) | groundwater metagenome | collected 2019-01-08 | study: AquaDiva: Metagenomics assemblies of 32 groundwater samples | reverse complement strand
GCGATGGGGGCACGACTGCTCGAACGGCAGTTGACGCTGGACAGGACGCTGCGCGGCCCCGATCACAAGGCAAGTCTCGAGCCAGGGCAGTTCGCCGAGCAGGTGCGTGCTGTGCGCGAGGTCGAGATGTCCTTGGGTGCACCGCACCGGTGGATGACGCGCGGGGAGACGCTCAACCGCCGAACGCTGAGCAAGAGCCTGGTGGCTGCCGCCGATATCGCCGCGGGCACGCCGATCACTCGTGCCATGATCACGAGCAAGAGCCCAGGACTCGGCCTCTCGGCGCAGCTCGTGGATAAACTCATGGGCCGCACACTGGCTCGCGACGTGAAACGAGACGAGATGTTTCTCCCAACGGACGTGGTCGACACGGCCGCTCCCGCCGGTGCCGCTCGCGTTATCGACGTCGGCGCGCCTTGGGGGATCGTGGCCCGTTTCCTCGACGTCGCAGACCTGGAGGCCAGGTTCGCCCCGCGCGGGATGCATTTCGTGGAGTTTCACGTGAGCGACCGCGACCTCGACGCCGGCGCCGCCGCATACGCTGGAGGCCGCAAGCCGTACGGTCTCGTCGTCCACGCGCCCGAGTACGCGCACGACACCCTGATCGATCTCTGTTCGGTGGACGACGCCCAACGCGCACTGTCTGTCCGGCGGATCCAGCAGACCATCGACCTCGTCCGTGCCCTCACGCCACAATTCACGCTCGATGCGGCGAGCTTTCCGCGCGGCCCGAAGATCGTGATGCACGTCGGCGGGATGTCACCCAAGCCAGGCGGCTACGACGTGGACGCGGCGGCCCATCGCCTGCTCAAGGCACTCGAACGACTGGACACCACGGGTGTCGACCTGCTGCTCGAGAATCTGCCGCCCTATCCGTGGTACTTCGGTGGCCGCTGGTTCGGTCACGTCATCTGCGACGTGGAGAGTACGGTTATGCTCTGCGAACGCTCGGGGCTTGGACTGTGCTTCGATACGTCGCACGCCGCGCTCGAGTGCGCGCGCAGTGGGGCCAGCCTGCAGGAGTTCGCCGAGCGCGTGGCACCGTTCGTACGCCACCTCCACGTGAGCGACGGCGCGGGTACGTCGGGCGAAGGACTGCAGATCGGCGAGGGCAGCGTGAACTTCGTTCAGCTGCTGCCGCCGCTGATGACGGGGCAACCGACGATGATTCCGGAGATCTGGATGGGACACCACGAGAACGGCGAGGGGTTCCGGATCGCGCTCGAGCACCTCACTGACGTACACTGGGCTGGCGCGGCACTGCAGCGTGGGGCTGAGCGGCGTGCGCGGGCCGATCTCGCCGCGCTCGCGGTACCAGCCGAGGCAACGCTGTACACGGCGCTGCGTGCCATTGACGACAACCGCATGGGGATCGTCTTCATCGTCGATGCAGACCGGCACGTCGTGGGAGTGCTCACCGACGGCGACGTGCGTCACGTGTTCGTGCGGGGTGCCAACCTGCACGCCCTGGTGCGCGACGTGATGACGACGGACTTCACTGCCGGTCGGACCGGCATGAGTGTCGATGAACTGCGCGCGCTGCTCCCTGGCCGTACCCGGGTGATGCCAATTCTCGATGCCGACCGCCGGCTGGTGGACTACGCAAGCGGCGCACACCTCCCGGAGACCACCGCGTGACCGTGAAGCTCTCCGACTACGTCTTCGGGTTCGTCGCCGGCCTCGGCGTGAAGCACGTGTTCGAGGTCACCGGAGGAGGCGCGATGCACCTGAACGACTCGCTCGGCGCGCGCCAGGACATCGAATTCATCTGTACGCTGCACGAACAGGCCGCAGCCATGGCGGCCGAGTCGTATGCGAAGGTCGCGAATGACATCGGCGTCTGCCTCGTCACCACCGGCCCCGGTGGTACGAACGCGCTCACTGGCGTGGCGGGTGCGTGGCTCGACTCCACGCCGATGCTCGTGATCTCCGGCCAGGTGAAACGCGCCGACCTCAAGGGCGACACCGGGGTGCGCCAGATGGGCGTACAGGAGGTGGATATCGTCGCGATGGCCACCCCCATCACCAAGTACGCCGTCACGGTCACCGACGCGCGCGATATCCGGTTCCACCTCGAAAAGGGCGCGCATCTCGCGCGCACCGGCCGGCCCGGTCCGGTGTGGATCGACATTCCGCTCGATGTGCAGGGCGCGATGATCGACGAGACGTCGCTCCGGGCGTTCGAGCCGGTCCCGGCCCCGGCAGCATCTCTGGCGACGGACACAGCGATCGAAGCCGCCGTGCGCCGCACGATCGAGCTTCTCAATGCCGCCGAGCGTCCCGTCCTTCTCATCGGCAATGGCGTACGGCTCGGCAACGCTCGGCGCGAGATGCGCGCGCTGGTGGAACGCCTCGGTCTCCCGGTGCTCACCACCTGGCCGGCGCACGACATGGTGCCAGACGACCATCCACTGATGATCGGGCGTCCCGGGCCGGTGGCGCCGCGCGGCGCGAACTTCGCCCTGCAGAACGCCGATTTCGTCCTCGCCCTCGGTGCGCGGCTCGATCTCGTCGTCACCGGGTACGCGCCGCAGAACTTCGCCCGCGCCGCGCAGAAGGTGATGGTGGACATCGACGCCGCAGAACTGCGGAAGATGGCGGACACCGTTCAGCTGCCCGTGTGCGCCGACGTCCGCGCGTTCATCGCCGAGTTCGATCGGCAGGCGAGTTCAGTCCGCGACCGCGACCGCAGTCCGTGGCATGCGCGCTGCCGTGAGTGGAAGCACAAGTATCCGGTCGTCCTTCCCGAGTACCGTGCGCAGGGCTCGGGGGTGAGTACGTATGTATTGGCCGAAGCGATCTCCGCCGCCTCGGCACCCGAGGACGTGATCGTCTCCGGCAGTTCCGGGGCCGGGATCGAGATATTCTGCCTGGCGGCGACGCTCAAGGAAGGACAGCGTCTCTTCCTTACTACTGCGCTTGGCGCGATGGGCAATGGACTTCCGGCCGTGATCGGCGCCTGTCTTGCCCACGGACGCCGGCAGACGATTTGCGTGGATGGCGACGGCGGCCTGCAACTGAACATCCAGGAACTCGAGGTGATCCGGCGTCTCCAGTTGCCGATCAAGCTGTTCGTGCTCAACAACGAGGGGTATGCGTCCATCCGCACCTCGCAAGCACGCTACTTTGGCCGGCTGGCCGGTGCCGACGCGACGAGCGGCGTGACGCTGCCGGCGCTGAAGGGAGTAGTCGAGGCATATGGGCTGCCGCACGCCATCATCGAACACGACGAAAATCTCACCGGCCGCGTACGCGACCTCCTCGCCGTGCCCGGCCCGCTCGTGATTGAAGTGCGCACGCCACGCGAGGAACCGCGCGCGCCCAGTCTCTCGTCGATGCGCCGTCCCGACGGGTCAATGGCCTCAAAGCCGCTTGAGGATCTCTGGCCGTTCCTGCCGCGCGAAGAGTTTCTGGCCAACATGATCATCCCGCCGCTGCCGGAGTGACGTGCGAGTACTGATCGCGGGCCTCGGTGCCATCGGGCAGCGCCACGCGCGCAATCTTCGGGCATTGCGCCCAGACGTCGAGCTGCTGGCGTACCGCCAGCGCCGCCTGCGGTACGTGATCAGCGAGACGCTCACGCGCGACGATGGCAGGGACGTGGAGTCGGAGCTCGGGATTCGCGTGTTCACGGATCTCGGAGAGGCGCTGGCCGCCCGCCCCGACGCCGTATTCGTCTGCAATCCCACCAGCCAGCACCTCGATGTCGCGCGGCAGGCCGCAGAGCACGGCGCGCATCTCTTCATCGAAAAGCCGGTGTCGCACACGATCGACGGGTTGGCGCGGCTGCAGCGCCTGGTGGCGGAGCGCAGGCTGGTCGCGCTCGTCGGATGCCAATGGCGATTCCATCCCGGCGTTGTTCGGTTGAAGACGTTGCTCGAGTCGGGCGTGCTCGGGTCCGTGCGCGGGGCGGAGATCGAGTACGCCGAGTATCTCCCGGGCTGGCACCCGTACGAGGATTACCGCGAGTCGTACGCTGCCCGCGCCGAGTTGGGAGGCGGTGTGGTGCTTACCCACATCCACGACTACGACCTGGCGTGGTGGCTGTTCGGCGAGCCGCGCACCGTGCACGCGACTGGCGGACACGAGAGCGAGCTTGAAATCGACGTCGAGGACACGGTTCGTGCCACGCTGAGTACGTCCCTTGCCCCAGTGATCATTTCGCAGACCTTTGCCTCACGCGAGATCAGGCGGCGGATCACCGTCACGGCGGAGCGGGCGACGGTCACCGTGGATTTGGTCGCTGGACGGCTCGACGTGAGCACGGCGGTTGCGCCGGGCCTCTCCTTCGCGGAGTATCAACGGAACGAAATGTTCAACGCGGAACTGGCCCACTTCCTCGCGTGCATCGAGCAGGGCACGACACCGGTCATTCCGCTCGGTGAAGGCATTGCCGTGCTGCGCGTCGCGCTGGCGGTGAAGGAGTCGCTGCGCAACGGGCGGCTGGTGGAACTCGGATGAGGAGATACGAATGACGGGCACTGCCGCAGGCGCCGATTTCTCTCTTGCCGGGCGCGTCGCGATCATCACCGGTGCTGCCGGGCTGCTCGGGGTGCGTCATGCCGAAGCGATAGCGGCCGCCGGCGGGATTCCGGTGCTCGCCGATGTGCGCGGCGAGGCCGCCGTGGCCGCTGCGCTGGCGATCGCGGAGCGGTTCGATGTCCCGGCGCTCGGCATCGGGGCTGATGTCACCAGCAGGGCATCCGTAACGGCAATGCTCGAGGTCACGCAGCAGAAGTTGGGGCGCGTGGATATCCTGGTGAACAATGCCGCGCGCAATCCGCGCGTGGAGAGTGCCTCCGACTCGTTCACCTCGCTCGAGCAATTCTCGCTTGACGAGTGGAATGCCGACGTTGCCGTGGGGCTCACCGGGGCGTTCCTCTGCTCCAGCGTGGTCGGGAGTGCGATGGCCGCCGCCGGCCGCGGCGTGATCATCAACATCTCGTCGGAGTACGGTATCATCGCGCCCGACCAGCGGCTGTACTACAGGGCAGGCGAACCGGCTGATCGGCAGCCGAAGAAGCCGGTGAGCTACTCCGTGGTGAAGGCGGGGCTGCATGGCCTCACCCTCTACCTTGCGACCTACTGGGCCGAGGCCGGGGTGCGCGCCAACACCATCACGGTGGGTGGCGTGGAGAACGGCCAGCCGCGCGAGTTTCTCGAGCGCGCCGCCTCCCGCATCCCGATGGGCCGGATGGGACTGCCGCACGAGTATCAGGGCGCGCTTGTCTATCTGGCGTCCGATGCGTCGTCGTTTGTCACTGGCGCCAACCTGGTAGTGGATGGCGGGAAGAGCGCGTGGTAGGGGTCGCTGAACTCGAGCGACTCCTCGCCCGCGACTCCTCCGCGCAGCGCCGCGACGAGCGATCCATGTTCACCCAGCTGTCGCAGAGACGTCCGATCGTACTGATGGGTGCCGGCGGACTGGGCCGGCGCACGCTACCCGCGCTGCGTGCGGCAGGCGTGGAACCGCTCGCCTTCGCCGACAACTCGCCCGAGCGGCAAGGGACCATCATCGATGGTCTGCGCGTCCTCTCACCGGCCGATGCGGCACGCGAGTTCGGCGCGACGGCTGCCTTTGTCGTCACCATCTGGGGCGCCAACAGCACCCATCGGTTCAGTGACTCGCGCGATCAGCTGTTGGGGCTTGGTTGCGACGTGGTCGTGGCATTCCCGCCGCTCTACTGGGCGTACGCCGAGGCGCTCCTTCCGTACTATCTGCAGGATCTACCGCACAAGGTGGTGGACCAGAAGCAGGCCGTGCGACGCGCTTTCGACCTGTGGGAAGACGATGCGTCCCGCGTCGAGTACCTCTCGCAGGTGCGATTCCGGATGGATGCCGACTTCGCAGGACTTGCCCATCCAGTGACGCATCCAGCGTACTTCCCGGACGATCTCTTTGCCTGGAGTGATGACGAATGGGTGGTCGATGGGGGCGCCTATGATGGCGACACCGTGCGCGCCCTCTCGTTCCTGCATGGCGAGCGCTTCGCGCACGTGCTCGCGCTCGAACCGGATCCGGGGAACTTCGGCACACTGGCAGCAACCGTCGCCGCGCTCCCGCCCGAGGCCGGCGCCAAGATCGCCTGCGCGCAGCTCGCGCTGGCTTCGAAGGCCGGCACCCTCCATATCGAGGCCACCGGCACTGCGGCGTCGACGACGAGCACCGTACCGACGGCGCGCACCATCGCCGTGCAGGCCGAAGCGCTCGATGTGATCATCGGCTCGGCGCGGCCCACCCTCATCAAGCTCGACATCGAGGGGGCCGAACCCGACGCACTGCTCGGCGCGCGCGAGACCATCACCCGGCACGGGCCGGTGCTGGCCATCTGCGTCTATCATCGGCAGGACCATCTCTGGCGCATCCCGCTTATGGTGCAGGAATGGCGCGGTGACTACGCGTTCTTCCTCCGGCCGCACAATGAGGAGGGATGGGATCTCGTCTGCTATGCTATCCCGAGATCGCGGCTATTGCCGAGGGTCGAGGCCGGGGCTGCGGGATGAGCGTCGTGAATGCGCTGCGCGGCTGCCCGGTCTGTGGCGGGCGTGAACATCGTGTGCTCTTCCAGCAGGAGTTTGCCGCGGTCGAGCAGTCCACTCCCGTTACCGGCTACACGGTGGTCGTGTGCAATGCCTGTGGTGCGGGCTATGCCGACGGCATCCCGGGGCAGCGCGTGTTCGACCAGTACTACCGCGAGATGTCGAAATACGAATATCACCAGCGCGATGGGGCGGAATCGCCGTATGATGAGCGACGGATGGCGATCATCGCCAGCATCATCGCGCCGCACGTGCCGCGGCGTGACGCGCGGATCCTCGATGTAGGCTGCGCCACGGGGCGCCTGCTCGCCGACCTGCGCGCGAAGGGATTCCCGAACGTCGAAGGGCTCGATCCGTCCCCGGCCTGCGCCGTGGCGGCGAAGCGGCTCTACGACATCCGAATACGCACGAACACACTGGCTGAACTTGGGGCCGAGGACGAGCGCTTCGACCTGGTGATCCTCGTCGGCGTGCTCGAACACCTGTGCGACCTCGATGAGTCGTTCACCCACCTCCGCGCAATCCTGCCCGTGGGCGGTCTACTCTACGTCGAGGTCCCCGACGCCGAGACCTTCGCCGACTGTCCGAACGCGCCGTATCAGGATTTCAGCACCGAGCACATCAACTTCTTTGCGCCTGGGTCGCTCGACAACCTGATGCGGCGGCAGGGATTCACGCGAATCTTCGTCGAACAGAACCATCGCGAGCAAAGCTACAAGACGATGATGTCCAACGTCTCCGCGGTGTACCGCAAGAGCGCCGCGCTGCCGGCCGGGCCGATGATCCGTGATGAAGGCACGGCGCTCGGCCTCGAGCGCTACATCGTGTCCTGCAAGACCGAGGACGTGCGGTTGCGCTCTGTGATCGACCGCATCGCGGCCGAACAAAAACCCATCCTCGTGTGGGGCGTCGGTACCCACACCACGCGCCTGATGGCCACTAGCCGGCTGGCCGGCGCGAACATCGTCGCGTTCATTGAGTCCAATGCGCGCTACCACGGCAAGACGCTGCGCGGCCGGCCGATCATCGCGCCAGAAGCGCTGCGCGAGCATCGCGAACCGGTCCTGATCAGTTCGCGCGTCTTCCAGCACGAGATCGTGCAGCAGATCCGTGACGGACTGGGTTGTACCAACGAGCTGCTGCTGCTCTACGAGGTGTAGCGCCCTCAGGCCAGCCGCTGCCGCCGTACCCGGCGGAAGTGCGCCCCGGCAAGCGGTACGGCGACACCGAGCGAGGCGATGGCGAAGACCGCCGTCATCAGCTGCGCACCGCCCATCGCAGCCGCGACCGCGCTCGTGAGGATCACCGCCGCAGCCCCGCCGACGATCGGGGCGGCGAGCTTCTCGTCACGGAACGCACGCAGCCAGCCCGCCATTGCCTGAAGGACGAGCGATCCCAGGCTGCCGGCGAACAGCGCGAACAGCGATGGAAGCGGGAGAAACCGCGCCGCAAATACCGGCGCGACCATTGGGAGCACGAGCACACCGCCCGTGAGCATGATCGCGAGCGCGACGAACACCACGGCGGCCTCGATGGTCGCCCGTCGCGCCAGCTGATCGAAGGCTGCCGTCTTGCCCTCGGCAATGAGCGTGCCGAAGGCGGGGAAACGCCCGTGCAGCCAGGCCAGCGACAGGGTGAGCGGTGCGAGCGCGACGGCGAGCGTGATGCCGAGGCGCCCCGACTCGTCCCCGCCACGCAGGTAAAGGAGGATGGGTGCGAGCGATTGGTACGTGAGAAAGAGGGCAAGCCAGAGCTGCGCACTGCGCCCCTGTTCGAGTCGGTAGCGCGCCGACCATCCGGCCGTGCGTTTCGTCAGGTCGGCCAGGAGCAATCGGGGCGCGCTCACGAGAGCGGGATGTCTCCGTGCAAGCCACACCGCCGCCACGACGAACTGCGAAGCGGCCGCGAGCCAGACGGCGATCAGCGGTTCGCCGCCGATCAGGCCGGTCCAAAGCGAGAGTAGCGCCGCCGCCGCCTGCACGCCACGCATTCGTTGAACCGAAACCAGGTCGCCGCATCCTTCGGCGACGCAGATGAACGGGATGAGAGGGAGATAGAGCGCGGTGACGAGCGTGAATCCGCACCAGAGCACCGGAAAAAGCAGGGGGGCACCCGCGAACGGGTTGCGGAAGAGCAGCGCGCCGCCGATCCCCGCCACGGCAAAGAGCACAAGTCCCGCCCCGCCGTACCAGCGCACAGCGGTGTGCAAAACGGCGGTGACCGTGTCGCGGGCCGCTGGATCGCCCTCGAGCCCGCCGCTCGCCCCCCACCGAAGCCGTGGCCACTCGTGGCTGGCGAACTGCACGATGATGGTGCCCAGCCCGAGCTCGAACAGCTGGGCGAGCGCCACGATGTTCACCCCGACGAAGTAGTAGCCCTGCAGCGCGGCCGGGAGCCTGGTGGCGGCGAGCCAAAGCGAGACGGGTGCGCCCGCGAGGGCGACGAGTCTGGCCGCGGCCGTCGCGCGGACGCCGGCGTCGGAGGCGAGCGCGCGAAGGCGGCCGACCGGACTCAAAAGTTGATCCGCTCCTTCTCGAACACGTGCGGGTGGTGACGCACCTGCGTGTAGATGGAGCCGATGTACTCTCCCACGATCCCGATGAAGAACAGCTGCACCGAGGTGAGGAAGAAGAAGCCGATGAGGATCGGCGCGATCCCGAGCGTGAACTGGCTCCAGAAGAGCAACTTGTATATTAAGTATCCAAGTGCAACTAAAAGACACAGCAGGGCCGAGCCAAACCCCGCCATCGTCGCCATGCGCAGCGGCACCTTGGAGTGGTTCACGATGCCGAGAAAGGCGAGGTCGTAGAGCGTGTAGAAGTTCTGCGACGAGAGCCCGCGCTTCCGCTCCGGCTGGCGGAACGGCACGATCGACGGCTCATGCCCGATCTCGGCGATCAGGCCGCGGAAATAGGGATACGGGTCATCGATGCGGCGCAATGCCTCGATGACCGTCTGGTCGAAGCAGCCGAAGCCCGTGCTCTGTCGCACGAGCTCGATGTCCGCAATGCGCGCCAGCAGTCGGTAGTAGCGGTCGCGCAGCGCGTAGAACAGTCCGCTCTCATCGCTGGACTCCTTCACTGCAAGCACGACCTTCGAGCCCTCGGCCCACCGCCGCAAGAACTCGGGGATCAACCCGGGCGGATCCTGGAAGTCGCAGGCCAGGGCGATCACGACATCGCCCCTCGCCTGCAGCAGCGCGTAGTACCCGGAGCGCACATGCCCGAAGTTCCGGGCATTGAGAATCACCTTCACGTTCGGATCTGCGGCCGCGAGCGACCGCAGGATCCGCGCGGTGCCATCCTTCGACGCGTTGTCGATGAAGATGTGCTCGTACCGGTACTGCGGCAGCAAGGCAAAGACTGCCTTGATGGCCTCATACATCTCGCGCGCGTTGCCCTCCTCGTTGAAGCAGGGGGTGACGACGGAGACGAGGGCAGGACGTGAAGGCGAAAAGGAGTCGGCGGCCATTGGGACGGAAGGGTGCCGAAAGATGGCACCCGTGTGCGGGAGTGTCGAGACGCGCCGCGCCGTGTAAGTTCCTGCACAATCCGGCGCGCGCGGGTCGCCGCTACTTCCACCGTCTACCGTCTACCGTCTCAATGTCCGGCACTCCCAATCAGATCGACGCCATCCCCCGCCTGCGTGGGCGCACGCCAATCAGCCCCAGCGAATTGGTGCTCTCCGTGCTGGTGCCGGTGTACAACGAGAAGGCCACGATCGAGGTGATCCTCGACCAGGTCCACACCGTGGCCGTGCGCAAGCAGGTCATCTGCGTCGATGACCAGTCCACCGATGGCACCTTGGCGATTCTGGAGAAGCTCAAGGCGCAGGGGCGCATCGACGTGCTGATCCGCCACGAAGTGAACCGCGGCAAGGGTGCGGCCATCCGCACCGCGCTGGCCGCGAGCACCGGCAACGTGGTGATCGTGCAGGATGCCGACCTGGAGTACGACCCGGCCGACTGGCCCGCGCTGCTCGAGCCCATCGTCGACGGACGCGCCGATGCCGTCTTCGGGTCACGTTTCCTCAGCGGCCCGCATCGCGTGCTCTACTACTGGCACTCGGTGGGCAACTGGGCACTGACGATCCTCAGCAACATGGCCACCAACCTCAACCTGACCGACATGGAGACCTGCTACAAGGCCATCCGCGGCGACCTGGCGCGCTCGCTGCACCTGACAAGCGACCGGTTCGGCTTCGAGCCCGAGGTGACGGCACGCCTCGCCCGCGCCGGGGTGCGCATCTTCGAGGTGCCCATCAGTTATTCGGGACGCACGTACGCCGAGGGGAAGAAGATCGGCTGGCGTGACGGCGTGGCGGCGTTCTGGCACATCGTGCGCTTCAACTTCTTCGCATGACGGCAGCCGGGGTGGCGCCGCACCCTGCGGCCGCGGCCGGTCGCGTGGTCCCGCCGCCGCCGGGCGCGACCGGCACGCGGGTGCCCGATCCGCGCTGGGGAGCGTTCGCCCTCGTCATCGCCCTGCTGGCCATCGCCGCCTCGGCCACCAGCCTGGGCAACGGCTTCACCTACGACGATCGCTGGATCATCGCCGAGAACGGGCGCGTGCATTCGATTCGCGCGCTCTGGCACTACTTCACCGAGTCATACTGGCCGATGAAGAGCGGTGCGGCGCTGTACCGGCCGTTCGCCATCTTCGCGTATTCGCTCCAGTGGGCCGTCGGCGATGGATCGCCGCTGGTTTTTCATCTGGTCAACGTGCTGCTCTATGCGGCATCCGCCGTGGCCGTCTTCTGGATGGCCGGCTTCCTGATGGCGCCGGGGGTGGCGTGGCTCGCCGCCGCGCTGTTCGCGGTGCATCCCGTGCATGTGGAAGCCGTCGCGAATGTGGTGGGGCAGGCCGAGCTGTGGGCGGCGCTCGTCGTCCTGCTGGCGTTCGGGCTCTACGCGCGCGACCGGCGTGACGGTCCGCTGCGTCGCGAGACGGGCGTCGGCATCTGGTTCCTGTTCATCGTCGGTCTCTTCACCAAGGAGCACGTCATCGTGCTCCCTGCGTTGCTGGTGGCCGCCGAGGTGCTGCTGTACCGCGACACCTCGCTGTGGCAGCGCCTGCGCCGACTGCGGCTCCTGCTCTGGCCGATGCTCGTGGTCGTCATTGCGTACCTGATGATCCGCGTGCGCGTGATCGGCGGCATCGGTGGGGATGTCGAACATCCCTCGCTCCACAATCAGGCGATGTTCGAGCGGCTGTTGATCATGCTGAACGTGTTTCCCGAGTATGGCCGGTTACTGCTCTGGCCAGCGCGGTTGTTCGCGGACTATTCGCCGCGCCACCTCATGGTGTATGCCACGCCGCATTCCTCGCAGCTCTCCGGCGTGTTGCTGGTGCTCTGCGTCGGCGTGCTGTTCGGGCTCTCCGTTCGGCGCATGCAGGTGGTGGCCTTCGCCATCTGCTGGCTCTGCCTCGCATTGGCACCGGTCACCAACATCCTGCTCCCGACCGGCATTTTGCTTGCGGAGCGGACGCTCTTTCTGCCCAGTGTCGGGGCCATGCTGGTTGTCGCCGCCAGCGCCAGCCTCTTGCGCGAACGATTGAGCGCCGACGGATCGCCGTTGCAGCGGTTGGTGCCCGTCATCAGTGTGGTCCTGCTGGCGCTGGGTGTGCTGCGCAGCTCGTCGCGTAATCCTTTCTGGCACGATACTCCTTCGGCGTTCGCCAGGATGGTCGAGGATGCGCCGCTCAACTTCAAGGCGCACTGGGCGTTGGGCGGCCAGTTATTCGAGGAGGGCAGGAACAAGGAAGCCGAGATCGAGTGGCGCCTCTCGATCGCGTTGCTGCCCGACCATTTCGGCGTCTACGTGGACCTCGCGCACAAGTACCGCGAAATGCACCTCTGCCAAGCCGCCATCGAGCTCTACCGGAAGGCGCTGATCCTCGAGTCCAATCTGCCCGTCGCGCACGTGTCCATTGCCGCCTGCCAGTTGGAGCTGGCGCAGTGGCGAGCGGCGCGCACGACGTCCCGCATCGCGATTGCCAACGGTTACTACCGGCGGGCGTTCACGTACATGATCGATCGGGCCGACAGCGCGCTGGTGGCTCAGGACACCATCGACCCGACGATCGGCGCCAAATGGCGTGATCGCCGCCGGCCCGCACCCAAGAACGAGGGGTCCCGCGTAACTCCGTCGACACTTGGTGTGTATGAAAAATAGACAATCAGATTATTTGGTGACAGTTCGGGCATAGGGCGGTGCGCCGCAAACTGCGTTTCACGCGGCAGTCCACCGGGCCGGTCGTCCTGCGAGACGGCTTGGCGAGAAACGCAAGTTACAGTGACGTAGTGCTTTAGCCTTGACATACCACGGTGGCAAGACAATTGCACGGGATACGATGCGAACGTCTTCCGAGTACCGCCACCACCGTAGGACGCGACACCGCATTGCCCACTTTTCTTCAGGAGAACCGCAAGATGTCGAATCGCAAGGGCTTCACGCTGATCGAGCTTCTGATCGTTGTCGTCATCATCGGCATTCTGGCCGCGATCGCGATTCCGAAGTTCGCCAACACGAAGGAAAAGGCCTATGTGGCCTCGATGAAGTCGGACCTCCGCAATCTGGTGACGGCGGAAGAGGCGTACTTCTCGGACAACAACAGCACGTACGGCACGACCACGAACATGGGTACGGCCTACCGCGCGTCGAGTGGTGTGACGGTTACGGTTGCTGGCATTTCGACCACGGGCTGGGGTGCAACGGCGGCCCATAGGTCGACGGCCAAGACCTGCGCCATCACGGTCGGCGGCACGGCGACCAACGAAGGCGAGCCGGTCTGCAACTGACCTGACGCTGTCGTGGTAACGAGCGGGCCGGGGGCGATCCCGGCCCGCTCGTTTGTCGGGTGCGAGGGCGCCGTCCGGAGACGACGCTGGAGCGCGAGCGTGGTTTTGAGGGTATTCGCACCCGATTGGTGACGCATGCCGGCGCAGCACGCCTATCCTCACGCCATGCGCCCGCGTTCCGCCTTCTCCCTCGTCGAACTGCTCACGGCCCTCGTCCTGCTGGCCGTGGGGCTCGCCGCTTTTGCGCGAGCGGCAGGGGCCGTGGCCCGCCTCGAGAATGACGCGCGGCTGCGCCGCGCGCTGGCTGACGCGACGCAATCCCGTCTCGATTCCCTCGCTGCGCAGCCGTGCGGCCCGGCGCGCGGGGGGCAGGCGTTCCACGCGGGCGTGGACGAGCGCTGGAGCGCCACCAGCGACGGGCGCCGCTGGTCTCTGAGCGACAGCATTGCGGTCCGCGCGCGCCCCACATTCGCGCGCATCTACGTCGTCACGGTTCCATGCCCGCGCTGAAGCCCCGCCCGGGCACCGGACTCGCCGAGTCGCTGGTTGCGCTGGCGCTGGCCGGCGTCGTCATGGCGGCGGCCAGTCGTGGGCTCTCGCAGCACGTCCGCCTTCGCCACGAACGCGATGACCAGTCGCGCGCCGACGAGATCGTGCGGGTGGTGCGCGACGTCCTGAGATCAGCGCTCGGACACGCCGATCCCGCTGCCGTTCGCCTCTTCGGTGACACGGCCGTGCAGGTCGCATCGTCACGCGTCGTGGCCGTTGCCTGCGACCAGCTGGCGGCGCGTCTCGTCTTCCCGTCCTCGGCGGCCTGGTGGAGTGCCCCCCGCACCGGCGACTCGCTGGCCCTTCTCGACACGCTGACTGGTGCCGAGTGGCGCACGGCCTTGGTGGCAACCGGAACCCAGCGCGCCTCCGCCCGATGCCCCTCGGGCGGTACGCGTCTCACCCTCGCCGCGCCGCCGCCGGCCTCCACGCCCGCCCTGCTGCTGCCGGGGCGTGTCTGGCACACCGTCCGCTACCTGGCGTATCGGTCGGGTGACGGTTCGTGGTGGCTTGGTGAGCGATCATGCGCACCGGCCTGCGGCTCGGCGCAACCCATCGCCGGGCCACTCGTGCCGCCCAGCGGCGCTGGCTTTCGCCTCGCCCTCGTCCTCGCCTGGGATGGACGTCCCGTGGCGCTCGACGTTTCGGCGCGGGCGGTCGTTGGCAGCCGGTCGTCGGCGATGTCGGCGAGGCTTCCGCTTGCCGCCGTTCCGTGAACGCACGCCGAGGATTTGCCCTGCCCGCGGTGCTCGCCGCCCTCGTCATCATGGCGATGGTCGTTGCGGTGGGAGCCCAGCGGGCGCTCGTGGGCGCTCGCGAAAGTGCGCTGATGCTGGCGCGCGCGGAAATGTCCGGCGCCACTGTCCAGGCTGTGGCGACGGTGATGACCGAGCCCGTTGATTCGGCGCGTCTCCCGGCTCTCGTTCCGGGTGCGCTGCTCGACAGCGGTTCAGCGTCGTTCGGATCGGCCCGCGCCACCTGGACGCTCACCGGCTTGCTCGCTCCGTACGCAACGGCAGAGATCGACGCGCGTTCGCCGGTGATCTCGGGGTCGACGCGCGAGCTCAGCCGGGTGACCGTGAGCCTGCGGCGGGATACCTCGGGGGCGCTCTGGTGGGTGCTCGTTGGCGGCGACGGGCGCGGTCGAGTTCCCGCGCCGTGACCGTTCCGCTGTTACCTCTGTCCCCCCCTGCTCGTGATATTGGGGCAGAGCCCACCCACCCGCCGGCCCAGGTCGGGGAGGGGTAGGGTGACGCGGCAGGTCGCTGAGGTGGCGTAACTGCATGCCAAACCAGCAATTTGCGCCAGACACTACTATTGACCGCGTACCGTCGCCGTCTGCAACTTTGCAGGCCCGGGATGGAAAAACGTCGTTCACTGTCGGGAGGCCGCGCGTTGCGCGGACGCTCGACCGTACTCCTCGCCTGAGGGCCGGCTCGCAGATGGCGCTCTTTGGTCGCAAGAAGACTTCAGTGGGACTCGACATCGGATCCGGCCTCGTCAAGGTGGTCGTGATCGATCACGCCAAGGGCGAGCCCGAACTGACGAAGGTGGCCATCACTCCCCTGCTCGCCGACGCCATTGTCGAAGGGGAGGTCATGGACCCGCAGATCGTCGCCGATGCGGTGCTCGCCACCATGCGCGCGGCCGGCGTGACGACCAGGGACGTCGTGACGGCCGTCGGCGGCCGCGACGTGATCATCAAGAAGATCCAGATCGAGCGCGTCAAGGAACAGCAGGCGCGCGAGCTGATGCGGTGGGAAGCCGAGCAGCACGTGCCGTTCGACATGGAGTCGGTGGAGCTCGACTTCCAGATTCTCGATCCCGACGCCGACGGCGTCGAGATGAGCGTCCTGCTGGTTGCCGCCAAGCGCGAACTGATCGAGGCCAAGTTGCGACTGCTGACCGACGCCGGCCTCAACCCGGCCGTCGTCGACGTCGATGCCTTCGCCCTGCACAACGCCTTCGAGCTGAGCTACCCCGACGCCATGCAGGGTGTCGTCGGGCTGGTCAACATCGGGCACGAAGTCACGAACATCAACATCTCCGACGAAGGCGTGCCGATCCTGACCCGCGACATCATGGTGGGAACCCGGAAGTTCCGCGAGGACCTGCAGCGTGAACGGGGGCTCGGCGCCGACGAAGCGTCGCAGATGCTCCAGGGCTACGACCGGTCGCCTCACCTCGACGCCGTGCTCGAGGGAAAGGGCGAGGAGATCGCCGTCGGCATCGAACGCGCGGCGGCCTACCTGGCCTCGTCATCGCGCACTGCGGCGCCGATGCGGGCGGTGTACGTCTGTGGCGGCGGCTCGCGCATTCCGGGGCTGGCCGACGTGCTGGCCGCGCGATTGCGCGTGCCGGTGGAGCACGCCAACCCCCTGGCCAACCTGCGCGTCCGTGACGGGGCTTTCGATTCGCTCGTCACCGACGAAGTGGCGCCGTTGCTGATGCTTCCCATTGGCTTGGCGTTGCGCCAGCCCGCCTGACCGCCCGGGGACACCGCGCATCATGATCGAAATCAATCTTCTGCCCGGCGCACGGAAAAAGGCGCGGCGTCGTGGACCATCGCTCAACATCGGCGATGCGTTCAGGGACCTCGCCCAGCGCGTTCGCGACCCGTGGATGATCACGGCGGTCGTCGGTGTGGCCGTGGGTCTCGCGGCCATCGGGTTCATGTGGATCTGGCAGGGTCAGCGCGCGTCCGACCTGACCGAGCGTGAGCAGAAGTCGGTGCAGGACTCCACGCGCTACGGCGCCGTCATCGCCGAGCGTGCGACGGCCGAGGCCCAGCGCGATTCGGTGCGCCGGCAGATTGCGGTGATCACGTCGATCGACGGCACGCGGCTCGTCTGGCCGCACGTGATGCAGGAAGTGAGTCGTGCGCTGCCGCCGTACGTCTGGCTCCGGGCCCTCATCCAGACCAGCGCGCTGTCGCTCGAGTCGCCCGAAGTGCAGGCCGGCGTGGCCAAGGCTGCGCCCAAGCAGCCCGCGGGCAGGGGCGGCGCACCACCACCGCCAGCTGCCGATGAAGCGGTCCTGGCGCTGCAGGTGACCGGCAATACCGTCGACATCCAGGCGCTGACGCATTTCATGAAGGCGCTGGAGGCGTCGCCGTTCCTCCAGAACGTGCAACTCCTGAGCAGCGACGTCGTGATGCAGCAGGGCAAGGAAGCGACCGAGTTCCGGCTCGACATGCAGTACCAAAAGCCCGACCCTTCGGTGCTGCGGACCGTACAGTTCAGCGTCACGGTGAGGTAGTCCATGGCCGGCCTTCCAACGAACCAGCGCGACCAGTTGCTCTTCGCCCTCGCCTTCCTCGGCGTGATCGGCGCGGGCGCGTACTGGTACTTCGTCTTTTCCCCCAAGCAGGAGGCGCTGGCGATCGTTGCCACGCACGTCGATTCGCTCGAGGCGGGCAACCAGCGGGCCAAGTCGCAGTTGGCGCGCGGTTCGGTGGCCACTATCCGCGTCGAGTCGCAGCGCCTGCGTGCCAATCTCGAGCTGATGCGCACGCTCGTCCCGGCCGGCAACGAAGTGCCGGCCCTGCTCGAGCAGGTCTCGTCGGCGGCGCGCGGCGTCGGCCTCGAGATCAGCACGATCGTGCCCGAGCCGGTGATCCAGGGCGAGCAATTCGATACGTACCGGTACAGGCTGCGCGCCGTCGGCAGCTATCATGATCTCGGTCGACTCCTCACCGGCATCGCCTCGATGCCCCGCATCGTCGCGCCGATCGGCCTGCAGCTCTCGCCGTCCGCCTCGCCGTCGGCGTCGAAGGACGCCTCCGCCGAGAAGGTGATGCTGCAGGCGAACTTCGTGATCCAGGCGTACGCGGTGAAGACGTCCTTGTCCGGCAATGGCGCCGGCGCCCCGCCGCCCAAGCCGGCGAAGAAGGGATGATGCGCCGCCTGCTGCCGGTACTCGCATTGCTCGCCGTCGCCGCGCATCATGCGGCCGCGCAGATGCCGTCGTCGATCAAGAAGCCGATCGAGGCCGCTCGCAAGAGCGTGAACGCCACCAACGCCCAGACCAGCGCGACGGAGCGGGCCGGGTCCGCCCCGGCAACCGCCCCCGCCATGGCGCAGTCCGCCGCACCCGCACAGGCCAAGGCGGCTCCGCCGGCTGCGGGCAAGCGGGTAGCACCCCAGTCCGCGGGCCGCGTCACCGTGCCGGCCGCTCCGGCCCAGGACTCGACCAAGGTTACGTTTGAGCGCGAGGTCTTCACCTATGACAGCGGCGAGCGTCGTGATCCATTCGCGTCGCCGTTCGAGACGGGAGAGATCCGTCCGCTCATTGCCGACTTGCATGTGGTTGGCATCATCTTCGACGCCAGCGGCCGCAACTCGGTGGCCGTCATGCGCGATGTCAGCACGCAGATTCAGTACCGGGTCAAGGTCGGCCAGATGCTCGGACGAGCCAAGGTTTCGCAGATCCGGCCGCAGGAAGTCGTCATGACCATCGAAGAATACGGATTCAGGCGTCAGGAACTCCTGAAACTGAGCTTACCGCAGACCAAGAGGACGCCATGAGGCGAGTCTACCAGCTGGCCGTGCTAGCGGCCGCGCTGACCGTCAGCGCGCGCAGCGCCACCGCCGCCGCGTCGGAGACGCCGCGCGCCCCCTCGTCCGTCACCGCACTCAGCGTGGTGCCCGCCGCAGGACGCGCCGAAGTCGTGGTGACGATCGACGGCGCCGTCAACGTCATCGACTTCACGCTCGAGAATCCGCGGCGCATCGTGCTCGACTTCCGCGGGGCCACGCTCAGCGCGCCGGCGCGCTTCTACGACAAGGTGTCGCGTGGCGGCATCATCAACGTGCGCGTGGCGCAGTACAAGCCCGATGTCGTGCGCCTGGTCCTCGACCTCGATGGCCCGCGCGAGTACTCGGTGGTGCGCGGCGAGACGGACGTGCGCATTGCGGTCAGCGGTCCCGACCAGTTTGCCGCGTGGCACCTGGGTGACGGCGGCAATGCAACGCCGGCCGCGGCCGCGGCGGCCGCAGCGGCGTTGCCGGCTGTCACGCCGGCGATCCCGTACGTCGCACCGCCCTTCCAGCAGCCGCGCATCACCGTCACGTACATCGATGCCGACATCCGCGACGTCATTGGCTCGTTTGCCACCTTCGCCAACAAGACGATCATCATCGGTTCTACCGTGGCGGGCAAGATCCCGTTCATGGAGATCAAGGACAAGCCGTGGGACGTCGCGCTGGCCGCGGTGCTCTCGACGATGAACCTGACGGCGATCGAAGACACCACCGGCATCATCACGGTGGACAGCTACCAGAACCTCGCGGCGCGCCAGGCGCAGGAGCCGCTCGTCAGCCAGATCGTGCCCATCAACTACGCCAAGGCGGCGACGCTGGCCACGACGATCCAGAGCCTGCTCAGTGCGGGCTGCGTCAAGGGTGGGGGCGGCGGCGTGGCGGCGGCTGCCGCCGCAGGCGCTGCGGGTGCCGGCGCTGCCGGGGGTGAAGGCGGCGCCTCGGGCATCTCGGCGGCCGGCTGCGGCCGTGGCTCCGTGGCCACCGACGAAAAGACGAACTCGCTGATCATCACCGAGACGCAGGCGCGCCTCAACGACGTCATGGGCTTCATCCGCGATCTCGACTTCCGGACGCCGCTCATCGCGATCAAGGCCAAGATCATCGCCGTCGATCGCACGGGCACCGAGAAGCTGGGCATCAGCTACGATCTCGGCACCGCGAGCAACTTCCAGAACAGGCTGAACCCGCGCATCGTCGACGGTGCCGTGGTGCCCGGCGACTACCGCGTCGACCTCACCGGTGACGCCTTCTCGGGCATTGCCAACGCCACCCGCCAGTACAAGGGCGACGCCTCGGTGAGCCTGATCTACAACATGGCCATCGGTGGGTTCAACCTGACGTCGTTCCTCGATGCCTTGTCGCAGGAGGCGCTGACGGACGTGCAGGCCGAGCCGAGCACCACCACGCTCGACAACAGCGAGGCGACGCTGTTCTCCGGTTCCAAGATCTCGTTCCTGCTGACGCCGCCCGTCCCCGCTGGACAGCTGAACTCGGTGGCGCCGCAGATTGCGCAGCAGGAAATCGGCATCAGGCTCAGGGTGACCCCGCGGGTCACCGCCAACCGACAGGTCAACCTGATCGTCGATGCCACGCAGGAACAGCTCGTCAACATCAGTGCGGCAGGCCCCAACACGAACAAGCGCGAGTCGCACAACGAAGTGCTGGTGGCTGACGGCGAAACGGCGGTCATCGGTGGCCTGACGCAAACGCAGGTGTCGACGAACCGCAGCGGCATCCCGATCCTCAGCAAGCTCCCGTTCATCGGGCGCCTGTTCAGCGAGGTCGACACGATCGAGCGCAAGCAGGACCTGCTTATCCTCATCACGCCGCACATCCTCGACGAGGGTGAAGTGGTGAAGGGCGCCGTCAAGCCGGCCGAGAAGAAGCCGTAACGGCCTGCCGGTTCCCTGGTTATGTTGAGCGGGTGCGGCCTTCGGGTCGCACCCGCTCTGCCATCGGACATCTGTCATCTGTCATCCGTCATCCGTCATCAGCGTAGCCCGCACGTGACCATCCGTTTTACCACCGCCGGCGAATCGCACGGCCCCGCACTCGTCTCGCTGGTCGAGGGCGTCCCCGCCGGGCTCGCCCTGCTCGCCGCCGACGTCAATCGCGACCTCGAGCGCCGCCAGCAGGGCTATGGCCGCGGCCGCCGCATGCAGATCGAGCGCGACGAGGTCGAGTTCCTCTCCGGCGTGCGCGCCGGCGAGACGCTGGGCTCCCCCGTGGCGATGCTCATTCGCAATCGCGACTGGAAGAACTGGCAGGAGATCATGGACCCGGCGCCCCGCGACTCCGACGCGACCGATGGACGCGCTCGCGCGGTGCATCGTCCACGCCCCGGACACGCGGACCTCACGGGCATCCTGAAGTACGATCGCGACGATGCCCGCGACATCCTCGAGCGCGCCTCGGCGCGCGAAACCACGGCGCGCGTCGCCGCTGGCGCCATCTGCCGCCGCCTTCTCGCCGACTGCGGCGTGACCGTCGCGTCGCACCTCGTGCACCTCGGCGGCATCGATGCCCAGCGGCCGGCGCCGATGCCCGCCGACATCAACGCTGCCGCCGACGCATCGCCGCTGCGCACGCTCGACCCCGAAGCCGGGCAGCGGATGATCACGCTCATCGACGCCACCAAACGCGACGGCAACACCCTCGGCGGCATCTGCGAGGTGGTGCTGGACGGCCTCCCCGTGGGCCTGGGGTCGCACGTGAGCTGGGATCGCAAGCTCGACGGCCGACTGGCGCAGGCGATGCTCTCCATCCCCGCCGTGAAGGGCGTAGAGATCGGGCTGGGCTTCGAGGCGGCGCGCCGCACCGGCGCCGAGGTGCACGACGAGATCGAGCTGGCCCCCGGGCGCACGCGCAGCGGCAACGTCCGCCGCCGCACCAACCGCGCCGGCGGCCTCGAGGGCGGCATGACCACCGGCGAACCGCTGGTGATTCGCGTCGCCATGAAGCCCATCAGCACCCTCATGCGCCCACTCGGAACCATCGATACCAGAACGGGGGAAGGGGCAGAGGCGGTCGCCGAGCGCAGCGACGTCACCGCGGTGCCGGCGATGGGCGTCATTGCCGAGGCGATGGCCGCGCTGGTGATGGCCGACGCCATGGTCGAGAAGTTCGGCGGCGACTCGATGGGCGAGTTGCGGCGCAATCTCGACAGCTACCTGGCGCACGTCGCCGAGCGACTCGGCTGAGGTGGCAAAGGCCGCGCACCTCGTGCTCGTCGGCATTCCGGGCTCGGGGAAGACGAGCACCGGGCGCGAACTCGCGCGAGCGCTGCGATGGTCGTTCCTCGACCTCGATGAACAGATCGCCGAGCGCGCGGGACTGAGCGTGCGCGACATTTTTGCGACACGCGGTGAGGGGCACTTTCGCGCGCTTGAGCGCGAGGCCACGGAACAGCTCGCGCAGGCGGCGGAGCCGGTCGTCGTCGCGCCGGGCGGCGGCTGGATCACGGTGCCGGGGCTGGTGGAGCTCGTTCGACCCCCCGCGCAGATCATCTGGCTCAAGGTGTCGCCGCAGAGGGCGCTCGAACGGATGGGAAAGGGCGTGGCCAAGCGTCCATTGCTTGCCGGACCGGCGCCACTGGGGGCGCTGGCCGCAATTTCAGCCGCGCGAGAGCACTTCTATCTGCAAGCAGATCATACGGTTAGCGTTGAAACGATGACGCCCTTGGAGGCAGCGCAGGCTATACTGGCGCTTGCCCACCCTTGACCAGGGGACTAGCATTGTGGCCCTGGACGTCGATGTCCAGCAAGCCTCTATACTATAGATGTCTCAGCACATGACTTTTCGTATCCTCGGCCCGCATGAACGCGGGCGTTTTGCGCCCGAAGCGTGGGGGCACCTGCTCGCTCTTAATGGAGCCGGCATCCTCAACGCGGTGGAGCTCGAGCAGGTGATCGAGCGCGCGATGGCGCATCTCGAAGGACGCATTGCTCTCGACGACCTGCGTGCGCTGATGGAGAGCGGCGGGATCGAAGACTCAGGTACGCTCCCGGAGCCCGGGGCACTTCACTAGACCGATGGCCGCAAAAAAGAAAACAACGACTACGCGCAAGAAGACGGCGACGACCAAGGCCGCCGCGCCCAGGAAGACTGCGGCCGCCGCGCCAAGAAAGACGGCCGCCAAGAAATCCGGCGCGCGCAAGAGCGCGCCGGTTGAGGTATTCGACGCCGAGGCCGAGGCACAAGCCGCAGGCAAGGCGCTGGTCATCGTCGAGTCGCCGGCCAAGGCGAAGACGATCGGCAAGTACCTCGGCAGCGCCTTCGCCGTGAAGGCGACGGTCGGCCACGTGCGCGACCTTCCCGAGCGCACACTCGGCATCGATGTCGACAACGGCTTCGAGCCCGAGTACGTGACGATCCCCGGCAAGGAGAAGACGCTTTCGGAACTGAAGAGTGCGGCGAAGAATGCGCGCACCGTCTATATCGCAACCGACCCTGACCGCGAGGGCGAGGCCATCGCCTGGCACGTGCGCGGCCAGGTCGCGCGCAAGAACGGCCCGCCGGTGCGGCGCGTGCTGTTCCACGAAATAACGAAAGAGGCGGTGACGAAGGCCATCGACGCCGCCGGAGACATCGACCAGAAGAAAGTCGACGCGCAGCAGGCGCGGCGCGTGCTCGACCGCCTGGTGGGTTACAAGGCGAGCCCGTTGCTGTGGAAGACGGTGAAGAAGGGATTGTCGGCCGGGCGCGTGCAGACGGTGGCGTTGCGCATGCTGGTGGAACGTGAGCGCGAGATCCGCGCGTTCCGGCCAACCGAGTACTGGACTATTGCGGCGGCGCTGGAGCACGAAGGCCAGGCGTTCACCGCCAAGCTGCACTGGGTGGACGGCAAGAAGCCGGAGATCCACAACGAGGCCGCCGCACAGGCGATCCTCGGCGATCTCGCCGGTCGCACGACGTTCGACGTCACCGACATCAAGCGCCGCGAGCGCCGCAAGAACCCGGCGGCGCCGTTCACCACGTCGACGCTGCAGCAGGAAGGCGCCAAGAAGCTGAGCTTCGGCTCCAAGCGCACCATGCGCCTGGCGCAGAACCTGTACGAGGGCATCGAGCTCGGGAAAGCCGAGGGCGCGGTGGGCCTGATCACGTACATGCGCACCGACTCGAGCCGCGTGTCGGAGAGCGCGGCGCAGGCGGCGCGCGAGTTCCTGCTCCAGCATTACGGCGAGGAGTTCCTGGCCAAGGGCCCGCAGCTGTACGGGGCGGGGAAGGACAGCAACGCGCAGGACGCGCACGAGGGCGTTCGTCCCACCGAACCCGCGCGCACGCCCGAGAGCGTGGCCAAGTACCTCTCGCCCGACCAGCTCAAACTGTACACGCTCATCTGGCAGCGCTTCATGGCGTCGCAGATGGCCCCGGCCGTCTTCGACACGACCACCGTCGACTTCGACCTCGGCCGCTACCTGTTCCGCGCCACCGGCTCGGTGACGAAGTTCAAGGGCTTCCTTTCGCTGTACAAGGAGGCGCGCGAGGAAGGGGAGCACAAGGCGCTCGAGGACGAGCAGGCGCTGCCGGCCATCGAGCCCGGTGAGCACGTGCCGGTGCGCGCCGTCACGCCGAGCCAGCACTTCACCGAGCCGCCGCCGCGTTTCTCCGAGGCGTCGCTGGTGAAGGAGCTCGAGCGGCTGGGCATCGGCCGCCCGTCCACCTACGCCAGCATCATCTCGACGCTCACCGACCGGCACTACGCCGAGCTCGAGCAGCGCCGCTTCTTTCCCACGCCGCTTGGCGAGAGCGTGGAGAAGGTGATGGTGCGGCAGTTCCCGGCCGTCTTCAACGTGAGCTTCACGTCGGAGATGGAAGACGAGCTCGACAAGGTGGAGGGCGGCGAACTCGCCTGGCAGAGCGTGCTGAAGGACTTCTGGGGGCCGTTCTCGCAGTCGCTGAACGACGTCGATGTCGAGGGGCTCATCCGCGAGGCGCACGACCTCAGCGCGCTGGAGAACGAGAAGTGCCCGCAGTGTGGCGGCAAGCTGCTGCCCAAGGGCGGCTTCTTCGGCCCGTTCGTCGCCTGTGAGCATCATCCCAAGGACTGCAAGTACACCCGCCCGCTCAAGGGCGAGCGCGTGCCGCCGGTGATGACCGAGCATCCGTGCCCGCTCTGCGGCAAGATGATGGTGATCCGTCGCGGGCGATCGGGCGAGTTCCTGGGGTGCTCCACATTCCCCAAGTGCCGCGGCACACGGTCTATGCCGACAGGCGTGAAGTGCCCCAAGGATGGCGGCGACCTCGCGGCGCGGCGTTCCAAGAAGCGGGGCAAGGCGTTCTACGGCTGCGAGAATTATCCCACCTGCGACTTCGTCTGCTGGGACAAGCCGGTGCTGGAGAAGTGCCCGGACTGCGGCTTCGTGGGCGCCGAGTCCAAGAGCAACAAGACTCGCGGTCATTACCGGAAGTGCCTCAAGTGCGCCAATGAATGGGCGGTCGAGGCGCCGGTGGATGCCGAGGCCGAAGGGGCCGGGGTGGCCGGGGCGGCGTGACGAAGCATTCCTTTGTCTATGTGGTCGGAGGCGGCCTCGCCCGCAGCGCGGCCGCCGTTCAGTTGGCCGAGCGCGGGCATCGCGTGGTGCTGCACGAAATGCGCGGTGTGCGCGGCACCGACGCGCACAAGACCGACCGGCTGGCCGAGCTGGTGTGCAGCAACACCTTCAAGAGCACCGAAGTGACCAACGCGCACGGCTTGTTGAAGGCCGAGATGCGCCTGCTTGGCTCGGTGGTGCTGCAGGGGGCCGACGCGGCGCGCGTGGCGGCGGGGAGCGCGCTGGCGGTCGACCGCGACGCCTTCTCCGAATACGTGCACGAGCGCGTGACGAGCCATCCGCTCGTCTCGCTGACGCGCGCGGAAGTGCTCACGGTGCCGGAAGCGCCGGCGATCATCGCCACGGGTCCGCTGACCAGCGACGCGCTGGCCGAGGCCGTGCGCGCGCGGCTGGGCGTGCAGTCGCTGGCTTTCTACGACGCCATTGCTCCCATTGTCTCCGTGGAGTCCATCGACCACGAGGTGGCGTTCCGCGCGGCGCGCTGGAA
>ERZ1292633.1467-Hain-H41-02um-R1-1467-length-25477-cov-6_pt1 | contig 25477 bp, 23 predicted proteins | sample MGYA00564406_ERZ1292633 | MGnify/ENA primary metagenome ERZ1292633 (study PRJEB36523, sample SAMEA6512639) | groundwater metagenome | collected 2019-01-08 | study: AquaDiva: Metagenomics assemblies of 32 groundwater samples | reverse complement strand
ACAGTCGTATGATACACATAATACACTTCGCCATCCACCATCGTCATTGCGAGGAGCCTGAACTTGTTTCAGGGGGCTCGCAATGACGGAAGAAAGAATGTTCACGCAGAGGCGCATTGCCCCCTCTCTCGTCATCGGCGAACTTGATTCAGGATCACTGACTACAGGACAATGCCGCCACCAATATCCCGAAACGAGTTCGGGATGACGAAGGGGTGATGCCGATTAACATTTCAAAGAGCCAGAAAATAGCCAGAATCGCGAAACAAGCATGCATATTACCATGGCGCAATGGCTGTAGGAAAGCGATCAAATCAGTTCGTTTGACACATCAACCTCACGCACCCGGCGTTTTTGCCGCGCGGCGTCAACCAGGTCACGGAGACGTTCGCGCCGCCCAGCGGCATCGTCGATATAGCGCATCACCAGCGGGCCGGTGCGGGTTGTCTCGTCGCTCGAATCGAGGCTGATCGTGCCGATGCCGGCCATCTGGTTAATGAGCGTGAAGTCGAGCCGCACATCCTTGACGCGGTACAGCTCGATCTCATCGACGCTTTTGACGAGGATGCCTTTGCGCAGGATCAGGCGGTCCTCGGTCAATTCATAAGTGACCATGAGGTTGTGGACCCAGACGATAGTGATGATGATGAGGCCGACCCCGACGAGGCACGACAGCAAGGTTACCCACCCGAGCAAGGTGCCGCGCAACCAGCCCCATGTCGAGGAGCGGAAACTGTCGATGATGTCTGGCATGGCCTGTCTCCCAAATTCTGAGGGCATCTCTATAACCGTTCGTGCTGAGCTTGTCGAAGCACTGTATTTACTTGAAAGTTTAGAAGGGCAACCCCCTTCGACTGCCTTGCGGGCGCTCAGGACAGGCTTCGACAGGCTCAGGGCGAACGGAGGTGGGGATGGAAGTTATTCCGCACCGTGAAACGGCAATATCGCGCGATACGCCTTAATCCCCGGCGCGCCGGGGACTGTGTGCCCCTTTGCGAGCAGAAAATAGTGACGGACAATCTCGGCCTGTTGTTCGAGGCCATAGCGCTCCAGCGGCCAGCCGGGTTTGAGCGTATAGCTGTAGCGGTCAAACGGCCAGCGCATGAGCACGAGGAACCAGCGTCCGCGCCGCTGTACCTGCCACACATGGACCATTTCGTGGATGAACAGCCCTTGTCGTTCCACGGGAGTTTCGCAAAAATCGTCGCAATAAATATCGCCCATGGGATGAAAATGCATGTGGCCCATCGGGGCCATCACCACATGTCTGGGCTGAAAAAACGCCCATTTGCGACGGCGGATTTCGACGCGGTCATAGTCGATGGCGTCGCCGAACACGCCCTTGGCCAGCGCGCGTTCAGCCTGGGTCAAGGGTCTTGCTTCAGAGTGTGATGTCATATTGTTGAACCAAAGCCGTCATTGCGAGCGAAGCGAAGCAATCCAGAAGCGGCGTTGGTATTCTGGATTGCTTCGCTTCGCTCGCAATGACGATTCAAGACAAAATCATCAAGCTCTAATGGCACGGATCAATGCTCGTGATCGCCCATCTTGTCATGGTCCATTTCGGCGGGAGCGGGCGCTGGCGGCGCAGGCGCGGCAATGACAGGGGGGCGAGGAGCAGGTACGATATGCGCAGGCGGTGCGGTGGGCGCGGGCACGGGTGCCTCAGCGGCCTGCGCTGGGAATGCGAGGACGACCGACTGATCCGGGCCATCGGCAAAATCGAGCGTCAGGGCCAAATTACCGCGCGTGCGCGCCGCTTCGCTGATCCCGAACAGCATGACATGCTTGCCGCCCTGACGGAACACCACCTGCTCACCCGCCGGGATGGGCAGTCGCGCGATAGGCTCCATCGTCATCATGCCGCCGTCCATCCGGCTTTCGTGCAGTTCCGCACGTTCCAAATCGGGCGATGACGCGCCGATGAGCACCGCATCGCTGGCCCCGCCCGTAAGCGTGAAATAAGCCGCCGATGGTGCCAATGCGTTGGGGTTGAAGCGGACGGTTGCGCCCGTTGCGGTAACGTGTTCGGCTATTTGACTATGTTCATCCGAAGCGGGCGTATGCGTGTCGCAAGCCGCCAAAGCGAGCAGTGACAGCGTGGCAAACAGGGCAAGAGCAGCTTTCATAACTTTCCAATCATCGCACATATTTCGGTTGAAAGTGCTGTAACCTGCCTAAATGAAAAGGCCAATGCCTTGATGCGACAGAAACCCTTCCTATATCCCGCCTAAGCATCGGGGGGATGCGCCGCACTTGCGCAATCGCGTGAGCGACGGCCAGCCCCTGCTTTGTATTATATTTCAATAGGTTAGAGGGCAATATGGCAAAAGTTATCGGTATCGACCTTGGCACAACCAACAGCTGCGTTGCGGTGATGGAGGGCGGCAGCCCCAAAGTCATCGAAAATGCAGAGGGCGCGCGCACGACGCCGTCTGTCGTCGCCTTCACCAAGGATGGTGAGCGGCTGATCGGCCAACCCGCCAAGCGCCAAGCTGTGACAAACCCAGACAACACTATCTATGCGGTTAAGCGCTTGATCGGCCGCCGTTTTGACGACCCGATGACCAAGAAGGATATGGGCCTGGTCCCCTACTCCATCGTCAAGGGCAAGACCGGCGACGCGTGGGTCAAGGCGTCCGACACCGATTATAGCCCGTCGCAAATCAGCGCGTTCATCCTGCAAAAGATGAAGGAAACCGCCGAAGCCTATCTGGGTGAAACGGTGACACAGGCGGTCATCACCGTTCCCGCTTATTTCAACGATGCCCAGCGTCAGGCAACCAAGGATGCCGGACAGATTGCCGGGCTTGAGGTGCTGCGCATCATCAACGAGCCAACCGCAGCCGCGCTCGCTTACGGCCTCGACAAGACCGAGAATAAGACGATCGCGGTCTATGACCTTGGCGGCGGCACGTTCGACATCTCGATCCTCGAGGTCGGTGACGGCGTGTTCGAAGTCAAGTCAACCAATGGCGACACGTTTTTGGGCGGCGAAGATTTCGATACCAAGCTGGTCGAATGGCTGGCCGACAAGTTCAAAGCCAAAGAAGGCATGGACCTGCGCACCGACAAGCTGGCCCTGCAACGCCTCAAAGAAGCATCGGAAAAGGCCAAGATCGAGCTGTCATCGGCGCAGACGACCGAAATCAACCTGCCGTTCATCACCGCACGGATGGAGGGCGGCGCGACAACCCCGCTGCATCTGGTCGAAACGCTGACCCGTGCAGATTTGGAAAAGCTGGTCGATGACCTAATTAAGCGCACATTAGAGCCGCTCAAAAAAGCGATGAAGGATGCGAACCTCAAGACCGATCAGATCGACGAAGTGGTGATGGTCGGCGGCATGACCCGCATGCCCAAGGTGCGCGATGTGGTGAAGGCATTCTTTGGCAAGGAACCGCATGTCGGCGTCAACCCCGATGAAGTGGTCGCCATCGGCGCCGCGATACAGGCGGGCGTGTTGCAGGGCGACGTCAAGGACGTGTTGCTGCTCGACGTGACTCCGCTGAGCCTCGGCATCGAAACGCTGGGCGGTGTTTTCACTCGGATGATCGACCGCAACACGACGATCCCGACCAAAAAGAGCCAGGTCTATTCGACCGCCGATGATAATCAGCAAGCCGTGACCATCCGCGTGTTCCAAGGCGAGCGCGAAATGGCCAATGACAACAAGGCATTGGGTCAGTTCGATCTGGTCGGTATTCCGTCCGCGCCGCGCGGCGTCCCACAGATCGAGGTGACGTTCGACATCGACGCCAACGGCATCGTCAACGTTTCCGCCAAGGACAAGGGCACCGGCAAAGAACAGCAGATCCGCATCCAGGCGTCGGGCGGCCTATCCGACAGCGACATCGAACAGATGGTCAAGGATGCAGAAATCTTTGCCGAAGAGGATAAGGCGCGGCGCGAAGGGGCAGAGGCCAAGAATAATGCCGAAAGCCTGATCCACACCACCGAGCGCCAATTGGCCGACCATGGTGACAAGGTTGATGGCGCGATCAAGGGTGAAATTGAAACCGCACTGGCCGAAGCTAAGGCAGCGGTCGAGAGCGGCGACGGCGATGCGATGAAGGCCAAGTCTTCGACGCTGGCCGAGGTCGCGATGAAGCTGGGTCAGGCGATTTACGAGCAAGAGCAAGCCAAATCTGACGATGCCGCTGCGGATGCCCATGCGGCGGCAGCGGATGATGATGTTGTCGATGCCGAATTCTCCGAAGTCGAAGACGATAAGAAATAAGCCCGAATACTCCCTTCCTCGCCAGCGCGGGGAAGGGGCTGGGGACGAGGGCTAAGGCATGAGCGCTGATATCGACTATTATGAATTGCTTGAAGTAGAGCGGACGGCGGACGACGCCACAATCAAAATTGCCTATCGCAAACTGGCGATGCGCTTTCACCCCGACAAAAACCCGGGCTGTGATGAGAGCGAGAATAAGTTCAAATCGATTAGCGAAGCCTATGACGTCCTCAAAGACCCGCAAAAGCGGGCCGCCTATGACCGCTTTGGCAAAGCTGCATTTCAGAATGGCGGCCCCGGCGGCGGCGGATTCGGTGCCAGTGGTTCTGGGGCGGGCGATTTTGGCGACATTGGCGATATATTTGAAACGATATTCGGCGGTGCCTTTGGCGGCGGCGGATCGCAAGGGCGACGCGGTCCAGCGCGCGGAGCCGATCTGCGCTATGACCTAGAGATCACGCTTGACGATGCCTTCCACGGCAAGAGCGCCGAGATTAGCGTCGAGGTCGCGGCGGCGTGTGACCCATGCAGCGGCACGGGGGCCAAGCCGGGCACCAACGCATCGCGCTGTGCGACGTGCGGCGGCGCTGGCAAGATCCGTGCGCAACAGGGCTTTTTCATGGTTGAGCGCACCTGCCCCACCTGTTTGGGCGCAGGACAAGTCATCGCCGACCCATGCACAGCCTGTCAGGGTCAAGGGCGCGTTGACCGCAAAAAGACGCTGACCGTCACCGTCCCCTCAGGCGTGGACGAAGGCACACGTATCCGCCTGTCGGGCGAAGGCGAAGCGGGCGCGCGCGGTGCCCCCGCCGGCGACCTTTACATCTTCCTCCACGTCAAACAGCACAGCGTGTTCACGCGCGAAGGCACGGCATTATTCACCGCCGTCCCGATCAGCTTCACCACGGCGTCGCTGGGCGGATGCGTGACGGTGCCGGGGCTGGACCGCAAGGATCACGAGTTCCGTATTCCCGCTGGTATCCAGTCGGGCAAACAATTGCGGATGCGCGGCGCGGGGATGCCGGTGCTCAATGGTCGCGGCGCGGGCGATATGGTGGTCGAGATTGAGGTCGAAACGCCGACGCGGCTTTCGGCCAAACAGCGCGAGCTGCTGGAGGCGTTCCGCGAAACCGAGACGGGCGAAGAATGCCCGCGCTCGCAAGGGTTTTTTGGAAAAATCCGTGACATGTGGGACGATTTGACAGATTAAGCATGCTTTCAACCGGAGATCACCGATGTTTCGCACCTGCACAATTGCCCTACTGCTTAGTACAGTGGCTGCCCCAGTGGCGGCGCAACAAGATTTGTCCGGTGTCGAAGTCCGCACCGAGCAAATTGCCCCCGGTATCGCGGTGCTATTTGGCGCAGGTGGCAACATCGCCGTCAGCTATGGCAGCGACGGCACGGTCGTGATCGACGATCAATTCGCGCCGCTGACGACACGGATACAGACGGCTATCGCGGCGCTGGGCGCGACCCCGACCAAATATCTGATCAACACCCACTGGCATTATGACCATAGCGGCGGCAACGAGAATTTCGGGCGCACTGGGGCGATCATCATGGCACAGGACCATGTCCGCGACCGGATGGTCGCAGGCGGAACGGTGGGCGGCAACGCCACACCGCCGGCACCCGCCGTAGCTCTGCCGGTCATCACTTGGCACAACGGCATCACCGTCCACCTGAACGGTCAGCGCATCCGTACCCACCACATGCCGCATGCGCACACCGACGGCGACAGCGTCGTATGGTTTCAGGACGCCAACGTGTTTCACATGGGCGACATCTATTTCAACGGCCGCCTGCCTTTCATCGACCTTGATTCCGGCGGTGATGTGCGCGGCGTACTAGCCGCAGTCGAACATGTGCTGACACTTGCCAATGACGAGAGCGTCATCATTCCCGGTCATGGGCCGCTGGCCCGCAGAAACGATCTCATCGCCTACCGCGACATGCTGCGCGAAGTGATCGGTGTCGTCGAGCGCGAAAAAGCGGCGGGTAAAACGCTCGAACAGATCATCGCCATGCATCCTGCTGCGCGGTGGGACACCAACCCCAACGCCTCCAGCATGGGGGATGCGTTTGTTACCGCTATTTATCGCAGCTTTGATCGACCCGCAGATGAAAACACTGCCCAAGAACATAGTCACCACTAACCAATTTCGCGGCGCAGTTCTGCGATCAATTCGGACACGCTCAGCAGCCTGCCCTGCTCTTCGTTGAGGATGGCGGTGAAGGCGGTTCGGCGCAGGGTGGCCATCAGTTCCGGCGCGACATCCTGTCCGGCATGGGCACTGGCGACGATGGACAGCAGCCGTTCGGCGGCATGCAGGCGCCCCCACAGATAATCATTTTCGCGGAAGGATCGGCTGAAAAACGCACCAAAGCTGTTGAACTGAATGCCCTTGAGCGTCGCCGCCGCCCCGCCTTTACGGATAGAGGTTGCGTCATCGGGGGAAATGCGGTCGATCTTGATCGGGTCGAACTCACCGTCACCCTCGCCCTGTAACAGCGGCAGCGTCGCGGCATCGTAAAAGGGAAAGCCGAGATAGGCATAAGCCATAGCGCGGCGCGTGCCTTTGGGCAGAGCGGCTAGTCCGCTCGCAATCAGCGCATCGGCAGCGTCATCGGCCGATTGCAGCGCGCGATGCACCCCAAAGCGGTCGATCAGCGCCCCGGCTTCGGCTAGGTCGCTCTCGCTTATTGCAACGCCGTCATAATAGTCGCGCGATTCGCGGTCGAGATAGAGGCCCATCGCCTTGTATATGACAACGCGCATCGCCTCCCCCGCCGCTGGGTCAACCCCGCTGCCAAGCCCGGCGACATCGTCGAGCCGCCGCGCCAGTAGCCGCAATCTCCGGACACGGTAGCCAACATCATGGGCGCGGAAAAAGGCGACGGCATCTGTGTTTTCCTTGGCATCATCATCGCGCATATCATCCCAGCCGCGCAGGCGAACCGCCGCCCAGATCGCTTCGCGCCAGCGCTGTCGCTCCCAATCATCATGCGCATGGACCATGTCGCCGACGACGCGGGCCAATTCCTCGACAATCAGCGAGAGTTTGAGGTGGCCGTAGGCGGCGTAGGCATAGCCCGCCTCCGCCACCGCGCGCGCCTGTGTTTTGGCGCGCCAGCTGGCGAGCCGCGCAGGGGTTGGCCGATCAAGGAAAAAGGTCCGGCCCAGAGCCGCTTCTATCCTCTCCTCCACCTCTGTGTGCATCGCGTCGAGAATTTTGCGCATCCGCCGGATCCGCGACGAGAGATGGTCGAGCGCCTCGACATTATCGCGGATTGGCTGGGAGCGCGGAATGTCCGACATGGTTTTGAAAATCGTGCCGAAAAAGCCGGGCAGTTCGGGCTTGCCCCCTTCCGCGCGCGCCCCCTTTTTGCCCGCCAGCGAGATGCTCTTATAGCCCGGCTTGGGGTCGATATAGACAAAGCGGCGGTCCACTTCGCGGCGCGCCGGGCGTTGTTTGAGCGCGGCAATGGCGGGTTTGAACGGCGCGTTGGCCAACACCGAGCCATCGACAAGGATGCGGTCTTCTGTCGAGCAAAAGGACTTGGTGCACAATTGCGCCGCTAAAAAAGCATTGCGGGTCGGCCATGTTTCGCCGCGCGTTTTGAGCGTATGGTCAAGCTCGCGCACGGTGAAGGGCGGAAAGGCGCCCGGAAAACTGGCGGTTGCGCGCGCGGCAAAGGCAAGGCCAATCGCATCGCCCAAGCCATCGCCATGGCCAACCGCACGCCGAAACGAGAATATCAGGCGGTGCTCGGTCTCCTCCACTACGGGCGGGCTGTTGAGCCGCATCACCTGTTCATGCCCGCTATAGTCGGTGACGGTGACCATCAGGTCGATTGGCTGATCGGCGGGGATCAACGGCGGCCCCTTTGGTCCCGCTTCCATTGCCGCAAAGGCATCGAGCAACAGCCCGGAAAACACCTCTCCGCCAAAGGGCGGCGCGAACCAGCGGGCGCGGACGAACTGTGACAATTTGGAGCGAACCTCTGCGCGGGCGCTGCGTTCGACCGTCGAATCAATCGCATTTTTGGGCGCGCGTGAGTAAATCCAAGCTATCGGCACCGCCCAGAACTTGCTGAACCGCGACCATGGCCGCGCATCGGGGTCGAGCAGCACCGTCACATCCGCCTTGGTCAACCATAAATCGGTCAGCGGTTCGAGCGATTCGCCGCTCGCCAGTGCACGCGCAAGGAATATGCCGTTAATCCCGCCCGCGCTGGCCCCGGCGATGATGTCCGTAATGACCCGCAGCTTGACCCCGCTCCCGTCCTCTGGGGTGCCCGCCATATGGCTGAGCAATGCGCGATAGGCGCCGATTACACCGCCGCTGGGTGGATCGCCATCGAGTTCGGCGCGGCTGGCGCGGGCCAGATGCCAAATCTCCTTGGTGACGCCATGCATGTAAACGGCGAGGCTGATGCCGCCGTAACAAACCAAGGCAAGGCGCAGTTCCTTTTCCCGCATGGATGGCAGAGTAGCGCCGCTAAGAGGTAAAGGCAAAGCCGCTCTCGCCAGCGACGCGCGCACCATCTATGGTCGCCCCATGTCCCGCATCCGCGTCCTTTTGGCCAGCAGCGCCCCCATCACCGCGCTGGGCCCGCTTGATTACAAGCTGCCAGACGGGCTCGATGCCCCGCCCGGCACGTTGGTAGAGGTACCGCTGGGCCCGCGCCGGATGCTGGGCGCGGTGTGGGATGAGGGTGGGGATGAAAGCGCGGCGCTAAGCGTCGGCGACAATCGCCTACGCGCCATTTTACGCTGCTATGATGTGCCGCCGCTGCCCCGCGATTTGCGCCGCTTGATCGCATGGACCGCCGACTATTATATGGCCGCGCCGGGCGCGGTGCTGCGGATGGCTGTGCCGCCCGCCGCATTGAAAGAGGATGGTAAGCCCATCATCGACTATCGCGTCAGCGGTGCGCCGCCTGCGCGGATGACGCCGCAGCGTGAACAAGCATTGGCGGCGATTGGTGATGCGAGAGGCAGTGTCGCCGATCTTGCGGCGCGCAGCGATACATCGGCAAGCGTCGTTCGCGGCCTCATCAAAGCGGGCGCGCTGGAGGCGGTGGCAACTGCGCCCACCGCGCCGTCGCGCCGACCCGACCCCGATTTTGCTCCGCCCACATTGTCCGGCGAGCAAAGCGCTGCGGCGGAGCAATTGCGCGGCGCGGTGGGCGCGGGGTTCCAGCCCTATCTGCTCGACGGGGTCACGGGTTCTGGCAAGACCGAGGTGTATTTCGAGGCGGTCGCACAGGCGTTGCGGCAGGGCAAACAGGCGCTCATCCTGCTCCCCGAAATCGCGCTGACCCAGCCGATGCTGAAGCGATTCGAGGCGCGGTTCGGCTGTGCACCAACCGCGTGGCATTCGGGGCTGCGCCCATCCGAACGGCGCGCGAATTGGCGAGCCATTGCGGATGGGACGGCGGCGGTGACCATCGGCGCGCGCTCGGCGCTGTTCCTGCCCTACCCTAACCTCGGCCTGATCGTCGTCGACGAAGCGCATGAGGCAAGTTTCAAACAGGAGGACGGCGTCCGTTACCACGCGCGCGATGTTGCGGTGATGCGCGCCAAGTTTGCGGATGTGCCGATCATCCTCGCCAGCGCCACCCCTGCCATCGAAAGCCGCGCACAGGTGGCGGCAGGCCGCTACGAAGAAATCGCTCTGCCCGCACGCTTTGGCGGGGCGAGTCTGCCGACGATAAGCGCCATCGACTTGCGTGACGAACCGCCCGACCGTGGGGCGTGGCTGGCGCCGCCGCTGATCGCCGCGATTGATGTGCGGATGGCGCGGGGTGAGCAGTCTTTGCTGTTCCTCAATCGCCGTGGCTATGCGCCGCTGACGCTATGCCGCACCTGTGGCATGCGCATCCAATGCCCCAATTGCACGGCGTGGATGGTCGAGCACCGCCTGAACCATAGGCTTAGCTGCCACCATTGCGGGCATATGATGCCACCACCAGCCGCCTGCCCCGAATGCAAGACGCAAGACAGTCTGGTCGCGTGCGGCCCCGGCGTCGAGCGCGTCGCCGATGAAGTGCGCAGCCGTTGGCCCGATGCGCGTGTCGCCATCGTCACGTCGGACACGCTGTGGAGCCCTTTGCTGGCAGCCGAGTTTGTCACAGGCATGGACGCCGGGATGATCGACATCGTCGTCGGCACGCAGCTCGTCACCAAGGGCTATCACTTCCCCAACCTGACTTTGGTGGGGTTGATCGACGCTGACATCGGCCTGTCGGGTGGCGATCTGCGCGCCAGTGAGCGCAGTTTCCAACAGATAGCACAGGTTGCGGGACGCGCGGGGCGCGGTGACAAGCCGGGCGAAGTGCTGATCCAGACGCGCCAACCCGATGCGCCCGTGATGGCAGCGCTGATCGCGGGCGACACCACAGGTTTCTATGCGGCAGAGACGCAGGCGCGGGCCGAGGCACATATGCCGCCGTTCGGGCGGCTGGCGGCGATCATCGTCAGCAGCGAGGATGCAAGTGCGGCGCAGGCGGCAGCGCGCGCGATTGGCAAAGCCGCACCCAGTGGTGGCGGCATTGAGGTATGGGGGCCAGCGCCAGCACCGCTGAGCATGCTGCGCGGGCGGCACCGCCACCGATTGCTGGTCCACGCGCTGCGCACCTTCCCGTTGCAGGCGGTGATGCGCGAGTGGCTGAGCGGAGTCGCAGTCCCCGCGCGAGTGCGGGTTACCGTAGATATTGATCCCTATAGCTTCGTGTGATTTGAACCAAAGTGGACGCATCCCCCTTTACTCGGCCAAATTGGATGATAGTCCTTGGGCAATAGCTAGGGGGATGATGCAATGCGGATGATGCGCGCTCTGGGTTTGATAGTGGCGGCGGCAATACTGCCATTCAGCGCCGTGCGCGCCGAATGGCGCGAGGCTACATCCGAACATTTTGTCGTGGTGTCGGAGGGGAGCGAACGCGAGCTGGTGCGTATGAGCCAGCAGCTAGAGGCGGTGCATTGGTTGCTGTTACGGGCTACCAATATGCCTGATTCGACCGATGGCAGGCGCGTCCGCATCTATATGTTGGGTGGAGTAAGCGACATCATCAGGAATGCCGGTCTTCCCGCAAATTCTCCTGCCGTTGCCATCTATTTTCATAGCCCGCTTCAGCCCATGGCGCTCGCCTCACGGAGTAGGGGAAGCAAAGACCTATTTCACGAATATGCGCATCATTTCATGTTTGAATATATGGGTGTGTCTGTGCCACCTTGGTTTATCGAAGGTTTCGCCGAGGTTGTCTCGACGGCCTCTTTCGAAATTGAGGGAGCAATAACATATGGCAAGGTAGCCAATGAAAGATACAATGAATTGCATTTTGGCGAATGGACGCCGACGGCACGCATGTTTGCGGAGCGCAGCAGCGAAAATGGTCATGCCGGCGTCGCCAGCTATGGTCAATATTGGTTGACCTCGCACTATTTGCTGCTCGCACCCGAACGACGCGGGCAGTTACGCGTCTTCATCAATGCCCTTAACAGCGGACAGAGCAGTGATGAAGCAGCGCTTTCCAGCTTTCCCGGCGGCGTCGACCAATTGGATAACGATCTGCGCAGCTATTTGCGGCGCGCCGATTTTCGGTATCGCCCCGTTCCGTTACCTGCTGATGTCATACGCACACCAGCCATTCGCACGCTGCGGCCGGGTGAAGCGGCCGCGCTACCGCTGGAGATGGAGGCAAATCGCACTCATGAAACCGAAGCTGTGGCTGCGCTTGAAACCAGAGTAGCTGCATTGGCGATACAATATCCCGCTGAACCTGCGATACAGGCACTCCACAGTGCTGTGCTCTACGCGGCCGAAAGATGGCAAGATGCCGTTGCAGCGGCTGATCGCGGGCTTGCCATTGATGTGACCCATGCACGCTGCAATGCCCTACGCGCAATGTCGATGCTAAGTGTCGCCAATGCTGATGGCGGGATTCATGCAGAAACAAGAAGCCAGGCGCTGGCTTATCTTCAACGGGCGCGTGATAGCGATGCTCGCGAGCCTTCAGTAACTGCGGCTGAGCGCATGATAGGGAACGTTGTGGAGCGTGCCAACATCAGCAATACGCACACAAACACGCATGCTGTGGCAACCCTCCATGAAAATCTGCCCGTGTTGACCAGAAATCAATCCGATCGATTACGGACAGCCTATCTTTTGATAAGTTCTGACAATAATGCTGCACGATTGTCACTCATCGCGCTGGCTACTGAAGCGCCGGGAACGGGCCTAGAGTCCCTTGCTAACAGGTTGATAGCGTGGATTGATGGCGACAGGCGCGGGCCATTGCCGAGAATTGAGTGGGCACATGCTTCGCCAGAGACAGATGAAGAAAAAACACCTGACAGGCCCTCAGCGTCAGGCAACGAGTAACCCAACACCGCATATTCAATAACCGTTCGCCCTGAGTGCCGCTGAGTTCATCGAAGCGGCGTATCGAAGGGCAGTCTTTGTTAAACGAAGAAAATCAAGACAGTGCTTCGACAGGCTCAGCACGAACGGTTTTGGTATGCGCAACCTACAACCCCCCATAATGGGGAGGTAGACGTGATGCCCTACCCAGCCGCACCGTCAGCTGGCGTCAAGTCCATCCGCTCCACCCGCAGGCGGGGAGAACGGCAACGGATGTGCGAACCAGTGCATTCATTGGTGAAATCGGCGGTGAGTGTATAACGCTCGACCATATAAAAGCCTTGGCTTGGCAGACCATCCGTCGCGCGGATCGGCGTATAGATACGGCTATTGACCGAGGTGGCGACATAGCGCGACCAGTCATTACCGCCAGCAACCGAAGAGCGCAGCACCTCGAAATCCGTGACGCGGCCATCGCCATTGATCCAGAAACCGACGTCGATCCAGCGGTTATCGACGCTCATCACCTGCATCCGCGCGAGTGCACCGCCACCCTCTTGCTCGCGCGCCTCACCACTTTCCTCCGAGGGCAGGCGGATCGGTTCGCTGGAGATGAGCAGCGGGTGGCGGCTGCCCTGCCCGGCGGCAAAGCGCGCGACCAGCGTATCGGTGCGCGCGTTGTTGCCGTCCTCACGCTCAATTCGTGCCAACGTAATCTCGGCGAGCAACGCCAAATCCGAGCCGATGATGGCGTCCTGTCCGACCATGCTCTCCAGGCTGGTGCGCGCGGCAGCAACACGGCGGGGTATCCGATCCACCGCATGTTTGGGAATATCGATCATCGCCTGTCTGATACGGGCGAAAGCGGCAACGCGTGGCACACCCAGCGCTGTCGCGCGCTCGGCCAAATTGATATAACCGTCGCGCGCTTCGCGTGCATAACCCAGCCGCATCCGACTGTCCGCCACCTCGATCTGCGCGGCGAGCACGCGGGCATCGTTTTCGGGCAGAGCGGCGCGCAGCGTGTCGCGCATGTCGAGCACCGATAATTGATAGGCGCGTGCCTCGCCCAAATGCGCGGCGACACGGCCATTGGCGCGCATCAGGTCGGACACTTCGATGGGATATTGCCCGCGATGGTCGCGGTTGCGGCGCAGCGACGCCAACATGGTTTCGCGCGCGTCGCGGTAATCCCCCTCGACAAACTGGTTTTCAGCATGCGCCAATGTTGCCGCCACATCCTGATCAGGCGGGCAATGTCGCGCAAGACAGGCCGCGAGGTCGGCAGCGGTCTGCGCGAGGCTGCGCGCGGTGACGATAATATCTTGATTTTCCGGAGCCGGAGCTTCGGTTTGGGCAAAGGCTGGGATGGCAGTGGCCAGTGCAATCAGGGGCAGTGCATTAAATAAGCGGCGCAGCATAAATGCCTCCATGGGGGAGTGAGGAGCCCGAAGTGTATCACTAGGCTATAGCAGTGACAAGATGCTATTGCGCAGGTTTGACGAACAGCAAGGTCATCCGGTCGCTTTCGCCGATCGCCAAATAGCGGTCGCGGTCGGGGTCTTCGGCGGCACCGCGTGAGACGGGAGGCAGCGTCCATACGCCGCGCGGATGGATATGCATGTCGCGCGGGTTGGCGTTGATGTCGCTCTCCGCCACCAACTGAAAGCCCGCTGCTTCGGCAAAAGCGACGACCGATGATCGCTTCATATAGCCGCTCGTCTCCTCCAGAACGCTATCCATCTCCTCTGGCAAGCGGTGATCGACGATGCCGAGCCGCCCGCCGGGTTTGAGCATGGCAAAAATCTGCCGAAACGCATTGGCGGTTTGATCGAGCCCGGCGAAGCGCAAATTATGGACATTGCGGAATGTCAGCACCAGATCGGCGCTGCCGTCGGGAACCGCTGGTCCGGCAGCGCTAGCGGGGAATTGGGCGTATTGGACCCCGCTGTAGAGCGTGGGACTAGCGGTTTGCAGTGCGCGAACCCCACCCAGACCGCGCTCGACACCACCGGCCGCGTAATAGCGGCCACCATTGGCAGTCAGCGGCGCGAGGATTTCGCTATACCAGCCGCCGCCGGGGAACAATTCGACGATGGTTTCGCCCGGAGCAACACCAAAGAAAGAAAGCGTTTCGACTGGGTGACGCCAAATGTCGCGGGCGCGGTTGGCCTCTGTCCGCGTTGTCGCGGCCACGGCTGCTCTGATGGCCATATGTGCTTGATGGGTCGCCGCATCATGATGGTCAGCATGGTCGCTGGTGGCCGAGTGATCGTGCGATGCGTCGCTCGCGTGCCGGTCTGATGGATCGGCGCGATCATCATGTCCGCCGTGCCCGCCATGCCCGCTATTGTCCATCCGATCTTCCTGATCACCGCCGTGCGGGGTGAACATGGCGTAAGCGGGAATCGCGGCGATGATGAATCCGGCGGCGATGAAGGTTGCAATCGTGCGGCGCTTGGCCATATCTATTTCTCCATGGGGTTCGGGGGCAACCCTGTGTGCCTTCTATCGGAGAGTGCGGCAAGTGCAAGCGGGATTGGTTTTGACGGGCGTGGGGTCGGTGACGCTTGTCATCGGCGCGACTTATGCGGAACGCCGCCGCCGCAATCGGCGCAATTTTGAGGATGTGGGTTTCATGCCGTGGTCACTGCTGACGATATTGGGGACGATGGGCGCGCTTTATGCCTTTGCACTAGCGGTGAAATTCGCATGAGCATGCTGCTCTCTCGCCGTGCCCTGCTCGCCTATGGCTCGGCGGCGCTGCTGGCTGGCTGTGCTGGCCGCCACATAGTTTCCGCCATTATGATGCCCATCGACCCCGGAGCGACCGCCATGCCCGACCTTGTTGATCTTGCGCAAAGCGACCCACGCCTGCGGTTTGACATACGCTATGCTACCCCCAATAATTTCCTCCACCGCACGCTCTATCCCGTAGCCAAAGCAATGGCGCAGCGCCCTGTGGCCGACGCGTTGATCCGTGTGCAAAGCGCGGCCGAAACCGAAGGATATGGTTTGCTCATCCACGATGCCTATCGCCCGTGGCGGATTACCAAGATGATGTGGGACGGCACCAGCGGCGAAGCACGGGATTATGTCGCCAATCCGGCGCAAGGGTCAAAGCATAATCGCGGCTGCGCCATTGATCTGACGCTGGTGCGCTTGTCCGATGGTCAGCCGCTGGCGATGCCGTCGGCCTATGACGACCTGACGTTCCGTGCGCGGCGCGACTATATGGATGCGTCGGCGGAGGCGATTGCCAATCGCGCAATATTGGAACGGCTGATGGCGGCAGAGGGGTTCATCCCCCTGCCCAGCGAGTGGTGGCATTTCGACTGGCGCGACTGGCGGCTATACCCGATCATGGACCAGCCGCTGCAGTAGCCATGCGGCGTTACAGGCACGCCTCTAGGAATGGCTGATCGAACCCATATTGCTTTGCTTTATCAAGCGTATAGGGGCGAAGGCCAAGCGCGCGATATTCGCCCATAATCTTGCCGTCCTTGTCCTCGTCCATATATTCGAACTTGAACAATTCCTGGGTGATGATGACGTCGCCTTCCATGCCGATAACCTCGGTAATCGAGGTAACACGGCGCGAACCGTCGCGCAGGCGCTTAATCTGCACGACCAAGTCAACCGAATCGGCGATTTGGCGGCTGATCGCTTCTTTGGGGATTTTGACATCGCCCATCAAAATCATATTTTCCATACGGCCGAGGCATTCGCGCGGGCTATTGGCGTGCAGCGTGCACATTGACCCGTCGTGGCCTGTGTTCATCGCCGCGAGCAGGTCGAAACATTCCGCGCCGCGAATTTCGCCCAAAATAATCCGGTCAGGGCGCATACGCAGCGCATTCTTCACCAGATCACCGATGGTAATCGCGCCTTGCCCTTCGAGGTTCGGTGGGCGGGTTTCGAGCGGCAACCAGTGCGGTTGCTGCAAGCGTAATTCGGCGGCATCCTCGATCGTCAACACGCGCTCGCCCGGGTCGATCATTTTCGACAAGGCATTGAGCATAGTGGTTTTCCCCGAACCCGTACCGCCGGAAATGATGATATTCATCCGGCACGCGCCCGCAATTTTCAGCACGGTGCACATCTTGTTCGACATGGCGTTCCAGTCGCGCAACATGTCAAGCGTGATCGGCTTTGCGGAGAACTTACGGATGGAAATGGCGGTTCCGCGCAAGGATAGCGGCGGCACAATCACGTTGACGCGGCTGCCGTCCTTCAAACGCGCATCGGCAAGCGGCGTGGTCTGGTCAACGCGGCGACCGACCTGATTGACGATGCGCTGCGCGATTTGGAACAAATGCTCTTCATCGCGAAACTGCACGCCCGATAGCGTCAATTTCCCGCCTTTTTCGATATAGGTCTGGTCGGGGCCGTTGACCATGATGTCGGAAATCTCCGAATCGTTGAGCAATTCTTCGAGCGGACCGAAACCCAAAAGCTCATCGACCAGCACCTTTTCCAGCGCGAATTGTTCGCGGCGGTTGAGGGTGATTTTGAGCTCGGCGAGCACTTCCAAAATGATCGGCCGGAACTCTTCGGTCAGTTCATCTTTCGACAATGTCGCTGCCGCTTCTGGGTCAACGCGCTCCAGCAGACGCGGCAGCACCTGTTCTTTGATCTTGTGGACCGATTGTTCGAACCCGCCCGTCGCCGCAATATTGCTATGATCCGACGTCATGCGTGAGTTGAGACGCGTCATCGCATCGTCAGTAGGCGTCGCCATAGACGGCAAGGCATTTTCGCTGGCAGCTAAGTTTTCGGGATCTATGGGGGGGAATTGCCCGCCACCTGAATCTGGACGCACAGGCGCATTACCGCCGCCCTGCATCGGGCGGGCAACGCCAAATCCACCTCGGCCACCTGGCTGTCCGGGTATCCGTCCAAAAGCGCTCATAAAGCCAGCATCTCCGCATCTGCGCGCTTGTATGCGACATAATATGCCACATGACAGCGCTTAACCTGAATGCAGGAATAAGGTGAAAACTTTGATAAGGTTTTAAGATTAGGCCGCGAAATGCTTTTTTAGCCGCAACCTATTTGGGCCAATTAACCGACCTGTTCGGCGAGTATCGTCAGGCCCTGTTCGCCCACTTCGGCAAATCCGCCAGAGATGTGCACGATTTCCGGTTGCGCGCCTGCGCTGTGATAGACGGCAATGTCGCCTTCGCGGACCGTGGACATGAGCGGCGCATGCCCCGCCAGCACGCCAAAATCGCCCTCCGCGCCGGGAACACAGACCATATATACATCCTCGCTGCGGACGAGCGCGGTTGGGGTGACGAGTTCAAAATGCAAAGTCATATTTCAATCCTTCCCCCCTCCCCTTCAGAAGAAAGGGCATATCCACTTTTACGCGTCTTCGGCCATCTTCTTGGCCTTGGCCATTGCTTCGTCGATACCGCCGACCATATAGAATGCGCCTTCGGGCAGATGGTCATAGTCGCCATCGACCACCGCCTTGAACGATTTGACCGTATCTTCGACCGCCACAAACTTACCGGGGATGTTGGTGAATACCTCGGCGACGTGGAACGGCTGCGATAGGAAGCGTTGCAGCTTGCGGGCGCGGGCGACGGTGATCTTATCTTCTTCGCTCAGTTCATCCATGCCCAAAATGGCGATGATGTCCTGTAGCGATTTATATTTCTGCAACGTTTCCTGAACGCGGCGCGCTGTGGCGTAATGCTCCTCGCCCACAACGGCTGCGGTTAGCACGCGGCTGGTTGAATCGAGCGGATCGACCGCCGGATAGATGCCAAGTTCGGAGATCGCGCGGTTGAGCACAGTCGTCGCGTCCAAATGGGCAAAGGACGCGGCTGGCGCAGGGTCGGTCAAGTCATCAGCTGGCACGTAAATCGCCTGAACCGACGTAATCGACCCCTTGTTGGTCGAGGTAATACGTTCTTGCAACTGACCCATGTCGGTAGCAAGCGTCGGCTGATAGCCCACCGCCGATGGAATACGCCCAAGCAGCGCCGACACTTCGGAACCGGCTTGTGTGAAGCGGAAGATGTTATCGACAAAGAACAGCACGTCCTGCCCTTCGACATCACGGAAATACTCCGCAATCGTCAGGCCGGAGAGCGCAACGCGGGCGCGCGCACCGGGCGGCTCGTTCATCTGGCCGAACACCAGCGCCACTTTGGAGCCTTCTGGGGTTGGGTTGCCATTGGCATCTTTGGCGATAACGCCCGCATCAAGGAATTCGTGATACAGATCATTGCCTTCGCGGGTGCGTTCACCCACGCCCGCGAACACCGACGTGCCGCCATGACCCTTGGCGATATTGTTGATAAGTTCTTGAATCAACACGGTCTTGCCGACGCCCGCGCCGCCGAACAGGCCGATTTTACCGCCCTTGGCATAGGGCGCGAGCAAATCGATCACCTTGATGCCGGTGACGAGTATCTCGGTTTCGGTCGATTGGTCAACGAACAACGGCGCTTCGGCATGAATTGGTGCCGACAGATCGGTCATCACTGGACCTTGGTCGTCGATAGGCTCGCCAACGACGTTGAGGATACGGCCCAGCGTTTGCGGGCCAACGGGGACGCGGATTTGCGACCCGGTGTCGGTGACTTCCTGGCCACGCGTCAGGCCATCGGTCGAGTCCATCGCAATAGTGCGGACGACATTTTCGCCCAGATGCTGCGCGACTTCGAGGACAAGACGGTTGCCATTGTTATAGGTCACGAGAGCGGACAGGATGTTGGGAACGGTGCCGTCGAACGCGACGTCAACCACCGCGCCGATGACTTGGCTGATGCGGCCAACATTGCCGGTCGCTGGCGCAGTCTTTGGCGCAGCGGCCTTAGCCGCAGGGGCTTTCTTTGGCGCTGCTGGCTTTGCAGCGGCAGCCTTTGGAGCAGCGGTTTTCTTTGGGGCGGTTGCCATTGTTTCTTCCTTGCTTGTCAGTCAGCTTAAAGCGCTTCTGCGCCCGAGATAATTTCGATGAGTTCTTTGGTAATCGCGGCCTGACGCGTGCGGTTATACACAATCGTCAATTTGTTGATGAGGTCGCCCGCATTGCGCGTCGCGTTGTCCATCGCGGTCATCGACGCGCCCTGTTCGGATGCGCCATTTTCCAGCAGCCCCTTGAAAATCTGCACCGTCACATTGCGCGGCAACAGATCGGCAAGGATTTCCTCTTCATCGGGTTCATATTCAACCGCAGCACCGCCAGTCGCGGGTGCCAAATCGTCCATCGCCACAGGAATAATCTGTTGCCCCGTCGCTTCTTGCAGCAAGGCCGAGCGGAATTTGGAGAAAAACAGGTGCGCGACGTCAAAATCGCCTGCGATATACATCGCTTGCAATTGCTCACTGATTTCAGCAGCGTGGATGTATGAAAGCTCGCGATAGGCTGTGGTATCATAGCTCGCAGCAATGTGGTTCGGGAACAGTCGGTTGACAACCGGGCGTCCCTTGCGACCGACGAGGAAAAACTTGACCGTTTTACCGGCAGCTTTCAGCTCGCTCGCCTTGTCGCGCGCGGCCTTGACGATATTGCTGTTGAACGCGCCCGCGAGGCCACGATCCGAATTGAGCACGAGGAGCAGATGGACCTGATCTTTGCCCGTTCCGGCCAGTAGTTTTGGCGCACTGTCGCTCTTGCCAACTTTGCCCGCAAGGCTGGCGACCACCGCTTCCAAGCGCTGCGCATAGGGACGGCCATTTTCGGCTGCCAATTGTGCACGGCGCAGCTTGGCCGAAGCGACCATCTTTTTAGCCTTGGTGATCTTTTGCGTCGATTTTACCGACGCGATCCGGCCCTTGAGTTCTTTTAGCGTTGCCATTCATCTACTTTCGTCACCCTGAACTTGTTTCAGGGTCGCGCCATATCCCGAAACAAGTTCGGGATGACGAGAAACTTTACACAAACTGCTTGCCGAATGCGGTCAGTGCATCTTTCAGCTTGCCCTTGGTCGCATCCGTAAAATCGCGGCTGTCGCGGATGTCGGTGAGGATGTCGGCATGCTCGGCGCGCAGGTGGCTGAGCATCGCGCCTTCATAGCGCGTCACATCGGTGACAGCCACAGCATCGAGGAAGCCGTTGGTGCCAGCATAAATCGACGCGGTCTGTTCCTCGAACGGCATCGGCGCATATTGCGCTTGCTTGAGCAATTGCGTGAGGCGCGCACCACGACCCAGCAGCTTTTGCGTGCTCGCGTCCAAATCCGAACCGAACTGCGCGAACGCTTCCATTTCGCGATATTGCGCGAGTTCGAGCTTGATCGAACCCGACACTTTCTTCATCGCCTTGGTCTGTGCGGCGGAACCAACGCGGCTGACCGACAGACCGACGTTGATCGCAGGGCGGATACCTTGGTAAAACAGATTGGTTTCAAGGAAAATCTGGCCGTCGGTGATCGAAATCACGTTGGTCGGGATGTAGGCCGAGACGTCGCCCGCCTGTGTTTCGATAATCGGCAGCGCGGTGAGCGAACCACCGCCAAAATCGTCGTTCATCTTGGCCGCGCGTTCCAGCAAGCGGCTGTGCAGATAGAATACGTCGCCCGGGTAAGCTTCGCGGCCCGGCGGGCGGCGCAGAAGAAGCGACATTTGGCGATAGGCGACGGCCTGCTTCGACAAATCGTCAAACACGATGACGGCGTGCATGCCATTGTCACGGAAATATTCGCCCATCGCCGCGCCGGTATAGGGTGCGAGATATTGCATAGGCGCAGGCTCCGAAGCCGTTGCGGCGACGACGATGCTATATTCCATCGCGCCATTTTCTTCGAGCGCGCGGACGATCTGTGCAACGGTCGAACGCTTTTGGCCGATGGCGACATAGATGCAATACAGCTTCTTGCTCTCATCGGTGCCGGCATTGACCTGCTTTTGGTTGATGAAGGTGTCGATGGCGACGGCGGTTTTGCCGGTTTGGCGGTCACCGATGATCAGTTCGCGTTGGCCGCGACCCACTGGGACCAGCGCGTCGAGCGCTTTTAGGCCGGTTTGCACCGGTTCGTTCACCGATTTGCGCGGGATGATGCCCGGTGCCTTCACTTCAACGCGGCTGCGCAGGTCGCCGACAATCGGGCCCTTGCCATCAATAGGGTTGCCCAGTGCATCGACGACGCGGCCCAGCAGCCCCTTGCCGACGGGAACGTCCACGATGGTTTCGGTGCGGCGAACGACGTCGCCTTCCTTGATGCCTGCATCAGAACCAAAAATCACGATGCCGACATTGTCGGCCTCTAGGTTGAGCGCCATGCCCTTCACGCCATTAGCAAACTCGACCATTTCACCAGCCTGGACATTGTCGAGACCGTGAACGCGGGCAATACCATCGCCGACCGACAGCACATGGCCAATCTCGGAGACCGTCGCATCGTCACCAAAGTTGGCGATCTGGTCCTTGATGACCCGAGAGATTTCAGCGGCACGGATTTCCATTAGTTCAGCCTTTCATCAAATCTTTTGGCGTGCGGGCTTTCAGCCCTTCATCGCCGTAGCAAGGGTATTGAGACGGGTGCGGATCGACGAATCGACCAAACGGCTCCCGACTTTGACGACAAGTCCGCCGAGGATGGCGGGATCAACATTGAGCTTTACAGAAACATCGCGGCCCAGACGCTCTTTGAGCTTTGCCGTGAGAGCAGTGACCTGTGTGCTTGATAGGGGATAAGCGGATGTGACATCGGCGCTTACTTCGCCACGGTGCGCGGCGGTGAGGTTTGAAAAGGCGCGAACAATGTCGCCGAGCTTGGCCAATCGCCGATTGGTCGCCAGCACGCCGAGGAATTGTGTGGTTAGCGCGTCAAGTCCCAGCGATACGGCGGTCGCGGCAATGGCGCGCGCCGCGTCGGCACGGCTCACCACTGGGCTGGACACCAACAGCTTTAGGTCAGCCGATTGGTTCATCGCCTCACCAATATGCACGATGCTTGCCTCTACGGCAGGCAAAGCATTGCCCTCGATCGCCAGATCGAACAGTGCGCGGGCGTAACGCCCCGCCAAACTTGCCTGCATGCCACCGGAGTGCTCCACGCGCCCGTTCTTCCTTCTACAATAATGCCCGTTGGGGACACGAATCGCACTGCAAATTGACTGCTAAAATGCCGTCTGGTGCAGGTTCGGGGGCGCGCCTAGCATCACTCTTGCTGCACTGCAAGATAGTGGTGCAAAGTTGGTGACGTAAGCGTGAACCTGTGATGGGCTTGGTGCGGACTCAAAGCGGCTTTCGCGCGATCACGATCATAGATTTCCATAAATAGGGAAATCTGCCCGCGCCAATAAAGCCAGTGATTTCGAAACCAGCCCTGATCAGCATGGATTTCAGGCTTTTGTTGCTAAAAAATTGGATGTGACCGCCATACCAACCAGTCGTGTGGTGGCTATCCCAGCCGTTGATTATCGAGAGGGCGAGGTTTTTGAGGTAGCCGTGGTAAGGTGTGCTGATCGCTAATGTCCCCCCTGGCCGGAGCGCCGCAAAGCAATATTCAGCAAGCTGGTGCGGGGCATAGAGATGTTCGACGACTTCTGTTGAAACCACGAAATCAAATAGCCCATCCGCAGACCCGCTCGTGACAGGGGGCAATTTGTCGAACTGACCGACTTCAAATCGAATTGATTGTGTGGTTTTCCGCGCTAGTGTGATGCCTTGTTCATCTCCGTCGATTCCCACGACGTCATATCCGGCGCGGGCCAGTTCAGCACATAGCGCGCCATTGCCGCATCCCGCGTCTAACACCGTGCGCGCACCCGCTTCGCGAACCAGCCGAAGAATATGATCATGAATATAGGCTTCGGTGTGGGGTGGAGCGGCAGTGTGCCAACCATAATTTTCTGTCTTAGCTTGATTCATACGCACTCCATTCAGAGGCTGGAGATAGCCTAAGTGCCGCCCCCATGTAAGAGGGGCATACCAGCGAGTGGAGGGGGCAGATGTGAGCGAAACGCTCCGCATGCCGACAGCGCGGATTTGGCGCTGGCGAGGACGCTGGCACTGTTTAAGGCGTGTGGGAATATGACTTGAATAATTACCAATAAGTAATTATAAACAATTATGCCAAGCATCCGCTTTGAATGGGACGAGGCGAAAAATCGCTCCAATCTGGTGAAGCATGGCATCGGCTTTGCTGAAGCAATGGATGTGTTTGACGATCCGTTACGCCTTACAAAGTTTGACCGGATCGAGAATGGTGAAGTGCGATGGCAAACGATTGGCAGTATCGGTATGTTTCGTATCATTCTGATAGCGCACATGTTTTTCGATGACGACGACAATGAGGTTGTCAGGTTGATTTCAGCGCGGTCAGTAACCCGTAAGGAAAGGCGTGAGTATGAAAACGAAAATGGTTAGTTACACGCGTGAAACCTTGCCCCCGCGTACAGCGGCGGATGAGGCGCGTCTTGCCGCTGTTTTTGCGCGCCCCGATAGCGAGATTGACCTCAGCGATATTCCCGAATGGACCGATGAGGATTTCAAGAATGCCGGACGCGGCCCATTTTACCGCGCTCTAAAATCCCAAATCACTGCAAAGCTTGATACGGACGTCATCGCGTGGCTCAAATCAGAGGGGCGCGGTTATCAAACCCGGATGAACGCCATCTTGCGGCGCGAGATGCTCAAGGCATTGGCTGCGAACAAGGCGGCATAGAGCGTTTTGAAATCGGGTGGCTTCACCCGATGACTCGCAAAACGCGGGTGAGCGAACAGACATTGGCGCTGTTCAGGGCGTGTGGGGGGTAGGGGCATGGGGTTAGCGAAGTATTTAGAGGACATCACCGAGCGCTTCTTGGAGGCGCAGCCATGCGAGTCAGTTGGCGGCTCCAATGCACAAACAGCAGCACCATCGCGAGAAGTGATTAGGAGAGTCATTCAGCCGCTTTTGAAATCAATACAGTCGGCCCTATCGAAACCTGAGGCGCAAAACTTGATGAGGGTAGAATCGGCAGAATGGGATCGCAGAAGGGCGGAAGGCGACTTAGCCTCGGCACAAGCTACGATTGCTGACCTAAATCGGCAACTGGATCATGATAAGGGAGAGCATAAGAGGCAACTGGAAATCGAAGCTGGCCGATACAATGATCTAACAATTGCATTGGATCGTGTGAAGGCCGACAATGAGAGGCAACGGCATTCTTTGGACCAAAAGGCTGCCGAAGCTAGAGACTGTAATCGGAAATATGACGCCGTGCACAAAAAATACGAAAATATCAAAGCTAGGCTTTCTGAAGAAAAAACAGCCAACGCCTCGTTAATGGTAGAAAATGGTAAACTGAATCTCTCTTTGCTCGCAGCGCAGGTCGATAAACGATATTCTAAGGATTGACCACACTCAACCCCGACCAGCCGCCGCCTTATACACCAAATTGCGGTCGCGCCACCCGGCCGCGAAGCCACCGCACTATAATCGTCATCCTGAACTTGTTTCAGCATCCATCCTACCTGCAAAGTGCAACCCTAATGGATAGATGGACCCTGAAACAAGTTCAGGGTGACGAAGAGTATCTCCAAATTACAAATCCTCGATGTTCAGCATGAGGAGTATGGATTTCACAGGCCTTTCGGTGCCTCCGCAGCTTCGCCGGCCACCACCACACCGCATTCACTCACAATCTCCTCATTAGGTTCAGCCGGAAGCAGCGTGGCGATGGCGGCCTCGCGGCGGCTGAGCGCCTCCAATATCGCCGCATCGCCGGTGCAAGACGGAGTTTCGCCCGCCGCGCGCTGACGCCGCACCGCTTCCATCGCCTCCAGCGGCAATAAATAGCGCCGCGTCGTCGATTGGCCAGTCGCCGGATTAAAGCTGATCCGTGTCACGGTCGCTTCTTGATTGGGCACCAATGTCCGCGACCACAGACCGCCGGCCCCGCGCACATATTGGGTGCGGCC
>ERZ1292633.1466-Hain-H41-02um-R1-1466-length-25486-cov-9_pt1 | contig 25486 bp, 22 predicted proteins | sample MGYA00564406_ERZ1292633 | MGnify/ENA primary metagenome ERZ1292633 (study PRJEB36523, sample SAMEA6512639) | groundwater metagenome | collected 2019-01-08 | study: AquaDiva: Metagenomics assemblies of 32 groundwater samples | reverse complement strand
GACCACAAATTGCCAACTGAAGCAACGTGTCTTATGTTTGGGGTACTTGCCATCTCCAATACTGCTTTATTCCATAATTTGGAAATACGGTTATATTTTGACCCTTTAATAATTTTTGGAAATCAATTATTTCTTGAAGAATATTTTTTATGTTAATCATAAGTTTAGTTTAAAGAATGCATCTCAATCGACTTCGACATCTGTTGATTCGAGCATGACAGATAGATCGTCGTCGTCGTGATTTTGGCATGACCCATAATCTTCGACAAGGTGTAGATGTCGCAGCCGCCTTCGAGCATGAGGCGGGCGAAACCGTGCCTGAGGGTGTGTGCGGAGAAGTCGATTTTGGTCTTTTGTTTGAGTTTGAAAATGAGATTGTTGATTCCTTTGATTCCGAAAGATTGATCTTTTCCGTAGGAGATGAGGAAATGGAGCGTTTCTGGTCGTAGCCTTTCGCGGTCTTGGAGATATTCGGTGAGAATCATAAAAAGCTTTGAGTTGATTGGAATCATGCGATCTTTGTGACCTTTTCCTTGGTGGATGAAAATGATTCTGTTTTCCAGCGAAATATCATTTATTTTCAGGTTTGCCACCTCGCCCTTTCTAAGCCCTGCTAAAAGCATGAAACCAACAGCGGCGCGGTTTCTATACTTTTCGAACTTGTAGCGGTACTGCATGTGAAATGCTGCGTCTAGGACAAGCTTTGCTTCGTTGAATGAGAGCGTGCGGGGGAGTTTGCTTTCTAATCTCGGTTTTTCCATTTTCTCTACGTAGTTTTCTTTTAGCACTCCTTCTTTCATTAGCCATTTGAAAAAACAGTTGATGTTTTTGTGATAGTGCCGGAAGGTGACTGAGCCCCATTTTCTCTTGAGGCGACCTTGGAAAAACCATTCTTCTAGAAGTTTTTGGTTCAGTTCCGAGATTTCTTTTACTCCGGTGTCTTTCAGAAATATTCTCAGCGTTGATCGGTATCCGCTCAAAGTTACTTTTGAATAGTCTTTGAAGAGCGTGCAATATTGGAGGTACCTTTCGAGTAGCTCCCAAATGTTCGTAGAAAACATAAAAAGAGATGGTTAGAAAACTACCATTTCTTAAATGTGAACTCTATTTTTTGGCTCTATGGAGCCGCTGATCGGAGTCGAACCGATGACCTCCGTCTTACCAAGACGGTGCTCTACCACTGAGCCACAGCGGCACGTAATGTGCTTCTCCGTAACCTCTTCCATGCTGGGTATACCTCTGGACTGGTCTGTAAACGAACGTTTCTGGCTTACTGTAGCTGAGAGTTGCAGTTCGAGTCGAGGAGTACATCCTTACCAAGAACGTGCTCTACCACTGAGCCACAGCGGCGTTTGGTTTGTGGCGCGCGTATTGTAGCATATGTGTGGAGCATTGCTAAAAAGCCGAGCGCTCTGTACCATATGTTTGCTCGAAAGTTCGCATAGGGTCTTCGTATAATGGTAGTACAGCGGTCTCCAAAACCGCTAGCGTGGGTTCGATTCCCCCAGACCCTGCCAGATCTAATCTTCTCTCTATGGCTCAAATGTGCACACTCCAGTCTTCTTTTCAGACGCAGTTTAAAGTTTCTGTGGTTGGTTGTGGAAATGTTGGTGCGACTGCGGCGTACGCGATGCTTCTGGATGGGACTCCAACGGAACTGGTTTTGATTGATGCTTTGAAGGATAAGGCAGAAGGATTGCTTCTGGATTTCGAACATTCTTTGTCTTTTTTGAATAATACGAAAGTAACGGCGGGAGCGCGGCAGAAAGAAGGGGAGACGCGTCTTGATCTTATTCAAAAAAATCGCACGATTTTTCAGGATATTATTCCGAAACTTGCAAAAGTGGCTCCTAATAGCATTCTTTTGATTGTGTCGAATCCGGTGGATGTACTGACTCTGGAGGCGTTGAAGTTGTCAGGTTTCCCACCGTCGCGTGTTTTCGGGAGCGGGACGATGCTCGATACCGCGCGTTTTCAATTTCATATTTCTGAGAAATTGTGTTTGAGTCCACAGAGTATTCAGGCTTTTGTTCTCGGAGAACATGGAGATACTTCTTTTCCTGTTTGGAGTTCCGCGAATATTGCGGGAAAATCGCTTTTTGAGTTCGATAGTTTTACAAAAGATGTTGCTGATAAATGTTATCAGGATACGAAAAATGCGGCGTATCGGATTATTCATGATTTGGGTTTTACGTGTTATTCGATTGCGACAGTGATTCGTGAAATTATGACTCATATTTTCCAACATTCGCGCATTGTGCTTCCTTTGTCGGTTGTTTTGAAAGATTATTATGGTCACAGCGATGTGGCGTTGAGTGTTCCGTGCGTGCTCGATAGTACTGGTGTTTCTGATGTGATTCAGGTTCCTCTGAATGAGATTGAACAAAAACAACTCGCAAAATCTGTTGAGGTTTTGAAATCATATTTATGAACGTGAAAATTCACGAGTCTTGGAAACGGCATCTGGAACATGAATTTGGGAAAGAGTATTTTTTGAAATTGGTGGAATTTGTGAAAGGCGAATATGTGTCGAAGACGGTTTATCCGCAGCCGAAGAATATTTTTCGTGCTTTTGAACTTTGTCCTTTCGAGCATGTGAAAGTCGTGATTTTGGGACAGGATCCGTATCATGGGAAAGGTCAGGCGAATGGGCTCGCTTTTTCGGTGGGTGATGGAGTGGCGGTGCCACCGTCGTTGCAAAATATGTACAAAGAAATGGTGAAGGATTTGGTACTTCCACCAGACGTTGTGGCGCGCGCGAATTTTCAGAGTGGAAGTTTGGATCATTGGGCGCGACAGGGTGTTTTGCTCTTGAATGCAACGCTCACTGTGGCTGCTGGTCAGGCTGGATCGCATCAGAAAAAAGGCTGGGAGGAATTTACGGACAGTGTGATTCGAGCGATTTCTGATCAGAAAGAGCATGTTGTTTTTTTGCTCTGGGGGCGTTATGCCCAACAGAAAGGGCAGATTATTGATCGTTCGAAACATCTGGTTTTGGAGGCGGCACATCCTTCACCGTTTTCAGCGTTCAGTGGATTTTTTGGCTGCCGACATTTCAGCAGGGCAAATGCGTATTTGAAATCGCATGGGCAAGCTGAAATTCAGTGGTATAATGCGTCTAATGAGTGAATTCCAGGTATTGCTTTATTACAAATATGTGACTGTCGAGAATCCTGAATATTTTCGGGATGAGCATCGTGTGCTTTGTGAGAAATTGAATTTGAAGGGACGGATTATTGTGGCGCAGGAAGGCCTCAATGGTACGGTTGAAGGTCGCACGGAAGATACTGAAGAGTATGCGCGGATTTTGAAAAATGATCCTCGTTTTGCTGATATGGATATCAAGCGGAGTGTGGGGACGGGCGCTGCATTTCCGAGATTATCCGTGAAGGCGCGATCAGAAATTGTTTCGATGCATCTGGGTGAACAGGATTTCAGTCCGACGCGGGTGACGGGGAAATATTTGAAAGCGGAGGAACTTCATGAATGGATTCTTTCCGGAAAAGAATTTTATATTGTCGACATGCGCAACGATTATGAGTACAAGGTTGGGCGTTTCGAGGGGTCGTTATTTCCGAATTTGGAAAATTTCCGTGATGTGCCGAAAGTGCTTCCGGAACTGGAATCTCTGAAAAATAAAACGGTGGTGACGGTGTGTACGGGTGGTGTGCGTTGCGAGAAGGCTTCTGGATTTCTGGTGCAAAATGGTTTCAATGATGTGTATCAACTCTACGGCGGCATCGTGACATATATGGAGAAATATCCGAATGAGCATTTCAAAGGTTCGCTCTATGTTTTTGATAAGAGAATTGTGATGAAATTCGAGAGCGATACTGTTCCGCATGAAATTATTGGGCGTTGCCAGAAGTGCGATGTGCCGACGGACCATTATGTGAATTGTCAAAATCTGGCCTGTCATATGCACTTTTTGTGCTGTGAAAAGTGCCTTGCGGAAGATGGAAAAGCGTATTGCGAGAAGGAGGTGGTGACAGCGTGATTAGTTTGGGCATTTATTCCACTCCCACTGGTCCGCTACTTCCTCCACCTTTTTTGTCTGGTGGGATGTTGAAATAATCGAAGAGAAAAGCGGCGAGTTTGGAGAACATTGGTGCGGCTGTAGCGTCTGCCCACTCACTTTGTTTTGGCTTGTCGAGTTTGATGAGGATGGTGAATTTGGGGTCATCTATTGGTCCGAATCCAACGATGTTTACTATGGTGGTTCCGGCTCCCAGGAGCGGTTTTCCTTTGTAATAGGTCTGTGCTGTTCCTGTTTTTGCCGCGAGGTAGTGGCCTTCGACGCCGGCATGTTGGGCAACGCCGTTTTCTACGGCGCTGGTGAGCATCGCTTTCATGATTTGTGCTGTTTCTTGTGAGATGACTTGTTGGACGGCATGTGGTTCGGTTTTGATGACTTTTCCGTCTTTTTGGCGGATTTCTTCGACGATGTATGGCTGCATCATAAGTCCATTATTTGCGATGGCTGCGTAGGAATTGACCATTTGGATTGGTGTGACAGTGAGACCTTGTCCGAATGTGTAGGTGATGAGTTCTGACTCTGCCCATTGCGTGTACGGTTTTATTTTTCCTGTGTGTTCGTCATCAAATTCGATATCGGTGAGTGTTCCGAACCCATATCTTTTGATGTAATTGTAGAAAAGATTTTTTCCCATTTTGCGTGCTACGAATGCCATGCCGGTGTTGAGAGATTTTTCTAGAACGGTTTTCATGTTGATGAGACCGAAGTACTTTCCGGTTGCGTTTTTGATTTCGTATTCGTCAGTTTTGACGGGACCAATGTCGTTGAACATTGTTTGTGGTGTCACGTCTTTGTCGTCGATCGCAGCGGACATGGCGATGGCCTTGAAGACAGATCCAGGCTCGTAATCCCATCCGACGATTTTATTTTGGTAGGCTTCTGGACCCATATTATTTTTATATTTTTTGTAAATTGTGGTTCCATCTAATTTTGTTTCTTTGAAGACAAGAATTTTTTCACCTGTTTCTTTGTTGATCAGAAGAGAATATTGTCCTGCTTTTTCGTCGACGACTTTGAGATTTTCTATTTCTTCTGGTTTGAAGTTGACGATTTCTTTTTCGAAAACGGTTCCATAATTATTGGGATCAAATGTGGGATAGTGAGACATGGCCAGGATTTTTCCTGTTTTGGGATCGATAATGATGGCCTGGCCACCGAGGGCGCCAGTATTTTTTGTTGTTTGTGCGAGGAGTTGGTCGAGCTCCATTTGGATGGATCGGTCGATGGTGAGCACGATGTCATCGCCGTTTACGGCTGGCTGAATGAGGCTTTCTCCTACCGTTATTTGTCTTCCGATGCTGTCTTTTTTTGTTTGGAAAATCCCATTTTTTCCTTTGAGCTGTGTGTTGAATCGACCCTCGATGCCATAGAGACCATTGCCGAGATTATTCACGTATCCCACCATATTTGCAGCGAGTGATCCTTCGGGATAGAAGCGATAATATTCTTCCTGCAGATTGACTCCGGCATACAATTTTTCTCCTTCCGAGGATTTTGTTCTATCTTTTTTGAGAATGTCTTTCATCTGCTGCGAGATCGTCGGGTCGATCTTCTTTTTCAGCACGACGTAACGGTTTTTGGTGTTCACAATTTTGATAATTTGTGCGGTGCTCATGTCCAGATCGTCTGCCAAAATACTGGCGATGGCGTCGATGTTCGGAATTTTTTCTGGATAGAGGACGACCTGTCCGTCACGTGCATTGATTCCTGTGAGACCTCTTTTTTGAATTTTTTCTATGACTGCTGCGTCAATCTGTGTTCCGAGAATAATTGTAGAACGACCTACTGCTGTGATTTTTGTGAACATGTCATCTCGAAACTGTTTTTGCATTTCTTCTAAAGTTTTCGGCGTGAGTGCTTTTTTCTTGTCTTCTTCTGTGAGAGTTGGATCGAGTTTTTTGCTGATTTCGTTGAGCCTTTCTCGATCGAGTTCCTGAGCTTCTTTTTCGTCGAAAAGGAGTGGCGCGAATGTGTCGACGACCTTTTGCGGATTTTTGACGAGCGTGGGATCGGCGTAGAAGAGGGACAATGTGGTGTTTGTTGCGATGCGGAAAATATCGCCGTTGTGATAATCTTTGATGTAAATTTCGCCACGTCGTGCAGGAAGTTCGGTGTAGCCCGCATGCTCTTTTGCTGCTATTGCCCGATAATAATTGCCTTCTACAACTTGTAGAACGAAGAGTCGAATTCCGATGATACTTCCAATAAGCCCATAAATGATGAGCATGACTTTGTTTCGGTCGATCGGTTTTTTGGGTCTTCGGGATTGCATATGGAAGCTGGAGCATTATAGATTTTTTCCTCCAGAAATTCTATTGATTCGATTTTTCTCGAATGCTAGTGTCCTCCTCGATGTTTCAAAAGACTATTTTCCCAAATGGACTTCGGCTCGTGACGCAAACTTTGGCTTCTACCAAAGCTGCGACTGTGTTGATCCTTGTGGGTGCTGGATCGCGTTATGAGACCAAAGAAATCAATGGTATTTCTCACTTTTTGGAACATATGTTCTTCAAAGGGGCGAAGAAATATCCGACTTCCAGAGCTGTTTCTGAGACGATTGATGGCATGGGAGGGGATTTCAATGCGTTCACTGGCAAAGAATATGTGGGGTATTATGTGAAAGCGAACGCTGATCATATCGATACATCGCTCGATGTGCTTTCGGATATGCTGATTCATGCAAAACATGATTCGGTGGAAATTGATAAAGAACGAAATGTGATCTGGGAAGAATATAATATGTATCTCGATACGCCGATGTATCAGATTGGTTGGGACTTCGAGAAACTGGTGTATGGCGATCAGCCGATGGGTTGGGATCAGGTCGGAACTCACGATGTGATTTTTTCTCTCAAACAGGAGGATTTTCAGAAGTATCAGAGCGAGCTCTATACTCCGGATAATCTCGTCGTGATCATCACTGGGAATGTGACGCATGAAGCGATGGTGGAGAAAGTGCAGAAATTTTTTGCAGAATTGCCAAATAAAAAGCAAGCGTATTCTCATAAAGATTTACAGCTGCACGTTGCGGAAAAACGTGTCTTCCTCCGAACAAAAAAAACTGAACAATCTCATATTTGTGTTGGTTTTCCGATGGTTTCTGAAGCGGATCCTGATTATGCTGCGATGAAAGTTCTCAGTGTCATCCTCGGTGGTGGCATGAGCTCACGCATGTTCATGTCGGTGCGCGAGGACAAAGGTTTGGCATATTACACCCATTCTTCGGTCGACGGTTTCACGGATAGTGGGCTTTTTACGACGAACGCTGGAGTGGACGTGAAACGGATTGATGACGCGCTTGCCGCGGTGATCGGAGAGTACGACAAGGTGACACAGGAATTAGTTCCAGAAAAAGAGCTTCGAAAAGCGAAAGAATACATCAAAGGAAAAACGATTTTGAAATTGGAAGACTGTGAAGAATATGCTCATCTCCTCGGGAAATATGATGTGCTTTATGGAAAAATTCGAACTCCGGACGAACTTCTGGAGGAGATTGAGAAAGTGACGGCGGAGGATTTGTTGCGATTGGCGAAGCAGTTTTTCGTCAGAGAGAAAATGTTTATTTCGGTGATTGGGCCTTATGAGGATGAGGCGCAGTTTACGAAGTTTTTGGGATAATTATGTAATGAACTTGAGATAGTTTTCCTGTGTAATGACCTCGAATGAAGCATTTTTGTAGTTTTCAAGCCAATCTTTCGGTGCCTTTGTTTTCTTGTCTGACCACTTGCATTCGTAACCGAATAATTTTCCTTCGCGTTCTTCGATGATGTCGATCTCCTTTTGATCCCACGTTCTCCAGAAATATACATTTCCCGATATATTCTGGTATGCGCGTTTTTTGAGGCGTTCCATGAAAATAAAATTTTCCCAGAGTTGACCTATGTCGTTTCGTATTTCAGATTTGTTGAAATTTGCAATGATAGCGTTTCGGATTCCGTTGTCGTAAAAATAAAATTTGCTTTTTTTAGTGATTTCTTTTCGTAAATTTCTGCTAAAACCGCGCACTTCGAAGAGAATGAAAGATTTTTCCAGGAGATCGAGATAACGGCTTACGGTATTGTGATTCATTCCGAGTTGTCTTCCGATTTCTGTCAGTGACACTTCGTTTCCAATTTGGAAACTTATGAGTGCCAGGAGATCCAATAATATTTTTGAGTTTTTGATGCGGTCAAATTCGAGAATGTCTTTCAGGAGGTATGAATAGGTGATTTCTTCCAGTTTTTTTATTTTTTCCTCTTTTGTTTTTGTTGTGATGATTTCCGGGTAACTTCCGAAAATGAGATATTCTTCGATGTCTTTCTTGAGTTCGTGTTCGTTGTGAGTTTTTTTGAGTTCCTGCTGGCTGATGGAATAGAGATTCATCGTATTTTTTCGTCCTGTGAGTGGCTCTCCGATCTGTCCTGCCAGTTCAAATGATGATGATCCTGTTGCGATAATCCGGATTTTTGGAATGTGATCTACGATTATTTTCAGCGCAGTTCCAATGTTCGGAATTTTTTGCGCTTCGTCGATTACGAGCAATTCGTAGCCTTCGATGAAATCGAGTATTGTTTTCAGATTTTGGCTTCCTAGGAGATCCTGAATTCTGAGATCATCGCCTGTCTCAAATTTGTATTTGAGTCGTGTGGTTGCGAGAAAGTTTTGCACGATTGTTGTTTTCCCAATTTGTCGTGGTCCGTAAATTACGAGTACTTTTCCTGCTTCAATATATGCGTCTAGTGGTTCATAGATTCTTTGTATTTTCATGATTTCAGTATACTTGGCTGACTGAAATTTGTCAATTTCGGCTCGTTTGATTGACTGAAATTTATATTTTAGCTTTGTTTGAATTTTTTTGATGCCTTGGTTGTGGTTTTTTGCCTGGTCTGTTTGTTTGCAAAAAGTTTGATTTTGAGGTATAATGATGTGATCGGTTCGAAAAATAAAAACACATCTATGTCTCTTTGGTTTTATCAACGATTTTGCTTCGAAACTCCTCCTGAGGCTCCTAAGCCGCCTTTGGAGCGACTGAAAGAAAGTGGTCCTGTACCGCCTGCGGCGCAATTGAAGAGTCTTCGAATTGATGTCGCAACGGATGGTTTGAGCGATCAGGTTGGGAAAGGAAAAATTGTTGCTGACTGGATGAAAACGGAAAATCCTGATGCTGGCTTGAAAGAGAATGTGAATATTTTGGCTGTTGATAAAGGTGATTATGCTCTTTATCGTCTGATTCGGCGCTATTTTTCTGTTCCTTACAAAGAACTTTTGACTGATGGTGTCCCTGATTATCAGAAGATGCGTAAGGTGCTGACGGATGATAATGAGGATGGTAAAGTGGCTAAAACATTGGGATTTTATGCAGTTCCTGAAACTACTGGTACTTGGGCTGTTGTGGATACGAGTGGTAGTGATGAGGTAATTCGTGGTACTGGTGATTTTTTGAAAACTTTGGAGAAGATTTTTACTGAACTTCGATCAGATGTTCGAGATAATTCTATTTCTCAGGAGCAGCTTGCGAAATTAGAGACTGATGTCCTTACTTTTTCTTTGGATTATGATATTTTGACTGGTGCTCAGAGCGTTGCTGGTCTTGAAAGTGCTCAGCGCAAGAATATTACTCAGGATTTTTTCAAAGAGTCTCGCAAGTTCGTGGATTCACTCAAGGGTTCCTCTGAATCTTGGCAAAAATTAAATCCGGACTCTCTTCGCGTGCTTTCCGAACAAGGTTTGGATCATGCGGGTTCGTATAAATTTCGTTTATCAGGTAATAAAATTTATGCGCTTCGATATACGGATGAGAAGGATCTTCCGAGACTTCGTGTGATGGATGTTTCTCTGGCGCTCGTGAATCCAGCGCAGCCTGCTGATCCTGCGAAGCCCGTGAATGCTAATAAAACTTTTGTTCTGAATGCTGCTCTCTGGAAAAGCAATCTTATTCAGTCTGATGAGGCTGCCAAAGTAGAGGTCATGAAATTAACAGACAGTCTTTCTCCTGCAGAAAAACAGCAGGTTGCGGTCAAGGCAGCCACCTCGGCTCCAACCGAGGCTGGTCTTGCAAAACTCGCAGAAACACTTTTGAAAAATAAAAAAGATTTTCATTATTCGTTTCCTCCTAGTACTGCTACGGCCACAGAACTTCACGACAAAATTTTGGCTCTATTGCCACCCGTGAGTACTGATTTGACGAGCGAGAAGCGTGAACAGGCCGCTACGGCACGTGCGAAACAGTTGATGCCACAGGTCGAACTTGCGATTGCACGATTCCATCAGGGTATCCTTATTAATCCGAACTATGTTACTGAAGAACAGCGTCGAGATATGAAGATTGATTTTTCTTTTGATGGGAATGAGGGTGTAGTGATCAATGCGACCGGGGCTTCTGTTGTGAGTATTATTAAGGGTGCTGAAGAGAAAATGAAAAAAGATTTGGAAGGGAAAAAAGAAGATATTGCTTCGCAAGTGGATCAGCTCTCGGAAACCGGAATGGGTGGAATTCTTTTCAAGACGCTTTTCGATGGAGACAAGAAGCAATTTGCTGATGCTGTGAGTGGAAAAGACTTTTTTGGACATTTGATGCTTGGTATTTTCGGTGTTGGAAAAGGCAAAGCGATGATGGAAAAACTTTCAAGGAAATTCCCTGCATTGGCTGGTTTTCCTGATACTGTTAAAGGTTTTGTTACGAAGGCTACTGGTGGAATGTTTGATCTGGATAATAAAAAAGTCAAAGGATCGGAACTTGCTGCGATGGCGATGGCCACAAAACTGGAGCCTTTCAAGACAGATCTGGAGCTTCGTGAAGGTGTGACGCTTTCGAAACCGGTTCTGGCGTCGAAGATTATTTTTCCGGATGACATCAGTATTTTTACTCCTGGCAAAGGCACTGAGCAGTATGAGGGTGGAAAGGTTTATTCCGATGTGAAACTTGCACAAGGAACTGTTCTTCCGAAAGAGACAGTGCTTTGCAAAGGAACTCAATTTCTGCCTCCCGAACAACCAGTGACTCAAGTGGCTGGTACTCCTTCGTCTGTACCTCCCGCTTCTCCTTCTACACCTCCTTCCTAAACTTTTAATTTTTGTTCTATGGCTTCATCTACTGCTCCGATTCCTGAAAAACCACAATCTGCGCTTGAAGCAACTCCTGATGTTGCTTCGGATGCGCCACTCTATTCCCGAGAGAAAATTTTGGGGATGAATCAGACTGAGCTTGCTGATCTCCAGACAAAACTTCAGGAGGGTGACAGCACTGTTCAGGAAGAATATCGAATACAGATTGCCGATGGGACTTTTGCTGAATTGAAAGATCTTTCTCAACAGATGGATGCCTCTTCTGGAACTCCAGAAAAGTTGGCGGCATTGCGTGAAGAGGCTGATAGTTTTTCGAGAAAATTGATGGATGATTTGACGTCTTCTTCTCGAACACCCGAAGAATTGACTGCTGTTCTCGCTGGATATCGTTTGGAAAAAGAGCAAGCGACGATGCGTGCCAATGTCTTGAATGAATTTTCTACGGATAAGGTAAAGGTTTTCAAAGAGCGTGTTTTGAGTCCTTCTGGACCACTCGCGCTTCTCGGAACTGCAGGCGTGCTTTCTTTCACTGCTTCTGAAATGGCAACGCTTCAGGGTGCGGAAACAGAAGAGGATTTCAATCAATCTCTTCGTGAATTTACGAAATCAAAGACAGAGAAATATTTCGGAACTCCTACGGAATTGGATAGTGATGATCTCGTGCTTCTCGCGAGTGAAGTTCAAAATCAACATGAGAAAGCGCAGAAAGAAAAACCAGGTTTGATCGATAAAATTCCATTTGCGGAACAGATGAATCAGGCAGCTTCTGCCGCGAAGAGTTTGATTTATTTCAATGTCGTTCGGAAAGCTTCTACGGAAATGAGTATTTCCAAAGGTGTACTCCTCCGAGTGGGCACCAAGACGGTGGGAGAATTGAATCAAATGCTCGCATCTTTCGATTTGAATGATCCAAATCTGGATCCAAAAATTGCGGAGATGGCGAAATTGCGTGATGAAATCGACACGCGCAGAAATGAACTGGAAGATGTTTTGCGCATTGCTATTCGCAATTTTCATCAGGATGGATTTACGGAAGAAGCTCGAGAGAGGATGGCTGCGAATCTGACGGTCGACAACATGTCGATCATGTCGATTTTGTCGTATTGGTACATGGATCACAATGAACGTGAAAATTGGTTTACGCATTGTGTTTCGCGTATTTCGACGATGAAACGTGCCTGGAAACATTGGGTTACGAGACGAGATTTGACGGTGGGGAGGTTTGGGGGACTTTTTGAACCGAGGTCGGTTACGGAGTGGAGAAATGCGAGTATAAGCCATACCTTCGTTGAAAATTTTGATCCTCAGGGGAAGAGAAGCATTCCTGTCTTGGATGCTGAAATGGAAAAGCTTTCTCATGAGGTCAAGGGTCTTTCTGAGAAAATTGAAACTTCTGTCGAGCAGAACGATACAAAATCACTTCGCAAGACTGAGGCTCATGATGTGAAAGTGAATGTTCAAGATGCAGATGGAAAAGTGACTGGAGAAAAGTCGGTCAAAGTGAATGAACATGGTGAAGGTCTTATTCAAAGACGTGATGCTGCAGTGCAAAGATATAATGAACTTGGGAAGAAATATTCGGCAAAGTTTGGTGAGATGGCGACTGATTTGATTCAAGAAGGAAAACAATTAGATGAGCTCGCTGCTTCTGGAAATAAGCCTGCGAATTTTGATGCAATGAAGGCTGAGTACAATAAGCGATTTGCTCTCTTTGCAGAGGCAAAAGAGGCTTATGATGGGCGCTTTGCTGCGATGGGTTCTGAAATTAATGCTCATGCTCAACGTTTGGGACAGTTTGAGAAGGGAACTGCTATGGCTATGTCGAAAGGAACTCAAGCTGAACAGACTCATCGAGCTGTGCTAGAAGGTAATAGATCAAACTACATGACTGGACGTGCTGTTCGCACGGCGAAAATAGTGGCTCTTCCCGGTCTTGTGATCGGAAGTGAAGTGTATGCTGCCCTGCGCGGTGAGGCGAAATGGGGTGAAGTTGGTTATGATCTGGCCGAGGCAGGCGCAGGATTTGTGCCAGTTGTGGGGACTGCTCTGGATTTCAAATCTGCTTTTACTGGAAAAAGTCTTTCTGGACGTCAGCTCTCCACTGGTGAACGCTGGGCTTCTTTTGGTTTTGGTTGCATTGGTGTTGTGGCGGACGTGGGTACGCTCCTCGGAGGCATCGGATACGGTTTGCGTGCTGGTGTTGCCGCAGGTCGCGGTGCTCGTGTTGCGAAAACCGTTGCCAATGGGGGAAAATTCAATTCTCTCGTTTTCCGGGCTGGTCAGAAGATTGGTGGAGCTGCCTCTGTCTTTCGACAGTCGGGTCGTGTGCGTGCCTTGGAGAATGCCGAAGAGGCTGTTTCTCTTACTCGCACGGCGAACCGTATTCATGAACTTCGACGTTTGGATAAAGTTGGAGCAGGATTGGATGCTGCTCGTAAGACTGAACTTGCAGGATTGGAAGTGAGTAAATCTTCAGAACTTCTGGAGCAATTGAGTCGCAACCGATTTTATCGAAAAGGTTCTGAATTTTGGTTTACTTTGAAAGGGAAAGTGTATAAAAAAACGCTTCCGAAAGGTTCTGTTGATGCTGTTGATAAGGTTCAAGGAGACTTGAAGGTTGCAGAAAAGGCTCTCGGTGAGGCTCAAGTTGCAGCTCAAAAGCTTGCAGGATCGGGCGCATTTAAAAGAGAGGATGTTTTCAAAAAATTAGAGTCTTTTGCAGCAGGGACTCCTGAACATGCTGCATTGGAGGCTTTGAAGGCGGCCGAGAATGGTCGCGATGCTTTCCGCTATGCGAAGAAAGCTCATGAAGCGAAACTTCTTGTTGAGCAGGAACGTGCGGTGAAAAGTCTTCATAAGATTGATGTTTTCACGGGCTATGCCTCTAAAATGGGCATGGGATCTGCGGCGTTATTGATGCTTACGGGTGGACATGTTGGTCCTCTCGATGTTGCGGAGGGTGCTTATAATGTTGCGAAACCTGTTGCTCATGTGGCTGGAAAGGTTACTAATGAACTCTTCCTCGAAGAGCACAAAGTGAATAACTCTGTAGAGAATTTTGTTGAAGATCAGGCTTCAGAGTATGTTACTGAATCGAGTTCTGTCGAAGAACAGTTTGCTGGTGCGATTGCACAGGGTGAACGTCGTGAGTATATCGATCATCAGGCTCGCAAAGGTGTGTCTTCGGATCAGGTTTTGCGTGATCATGCTGATGATCCAGGTTTCCGTGAAATTGCGTATCAGGAAGGGAAATCTGATTTACTTACTTAACTTTTCTTTTATGACATTTTTTGGAATGACTCTTTCTTGGGCCTTCGAATGTAGCATTATGTATCTCGTGTATCATTTTGTTTTGACTCCTACCCAAGGTGTTTACTTCTTTGTGGCCGTCACGGTGGGCTTGATTGCTTATTTTATTCACTTCTTTGTTGACCTCACTGGATATCTCCATTTCCGGGCACGAGATGCCTATTTGGAACGGAAGTTTTCTGTGCAGGATGGCAATATTGCCACGTCTGTTGTATAATGCGCCTGCATTATTTCTTCTCATTTCTTTCTATGATGTCATTCGATGGGGTGTATGAAAAAACGTTGGTCTTGATCAAGCCGGATGGTGTACAGCGCGGACTGGTCGGTGATGTACTTCATCGTTTTGAGCGCAAAGGTCTCAAAGTGATCGGTCTCAAAATGATGCGATTGGATGAGGCTGTTCTTCGTGAACATTATGCTCATATTGCTGAAAAGCCTTTTTTCCCAGGTGTGAGTCAATTTATGCAGAGCTCTCCTGTCGTGGCGATCTGCCTCGAAGGTTTGGAATGTGTGAATGCTGTTCGACTCCTCTGTGGCATCACGAAATCTCGTGAAGCGGATGCTGGCACGATTCGTGGGGATCTCGCGATGAGCGTGGCCTGTAATGTGGTGCACGCTTCGGATAGCGTGGAGACGGCGAAGAAAGAAGTTCCTCGATTTTTTCATCCGGATGATTTGCATTCGTATGATAAATCGGAGTTTTTGAATGTGTATGTGGATGATGAGAGGAAGTAGGGAACGTGTGACATTTGACGTGTGACTTGTGACTGGAAGCGCAGAGCTCGGCTCATCAAATAATAAAATTAAAATCAATATTCAACTCTGTTCATGTTTCACCTGGCTTATCACACTCAAAAGATCAAAGACGAAACTCCGGTTTCTGTCTTTGAGCGAGTGAGGAGTGATTATGCAGTGTTGCTGCAAAGTGGCAAGGAGGAGCGATATTCTTTCATTGGGTATCAACCTTTTCTCATGATGACTTCGAAAGATGATGTGCAGCATGTTTCTGCATTTCATTATTTGAAAGATGAAGTCGTGGCGGATGTCCAGATGCTCACATGTGATACGCTCGGGCTTCTGCAGGGCTTCATGGATCAGATGAAAATTGCGAAAGTTCCGAAGGATCTCCCGCCTTTTGTGGGCGGAGCGATGGGATTTATGAGCTATGAATTTGGTTTGAAAATGCAGGGAATTATTCCGATGAATGCGGATGATGTCGATGCACCGGATGCGCATTATTGTTTTTATGACAAAGTTGTGGCGTTCGATCACGAGAAAAAGCTTTTGTATTTCTTTGGTGTTGCGGAGAGCAAAGCGAAGGCTCAGAAGTTGGCGAAGGAAGTTCAGTATGAGGCTACAGAAGGGCTTGGGGAGTATGTTTCTGACTTCGCTGGAGTGCGTAGTAGCAAAAATCCTCCGAAAGATTTTGATGTGTTTTTGGATCGTGAAACGTATGTGCAAAAAATTTCAAAGATCAAGCAACATTTGAAAAAGGGTGAGACATATCAGGTCAATTTTTCGTATCGATTTGGTTTTGAAACAGAGGAAGATCCTTTTGAAATTTATAAACGTATGGTGGAGTTGAATCCGTCGCCGTCGGCGTGTTATTTTGATTTCCCCGAAATGCGTGTGATGAGTTGTTCACCAGAGAGGCTTGTTTCTCTGCAGGGGGATGCGCTTGTGACCCGTCCGATCAAAGGGACTCGTCCGCGTGGGAAGGATGCTTCTGAGGACAAAAAAATGGAGGGTGAACTTTTGAGTTCCAAAAAAGATGAGGCGGAATTGTCGATGATTGTGGATTTGATGCGCAATGATTTCGGAAAAATATGCGTTCCAAAAAGTGTGAAAGTTATGAATCATCGTGAGATTCAGAAATATTCTCATGTCATGCATACTGTTTCGACTGTCGTCGGGAAGCTCAAAAAAGGTCTTTCTTTTGCGGATGTGATCGCTGCGACTTTCCCGGGTGGAAGTGTGACCGGATGTCCGAAGAAACGTACGATGGAGATTATTCATGATCTCGAAGAGTTTCATCGTGATGTCTATTGTGGCTCTGCTGGATATCTCTCGATGAGCGGGAATATGGATCTGAATATTTTGATTCGCACTCTTCTCTGGAAAGAGGGGACTGTGCATTTCCACAGCGGTGGTGGGATTGTGATGGATAGTGATGCGCAGCAGGAGTTCGAAGAAACTCTGCACAAAGCGCAAATTCTCATCAATGCGTTGATTCCAAAGTTGTAATTTTCTGTTTGCGCGCGATTCATTCGTCGCTTTCGTCTTCTATTTCGCCGACGAGTTCTTCGAGGACGTCTTCGAGCGTCACGATGCCGATGGGCTGTTTGTGGTAGTTTTTGATAATGGCGAAATGTTGTCCCACTTTCTGGAATTTTTGGAGGAGATGGTCGACACGTTCTTCGCTCGTGATGACGAAAGCTTCAAAGACAATTTTTTCGAGTGGTGTATGTTTATTTTTTTTCAGTCCTGTGATGATGTCTTTTAGATGTACGACGCCGATAATATTTTTTTCGTCATTTTCATAGATTGGAGCTCGCGAGAATCCAGCTTTTTCGAACTCGAGGAGCGCCTTTTGCACTGTCATTTTTGAGCTGAGACTAAACACTTCTCCCCATGGTGTCATGATGTCGATGGCGTGAATGTCGTTGAGCCTGAAAACTTTTTCTATCATCTCTTTTTCATCTTTTTCGACTACGCCTAATTCGAAACCGAGAATTGCTGATGAACGGATTTCTTGTTCGGAAATTTTTTTCTGTTCTCTTCGTGTCGAAGTTATTTTGGTTGCGAATCGAAAACAGAATGCGATCGGTTTCAAAATAATGTGGATGATGTAGAGTGGTTTGATGAGCCGGAGTGCGATTTTTTGTGAATTTGCTGCGGCCCAGGATTTTGGGACGATTTCGCCAAAGAGGAGTATGACAATCGACATGATGCCGGCAGCGATGCCAATTCCGAGATCTCCAAAAGCATCTATGGCGATGGCTGTGGCAAGTGATGCCGCGAGGACATTGACGATATTATTGCCGATGAGGATGGTGATGAGGAGCTCTTGTGGTTGATTCTTGAGCTTTTCTATGAGGTTTGCGTTTCGGATTTTTTTATCGACAAGATTCTTTACTTTTCCATGACTGAGCGAAAAAAGTGCTATTTCTGAAGCAGAGAAAAATGCTGAGATTGCTAGAAGTATGACGAGAAAAAGTGCATTGAGAATGATGTTTTGCATAGACGTTCAGGATTATACCTGAGCTGCGTGTTATACTGAAGCCATGTTTGTTTTTTTGAATGGTCGAATTATGGATGCTCGGAGAGCGAAAATTTCTGTTTTTGATCATGGGTTTTTGTATGGCGATGGAGTGTATGAAACGATGCGGACGTATCGTGGTGAGCTTCTTTTTCTCGATATTCATTTGAAGAGACTTCGCGAGTCTCTTCGTATTGCGAAAATTTCATGGTCTTTTTCTGATGCGGAGATTATTGGAATGGTTTCGAAATTGATTCGGAAAAATAATTTTCGTGAGGCGCGTGTGCGCTTGATGGTGACTAGGGGAGCGAGCAAGACGCGTGGAGCGGCTTTTCGGGCCGATGTTTCTGGACAACCGACGGTGGTGATGACGATGTATACATTGCCTTTCTGGAAGCCAGATTCTATTCATGTCGGGCGTGCTGTTTTATTTCCTCTGGATCGCACTTTTCCAAAAGTGAAAACGACAAGTCTCTTCTCGCTTGTACTGGCGCGACAGTACGCGATCGAGCATGATTCCGATGATGCGCTTCTGGTGAATCATGAAGGGAAAATTACTGAAGGTGCGGTGTCGAATTTTTTCATTGTGAAAAAAGGTGTGATCGTGACTCCACCTCTTTCTGATGGGATTTTGCCTGGTACGATGCGGGAAATCCTGGTGAAGATTTTCAAGAAATCGCGATTGAAATTTTCTGAGCAGTCTCTTTTCGCGAAAGATATTTTTTCTGCAGATGAAATTTTCATGACGAATGCGCCCCGAGGAATTTCGGCAGTGGTCAGTGTCGATGGCAAAAAGATTGGAAATGGGAAAATCGGCTCTTTGACTGCAGAAATTCAGGAAAAATTTCAAGAATATATTTTGGGTAAGTTGAGCAGCAGATAACTTTTTCTTCATGCAGCAGCGGTTTCCTCGTATTATGGGCATTCTCAATACTACTCCGGATTCTTTTTCGGATGGTGGAAATTTGTATCGAAATGGTGTTTTGGACTTGGAGTTGGCCGTGAAAACTGCTTCGAAGATGGTCGATGAAGGTGCGGATATTCTCGATATTGGTGGAGAATCGAGTGGGCCCGATTCGAAAAATATTTCTCTGGAAGAGGAAATTCAGCGTGTTGTTCCTGTGATTTCTATGATTCGGGAGAGATTTTCGAAGGATCGTGTTTTGATTTCTGTAGACACATACAAAGCTGAAGTTGCACGACAGGCTGTCCTTGCGGGCGCGGATCTCGTGAATGATGTCACTGCATTGAGGGGCGATCCGGAAATGGCTTCAGTGCTTGTTGAAGCTGATATTCCAGTGGTTCTGATGTATTCGAAAGATTCAGCAGTTCGTACGACACGTGAGGTTCGTGAATATCCTGATGTTGTTGCAACGATTTCTGCTTTTTTTGAAGAGCGCATCGCTTTTGCAGAATCTCGGGGCATCCTTCGCAGGAGGATTTTTCTCGATCCGGGGCTTGGATTTTTTGTGAGTGGTGATCCGAAATATAGCTTTGAGATTATTGATCGACTCGAGGAATTTCAACGTTTTCAGCTTCCGATAGTTCTCGGGCCTTCGAGGAAATCTTTTTTGGGTGGAGCACTTGGTGAGCGTCTCGAAAAAACGATTGCTGTATGCCAAAAAGTAGCTTCAAAAGGCGTTTCGATTCTCCGTGTTCATGATGTGGGAGCTGTGCGAGGAGCTCTTTTGAAATGGCTTTAATTCCAGTAGGCAAGTGTCACTTTTACCATAACGGCAAGCCAAACAAAGGTTGCCAACGGAATTACGAATTGTTCAATGTATTTTGTCATGTCATACTCTGATACGCAGTTTTCCCTTCATTGTTACAATTTTTTTATGTTGTATGTTTCGAAAGAGTTCCATTTTGAAGCCTCGCATTTCCTGACGACGTATCATGGGAAGTGTGAAAAGTTGCATGGACATTCGTATCGTTTGCGTGTGACGGTGCTCGGAGATGTGAGTATGAATGGTCTCGTTCTCGACTTTGCTCTTCTGAAGCGGATTGTGAAGCGTTGTGTGCTCGACAAACTCGATCATAGCCATCTGAATGACACTTTGGAGAATCCTTCTGCAGAGCGGACGTGTTTGTGGATTTATGATCAGCTCAAAGATATGGATACACTCTTGAAGGAAGAAATTGCGGATCCGAATTTGGCGGCCGAGATTCGTTCCTATTTGCGAACAGAAGATCAGGGGGGACAGGTATTTCCAGAATTTTCCCAGGTGCGACTTTTTGAGATTCGTTTGTGGGAGACGCCGGATTCTTTTGTTACTTATAAGGCAAAATTGTAATGTATTTTTATGGAGCGAGAGCGTATTTTTTTAGGTCTTGGATCGAATCTTGGTGATCGTAAGAAATATTTGGAAGATGCACTTGTACTGCTCGAGCAGTACGGCGTGAAAATTGTGAAACGGTCTTCGATTGTGGAAACGGATCCAGTCGGCCTCACGGATCAGCCGAGGTTTTTGAATATGGTAGTGGAAGTTTCTACGAAACTTTCTCCGGAAGATCTCTTGAAAGTATGTTTAGATGTTGAAAATAAACTTGGTCGTGTGCGCACAGTACGATTTGGTCCGCGAACGATCGATATTGATATTTTGCTTTATGGGGAGCGAAAAATTGAGACTGATTTTTTGCGGATTCCGCATCCGAGGATGGAGGAGAGGGGGTTTGTGATGGAAGCACTGAAAGAGCTTGATGCATAACTTTTTTGAAAAACTCTGATTGTTCATATACTCTGATATAATCTGCCTGTGCACTCTTTCCTCCCAATTTTCTTTCTCTGGCAGACTTTTTTTGGCGGTCCGGTGGAGGATTTTGTGACTGTTCGTGGACATGTTTTTGGTGTGGAGGTGGTGGAGACGAATCTGGAACGTGCGAAGGGGCTCATGAGCCGACTGTATTTGGCGCCGGATCGTGGGATGGTTTTTGCGTATGATCGTGAGCAGCTACTCAATTTTTGGATGAAAAATACTCTTCTTTCGTTGGATATTGTTTTTCTCGATGCTCAGAAAAAAGTTGTGAGTATTCAGAGAAATGCCCTTCCTTGCAAAGCCGATCCTTGCTGGCTTTATCCTTCTGGTGCTCCGGCGCAGTATATTTTGGAACTCAATGCTGGGATGGCCGATCGAATTCATCTTTCGATTGGTGATCAAATGTACTAAAATGTTTCCACATGAAAGCTCCTATCCGACTTTTTTCTGGCTCTTCGCATCCTGCTCTTGCAGAGGAGATCGCGAAATGTCTGAAGATTCCTGTTTCTGAGCTCATGATTTCCAAGTTCGCGAATGGTGAACTCTATGCTCGTCCTGTACAGACGGTGCGTGGATGTGATGTTTTTGTCGTACAGACGGCGACAGAGAATGTGAATGAAGATTTGATGCAACTTTTCATTATCCTGGATTCTTTGAAGCGGTCTTTTGCTGGTAAAATTCATGTGATTATGCCGAATTATGCCTATGCACGTCAGGATCGTGTAGCGTATTCCCGTGAATCGATTTCTGCAAAATTGGTTGCGGATCTGATATCTACTGCTGGTGCGGAGCATCTCGTGGGGATGCATTTCCACTCGAGTCAGACGCAGGGATTTTTTAACTTTCCTGTGGATAATTTGAGTTCGCAAAAATTGTTTGTGGAATATTTCAGGAAGAAAAAAATCAAAGACCTCGTGATCGTTTCTCCTGATGCTGGTGGGGTGAAAGAGGCTCGCAAATTTGCGGATCTTCTCTCGGTGCCTCTGGTGATTATTCATAAAGTTCGTTCGAAACATAATGTTGCAGAGGCGACGCATGTTGTGGGGGATGTGAAAGGAAAAGTGTGTTTGCTTGTTGATGACATGATTGATACAGCAGGAAGTTTGTGTGCTGCTGTGGATGCTCTGCGTGCGAACGGCGCAAAGAAAGAGATGTATGTTGCTGCGACACATCCTATTTTCTCTGACCCTGCTGCGGAACGACTCCGGAAGCTTCGTCTGACTGAAGTTGTTGTCACGAATTCGTTGCCTATTCCTCCAAAAAAACGTTTTCCTGGGCTCACGGTTCTCTCGATTGCATCGCTTCTGGCTCAGGTAATCCAGAATGTGAATGAAGCAAAATCAGTGAGCGAAGTATTCGAATAATTTTCTTTTTCTATGCGTATTTTTATTGGCTGTGATCATGCGGGATTTCATATGAAAGATAGTTTGAAAACTTTTCTTCAGCAAAATGTGGAATCCGAGCTTCTCGATCTTGGAGCTTTTTCTGAGGAGAGCGTGGATTATCCTGATGTCGCTCGTGAAGTTGCTGGAAAAGTGAATGAAAATCCTGGTGCTTTTGGAATTTTGATTTGTGGAACAGGAATTGGTATGTGTATGGCGGCCAACAAGCAAAAGGGGATTCGTGCTGTGGATGCTACGAGTGAGCATATGGCGGAAATGTCGAGGAAGCATAATAATGCTAACGTTCTCTGTCTCGGTGGGCGAGAGTTGCAACCAGAAATGGCGCAGCAGATTACGAAGATTTTTCTCACGACGGCTTTCGAGGCCGAGGAAAGACATTTGAGAAGGATCGAGAAAATGGAACAATAATTTTTTTGCTGTTTCCTAAATCCTACATCCTAAATCCTCAATCCTGTGCCCCATCTCCTCATCGCTCCATCCATTTTGTCCGCAGACTTCGGAAAACTCAATGAAGAGATTGCTTCTGTGGAGGGGTTTGTTGATTTGATCCATGTCGATGTGATGGATGGTCACTTCGTGCCAAATTTGAGTCTCGGTGTGCCAGTAGTGGAGTCAATTCGATGCAAAAAACCGCTCGATGTTCATCTCATGATTCAGCATCCTGAGCACTATGTTGAGGCTTTTGCAAAGGCTGTGAAGAAAGCTGTCGGTGAAAAATTGGCAGCAAAAAGTTATCTCGTGTTTCATGCGGAAACCTCGAACGATCATTTGGGACTTATTGCGGAAATTCACAAACTTGGACTTCTCGCTGGTGTGGCGTTGAATCCCGATAGTCCTCTTGGGCAACTTTCTGGAGATGTTTTGAGCGTTGTTGATATGGTTTTACTTATGACCGTTTTTCCTGGATTTGGTGGTCAAAGTTTCATTGCGACTGTTGTGCCGAAGATTCGGGAACTGCGCGATTTGTCTCCGGAATTGAATATTCAGGTCGATGGTGGAATCAATGATGAAACCGTTTTTCATGCACGAAAAGCTGGTGCAAACGTTATTGTCGCAGGAAGTTATGTGTTTGGGGCGACGAATCGGGAGAAAGCAGTAACTTCGCTGAAAGCTGAATTTTAAATAATTACAGGTTTTGTTTACATAAGTCCCTTTATGTTTTATGGTTACAAGCCTTAGTTTTTTTGTTTATGGTTCAAGGTTCTCATCGCCCCAAGTCTAGTGCATCAGAAGGAGATAAATCATCTCCTCCTGCTCTGGATGCTACTCATTCTTCTCCAGACATTTTGTCATCCGAGGTTGAAGGTTTTTTTGGTGCCTATAAAAAGCGTAATCGTTCTCGGGACAACTTTCCTCATTCCCGAGAATTGGAGATTGCGGCTTCATTCATGGAAGAGCTTGTTGCTGCTGTTTCTTCTGATCCACGTCTTGATCAGAGTCAGGTGGATTTTTCGCGTTTTGGTGATCCTCAATTTCGCGAAGATTTCTATAAACGCTTTTCAGGGTTTGCTACCAAAAGAATTGCGCCTTTGATCGATTCTATTTTTACTTTTCTTCAGCCGTTTGCACCTTCTTTTTCTAAAAAATGTCCTGTGAATACTATAAAGTCAGCGCTCTATGCTGCTGCGTATATCGCTTTTTTTATTCATGATGGGCAGAATCGCAAGGGGGAATTTGAGTATAGAAAGGAGAAAAATCCTAAACCTGCTGATGAACGTGGACCTGGAGAGCCTGTTTTTACTTTTAAAAAATCTGGACCGCTCGCGTATATCGAACATTGCATCACTGCTGCTGCTGGTTTGGTGAATATTGTTGGAGCATCTGATCTTGAATTGATCGTTGCCACTTTTTTGCATGATACTATCGAAGATATTTTGAAAGGAATTTTCAAAGGAACTGTTCCTGCCGATGATAAGTCTGCCGATGTTGTTCGTGAGCATTTTTATAGACTTTTGGAAGAAGTTTTTCCAAAAGACCAGTTTCCTTCTCTTGGGAAACTTCTCAAAGGTGTCTCAAAAGATGTTCGTGCCTGGCCTTCTGTTCGTGATAAACGGGCTCGTTCGAGTTTGGATATGCTGGATGCTTTTTCACAGGATGCGTCTCTCGATACTTTTCGTATTTTCCTTATTCGACTTGCTGACCGTCTGCCGAATCAGAGATCCATTGGATCCTTGAGGGAAGATCGTCAGCAGGCGATGACTCGTGAAACCCACTACACTTATCTCGCTCTTGCTCTCTTTCTGGAAATGCCGAGCGTCTCTGATGAGCTTCAAGAATATCTTTTTGGTGCTCATATTGGTTTTGATACTCGTGAACTTTTTCGTCGTTGGAGTGAGGAGTATTTCAAACAGCAACATCGTGCTAGTAACAAAGATGTTTCTCCTGACAACGTTGGTTTTCTCGGTTCTTTTGTGAGTGTTTTTCGGGAGAAGATGAGCGAGCGCGGCATTGAGCCTTCTGAATATGTCCTTCTTCCGCGCTCCCGTGGGCTTCGTCATCATTCCAGGAAACCTGCGGGCTGGAAAAAATTTGGTGAGGGCGTTGCTTCTGGACACGCTTTTGTTGATAAAAATGTTGCTGCTTTTTCGAGAGGTCTTCGAACCTACTGGAGTTTTATGCCGGCATCTCACGGCGATGAGCGATCTCCCCAGATTGCATCTTCTGCACATGCTGTTTTTATGGAGCTTTTTCCGAATAAGTCTGAAAAAGATTATCCCGATTCCCGGGCTGTTTTCGGAAAACAATTTATTATTAGTGAGGATGTTTCTGATGGGGAGGAACATCCCAATTATGGTACTGGCGCATACTGTGTTTTCAAAAATCCGGAGGATTTTTATGAAAAATATTTTGGAAAACTTCCCTATGCTACTGCATTTCTTAATCCGATTTTTAAACTTTCTCTTTTTCAAGGTTTTTCCCATGTCGTTGGACCTGATATTTTCCGGCTCAAGTCTCTTTTCTCCCGTCTCGATGCCATTTCTTCTGCTGATCCGAAGGCTCCCCGCATAGCGCATACTCGTGCAAAAGTAAAAAAAACACTCGCTTCCCCGCCTGCTTCCGGTGCTTCCCGTGGGGAATTTCTCTATTCACCAGCATCTTTTGATCAATTGGTGCGTCTCGTGGAGCGACAAGTTTTTACTATTTTTGCGAAGGGAAATCGTGTGAATTTTATTTTCCAGTATCCTGATGGGCGTAAAGAGGAGCAGAAATCATTCCCGATTCCTGATGGGTGTAACTTTGCGAATGCACTTTTGTATTGTGATCCTTTTGCTGTTGGAGAAGCATCTTTTCAGAGCGTGACGCTCGAACGAAAACCGAGTCCTGAGAGCTCTGAAGTTGCTCGTACTCCGAATCTTCTCGATCAAAAAGCCACTTTTCGTTTGGTGAATGGTGATCGTGTTGTGATTCAGGTTGGTGCTGATTTTGCTGATGAAACTGAGCGTGAGAATTTTTTACAGCGCGTTTTTGTTTCTGCTGAAGCCAATTTTAAAAGATCTGTTTTTCCGGCGCTTGAGAAAAAAATCCGGGCTGATTCTGGTCCGTAGTGCTTTGTTGATTGTGCGATTTTTTCATGGTGCGCCCGGCAGGATTCGAACCTGCGGCCACCAGCTCCGCAAGCTGATGCTCTATCCCCTGAGCTACGAGCGCATATGTGTGTGGTACGGTAATAGAAAATCTG
>ERZ1292633.1045-Hain-H41-02um-R1-1045-length-30401-cov-6_pt1 | contig 25499 bp, 36 predicted proteins | sample MGYA00564406_ERZ1292633 | MGnify/ENA primary metagenome ERZ1292633 (study PRJEB36523, sample SAMEA6512639) | groundwater metagenome | collected 2019-01-08 | study: AquaDiva: Metagenomics assemblies of 32 groundwater samples | reverse complement strand
TACGAGTAGTAACACAAATACGAGTAGTAACACAAATACGAGTAGTAACACAAATACGAGTAGTAACACAAATTCAAGTATTATTCATGCGAATGATAAACATTTAAAGCGTATGTCACAACCTGTCGATTTTGTTACTCGAGATAAATGTTTGAATTTTGCGACTAAAATTATGACACTCAACAATATTTCATATAGTATTTTATACAGACTATCGGATACTGTCTATTCGATTTTTATCATCGAACAACGAGGTTCAGAGATTCAATGCAAGGGGTTAGAAGATAGCGAAGTAAATGGGTTTGAAATTGAAAAATACAAAGGTATTTCGGTAGACTATCCACCCAAATCTATGAGCGCAAATGTCCACACGTTAAATGTTATAGATGTAAAATTGCCCGTATATTTTATTATCACAACTTTTAATTATGTATGTTGTGTCAAAGAATTTGTGGACATGGCTGAAGATTTAATAAATTTGGCTAAAATTAAATATGATGAAAATCATTAAAAATTGTTATATTATTTTTGTCAACTGTTGATGATGATTTTCTGCTTTAATAAAACAGTTGATAAAAACTGATATAAAGACTTTGGAAAAAAATAAGATTGTTGATATTCTTAAATTGGATATATAAAAATGCAAGATTATGGCGATATTTTTGAAGATCCTCAATTGATGGCAGAGGCTTTTCAAGTTGCTTTTTTTTCTCAGGCGGATGCTGAAAATGAAAAAGAGTGTCCTCATTCAGATATTAAAGAATGGGCCGACGGCAGAGGTTATTGTACTGCATGTGGTGTTGTTTTTTCAGACACGACTGACACCACGAGCGGATTATCTGATTGTAAACATGAACAATCCTATAAAAACGATACGGGGGTGATGGTGTGCAGTCAGTGTGGCAAGGAATCAGACGGATTAGATTTTACACAAGAATGGCGATACTATGGAACTGCAGATAACAGATCTTCGCATGATCCTAGTCGATGTCACTCGCAAAAAACGACACCTAAAGGTATTGAGACAGTGTTTGAGAAGCTTAATATTAACATTTCGCCTTATATGAAGAGTTTAGTCGCTGCAAAATATAAAAAAGTTTTATCCGTATCAGAAAGTACCGTTACTAGAGGCCAAGGAAGAATATCTATAGCTGCCGCTTCTTTGTTTTATGCATATCAAGATATTGGCGAATATAGAACCTCTAACTATATACGTAAAATATTTGGAATAACCCAAAAGAATATGTCATTAGGTATGACTAAATACTTAGAAGCCTTTCCAGAAGATGCAGTCAAACATATTACACCAGAAAAACTTCTACCATGGCTTATGAAAGAAACAGGGATCGATACAACTTATTATCGTAGAATTTTGGCAATTACTAGATATATTTCCTCGACGTCAGAGCTCATCGAACGGAGTACCCCTCAAAGTATTACATCTAGCATTATTTATTTTTATTTATGTTTAGACCCTGAATTAAGGTTAAAATTAAATATATCAAAAGCCGAATTTGCTAAACGGGTATCGTTAACTGAAATTACGATTACTAAAATTGTAAAAGAAATCGCTTTAATTAGCAAGGAAGTAATTTCTATACTATAACTATTCAATTTGTATTTTATTTTCACACAAATAACGTGTGAAAAATTGTCCAGAGTAATTTGTACAAATTACTTTCTCTAAAAAGTAACTTCGACTATTTTCTCGTCTACTAAAACATTTTGAAACAATCTTATAGTACCAATGGTATCGTCTGTATCTCCAACAGGAACATGAACTGATATCATTATATGATTTTCTGGATCGTACATTGCCAACATTTCCGTTCTATTGGGAACAGTTTCGAGAACTAAATCCCAGTTAAAAGACCTGTCTGTAGCAGAAAAATAATGAAGTTCGCAGTTAAAAATATTAGGTTCTTGAGGCGACTCGTCTGCCCCGTTCGTTTTAGATTCATTCATTTTAGCTTCAGTTAACATTTTAAAAATAGAGACTCCAGATCCTTTTTCTTTCGATAACTCTACGCATTTGTCAAAATATGTTGGTAAAACGAGATTCCATGTTGCTTCAAGTTTTGATATATCATCGTCCAAACATTCGACTTGTGGTGATGAAATAGTTTCGGTAGGGTTCATTTTCAGAGCGAGACGTATTTATTTACATGTGAATTCTTTAAGTACTTTTATATCTTTAGCAAAGATATAAAAATAAGAGTATGATTTATGGGCAATTGTGACATTGGACGACTTTTACGTCCATGCACACAGTGGGATATCCTTTTTCTTTTGCGAAAATGATTAAATCTTCAACCTCATCGCGAACAGTATCTCCGATGTAATCATAATACTCATTACGATCAATATATAATTCGATATGAGATGTTAATTGACGGCAATGATACCCTTTTATTGCGAATCCTGTCGTTATGTCACATTTCCATGCGCATTCTCGATTATCTTTATCGATCATAAAAGGTTCGAGTTTATCTCGTAAAGATTCACCTAAATAATCGTAACCATCGTCGGTAGACATTTCAAGTTGAAATTGCATTTTTGTAATGAAGTCGATAATTTATCTGAAGTCTCAATTTAAATTGTCATTTTTTTTAGTTATAAATATATAGCAAAAAGTCCGATGTAATTAAAAATATCTGAAATTAGGTCATTTGTTTGCGAAAATAAAAATATATTGTGGTATCTTTCACGAAATAACGGCTCGCCTAATTCTATGGTATATTCGTTTGCGACAGCCATAATTTTATGCAAACAGCACGGGCATGTTAAAATTTCATCTGTCCATGACAATGGACAAGAGCACATTTTACCGTCAAATGGATTTTGGGCTGCCGAAATTAACGTTTGTTTTCCTAAATCTATATATCTTTTAATCGCGGTTTCTCGGTAAATACCTACAGTACCCATCGTTAAGTTTCTGGTGATCTTTTTTCCTTCATCCGTAGAATCTGAAAGAATAATCCCTGTAATGTGTTCATTGTAATATTCCCTCTTTGGTCTTTGTTCATCTGTATAATTTAATACGTATTTAAACGGTAAGTGCTGTACTAGATTTTTATAGAGTGCGATAACTGCACTATGTGCAGTTTTTCGATGTACGCTATTAAATATGTAATTTTCTAAATCATTAATTTTCGCGTTCATACTATTTTTTTGAGGTACGCCTCTTATGGTTAATAGTCTCCTAAGGTCTTTTTCCAGTGCTTTAGTTTTTCTGTTCGATGGTTTTCCATTTTTAGTGTACCATTCTTTATACTCTTCTTTTGTAAAAATAACCGATAGGTCGAATTGTGCAAACATTGTCATCGCATAAAAATGGATTGGATTTTAGATTGTATATATCATTTTTTTTAAAATGTACCCATAGAATTAACGTAACCATTTTCTTTTTCTAACTTTTCCATTTCTTCTTTTGTAAAGTGGCCAGCTCGGAGTTGTTCCCGTTTCCACAACTCAAATGGCTGTACAGCAAAGTTAATATCGAATTTAGCCATAGGACGAGAGAAAAAATACTTATTTTCGCGATACCCAAATTGGCCAATATTCTTTTCCAAGTTTTCGATACCGATACCTCTGTACAAGACTGGGTCTCTATAGTAATCGACTCCTTGAAGATGAGCTTGATGTGGCAATCGTCTATCTTGAAGTTCTAACGGTTGTCCTCCTAAAAGTGTTCGTCTAGGTTGAGCATTAGGATCACTGCTATATAAATCGTATGTTTGAACTTTTGAAACTGAAACGTCGCTATTGGTAAGATGATATTTCATAAAAGGGGTTTGTTTTACAGGTTCACTAACTTTTTTACGGCGACACACAAGAAATCCGTAAGGATCGTTTCCGATAGGTGTAGCTACAAAATCTGGATGGCATTCATGCGTACCTCCGGGTGTAATATACGTATTAGACATCCCACCGATTCCATCGCTTCCGTCTATCATAATGTCTCTACTCTTTAATCTTCTGTATAAATCTGCAGATCCTGACATTTTTTAGAATATTATTTAGTTAATGATACTTATTATTTTAATGAGTTAAAAATGCTTAATTTTGTATTATTATTTTCACGCTAAAATAATAAAAGATTACTCTCAAAAAAGATGTATGCTCATATATTGACAGTATTTTTGCTGACATCCTTCATACTCGTTACAACTAAATCGTTAGTTTACGACGAACATCCTAAAACGGGAAAATTAGTTTTCAATTTTAGATCATTTCTTTTTGTTACGAGTATTATAACTGGAATTTGGTACTTTTTATATTTATTTTTCTCAAAGGATACTGGTTCTATCGTCGATAATATAGACGAAGGAGAAGATATTTTTGAGTAAAGTATTACAATTTAACATTCGCTGCTCATTCCATTAAGACCTTCGCTGTCTACCGTAAATGTAATTCTTCCAGTAGGGGAATTTAACGGCCGCTCTATTTTAAAAACAAATAAAGTATCATAGTCATTATCACTCCAGTCTGGAATTTTATTTGGATTACCTTTATATGTTTTCATTAATAACTTTGCCAATTCGACTAATTTTGCATGTTCCCACGCGATGAATACTGTCGAATTAGCATAGGCAGCATTTTTTAATTTGTTATTTAAATTTTCATATTCATCATACGCATAAGTAGTATCGACAGATAGCTCGTTTTTAATAGCGGTAGGCGCAATAGTTATTAAAGGTCTAATGTAATTAAAAGACAACCCTCCTTCATATATTTTTACATTAGGATTGGGAGCGAATATATAATGGGGTTTGCCGAATTTTTGAAATAACACTGAAGGCAAAGCTACTGCTCTATTTAACCCTTGACAATCTAAATTTCCTAACCCCATATTAGGTTTTTCCCCGTGTCTAAGTAAAACGACAGTTAAAATATTATTACCAGTCTGATGAAGTTTTAACGGTGTAGTTGGATATAGATATTTATAGAGTGAATATCCAAGAATCCCAAAAATAAGAGCGTAAATTAACAATTTTTGTTTTTTCATACGTGTCTTTTAGTATATATTTTATAAATTAAGACTCATTTTATATTGAAATATATAAAATGGCACGAACTGCGATCTCTGTCCGCAAACTTAAGGAAGTATCTCCTGAAAAAAAATCTAAAAAATCTGGTATCGTTAAAAAACGATCTCCAAAAAAATCTCCTGTAAAAAAAACTAAAAAGACTCCTAAAAAGGGTTCTGATAGGGATGTTTATTTAAAATATATAGGGTATTACCTTAAAAATGTCGATATTGAAACGCCTAGATCTTCATGGAAATCCCTGTTAAAAAAGCGTATCGGGGTGTATTCTAGTTCTACTGACAAAGATGTAAAAAGTTTAGCCTTATCTTTATACTTTGCTAGCTTCGCAGCGCTAGCATCATGTTCAGATTCATGGGAGATTATTAATAAGATTAAATCTTACAAGAAAATTAAAGAGTTCCTTCAAGAAATCGAGAAAACTCGAAAAAAGTATGGAGTACCAGAAATTCCAGTTGTATATCACACATCCACAAAAGATGTAACTAAACACATGTTAAGTATGCAAGGCCAGACATCTACTATAAAAGATATTATGAGCCCTAAAAAGACAAAAGTTAGTCCTGTTAAGACTAAAAAGACTTCTAAGAAGACAAGTCCTGCTAAACCTAAAAAGACAAAAGTTAGTCCTGCTAAACCTAAAAAGACAAAAGTTAGTCCTGCTAAACCTAAAAAGACAAAAGTAAGTCCTGTTAAACCTAAAAAGAGTAAAGCGAGTCCTGCTAAAAAGGCTTCTATAAGAACCAAACTCGTCGATGAGCTTAAGAGCGTTAATACCAAAATCCTTAGAGATGTTAATGCATCTCGTGTGTATCTTGTAAACTATACTGATAAATCCGTGGCTGTTTATGGCGATACAAAACCTATAAAAGAAGAGCTTAAAGCTTTAGGTGGAAAATATAATAAAAATCTTACTGGAGGTCCAGGTTGGATTTTTCCAAAAAATAAAGAAAAATCTGTACAAAGATATATTAACATTGCTATGGCCACCGACTGGTATTAAAGTACTAAAGAACGTTTCTGCACCTTGTTAGGTGCAGAAACAAAAAAAATAGTCGTCATAAATCCCAAATGCTATTTCTTTTGATAGTCATTTCTGTGTCAGAATTGTTTAACGGATGTCGCCATCCTGGGTAGTCTTTAAATGCAAATCGGAGCCTCGTTCGAGAGCGTATATTTTCGCTTGTGTCAGTAATTTTATCCTTGTATATATAATCAGGATCGAACCAGTGTAATAATCTTTCTCTTTTAATATACACGCTATTACAATATATAATAGCTATAGCTTTTTCTTTAGGTGTTTTACAATTTACAGCTACATTAAGCGTTTTCGAATAATAATTTAAAAGGTTATCAATAATACCCGAAAAGTTATTGGATATATCCATTATATAATAAAACCGGTTTAAACACTGTTGTTGGTGTATTCATTCTTTTAAGATGGAAATTAAAAAATTCGAAGCTGTCGTTATTTCAGGCGGGGGTTCTAATGGAATTTTAAGTCTAGGGGCTCTTCATTATGAATATGAAAAAGGGTCGTATGATCCGGTAAATACGAGAATTTATGCTGGTACATCTATAGGGTCTGTGATAAGTCTTTTGTTAATATGTGGTTATACGCCTATGGAAATATTCGCAGAAGTCTATACGACTGACCATTTTTTTGATATTGCCAAAATGGGATCTGTTTGGGATATCGTTAAATATATGGGTTTAATGCCTATTACTGTATTTGCTGAAAAAATTGAAGCATTGGTGAAGCGTAAATTTGGTGAAATACCCACTTTATTAGAATTATTTACACGAACCCAAAAAATATTAGTAACAGCTGTAGCAAATGTAACCAAAATGAAATGCGAATATTACACGTACAAAACACATCCAGAAACAAGGTGTGTTGATGCTGTTATGCACTCTTGCAATTTGCCTCTCATTTTTCATAGTATATTTTATAATGATTCATATATCGTCGACGGGGGCTTGATGGATAATTTTCCGTTAAGATATATCGACGACCACCGATTAAAAATTTTAGGTGTTGTTACGACAGGTATAGATTTTTCATTATCTGATACAAAATTTACAGGATATTTTTACAGATTAGTCGTTATGCCTGTTAATGCAAATACAGAATTAAGGTGTGCTCTTGCTAAATCTAATACGAAACTTATAAAAATAGTGAGAAATAAGTCATCGCTAAAATTATTTTCCATGTCATCTGATGTAAAAATGAGCATGTTTTGGGATGGATATAGTATCGCTCAAAAAATCGATAATACGATATTTGTTTACGTGAAAGGATATGAAATTGCCGGATTTTTATAGATTTTTTAAAACTAAACCTATATTTTGTTTCTACACCTTTTTAGGTGCAGAAAAGTTCTTTGGTACTTTAATACCAGTCAGCGGCCATAGCAATGTTAATAAATCTGAAAGAAGATGAACTTGAAGGGGTGGTTTCGATCTTGATAGTAACCTTCACCACTTCGACTTTTGGTTTAATCTTTTCAGGCTCTACGATTGCAAGATTGTGTTGCTGAATAAAATCGACAGGAAGACTCCATTGAGTACGGCGAGGTCCATTGTTATTGTTATTAGGAACATTAAACTCTGTAGGTACTTCTCCGTATCGTGCAATAAGGACTATCGCAGCGTACACATCTACCCAGTTTCTGGAAACTGGTTCAGATCGAAGGTGCCAGTATTTCTCTTCAGACTCTTGTTTAGTCATTGGTAAACATCCTGATTGTTCGAGAGAAAGTTTGTTCTTTAACCATCCATTAGTCATGAGAGTATTCCCAATAAAAAGCTTCTTTTTAAGGGCTGCTTCTCGGTCTTCGATAGCTGTATTTTTAGGAATAAGACAATCAAACGAACTATGCCAGTCGTATAAAATGAGAGTATGGGCTCTCAAAAACTGTTCAGACGCGATGAACCATGAATCGGCTTCGAGGGTAGGTGAAAACTTTTTTCCATAGCTCTTTCTACGTTCAATAGTTTCATTGGACAACCAGATGCATAACAAGTCTCCTTCGATAGGTGTAATGACTTCGTGGAGATTGCTGATAATAGGCATACCTATATTTGGCTGTACATATTTCTGGCTGTGAAATAAAATAGGCATATTTAAGGTGCACGCGTGTTCTTGCCTAATGGCATGAGCAGTCGTGGTACCACAAAATGACTTGCAATCAATTTGTACATTCTTTTTAATAATATCACCTGAAAGTCCTCTTAATTCTGTAATCTCAACATCACCAGGAGAGGTGATTTTTTTAACAACAGGGGCTTCCATAGAAATAAGTTTGCCAGCACGTCTGAAAATATATTTTCCATTAGTACCTCCTGACATTTGATGAGCTATATTATCTCTAATGTGTTGTTGGCACTCGGTAGTAATTTTAGTTTGGGTTTGCATTTTTGAAAAAGTGTGATGAATTGAATAACTCGATAATATTTATAGGAATCTCAATTTAATTTGTCAATTTTTTCTCACTTGTTCTACGCGTAAAAGGGTAAGCTTTGACGCTTTCATTTTTCCACCCGTAGCTTTTATTTCTTCACCCCGAGGGGTGAAGAAAAGCGTCGACCTTTATTTTTCTCGTAGAAAATGTGAAAGTTATTTCGTATTTTTTAAAAGAAAAGGTGCAAATACCAATTGTATTCGTTTGTGTTTGTGATACTCTCGTTATCATATAAATTTAAAGACGGGATATTAATTAACTTTTCAGAAGATGTATTGGTGATACTCTCGTGTAAATTCAAAGACGGAATATTAATCAACTTTTCAGAAGATGTATTGGTGATACTCTTACCATGTAAATTTAAAGACATAAAAGTCTCATCGTTTGCGATAATTTTAGTTTGGGTTTGCATTTTTGAAAATGTGTGATGAATTGAATAACTCGATAATATTTATAGGAATCTCAATTTAATTTGTCAATTTTTTTATTTTTATAAACACGGATATTCCATATCCTTCAAATAATATTTGCGAGCATATACATCGGATATTAAATCCATACGTATCCTAATAGTACCTTTATTTTTTGTAATACAATATAAATGTTTTAAGCTGTCAAAAAATTGGAGTTGTTCGATAATATTGGCACCGTAAGTAAGTATGTTTATTGTTGCACAACCGGATTTGGTGAACGAGTAATAGCTGGAATCGTTATCGACTATCAATTGAGCGCAATAATTCATCTCTTGTAACATAAAATATATTTTAGCATTATCACATATAATAGGAATATAAACATTTATTGATGTATTTTCGTATATTCCTAAAATGGCTTCCAACACAAAATCGCCAGAAATCACAATATTAGTGGATTGCAATAAAATTTTAAATTCGACCATATTATCATCTCCGAATAAATTATACAGTTTCCAGTCGATAATATTTAGAATTAAGCGATGTATTTTTTGAGTATCGATTGTGTTTTTATAAAGACTGCAAACTCTAGTCAAATTATACAATGATATTGGTGATAGTTCTTCGATGATATTACCATAAAACGGATCACCAAACATAACATTTTCCATTTGTCCGAATAATTCAGTCGTACAATATCATTAAAAATAGTGACTCTCAAAATTCATTTTTTATTAAATAGAATATTATTAAAAATTTAAACTAAAATGAATTTAGTACCATCACAGGCTCTTCCTTTTGTATTATTATTTTTTATTGGATTTTTTGGTGATTTAGCGACACAAGTTGTGGCCAAATTTTCAGTATTACCCAAATATTTTCGAGAAATTAACGCATTTTCCCCTTTTTGGGAAGCTCATGGTCCTTTATTAGCCGCCGTTATCGCTGGATTTATCACTATGTTTTTTGGTGGTATTATATATCTTACGTCTGTTGGTGTATACAATTATTTTAATCTTAACACCAAAGGATGGTCTTTTATATTATTTAGTACCATGTTAGGGTTTGTTATGGGTGTTATAATCGATTTAATTGTAAATCGTAATAATTTAATACCGACATTAAGAAAATGGTATACACAGATGGGAGATGAAAATGCTGCTTTATGGTCAGGAGGGTTAACATTCGCATTTGCGGCGTTTGTTTCTGCGTTTATTTTAAGTTACGCGTCTTAAGTGTTTATTTTCACTATATTATTTTTTCACTGTATTTTTTAGTGAAAAATACTGTATTAGTCGCGTTTAAAAAAACCATCCTTTACGAGTTTGTTTAAATCTTGCTTGAACCGGAATACTTGGAATTATATCAAAAGGTTTAATTTCGGATTCTTCGATAAATGTTGTATCATATAAAGTTCCAGCGTCCCACTCGTCTGGTAAATCCCTTATGACAGTAGCCCAGATTTCACCAGGAACTCCATAATATATGTACTCTTTACCATTATATGCGATATGGATAGGTACGTAGATTCCACGCTCAGCAACCTTTGACGGTGATTTTTTCAATGGTGATGCTACACGTTGTTTTGTTTTTGACACACCCTCTAATTTTCTTTGCGAAAATAATCGAATCTTCTGTTTTTCTGCTTCGCTGATAGGTCTCATATATTTGGATTTAGGAGATATTCGAAATAGATCACTAATTTCAGCTGCAGTTAAATCGGTGCTTCTTATAGGGCTGTATACTTTAGCTGGAGATTTTTTAACAGGACGTTTTGGAAGAGGCTTGGCAGTCTTTTTCTCTTTCTTTGGCGACGGTTCTTTCTTTTCACGAGGTTCACGTTTCTCTTTCTTTACTTTAACAACAGAAGATTTTTTAGCTTTATTAAGAGCTTTGCACAATTCAGCTTTATTCATCGCTGAACGCCCTTCGATGGATTTATATTTCGGATGAGCTTTAATCTCTTTAATAGTCACTTCATCGCATACAATTTTAGATGTGGATTTTGAATGTTTTTTGTCAGCTTTTTTTACTGAAGGTTTACGCGTTGTCTCCCTCTTAGTTTTTTTGCGTGTAGACATTTTAACGAAATCTTAAAATCGTCCAATATAAAATGATAACTTTTTATCAAAACGTATTGCTTGTTTTAGGATGGACACAATTCCATCCTATCATGATTATATATTTCACGATCCAATTACTGAATTAGGTATAAATTTTAAGATGTACACCAAAATATTTGATACGAGATATAAACACCGATACGAAGAATACTATCATGAATCCACTGCGAATATTCCTATACCTTTTGAAGTAATTGAACATATCACGAAAAATATAAATATGAAAACACAAAGAAATGTTACGTTATATAATCTTATCATTGAACGCGTAACATTGTTGAATAATCGTGATATCTCGTTTAAAATATATAAAAATGACTATATTTCGTTTAGAAAAATAATAATAAAAACAGTCCTAAATGTGTCACTTGTTATTAATTTAAGAAAATAATACAATCATTTTGACATCCTATGTATAAATAAGATGAATAAATCTTTACCAAACTATGAACTCGGAGGGCCTAATCCGAAAAATTTTACGTATACACCAGGATGTGCAACTAATCAACAAGCTCAGTTAATCCCAGAACCTGGGAGTAATTCAACGCATGATATTTACAAACCTTGCACAGTTTGGGAAACCGTTCCAATGGGACCTACGACGCTTAAACATTTGTATAGTCCTATACCTGGAAATTACGAGCAACGTATGATAACTAGACCCGTTAATACGTTATATGGTCATCAGTATATTGAAAATTACCCAACTGGTGTGGGCCGATTAAAAATTAAGAGTGACCATTATAAAGTTTATCCATTAACAAATCGTCACGTAGTAGAATCTCGCGATTATACGAGCTATGTATTTCCTCAACCCCAATGGCCTTCGGATGGTTTGATCACCTATGATAATCACGTTAGGGTAGATGGTAGAAAGTAATTTGTTATATGATAAATCAATATAAAGACATACTGTTCTTCGTAAGAAATACCTGGACGATGGATAAAATTTTAGAGCAAGAGAATAAAGTTGTAATAGCTCTTGGCGCCGATCCTCGTAGATGTATAATATCAGAATTCTCGACTGTCGGCGATTTTTATTATTTATCATTTTAACGATTATGATAATATCCAAAATACGATCCTTTTTGATAAGATTATTAATAATGCAGAGATCATCTTAGGATTGGATTAAAATATCTAAAAAAAGATACAATATTAGATTTAGCGAAAACTCTGATAAAAGATTTTTAAGATTTTTAAGATTTTATTGCTCGTGAGCAATAAAATGACTCGATTTTTAAGGCGATTTCCAAATATCTAAAGTTTTCTCGTAAACATTATCGTAAACATTATCGTAAATTAAAGGGGTCACTCTTTCGCGATTGATATAAATCTTACGTGACCAATAAGATACACAATATTTCTCACAATCGTACATATCTATTGGATGTTCAGTTATTTGTATATATCCTTTATGAATACAGGTCGTATACTTTCGTGTATATCCGTCTGTTCTATAACTCTTAAATATGATTCTTACATCTTTTATTTTGAGCCATAAGGATTCGATTAACTTTAGCCATGCTTTTGAAACGTGACTTATAGAAACTAAATCTTCAGTTGAAAATCCCGAGTTCGCCAAAATGAGTCCAAGACAATCAGTCGTAAACGTACAATCGTTAAAAATCTGATGAAATTTAATACGATTTTTACGAGCGTCCTTTCTTTTGAGTTTTTTCATGCCTCATTTAAAATATAAGAAAAATAAACTTTTAATTTCATTTTTTTGTGGGTATTAGCAGATATTATCCTGCTAAATTTTACAATATTTATCAATATAAACCGATGAGATCTTATTGTTTTATCGTGATAAATATACGATCGATTTAACTTTCCAACTCATTTGCAGTAAATTTAAAGGTGTAACCTTATCCATTACATTTTTGAGCGAAAACGTGTGATGATTTTTAACTAAATCTTGTATAAAACTGGTTGAATAAACATTACTATCAATAATAAACTGGATTATATCGACGGCATTTGTTTTGTCACCTTCATATTTATCAAGAGCCGCGTCTTCAAAAATAGTCTTTTGCAAATATTTATACGCTTTTTCGATTATATTCTCACCAACAAAACAATTAACACCAATACATTTACCACCTCTATTGTGATAATCAAAAAAAGTTACTTCAAATGACATATTATTAAACACAAATATTAAATATTAGGATATTCGTTTTAAATATTTAAAATGAATTTTTAAAATGAAAATTTTCATTTTAATTTTCTGTTAAAAGCGAGACAAAATTCTAAAATAATAGTACTAAAGATTAAATAAAAAGGATAAATAAAAAGGGCTAAAAAATGATGGTGTCTGGTATAAAACGCAAATGGGGAGAAATTGGATGTATTGCCGATAGGGTAATTAAAAGAGCTCGTAACCTTGCGAATACTATAGACGAGAATACCATCAAAGATTCTAGGATTATAAATTCTATTAATAATCCTGGTTCTGAAATAAAACCTATAGCCAAATTAAAAGATATATCTGCGCCAAAAAATACAAATTGGAATGAATGGATTTCAGCCACTAAAACGCGTAATTATATGTTAAATGACCCTATATGCGATTGGTTATCAGAACATCATAATTCGAATACAAGAATCGCCAGTACTGGCGATTCAGCTCCAAAAACTTTTACTCAACCACAAGACCAGCGATCTTCGTCAAGCTTCACAAAGTATATTATGGATCAAGGTATAGAATTCGAATCACATGTATTAGTTTTGCTTATGGAAAAATTGGGCACTGATATGGTTAAACAAATAGGAGGAGAATTAAATTGCAGATCGCCGTCGAAAATACAAGAGACATTTGATGCCATGATGACGGGTGTTCCAGTTATTCACAGCGGACTTCTTCACAACCCTAAAACGAAAACTTTTGGAATACCTGATTTAATAGTCAGAAGCGACTGGCTCCATAAAATCGTCGATTTGGAGCCTTATACAATAGAAGAGCAAACCATCTCAGCTTCAAGACTTCGAGATGTGCATCATCCAAAAGCTTTACCGATGTATCACTACGTTATTATTGATATAAAATTTAGCACGCTCGACTTGAGATCCGACGGAATCCATCTTTTAAATTCGAATTCTTATCCTGCTTATAAATCTCAATTGCATATTTATAACGAAGCTTTAGCTTTAATCCAAGGATATAAACCAACTAAAGCTTTTATACTTGGTAGAAAATGGTGCTATACAAAAAATGGACTTAAGAATAAAGGTAAGAGTTGTTTTGACAGGCTTGGATGTATCAATTACGAAACTTTAGACGCATCGTACATTCAAAAAACAGCGTCCGCTCTAAAATGGATAAAAGATGTAAGAAAACCAGAAGCAAAAGATTGGAATATTTCTAAAACACCTCTTGAACGCAAAGAACTGTATCCGAATATGTCTAACTATCACGATTTTCCATGGAGAGGGGTGAAAGAATCTATCGCGGCCGAAAGTAAAGAGATTACATCTTTGTGGATGATGGGTATTAAAAACCGCGAGGTCGCCCATTCTAAAGGGATCTATGAATGGACTAATTCTAAATGTACTGTTGATACATTAGGGATAGGAGAGAATAGTTATTTTACAAAAAAGGTATTAGGTGCTATTTTAGACATCAATCAGCCTAAATATACCAAAAAAGGAAAACTTATCGTATCCGATGAAAAAGTTAAGCCCGCATGTATTGTTAACAACGAAGATGACTGGCAAACATCTCAAACGCTAGAATTTTTTGTTGATTTTGAAACAGTTAATGATGTAGTTACTGATTTTTCTGATTTGCCAGAAGTTAAAAGCACAACCCTAATAAGTATGATTGGGGTAGGGTATATTTGTCCTACTACAGAAAAATGGGTGTATAAAAATTTTACGGTAGATAAATTAAGTTTGGTGGATGAAGAAAAAATATGCGTAAACTATGTCAATTACGTAGAGCAAGAAGCTAAGCTTTATAAAGTCAAATTTCCAAAATGTATTCATTGGGCTCCAGCCGAGCGTACACTTTGGAATGGGGCTGTAGATAGGCATTATCCAAAAAGTAAAAAATGGGACACTTCTGGTCAAAAATGGGCATGGTTCGATTTATTACAAGTATTTCGCCAAGAACCTATCGTTATAGAAGGGTGTTTAGGATTTGGATTAAAAGCGGTTAGCTCGGCATTAAAACAACACGGATGTATTAGCACAGGATGGGATTCTGGGAGTTCTTGTTTGGACGGACAAGGTGCTATCATAGGAGCCTGGAAAGCGCATCGCCAAGCTCAATCTCAAGGTATTTCGATGAAAAACACACCCTTAATGAGAGAAATTGCAAAGTATAATGAATCAGATGTTAAGGTGTTGTATGAAATTATCACATACTTAAGAGAAAATCATATTTAAGTCGTAGGGTTGGGTATTTTATATCTACTGTTGTAGATATAAAAAGTGTGGATGTTACTTTTTTACGTGTTTCCATAATTCGCTCGATTTGTTGGCTATATCCATATAAGATGTCAAGTACCAAGAATCTCCGTCTTGAAACACTTCAGATGCGAAATCATGATTGACTAAATCCAAATAAAGAGGGGCGCCTGGACATGTGTTTATCCTAAATAGTATCACTAACAAGTCCCTGTCTGCTATTCTCATCATGTTATCTAAATCTGTATATCCGTCAAAGAAAAGTTCAGTATTTTGTTGTAACATACACCACATCCTATCTTTGCAAGTATTACAAAATTTATCCTGTAATACAGGATAACCACATAAGGTACAATCGTTTGTAGTTTGCATGTTTAAAAAAGTGTTGAATTGAATAACTCGATGATATTTACAGAATTTTCATTTAATTTTTTCATTTTTTGCGCAAGGATTTTTTGCATTGAAATTAACATGAACACCTTATAAAATTCATGTTACTTTTTAATCGTTCCCAAGATTGGATAGTTGACAAATCCAGGACAGATATAAATGCTATTATAATACACATTTTTAACACTCGTCATGGATTTAAACCTCATTATTCTCAAGTGCACACTATTTTCGCAATTATTAATACAGGAAATCCTTATGATATATTGAAAAACCCTGAAAAAGCCATACTTTCTGAAGCTTCTATAAGTCATGTACAAACGACCGCACATGGTCGAAATAAACTTATGGTAGCGAAAAATGGTAAGAATGTAAACATATTCTTAAACAAACAAACTGAAACTGCATATATTGATATCGCAATTGAATGTTCCATTCGTATTATATCAGATGAAATTAAAGCAGATTTAATTAAATATATGATATTGGACGCATTTATGGCTTATACTCTTACGCCTGTTGATATTTTAAAAGTTATAACTTTCGAATTTATCGCATCACATTTAAAAAATGAATAACACTTTTAGAGTCTTGACATAATTGGTAACTATGAGTATAATTCCAGCGTTAAAATGGCGATGGTGGTCGTTAATTTTAAGGCAAGATATGTGGTGCAATTTACCACCAGAAATTGCTGTGATGATACACAACTACCTCACTGTCGACGATCCGATTTTTATCAAACAAAAACATATTCCTCTCGTTATTGATAAACCAGGGAGATATATCATAGTGGAAAATATAAATTTTCAAACTAACGATAAAAATATCCCGTGTATTCATATTACATCGGAAGGTGTATATGTTGATGGTAGAGGCAACATAATGCGTGCCAATACGATTGGAATTTTATATTCTCCGCCTAATAAATCAGATACTCTAAGTATTATGGATGCGCACTATATTGGATGCGATTTTGGCCTTCGTTTTGAATAAACTGATTTAAAAAGACTAAAAGGGTGAGACTGTCAGACACAAAGATTCTTTTAGTATAAAATACTAAAAGAATACCAAATTTGCTTTATTTAACGAATAATCCGGTAATACCCCTATATGCATACCAAAATATATAACTATAAGTCTTTATAATGACAGGATGTTCTAAATAACAATCGATGCATACATTACGAACTTTTGATTCGTACGCCCATATTTCTCTGTGGCTACAAATAACGCAATCGAAACCCATCTACTTTATTAAAATACGATTAAAAAATCAATTGTATTTTATAATAAAATGCCAGTAGACTTTTTTTACAGTATACCTAATTCGAAATTATTACTCCTATTTGTAGGCGGGTTAGTCATTTTATCATTAGGAGGGATGTATATATTTGATCAAGTAATTGGTGATGGGTTAAAATCTTTCGATAACGGTGATACAGGAACCTACATAAGTATTGTATCTATTGCGACAGCTTTAATAATTGCATTTATAGTTTCAAACGAATGGCAAGCTTATAGTAAAAATAAAGAATCCTTAACAAAAGAAGCGGGTACTATCTATGTTTTAATTAAGACTCTTGAGCATATTAAAAATTCTGAAAAAGCTATGTCGATAGCAAAAAAATACCTTAATTCTATTATTACTGACGAGTTTGATCAAATGAAAACGGGAAAGTTAGAGCAAATTAACCCGTATTTAGATGAGCTACAACCTTTGATTTACGGATTTAAATCCTCTGATTCTCATGACCAAACTTTATCTGACAAATCGATAGACCTTTTAAATACAGTCATTTTATTTAGACGAGAGAGATTAGAAATGTCTATCACTGGTACACCTAGAGAATTATGGTGGATGTTATCGATAGGATTTAGTATGATTATTATGATGACATGGTTTCTTAATGGAAATATGCTATATCGAGTATCCATGACAACTTTTGTAGCTATAACCTATGCATCTATGTTATTTTTAGCTATAGCTTTAGATTTTCCTTTTAAAGGAGAATTTGGGTTAGCACCGACAGCATTTGAATTAATTCAAACAAAATTATCCATATAAAAAATGCGATCCAAAAATAAAAATATGATCATTTTAATCGCTGATTATGATAAATACAAAGTATGATAAATTTATTGGAGGCTTATATGGAGTAGCTATAGGGGACTCCCTTGGAAGCATTTTTGAATTCTATAATCGTTCTACGCCCAAATTAAAGTGGACAGGACTTTTAGCAGAAGTACCTGTGACTGTCCAATTTCAATGGCATTCTATGGTTTTATATCCTGGGAGCTACACCGACGACACAGAGATGTCGATTCAATTATTAAAGAGTATATTAGAAAATGATGGATACGAACAGGATAAAACTATTAAAAAGTATTTAGAATGGGCCAATTTAAAAGGTACTCCGTTAGGTAAAAATACTAGAGCCTTAATGAAGGGTGTCACTACCGTTAAAGGCTTTAAAACAAGAAGAGCTAAAATAGATACCTCTGGAGTAGAAAGTAACGGGTCCCTTATGCGATGCTTTCCGATAGTATTATTAGACGATTGGCGAAAAGTGTCTGATATGGATGTCGCTCTAACTAACGATAATGATGTTAATCGTGAATGTTCGATTATTTATTTAACAGTAGCTAGACATATTATTTTTGGAGAGCCCTTAAAGTTTAAATGCAGACAAAAAAGTGTTAGGCTGGCCATTAAAAATGCTATAAATAACGTCATTGTAGACGTATCCTATCAAAAGGGTTGGGTTGTGCATGCTTTATACGTTGCGTTAATAACTCTATTTAATGCGGATTCATATGAAGACGGTATGGCTTTTATTGCTAAGCATTTCCTTAAGAATACTGATACTGATACGATTATGGCAATAAGTGGTGCGTTATTGGGGTCTGTGTACGGATTTAATAAAATGAATGTTGAGCCTCTTACCTCGCAAAATATAACTAGAATAGATGGTTATTTAGAGACAACTGAAAGACCGTCTTTTGATAAAGATACTCTTTCTGGTGTAAATAAACATTTACAGACTTATTCGTAATTTATATCAGGTTTATTTTCTGTTGTAATACAACAGAAAAGTTAACGAATATGCTAATAGGATATTCTATTTAGGGAACAAATAAACGGATTGATCATTTTGGACAATACCACCGACCATGTCGTCTAACCACATTGTAGAGTTATTATAGACTAATTCGTACCCGTTTGGATCTTTACCAAACCTCTCGCATGTTTTATCGAGAATGGCTCTAAAATTTTGGAATAAATTTACTCGGATAAACATTTCCTTTCTTCCAGTAACATCAACAACAATTAGTTGTACGAATTGTGCCTCTAAATTTTGTCTTGCTTCGATAGCCCCAAATGTCGGTTTACTCTTAGATGCATGTTTTAGCCGATCTATATTTTTGACTTTATCTTGACAATAGTTTATGCGCATTTGTGTGTCTTTTAACGATAATTGTGATAAAACATCTCTTGTTATGTCATTGAGTTTAGTTGACTCACGATAATCGAACGGTTTTGAGCATTTATATATAGATTCGTTTAGAATGTAATCGTTCACATGTCTGACTCTTGTCATTTCTTGTTCTGAGCAAGGATAATTTTTATGAGTCATATTTGAGAAACCACCTTCCATATAAATTTATCAAATTATCATCTCAATTTTTTATCATTTTTATTTACATTCTCCAATGAACGCAAATATCCAATTAAATTATTATTTTTTTCGCGGCGTTGACGACACTCCTGTATAAGTTTTATTATTTTTCATGCTATCATGTTTTAGTTTAATAGGGTGAGATGGTACATTTTTTGTTAAAATAGTCCCTTGATTTAATCCGCTATTATAAGATTTTACAGGTTCTGTCTTTGTCCTAACATGAAAATTCTTAGTCATAGAGTTGAGTTCTCTATATTCTGAATTATGCTGCGCTGAAGCGGATACCTTTGGGTTTTCTACGAGCTTCATATGGTGTTCTGGCGAAGTATAAGAATCTAATCGCGTTTGAAATCCTATTTCTGATCCTGGATTGGCGACAACATTCGGAGCCGATAATTTTGATGTAAACACAAGTTCATCTAATCGAGTTTCGCCATTTACAGTATTGACTGATGTATAACCGGAAGATACTGATACGGCTGGCGTTTTTCTTTGTAACTCATAGTCGGTATTAATTTCACCATCGACTGAAAAAGGAGCTGCATATCCTGAACTCATTGAATAATTCGGAGTTTTTCGTTCAAGTTCAAAATTTTCGATAATCGAACCGTTAACTGTATAAGGAGCAGAGTAACCTGCAGACGATGAGTATTCAGGTACATTCGATAAAAGCTCTCCTCCCGGTAAATTTGACGTAGTTTGCTGAGATAATGGCATATCGTAATTTGAAGTATAACCAGCACTTGCGCTTGTAGTAAGTTTTTCTATATCCGATACGTAATCCGACCGTGGATCATATGCGTCTTTCGTTACTTGAGTAGTATAACCCGAACTAACGGCATGTTGAGGAATAGTATAAACTAAATCCGGTTGAACAGTATTACCATCTTCCGGTCCTGACATGGGTGCAAAAAAAGTTTCTCTCCATTGATTTGTTGCGATTCTGTCGGTAATATACTTACTAATTTCTGGTACGCTGGAATTATTTGCTTCGTAAGCAGAACCGCCTTGACCATGCGCCGTTCCAGGATTAATACGTGGCTGTATAGCGTATATTTTAGTCGGAAGTCTATTCAAAGGCATATTGTCTTCATACGCGGATATGAGAGGAGGTCGAAAGACTGTAATTTTTTCTTGATAGGATGTATGTCCATATTGATCTCTGTTAAAGTCTCTACTTTGAGCTAAAATAGAATCTGCTAATAGCTGCTCGTTTCCTTCCTGTTCTAACATGACTTTAGCAGTGTCAACATTCCAGTGTTTTCCAGACCATTGAAATCTTGGTATCGTTTTTTTGATATCTGGATATATCGGAGTTTCTAGCATATTTAACGGCTTCTTAAAACCGCTCCCTGCAAGGTATGCCGACATTTTTAAAAGTTGCTATTATTTACATATAACTATCATTTTAATAGGTTATTTTTACTCCCATTTTTGGGAGTAAAAGATACATTTAATGGTGGCTAAAAATGGTTCTCTAAAATATGGTTAAGAATATCTAGGATTACATTTTCGTCCTCATATAAATCGACACTTATGGCTACATCAAGACCTTTATGTTCGCACGTAGAGAAAGTCACATACCCGTCACCGGTTGTTTCAATGTACGTAAAATTCTCTCCCTCAAACTTTAATGGGTAATGCGTTCCATTAACTATAGCATTTAATAATGCTGTCCATTCCTCTTTTGATCTACAGTAGGGATTTTGAACACAAAAATCAGCAGTCAGAGCTGACGTAGTTGAAAAATGAAAATTAAACCATCCGTCACGTTTTTCAAAATCGATAGTTAAGCCACTCATATTTATTTGAATCTTTCAACAATTACACTATATTTTAGTAATTACCGAAAATATTTTCCAATTTTTTAAAAAAATTGGAAAATTAATATAATTTTTCGTTAAATATATCGACTTCGGTAAAATGGATTCTCCTATTTTTATGCATGCATTAGGTATTCGCGTTCCTATGGTTTCTCCTCAACAAATATTACACGACCTTACCGATTGCGTTACTACGGTTAATACTAAAGTAGCTAAACGGTTAAGGCGTTTAAGGGTTGCGTGCTTATGCTTAGGTATTGACGCAGATATGTATATTTCTCAGTTAGTTATTGCCAAAGAAAAGGGTATAGATATCCCTATCACTGATATTCTTCAATTTTTAAATAGGCCCCCAGCTAAACACGAAGGAGGATTGTTTGAACTTGAAAATCTCGAATATGATGATTCCATTAAAAAAGCGGTTGAAGCAACTTTAACAGCTGAGTTAAATTCTGATTTAGATTTATACATGGAAACTTGCAAGATCGCTCATAAAATTGTCACAAGAATTATCAGCCATTCTATATTCGGACCTCTCTTTAATGATAAGAGAATCATTTTTATTCACAAGGGAGGTATTGCGCAAAGAATTTCTCTTTTATCAAGATTCCCTGAATATTCAGATCAAATTAAAGAAGCTTTTAATTTAGGTGGTGATAACGATTGCAATATTATCGTAGATCCTCAGTTAGTTGATTACGAAGAAACTAGAGATTTATTAGTAAATTACGTAAACCACTGTTTGATTGAATTCGTAGGCTCTTTTAGCAGAGGTATCGTTGAAACTAAAGCGCGATCTATATCGACTGTTAAAATACAATCTGCGCAAACCGGAGGCATACTAGAAGTTGAGGTTAAGGCTACCGAAAGAAATAACTTTAAACTTTATAAGAGCGGAAATGTGAGTTATTTAGACATAGATGTTGTTAAAAATAGCGTGTATGTTTCCGCGAATGATACTCTTAGTTTTACAGACGAAATTGGGAGAAGATGCCATTTTACCCTTATGAGATATAAAAAAGGGTTCCAAGTTGGCAATAGAATTCTTGGCGCAGAGTTATTAGATATTGCTATACCTCACAAGGATGAAAGTAAAGCTTACGAGAATTTCCACCATTACTACTCTGGACAATGGATTAATTTTGTTGACATTTAAAAAATATACGGATTTTTTACACCCCCGGTGGGTGTAAAAAAATGAAATTCCACAATAACTATATACACAAAATGATCGACAATATGAATAAATTATATGTCAGCATTGACTTTGCAAAAATTTTAACGAAACCAGTAATCGTTACATCAGAAAATATATTACACTTAACAAAATGTGTCATTAATGGTCCTGCTGTACACCCGGGTGCAGATCGTATAGTTCGCAGAGGATCTTTTGTTATGCAAATGCATAACAACGAATGCAACTTAAAATTAGGGGATATAGTAACTAGACATATTATAAATGATGATATCATCATTTACAGAAATTTAAAATGGATAGTTTCGATAGATCCAAAGTTAAAAGTGGGAGATGTGCGTATATCACTATGTATACCACGCTTGTCACAAGCGATGCATGATTTTGATGGATCAGAATGCGACCTTGACTAAATGATGGAATTTTTGTTTAAAAATGGTTGACTATTTTTCACTCTAAGAGTGAGAAAATTTATTACAATATTTACTACTTACAAGAATTTACGAATTATATAGAAGTTTGGTCTCTTATACCAGCTCTCACGTCAACTAACAACTTTTCTCTAGCTTCCATACCAGGTTTACCTAAAATACCATTCCTAAACGGGGTAAGCTTATTATGACGTTTTCTAATAAGTTGCATATCTAAAGCATCACCGTTAGTAATGAGATCGTTCATAACATCATTAAATGTTGCGTAATGCGTATTGACCAATGGTTTTAGCAAATCTAAATATGTGTGAATACACGCGGCGCCATTATCTTTTGTCCATATTTTATCATGTACTAAAATATGAAAACTGTTACGAGCTCTGTTGGTGCAGACGCAATTTCTATTAATGATACCATTTTCATCTTCAAAGATGACAATATCTAATAACACCTTGACAGCCCCCTTAGTAGCTGTCAAGAAAGTGTTATAATCATATTTATATAAGTAGGCTTCAACTGAATCGTCTAACGGTAAAATATTTGCAATAGGGACATTTTTTAATTTAGGATGAATATATTGATTGTTTATAGTCGGAGGTTTAGTTTTTTGGAATCCTTCTATCTGACCACGTTCAAATGCTAAGTCTTCTTTGAGTTTTATATTTTCAGTTTGCGCGAGTAATAGATCTTTTTTTAAATTAACGATTTTGTTTGATTTTTTATCGAGAGCATGTTTCAATGATGTTTCTAATGTTAAATATTTATTCACATCTTGATTTTTTTGATCTAATTCTTGAGTTAATTTGAGAATTTCATCTGATCTTGTTTTGTTTTTACGAAGTTCGCATGTTTCAAGATGTCTCTGATAATTGTATTTTTGCATAAATTGATGGTTACAAAATTCGCAAAATAATTGCTGGTCAATCTTCATCCCTTGAATTTCCAAGCAGTATTTTGCCGTTTTGGCATGATTTTTAAGGTTTGATTTAGTTGCGAATATTTTATCACAATGTTCACATATATATTTTGACATATTTGTTAAAGGTGTAGATTCTTTTAGTTCAAAAAATTCGCAACAACTTGCGAATTTTTTGAACCTGCTTCTCAAGAAAATGAGAAGCAGGTTCAAAAAATACCTTTTTGAACCTGAATCTATGAAAATACGTAAATTTTGAATTATCGAAGATTCTCGATACTTTAGTATCTCTATAATAGTTTTCAGATTTTTAGGTTCAAAATTCGTCATCACTTTTGATTTTGCCACACATAGTAAAAAAGTATGTGTGTGGCGGACGTTTCTGTTTATGGACTTTTACACCTAAAAAGGTGTAAAATGAGAATTTTACGATACTTTTAACGTAATTTACAATAGTTTTTATATCACACGGTAATTTGTATATTATTTTAGTTTAAATATAGCTCCGAGTAAAGTATGTATGTGCACCCCAGCGTAAATCAGCCTTTCGTAGACATCGCCGTCATCCAGATGTTCTTCATCTGTCCCGTATTCTGCGTCGCAAAATCGACCATTTTTCCTTTCGTAATTAAGTCTATCATAAAAACAACCGCAATATACCTTATCATATCCTTCCCATTTTTCTTCAATTTCAGATATCATTTCTTCCATTTTTAGTTCTAGAGGGGCTGATGTTTCGTCATCTAAAACGTCGAATAAAAACTGAATATCTTTCCCTGCCATTACAAAAAGTTCAGTATCAGTATAATCACCATCATCACCAAGATGAGGAGTTATACCATAATCGTCGCAAAATCCACCGCTTTTATGCTGACTACAAATTGCATTATAAAAACACGTATGACAGTAATCTCTGTCATATCCGTCCCACATTTCTCGAATATCTTCTATCGAATGTTCCATTTATATTAAATGTGTATGGTTAATTTCTATTAAATTTTTCAATATGCGATGTCAATTTTTAAAAAATTGGCATATAAATTTTACTTTTAACGTAAATTTACGATTTCGTTATTACTTAAAAATGCAAAAATTTAGAGAGTTACCAGAAGATACCATTAAAGTTATTATATCATTCACAACAAACAAAGTTTTTGATTTATCGCGAGTATGTAAGTATTTTAATACTCATATTTTTAACCTAAGAATACGAGAAATTAAGTACAATCAGTTTCCTAAGATGAAAGATGAACACTTGTTAAAACTCGTAAATCTCACATCTTTGAATTTATGTGGTAATAACTGTATCACCAATTCATCTCTTGAAAAACTCGTGAATCTTACATCTTTGAATTTATGTGGTAACGAGAGTATCACCAATTCATCTCTTGAAAAACTCGTGAATCTCACATCTTTGAATTTATGTGGTAATAGAGTTATCACCAATTCAGCTCTTGAAAAACTCGTGAGCCTTACATCTTTGAATTTAGAATTTAATAACTGTATCACCAATTCAACTCTTGAAAAACTCGTAAATCTTACATTTTTGAATTTATGGGATAACGCGAGTATCACCGACTCAGCTCTTGAAAAACTCGTG
>ERZ1292633.1464-Hain-H41-02um-R1-1464-length-25515-cov-7_pt1 | contig 25515 bp, 33 predicted proteins | sample MGYA00564406_ERZ1292633 | MGnify/ENA primary metagenome ERZ1292633 (study PRJEB36523, sample SAMEA6512639) | groundwater metagenome | collected 2019-01-08 | study: AquaDiva: Metagenomics assemblies of 32 groundwater samples | reverse complement strand
CTAGGGCTGTTTGTGTTAGGCCATAACTGACAGCTGTGCTCATCATTGGGACGGTGCAAGGTGCGCCAACAAGAACAGTCATTACGCCCGTTAAGAAAGAAGATTTTGGTGAGGCTGTTTGAAAAATGGGAAAAACGATCAAATCGAGGATACTCATAATCATGATGATGAATAGACATGCTAGTCCAAAAACGAATAGGGGATTTTGCAAATGAAACCCCCATCCGCTAATTGTTCCCATAGTTTTCAAGACGCCCGTGAGCAGACCCAAGGTAACAAAGGTCGTGATGTTGCCAAGGGCATACAGTAAACTGCTTTGGAAACGTGTTTCAGCATGGGTTAAAAATGATAAAACTTTAATAGATAGTACAGGCAATACGCAGGGCATGATGTTTAGTAGCATTCCACCCAAGAATGCCAAGACAATGGGCAGCAGAGACCACGCTTTTTTTTGCAGGCACAAGTCTTTATAGCGTTTAAAGATATCATCAGTCGGTGAGGACAGTTGATCGTATTCAACCATTTTCGTGATAGTGCTCGGCGGTAAACAGACAACATCTGTACACATACCGTAGGTGATTTTGATTTTCTTGGGTGATTTTTTGCCAATAGGAACTAGGATTATGACGTTGTCTTTATAGATGTCCAGTTCCATCTCTTTATCAAAAATGGGGCATTCGAAATGCAATTGATCGTGAGGGACACCTTCTGCCGTGATATCGAGCGGTGTAGCATTGCCATCTGTTTTCTGTCCATAAACAAAATATCCTTTGGGGATAACCAATTCGACAACGAGCCAGTTCTGATTGTGTTCTGTGTATTTTGATAAATTAACCTGCAGATTGGCCCATAATAATGACCACAGCGCCAGAAACATGAGTGTTCTCCTACTAGCTGTTTGTCTTCCCGGAACCTATGAAAAACTTGAAGCTTTGCTCTTTAGTTTTTCTTTATATCTGGGATCCAGTAAAACAATCTGGATCCCCGGGAAGATAGATGGCATGCTCTCGCGTTATTTTCGCAAGCCAAGATCAGCAATTAATTTGGTATAACCTGCATTATTCACGCGCTTCAAATAATCAAGCAAACGGCGACGTTGCCCAACTTGTTTCTTCAAGCCAAGTTCGCTGTGAACATCTTTTTTATGGATTTTAAGATGCTCAGTCAAATTGGCAATTTGCTGCGTCAACAACGCCACTTGCACTTCCGGAGAGCCCGTATCTGTCGCTGTTCTTGCATACTTTTTAATCATATCCGCGCGGGTTGTTGTGATATACGACATCATAAACTCCTTTTGTTGTTACTGTTTCCTAATTCGTTCCGCCAGGATGTCGTCCAGACAAAAACGAAACATGGTCTATTGTATACTGATTACTTACCAGGTGGAAAATTTTATTGTTGTTTTCAAATGCCGCAATTTTCATAGTATTGCTCTTCCGTCCCATTTCGCGCTACGCTCAGAAAATTGATGGCTTCTTCGCAAAGTGTTTCTTTCCTCTGTTTTGCCTCGACTTATATTGGCGCTGTGTGTTATCAGCTTAGTTACTTTATATTCTGCCACATCCAGTTTTGAACCTTACGCCATAAATCAGGCGATTTGGATCGTTGTTGGATTTGCGATTATGTGGGCTGTTTCATACGTGCCGCCCTATACATTCTATGCGACGGCTTACCCTTTTTATGCATTGACTGTCGCTTTACTAATTGGCGTGACTTTATTTGGTCAAGTGGGTATGGGGGCTCGGCGCTGGCTAGAACTTCCCTTTTTACGTTTTCAGCCTACAGATTTATTTCGCATTGCCATCATTGTCACCCTGGCCAAGTTTTTTGCTGATCGAAACCATCTAGCATCTGAAGAGGACATGAATAGTTTGACAACCATTTTGATTATGCTGGCCCTAGTTGTATTTCCTGCGGCTATACTGATCAGACAGCCAGATCTTGCCTCTGGGTTGCTTGTTTTGGGTATTAGCCTAAGCATGGCCTTTTTGGCAGGTATCCATATTTGGAAATTTTTGATCGGAGGCGGGGCAGTAGTTCTTAGTTTACCAGTGATATGGCATTTTTTATACGAATACCAAAAAAAGCGTATCCTTGTGTTTTTCAATCCTGGGATGGATCCACGGCATGCGGGGTATCATGTTATTCAATCAAAAATTGCGATTGGCTCTGGAGGTCTTTGGGGGACGGGTTATTTACAAGGTCCGCAAAATCATCTGAATTTTCTACCCGAGAAACATACGGATTTTATTTTCACTATGTTTTGCGAAGAGTGGGGATTTTTAGCAGCTTTAGTCGTCATAGCGCTTTATGGAGGTATCATTGCCCACAATTATCACATAGGATTAAATACTAAAGATCGGTTTGAGCAAATGCTTTGCTTTGGGATTGCGACGTCAATTTTCTTGTATGTTTTCATTAATATTGCCATGGTTGTGGGGTTGGCGCCTGTGGTTGGAATTCCCTTGCCCTTTGTTTCTTATGGTAGAACCGCGTTAATTTCTTTATTTTTTTCACAAGGTATTATTCTTTCGATCGCCAGACGTCAGACTCAGCGTCGCAATCAGCAAGGTTTGCGTCTGAATTAAAAAAGCAGGTTTTCACAGCAATTAATGAAATGATTCTTTAATTGTTACCACGTCTTAACCAAATCTTAATTTGCGTTTTTTATTTGATGCGTGTAGTCTTGGAGCAGATTCCAAGCCAATTAAGTTTAAGGGGATAATTATGCCAAGCCAAGCCAAGCCAAGCCACGGTGGGCTAAATTAGGACTTTTCGCAAGCCTAATATTGCCAAACATTGGTTTTTCAAGCAACATTCCGCTACACTCACCTAAATTTACGATCTTTCCAGAATCAAGAGCATTCGAAGGATTCACAAATACTACGAAAAGAGGGGCAGATGAACACGCTAAAACCAACCTACACCACATCAAACTGTTGAATTTGACAGCACCTGAAGAAAAAGAGGTATTGCACGATCTTATTCGTCAAATTGACGCAGTTCTTACAGCGACCCCAGCCCCTGATGTCTCCGAAAAATCATATGATGAGAAAATGGCAAACATCCGCCTCGTCCGAGATAGCCCGGACCCAGCAGCCCAGATGCTCTGGCAATTTATAAACAATCAAGAGGTGAGTTTTGATACTTGGAAAGGAACACAGCTAGAACCTATAAAGCAAATGTTATCAGCAAAAGAATCATATGAACAAGCTCTGAAAGCCTTGTCCTCCTCCAATCCTGCACCTGCTGCATAAACACCCCGGTTAGGCAGATTTTTTTACTTGCTCAACAATCACTTGGAAAGCCTCAGGATTGTTCATGGCAAGATCAGCTAGAATTTTACGGTCAACGCCTAAGTTCATCTTAGTTGCCAATCCCATAAACTTCGAATAGGTCATGCCCTGCATACGCACAGCCGCATTGATGCGCTGAATCCACAGACCGCGGAAATCGCGCTTGCGCACCTTGCGATCGCGGTAGGCGTATTGCATCGCCTTTTGTACCCGGCGAATGGCAACCCTGAAACAATTCTTAGAACGACCGCGATAGCCTTTCGCCATCGCCAATATTTTCTTGTGTCTACGTGATGTGACAACGCCTGTTTTTACGCGCATATGATCCTTCCCCCTTTAACCGTGTAAATAATGTTTAATGATACGTTTTTGGTCTGTCACATGCATGACATCCATCCCGCGCGCATCACGAATACGGTTTTGAGGGCGCTTACGCATACCATGGCGCTTGCCGGCATACGCCGATTTTACAAGGCCTGACGCTGTTAGCTTGAAACGTTTTTTTGCGCTGCTTTTCGTTTTTAATTTGGGCATTTACTCTCCTATCAAAGGTTAACCAGATGGCGAGGCATACCCTGCCAACCATCCCTACACTGACGCTAGTCTAGCGTGGAATGGGGGGGCAATGCAAATTGCTTGTCATCAAACAAGAGGAAATCTGCTGCAATCGATTATACTTACACACCCGCTCCCCCCGGCTGACGGATCCAAATTTCACGTAAGGTGCGGCAACGGCGTATGCAAAATCGGCAATGAATGTATCGGTTGTTTCCCCCGATCTGTGCGATACGACAATGTCGTAGTCATATTCACGCGCCACTGCGATGGTTTGCAGTGTTTCTGTCAATGTGCCTACTTGATTGGGTTTAATCAAAATGGAATTGGCGGCCCCATTGGCAATGCCTTTGCGCAGTCGTTGTTGCTGCGTCACAAACACATCGTCACCCACAATCATGCAATCTGGTAAGTTTCGTGTGATTGTTTTCCATCCTTCAAAATCATCCTCAACAATCGGATCTTCAATACTAATAATAGGATATTGCTGACAAAAATAGGACAACACATCGCTATACTCAGAAACGGATAAAGATTCTTGATCCAGCACATAACGTCCGTTTTCATAAAAATGATTGGCAGCGCAATCTAAGGCAAAGCCGATATCTTCACCAAGCACATATCCCGCTTTTTCAGTGGCTTCCGATAAAAAATCAAACACGTCTGTTGTACGTTGAATCAGGGGTGCGAAGCCACCTTCATCACCCACATTGGTGGACAATCCTTTTTTGTGGAGTAGTATTTTTAATGTGTGAAAAATTTCGCTGATCATACGTATGTATTCACAAAATGGACGTCTTTTAATCGGCACCAACATAAATTCTTGGATGGACAAGGTGTTATCGGCATGTGCCCCGCCATTGATGATATTGACCATTGGTTTTGGCATATACTCTGGTAAAGACATGTTTGTAACACCCGCAAGATAGCGATACAAAGGTGCGTCGCAATGATTGGCGCAAGCTTTCGCAAAGGCCCCGCTTATCCCCAAAATAAAATTCGCGCCCACATTTGATTTTTGGGGGGTGCCGTCGATTTCAATCATTTTGATGTCTAACGCACGAAAGTCCTGAAAATGCTGGCCAATTAATTGATCGCGCAACGTGTTTTGCGCCGTTTCTAAACACTGTTGCAACCCTTTTCCATGGTAACGCGGCAAATGCGTATCACGTTTTTCCAGCGCTTCATGCGTTCCAACCGATTTACCGCTGGGCACGCCCATCACTCCTACTGCGCCATCTTCTAGTACCACGGTTGCTTCCACAGTTGGTATGCCGCGCGAATCTAAAATCTCAGAAAATCGTAATTGCTCTATGCGCATGTTGCCTCTACTTTCTGATTCTGATTTATTGTATACCTATTCCAATCAAATTTTTTACCGTGCAAAACAAGAACACATAGTGTAACATGACTGCATAAGCGTGAGGGCCGAGAACCCAGATTCATGGATACTGTAACGAACCGGTTGCGAACATTATCTTACCAAAACCAAAATCTCATTGATTCTGGTCTTGTGTCTGGAGTGTTCACCGATGGTTCAAGTGTTCACATCACATTAGAAAAACACCCCCTTGCTAATTTAGAAGATCTAGAAAAACAAATCCAAAACGTTTTGTCTGATTTGGGTCGTGAAGTCCATATATCTGTCGTAACAATTGTTCCTAAAATTCCTTACGTTAATCGCATTATTTCTGTGATGGCAGGCAAAGGTGGCGTTGGCAAATCGACAATTTCTTTCCATCTTGGGAAAGAATTAGCCCGTCACGGTTTTCGTGTGGGCCTCTTAGATGCGGACATTTCTGGACCGTCAGTTCCGCAAATGACGCGTAGCTACCAAAAACCAGAAATCGACGTAACTCTTGGAAAAATCCTGCCAAATCAAATTTCATGGTCAAATGACTACGAAACCTTGAATGGTGTATTTATGTCCTTAGGCTTACTTGTTCCACAAGGCGCCTCTATCGCCTTGCGAGGCCCTATGGTACATCACGCACTGAAACAAATGCTATTTGATGTAGTGTGGGGAACAACAGACCAACCTCTCGATTGTTTAATTGTCGATATGCCCCCTGGTACCAACGACACACACCTTTCTTTACTCAAAATGGCAAAACCGGATGATGTGATCCTTGTATCAACACCGGATACACTTTCCCTAATTGACGTAGAACGCACCATCCATATGCTGAATAAAACAAACACATCAATTGCGGGCATCATTGAAAATATGAGCTATTTCAAGTGTCAACACTGCAATCATGACTCTGCTGTTTTCAATAGAGATACTGTTGCTAGTTTTGCAGAAAAATTTCAAATTCCTTTTTTGGGAATTATTCCGATTGACGTCCGTATGCGACATAATGATTCTACTATGCCACGCTATATGCGTAGTATCTGTCAACAGATCAATGGGGTGCTGTCTGATGTTTGCGCGGAATGACCGCAGTGTTTTTGGACAATGGTGGCGATCTATTGATCGCGGCATGTTGTTGATTTTATTTACGATTATCGCAATTGGTGTAATTTTATCATTTTCAGCATCACCTGCATTAGCAACCCAACTTGGTTTGTCTCGTTTTTATTTTGTGAAACGACACTTATTATATCTTATACCTTCGTTGTGTCTCATTGTTAGCGTTTCTTTATGTAATCACGTACAGATTCGGAAACTAAGTTTTGTATTGCTACTCGTAACAACTGTACTGTTAGTCTTAACACCATTTTGGGGAATAGAAATAAAAGGTGCAAAACGCTGGATCACTTTAGGCGGGATGTCCGTCCAAATTTCTGAATTCATCAAACCATTATTTGCTATCATGACGGGATGGTTACTGGCCAAACAGCAACAAAATCCTGATATTTACCCAGGTCTTGCTTTGTCTATTGGCTTGCTTTTATTTCTGACAACATGTTTCATGATGCAACCAGATTTAGGCATGACTGTTATTTTGATAGGCTCATGGTTCGTACAGATATTCGTGGCGGGCTTGCCTTATATATGGATTGTTGTCCTTCTTAGTTTGATCCCCGTTGTATTTTTACCCGTATATCTATTCTTTCCACATGTGTCGTATCGCATTCATATGTTTCTTTCCAAACAAGATGAACAATATCAAGTGATGAAATCCCTACAAGCCATCGCAAAGGGAGGCCTAACAGGAGTCGGCCCCGGTGAGGGTGTTATAAAAAAATATGTACCAGATGCCCATGCCGACTTTATTTTTGCCGTCATAGGAGAAGAATTCGGGATCATCTTTTGCATGATTATTATTGCACTGTACATGTCATTTCTCATCAGATCTGCACTTCGCATTACAAATGCTCAAAGTTTTTTTGCTATGGTAACGGCCAGTGGTTTATTGGCTCAACTATCAATGCAAACCTTAATCAATATCTCATCTTCCTTAGGAATGATTCCTACAAAAGGTATGACTTTGCCTTTTATTAGTTATGGTGGTTCTTCTTTATTAGCCCTAGCATTATCGTGTGGTATGTTGTTATCTTTAACAAAGAGGGATGTTCCCGGCGGTGGTTTGTTGTGAAGCGTATCGTATTAGCGACGGGAGGAACTGGAGGTCACGTCTTTCCTGCGCAAAGTGTAGGGACTGCATTAATACAACGCGGAGATCAAGTGTTTTTCATTACAGATCACAGAGGCAGCCGGTTTTTTCACGAACAAGATCAACCTTTTCATATTATGCACATAAGACGGATGAGTGGCATCTTGGGAACAATACGCTTTACACACACTTTAATTCATGAAGTTTGGAACTGCTATTGGATCCTTCGACACTTGAAACCAACTTTAGTTATGGGATTTGGCAGTTACGCATCAGTACCCCCCATCGTCGCAGCACAAATATTGAAAATTCCTACCGTATTGCACGAACAAAATGCAGTACTAGGACGTGCCAATCGCTATCTTGCTAAATTTGCAAACCGCGTTGCCTGTTCGTTTGAAAAAACAGCCGTCGCTTCTTCTGGTAATGTCATATGGACGGGAAATCCTCTTCGTTCATCTTTTTTTCACAGTACACCTTATGAGTCCTTACCCTCCTTCCCTTTCAACATCGTTGTAATCGGCGGTAGTCAAGGCAGTCGTATCTTTTCAGAAGTTATCCCTAAAGCGATCATGCAACTACCTGAAGAACTTCAAGCCAAACTGATCATTCATCAACACGTTCGTCCTGAAGACTCAGACAATGCAAAAAAAATATACGACGAGTTTAAAGGTCAGGTTGTTATTAAAGATTTTTTCCATAATATTTCAGAATTGTATAATCAGGCACATCTGATTATTGCACGTTCGGGTGCATCTACCGTCTCAGAGCTGTGTATTATGGGGCGTCCCTCTATTTTGGTACCTTATGGAGCATCACGCGAGGGAGATCAACTCTATAATGCAAGCTATCTAGCAGACAGACAGGCCTGTATCATGATGCGTGAATATGAATTTACAGCACGCAATTTAAAAAAGATATTGGATGATTTGTTGTCAGATTCTTCGTTATTGAACAAACTAGCAAAAAATATCTACCATTTGGCTGTACCAGATGCCACAGAACGCCTTTTGTTTGAAGTCGATCAGCAAAGTCTTTAAAATCCAAGCATTATATAAAACATCGAATATTCTGAAACGAAGTATCAGAATCCATTGCAAATATTATAAAAATATTTTGTAGATCCTCAATTAATTCGAGAATGAGAACCGTTGCTTACGCACTTCCTCTAATTATCTTTTTAAGAAAATTAAATTTTATACTTTATACAATTGATTTTTCGAGTAAAGCGCTGTATAACTGTGACATGTTAATCAATTTGCAATTGCAAAATGCACGATCCAAAACTTAAACTTCTAGAAATAGCAGGAAATATGGCAGCCACACAGATTAAAGGACCTGTTGATCTGGAAAGCTTGCAAATGACGATTCAGACCTTTTATCGTGCCCTTAAAAAGGTATACGACGGCATCCAAAACTATCGCTTGACAGGTGCGTTACATCCAGCAGTGTCTGTTGAGGATTCAATTCAAGATGAGTATATCATCTGTTTAGAAGACGGCAAAAAATTGCAAATGTTGAAACGACATCTTAATACCGTTTACAACATGACTCCAGAACAATACAGAGAGCGTTGGGGACTATCTGCTGACTACCCTATGGTTGCGCCAAACTATGCAAAGCGCCGTAGTAGCATCGCAAAACAAACTGGTCTTGGTGTCACGAATCGCCGTGCACCTGGTCCACGCATTAAGCGTCCCGCTGCTGTTGTCAACGCCTAATTTTTAAAAACCATTTCATCATCCCTGCGCTTCTTTTTTTCCGTCATTTGTTGGTTTGAATAACGAACGCGCACGCGTCCAAATCATGTACGCACCCATTGCCATAATGACATAAGGTGCACAGCTTACTGCTGTTGCAAAAAAGGAACGATCACGGTCACCAGTGTTCGCATCCATGATGATTGGCGATACACTTGACTCTAAAGTTTCCGCTATTGAATCAATTACGGCTTGTTCATGAAGCGCTTGCTCTGTCTGCCCTCCTATGCTCATATCTTCTTTTCTGCGATAGCCTTCCGGCTTCATAGAATTAACCATTAGTATCACCAATTGTTACCATCTATTATTAATTTAGATCAATTTTAATTAAAAAATCAATCAATAATTACAATAAGAGTATCAGGTGACATAAACATGTATCATCTATACAATAAAATTAGGGTGGTTCGTTAGATCATATCGTGCAAGAATTCGGATTGTCAGGACTAGCGCTCGTTGTGCTGTTTACGATGATTGCTGGTATTCTTTTCGCACGATTTAAACAACCTCCAATTCTTGGCTATATTTTATGTGGCTTACTCCTAGGACCTGCAGGTCTCGGACATATTGAAAACCCTGAATCTGTAGATTTCTTATCCGATTTAGGCATCATTTTCTTAATGTTTGTTATTGGGTTTGAATTACGCTTAGCCTATTTTAAAGATATTTGGAAATTAGCTGTGGGTACGACCCTCGGCCAAATTTCTGTCGGTCTTTTGTTGTGCGGCATATTAGGGCTTTTCTTCAAATGGCCCATCGAGTATATATTTTTAATTGGATTTTCTGTATCGCTATCATCAACGTCGGCTGTCGTTAAACTATTAGAAACACTAGGACAAACTCAAAGTGACAATGGACAACGCGCTATTGCTATTTTGATCGCTCAAGATTTAGCCATCGTACCCATGATTATTGTTTTGCAAAACTTACACACAGGCCATTTTAATTTGATGGTACTATTCAAATTATTATTATCTTTTGGACTGATCATCGGATTGATTTCTTTACTAAGCGCAAAAAATTCTATTTCCTTACCCTTTTCACGTATCGTATTTAAAGATAAAGAGTTGGTCACATTGATGGCATTTGCTTTATGTATTGCTGCCGCCTGCGTAACCGGCATGCTTGGTTTGTCAGAAGCTTTCGGTGCTTTTCTGGTTGGTCTGTTTTTGGGAAATACCCAACAACACAAACTTATGATCGACACAATACGCCCTATTCAAACCATTCTAGTGATGGTCTTCTTCTTTTCAATGGGCCTTAAAATAGATCCTTCTTTCGTCTGGCAAAAGATGAGTATGTTTACCCTTCTATTGTTGACGGTCACAATCGGAAAATCTTTAATCAATGTGATGATTTTAAAACTATTCAGACTACCCTGGTCCGATGCTTTTTACACAGGGATTTTATTAGCTCAAATTGGAGAATTTAGCTTTTTGATTTCTAAGATGGCAAAAGACATGCATATGATTACCAGCATAGAAGAACGACAGCTTATATCTCTAACCATTATGTCTTTATCTTTCACACCAATTTGGCTAAAGATGGCAAAGCGTATGAAGGTGATTACCAACGTAAACATTGTTGATATTAAAACATTGATGTCACTAGCGCTTGGTAACCGGTTTGGCCGATTTTTCTATTTTATCTTTTACTACCTTGGCCCCTTTTGGAAGAATAAATGGAGACATTGCAGAAGTAACGCCGAACTCTCAGACGAAGACCCGGAATCCATTCGTTAAATCAAAAAAATATTTTCTAGGTCCTCGATCAAATCGAGGATACGAGCCGCTGCTTACGCATTGGCTCTAATTAAGCACTAAAAATACTCCGCTCAATGGCCGAAGATGCATTCATGCTTTCCCAATCTACTTGTTCATAAAACTGGATTGTGGCCATGCCCAATGTCGGGAAATGAATAAATTCATAATTTGGCACTGATAGACTATTGTAAAAATCGGTCAACCCAGGATTATGACCAATAATCATTACATGCTGCTTGGAACTGGGAACCTCTTTCAATAAATCCCAAATAATTTCTGAATAGGCCTCCTTTTTGGAGTACAAGATATCACAGTAAGACACTGTCGGATTATTTGAAAAATAAAGTTGAAGCATAGCGTACGTTTGTTTCGTACGTACAGCATTAGAGCAATAGATATAATCAATTTTCCCTAGACAGTTTTTAACAGCAGAAGATAAATTTTGTACGTGACTATATTCTTCTTGCTTAACAGTACGATCAAAATCTTCCTTGGCTGAAGTGTTTGGCGTGTAAGCATGGCGCACTAGATAAAGTGTCCGCAGAACAATGTCCCTTGATCTCCACCTGTTTTAGGCTAGCAAATCGATACGGACGTGTAAACGAAAATATTATTAAATTTAATAAATTTTTAAATAATATTTCGTCATTGTGATACTAAGCCGCCTCATGTTTACTCGACCTAAATGCGTTCGTATCAAATTGTACGTTATCAAGCCTATGCACCAACACCTCTCAACAGGAATCGCATCTCAAAACCGCTATGGTTCCGATTATTTTATCGCACCTGTTTGATTGGTGCCATTTTCGTTTGGGGAGGATATATTTCTTATTTTCTATTTAGTTGAAAAATATATTAAAAATTAACTTTCTTAAAGATAAAAAAGAGTTTAAAAATATATCAATAAAACTTTATCCGGTGCCCTGTGCGCACAGAAGAAATATCACGAGATTGCCAAAGAATCTTGGTCCATAACTTCGAAAAACGCGTCGGTTTCATGGGCTATCAGCATTCTTCGCAAGAAATGAAAGGGCTGCTTCAAGAAATGCAGCATATCGTGCGCACTTATCCTTTGGATGACGATATTATCGATGCAATGTCAGCAATTGTTGATAGAGTTATGGCTGTTATAACTGTAAATGCAGTGTATAATAAACCGAAGACGTTCCATTAGGTGTAATTATGCGGATGAAGGAAGATTTATCTGGAGAATTAGACTCCTACATTGGTGTCCGCCTAAGGCAACAACGTTTGAAGCATGACTTGACTTTAGCACAAGTTGCTGAATGGTTGGATGTTTCGCTGCAACAGGTTCAGAAATATGAATTAGGACAAAGCCGTATACCCGCCACGGCCCTTTATAAATTGTCACAACTGCTGTCTGTACCTCCCGCCTATTTTTATCAAGATTTTGAAAAATATCATTCAGAATCTTTTCCTAACCCAGAGGGTCGCCTAACCAAAGCAGATTTTGATTGCTTTCATATTTGCCTGGTTGAAGATGACCCCGCTGATGAAATGATGATGCGTGAAATTTTTGAATCATCCCCCGTAAAAACCAAGGTAATGCGCTTTCATGATGGTGAGGTTGTCCTTGATTTCTTGAAGAATTTAGGCGCTCAGCATGTGTTTCGTCGGCCTGATATTATTTTGTTGGATTTAAATTTACCAAAAAGGGACGGTCATCATGTTCTAAAAGAAATTAAGCGCGATCCACAAATTAAAGATATCCCCGTGATCATTCTGACCAACAGCGTGAATTCAGCTGATTTGGTGAAAGGTTATCAAAACTTTGCCAGTGGATATCTATGCAAATCGTTTGAGTATGCCGTGTTCGAACGCAAACTTCATAATTTGCTCGTGTACTGGAGCGAAACCGTAATGTTGTCCCGCCATTGCGCCTCGGCAGCATAGGATTCCCTCCATCGTCATCCTCGCGCAGGCGAGGATCCATTCTCTTCATCTCTTGCCTAATAAAGTTGTTGTCAATCATTACTTTAATTCTCGAAATGGAGCCTCGATCAGTGGTGCTGCACACCTTGTCGAGGATGACAGATCAGAGATTGTGCAACCCTACTCATACACAATGATAAACTTCGGCAAATCATCCGGCGCTGTTGGTGCAGAGCCTGAAGCAACGTCAATAATATGTTTCAACAAATGTCCGTACGGCACCAGTGTTTCCTGTTCAATTTCATGGCCCGGGGTCAGATAAAGTGTAACTGTATCGCTACTTGGATGTAACTCTGCTAAAGACACCATCGTTCCTGATGCCAACGGATTGAAGACAGTGAAAGTGCTACACTTGTTATAAATGGCAGTAAAATCATCTAAAGATAAATTGGAAGAATGCCACGTTGAAATCATGATAAGCGCTGAAGCTCTGCTTAGAATATAATTTGTCATGTTTTTATACACAAGAGTATTTATGTTTTATTATAACATGTGATTTAAATTTTAAATAGTTTTTTGTGAAATTTTTGAGGCAAGAAAATTACACAGCAGCGATGCGAACAAAAATATTGGACACAGGAAAACGGTCTTGGATGAGGGAAGCAACTAGCGCAGCCTCTCCTGAGGTAAGAGACGATTTTTGTTCTACCAGAAGTGTGATAACATAATTATCAGTGGGCGCAGCAGTAGCGGCCGCCACAACCAGTGCCAGAGTGTTGTCCGTAGATCCAGAACTTGCTGGAGCTACACTATGCGTTCCCAAAGCCGCAATAGTTATGGGCCCTCCGGAAGAATTCTCCGTTATGATTTCTAATGCTTGTTTTGAAGGCAAATTAAAAGTAACTGTTGCCATAATATTATCTCCTTATTTATTTTGCGTGTGTTGTTATTATTCATGAAGCAATGCTCTGCTATTGCACGCACACGTGTTAATTATAACATATTTATTGCTAAATTGCTAAGTTTTTGTTTTAGATGGAGGTAAATCGCTTGCGTTAAATAGACCGTATAGCACCTTCAGCGCATCAGGAGATAGACGATTCAATGCCGACATATCAAAAACAGGTTGAGCGCCTTTCTTGTCTGACACCATTATTACCGGTGGCGAAGAAACCACTGCGGCAGGTGTGACCACCATACCTTGCGTTACACAAGTAGAACAACAGCTACAGCAATCACCACATCCCCCGCAAACCCAGTTGCGCCAAAATTGACAAAGCAAAGACAGAAAATACAGTAGCGTTAGCAAACCAAGCAAGAACGCGATCAACATAAGATATCGCGTAGCATAATCAACCTGCCTTGGACAGGTATCCAAACAGCCAGCGCAAGCAATTACTTCGACTGTTTCCGACAATTTCACACTAAAAGGAGAAGGACAAAGAACCGCACAACGCAGTTGCTGCAAAGCGTCTGAATCATACACTTCACTTCGAACATAAGTAAGATTGTTTAGCAAAATTCCCATCTGCTGTAAGACAAGTCCGCCCTCATCTTTCAAATCAATCACGATTTTCAAACAAGGTGAATCACTTGTATTCACACGAAAAGTACTGCCATCCACATCTGTAAATTGGACAAAGGCAAGTGTTGATGGAGAATTTGCTGCTATAATTTGCCGCGCAATATCCGTTGTAATGATGTGGCATGTATTATTGCAATTCCAAGACATTTTAATTTTAATTTGCATGTTATTTAATATATTATATTATGAATGTTCCAAATATTCAAGAGATTTCCAATTTCGTGTCAGTAGCTACTGACACGCTTGTTTTAGAAGCTGCTTTCCAAATCTTTTGCTTCAGCGCAACGATGAAGTAAAAGATTGGAAAAACAGCTTCATAAGCTTTTTGACAACATCGTTTGTCGTCATTGATGAAAAATTTGACAGGGTTGAGACTTTGGTTTGTGTTAGCCCGCAGACTTGAATAGGGTCAAAGTATTTTGTATCGTTCGATATGTTTAGTGCAAATCCATGGGACGTGATATGTTGTTGCACCCGTACACCAATAGAAGCAATTTTGGCGTCACCAACCCAAATGCCGGGATGCGGGCCTATGTGACCATGAATTCCGAAATGTGCCAGAGTTTCAATGATGATGTGTTCTAACCATGCTACGTATTCATGCACTGTTTGGCCGGTTTGCCTTAGATCAAAAAAGCAATACACAATTAATTGCCCTGGTCCATGGTAGGTCACTTTACCGCCGCGTCCTGACTCGTAAATTGGTAAATCATAAATATTTTGGATGTCGGAAGTTTGCCCGCGATTTCCTAAAGAATACATGTGGGGATGTTGAGCAAACCATACGCAGGGTGCTTTTTGTTTATAAAGATCCATTTGGTTAAGTGCGCTGGGATAAGGCGTTAATATACTGGTCTGATCAACAAACTCAATCACAGATTGTCTTCTTGGAAGTTAGTCATTGTCGAGTTGGCGCGACATGACAACAATAAAATTTTGAACAAAGTCGTCAAGCCGGACATTGTAACTTTGCATTGAAACCATGAAACGGTTATAAAATAAAGCGGCAGGAATTGATGCCATCAGTCCAATGGCTGTTACAAACAAGGCCTCAGTCATGCTGGGGCCAATAGCAGCGAAGCCCGCATTTTGGTTCTGAGCAATGGCTTGGAAACTAGACATAATACCAAGGACTGTACCAAATAGTCCTATAATAACGCCATTAGATCCCAACATTGCCAAAAATCCCATGTGTTTTTTCATATCATCAACTTCGCGATTCAATGTGGACTTCATAATGATTTCCATACGGTCTAGCACTTTTTTGGATGCTTGTGGGAGGATTTTAGCTGATACGGCATACTTCCACTCTTGCATGCCGGATATAAAAATTTCAGCGCATGGATGATTTTCGTCATTTTTGACCAAATCATACAGCTGATCAAGGGTGTTACCAGACCAAAAGCGTTCTTCAAATGTATCAAGTTTTTTGTTGGCACGCCAAAATGAAAGTGTTTTATGAATAATAATCGTCCAAGACCATATCGACGATAAAATCAACCCAATAGCAATAAGTTTAATCGGTAAAGTAGCATGCCAGAACAAGGCAAAAGGAGAAAAAGATGCTGTTTTTGTTACAACTTCAGCGGCCGTCAAAAATAAAAACATAGGACATATGATGCACCAGATTACCGTATTGTATACCGAATTGAGCGATCGTTAAATGCCTTTCCACTGACGCAAGGGTAGGGCGCGATCGCCATTGAAATAAGTTTGTATCCAGGGGTTCTTATTTTGGACGATTTCTTTTAACGTGCCCGTTGTCATTTTTCTGTCTACAAGCACGCCAATGCGATCTGAAATTGTGAAGATACTATTTAAATCATGGGTGATCATCACACAAGTCAGTCCTAATTCTTTTTTTAGGGATAAAATCAAATCGTCAAAATCTCCTGCCGAAACAGGATCTAAGCCGGAAGTGGGTTCATCCAAAAATAAAATCTTTGGATCTGTTACCATGGCGCGTGCAATACCCACGCGTTTGATCATCCCTCCTGATAGTTGTGATGGAAATTTATCGAAGTCATCCGAGGTTAAACCAACAAGCTTCAAGTTGTCTTTCGCTTTTTTAGCAGCTTTGTTATAAGGCCAATGATTAAATCCCTCTGTTAGTGGTAACAAGACATTCTCTAAAACGGTTAAAGACGATAACAATCCGCCATTTTGAAATAAAATACCAGAGCGCACATCATCGTAATAAATGATTTCGCCTTCTTGCGGCGGGACGATCTGGATCAGATAGCGGAATAGTACTGATTTGCCAGAGCCGGATCCTCCCACAATAGACAAGATTTCATCGGGGAAAATGTCTAAGTCAACCCCGTCATGCACAACTTGCGTGCCGAATTTTGTGCATAGATGGCGTACAGAAATAATGGGTGACACAAGCGATCTGTTTTATCCCCTTGTTAAAAGTGTACAATATGATGATGATTTCTCGTTATAAAAATGGATCAAAAGATGAAGTGGCTTGTATGGTTTATGGGGGGATTGCTGTGTGTTCTTGAAATGATGTTTCGGAATGCACCTTCTGTCATGACCCGTGAATTGATGGAATATTACAGTATTTCATCTACTCAGCTGGGCTTGTTGGTGTCGTCGTATTACTACCCTTATGTGCTGCTGCAAGTGCCGGGTGGAATTATTTTGGATCAATGGGGTACGCGGCGGATGTCGTTATTTATCACGACTATTTCGACCTTGGCTTTTGTGTTGTTTGCTTCTGGTATTAGTCTATGGACAGCCTATATCGGACGAGTTTTATTGGGATTTGCGGCATCATGCGCCTTTATTACGGCCTTAAAAATTGCATCCCAGCGATTTAATCCAAAGCAATTTTCAACTATGTCGGGCTTAACTAATATGATGCTGACCATCGGAGGGATTGTGGCAGGATATCCTTTGGCTTATTTGGTGATCCAGTTTGGTTGGCAAAAATCTTGTTTTATTTTATCGGGTATTGGGATTGTTTGGACAATTCTTATATTTTTCGCTATGAAAGATAAAAACACGCAACGCATGCCAGAATTACATGTTGGGACTTTTACCCGCAGAATATATCGTCTTGCAAAAGATACTGCTTTGCTGCGGATTGGTCTTGTTAGTGCTTGTCTTTATCTACCTTTTTCTGCATTTGCAGAATTGTGGGCCGTTCCTTATTTAACAACGGTGTATAATTTGCCGACAACTCAAGCGGCTTCAATCAGCGTTCTTTTATATTTGGGATCTGCTATGGGGAGTTTGTTTTTAACACCTTTGCTGCGTGTTGTTGGATCTTGCATTGCAGGGCTGCGTGCTACAGCTTTGAGTATTATGATTTTGTTTGCTGTTATGCACGTGCTTTCACCTTTACCTTATATCGGGGTGATCACTCTTTTTTTGGTTCTTGGGATTGTTGCCACTGGACAGATGCTGGTGTTTTCATGGGCGCATGAAGGCGCTGCAGAAAATCAGCAAGGCATGCGGCTTGGATTTGTGAATGCGATCACAATGACAGCGCCTTTGTTGATCCAGCCATTATTGGGCTATTTGTTGGATTGTTTTTGGACGGGCGAATTGTCAGCAGCAGGGGTGAAAATTTATACAGCTTGTGCGTATAACAACGCGATTTTATTGTTCCCTATTTTCTGCGCTCTGGCTTTATTGTTGCTGATTGTTAAAAATAAGCCAATGCCTTTGTAAAGGGTAACGAGCTTGCTGAGCATGGATCGGCCCCATAAATGGGGCCCGCCCTGAAGAAGACCAACTGCGGGACCCGCCCCACCGCACACCACGACATAGCTCCGCCATTGCACTCTTGCAACTCCGAAAAGTTAACAAAGAGTAAATTCCGTGAAAGGGGGTTCCATCCCCCAGACTAGATAGCCTATCATGAAAATACGCGCGTACCTCCACAACAAGCAGGACGAACACTGATTTGTAGGGACAAATCAGAGCGGCACTAAAGGCCGACTACGGACCGAACCTCATCGATCTGACTAAACCACCATTATGAGTATATGGGAGCAATTGTGAATAAAACGTTAAAAAACCGGAGAAATTCAGAAGAGGTCATATAAAATGAGATTTTGTTTGTCATGGTTACAAGAATATCTGGAAATTGAAGTATCTGTAGAGCGGATCGTGCAGGCGCTTATTAATTTGGGGTTAGAGGTTGAAGAAGTCATAGATCAGGGTGCTGTTTACCGTGGATTCAAATTAGGTAAAGTCGCGAAATTTGAAAAGCATCCGAATGCAGATCGTTTGAATTACTGTTTTATTGATATTGGTGAGGCGGAATTGGTGTCCGTTGTTTGCGGAGGATCAAATGTCCGCCAGGATATGCTGGTTGCTTTTGCGCCGCCAGGGGTAACGATACCTGCCACGGGTGATGTTTTGAAAGTGGGGGTTGTGCGCGGCGTAGAAAGCAAGGGGATGTTGTGTTCTTTGGATGAATTATTATTAGGCACAGCAGAAAATCACGAGATTATGGATATTCACACCGCCATGCCAGTTGGTACTTTTCTTGATCAAGTTTTGGGTTTGAATGATGTCATAATTGATGTGAGCATTACCCCTAACCGCGGGGATTGTTTCAGTGTTCATGGGATCGCGCGAGATTTAGATGTCGCATTTAATAAAAATCTTTAGCATTTTTCTTTTTAAGTTCCAGCTCCTCGGCTGGTTCCTGCTCCAACTCGATCCACTCCACCATTCAGGTTAAATTGTAATCCACGAGAACGAAATTCCGTTTGTAATGCTGTAATCGTGAGCGCGAGATTGTTAGATACTAAAATTGTTGCTGGGTCGCTGTGACCAGTGCTCAACAGTTCTTTCATCAGGTTCTGCATGACTAAACGTTCTCCCAGCAAACCATCGGGAGTACTTCTGATTTCTGCTGCTGTATAGAGCGAAGTGGGTGTTGTATTTGGTCTAACGATTATTCCTACTGGGGGGGGGGGGTAGTTGCGAGCAAAGTGAAAAATAGCAACATAATCACGTCCTTGCTAAAATAAATTGTGGGAACATCCGTAGTATACGTCAGAAACGGTTAAAATTTGGTATCTATTTTTGCCATTTCCTATCGTCTGCTGCCATAATATACCAAATGCTTTGTCTCAATTCGGTCATGCTTCTTCTCATCATGTGCATTATTGCTTATTGCCTTGGCAGTATTCCTTTCGGGCTTATTTATGGACGTTTTTTTCATAAAAAAGATATTCGCAAACAAGGTTCTGGTAACATTGGTGCGACCAATGCTTTTCGTTTAGGTGGATCGCGCTTAGCGCTGTTGACTTTATTTAGTGATATGGCCAAAGGTATGCTGGCCATTTACATCGCTGAATCCTTTGGGATTTTATCATGTGATATGTATTATGTGGCCTTGATGGCTATTGCAGGACACATTTTCCCTGTATGGCTTCACTTTAGAGGGGGGAAGGGGATTGCCGTTGCCTTCAGTACTATTTTCATGCTGGCGCCTTTTTGTGCCACTAATCTGGCCATTATTTGGGCCGGTATTTTTTGGCAGTATCGTGTGTCTTCTATGGCGTCCATTATTGCCTCTGCTTCATTTATTGTTCTGGCGTTGATCTATGATGTGTGGTTTCCTTTTGCGCTTATCGTTTCTGGCATGTTACTCTACGCGCACAGAGAAAACATTCAATCCTTGATCCAAGGGAAAGAAGTGCCAATTGTCTAATTTGACCAAGTACCTTGAGGATATTGGTCTACAGTACACTATTTCTGAGGTGCCTATTTGTCGATTAAATCGTATTGGTTGTGACTCCCTGGTTGATTTGGAACGTTTTTATAGCGATGAACTTGATCACTCATTGAAACGAACAGCTTTGAACACTGTTTTTTCAAACCACAAAACGCATGCCAAAATTATGCTGATTGGGGAAGCTCCTGGTGCAGAAGAAGATGCGTGCGGTGAACCTTTCGTAGGAAAAAGTGGGCAACTGTTAACGGCTCTTTTGCATAGTATCGGGTTAACGCGGGAGGACGTGTACATAACCAATCTTGTGCCGTGGCGCCCTCCCGGCAATCGCAATCCCACGCATGAGGAAATGAATTTTTTCTTGCCTTATTTGCACAAGCATATTCAATTGGTGAATCCGGTTTGTATTGTTTTATTAGGTAGCATTGTAACAAAGGCTTTGTTTGGGGATCATGTTCGTATCTCTTTTTTTCGGGGGCAAGTTCATGATTTATTGATTGAAGATAAAAAATATTCAGTGCTGCCAACATTCCATCCTTCCTACCTGCTTCGGTCTCCTCGGCAGAAAAAATTGGCCTGGATCGATATGCAGATATTGAAAGGATATGTGTAATATGTATTTGTACGGGTATCACACCGTGAAAGCGGCGTTGGGCAATCCAAAACGTCAGGTACAGCAAGTGTATATTACAAAGCCTCAAGATTTTCCTATCAAAAACGCTGCTATGGTTGAAGCCAAATATTTAGATAAGTTGGTATCTAATGTTAATCATCAGGGTATCGTTGCTCAAGTGGCTCCATTACCTATGGGCCATATTGAAACTGTAGGACCTCACGTCTTGATTCTGGATCAGATTACTGATCCTCAAAATCTAGGGGCGATTGTTAGATCGGCGGCTACATTTGGATTTTATGATATTGTCGTGCGGGACTATGAACAATTAATCGATTCTCCCGTTATGGCGCGTGTTGCCAGTGGCGCGGTTGAACATGTCAGAATTGTAGGTGTCACCAATATTGCACGCGCGATTGAAGAACTGAAAGAACAGCAATTTTGGGTATATGGACTGGATGAACGCGGCGCGCAAAGCCTACGTCAATGCAAGTTTCCCGAAAAGTCGGCTATCGTTATTGGCAGTGAAGGGTACGGTCTGAGACCTCTGACAAAAAAACAATGCGATGCTTTACTACACATTTCTCATCATGGTGATTTTTGCGTACTGAACGCGTCTCATGCTGCGGGCATTGCTATGTATGAGGTGCTGTCACAGTAGTTTGTCATCCTGACGCATGTCAGGATCCAGTATTCATGAAGCATAGATTCTGACGTTCGTCAGGATGACAAACAGAGGAAATTGGAAATCTCTGTCAGTAGCTACTGACACGAAATAGTTAAACTTTTGCCTTTTGATCAAATTTTGATATTATAAAGTGATTGATAAACTATTATGATCACAAATGATACAGCTATTGTTTACTCAGACTTACGCATCCCATCCTTCTACTAGTTGCGAAAGATTCTTAGCTGACTTGTTTTGTAGAGGATCGATAGAAGATGTTGCTCCACGTACCCCTCCTCAAGAACCTACAACTATCAAAACTGGGCCCCAACAACAGGAACAAATGAATCCTCTGGTTGCACCACGTACCACTCCACAAGCTGCAACAGTCGAAACTACGCCCCGACAACAGACACCTCTTCCTAAAACTAGAAATGTTAAAGATGATCTAACTCTTGAAGATGTAAGTATGGATCCTCTACATACTCCTGATTCTTCATTTCATAATGAACAAGCTGCACCTGCACCTAACAGACTTGAAGAAGATGTTACAGCCACAGCTATACCTGGGGAACATAGGAGGAATCGCCCATCTTCTGCTGAAAGAGACTGGGTGGAAAGAGGATTTGGTGTTGGTCTAGACCCAATCTAGATTAAAAATTACGGCAAAGCTTTTCTTCTATAACCTACCAAAACGTTTGATTTCCCATTCTAATTCAACACCTGTTTGTTCTTTGACACGTGATCTAGCCAGATTTCCCAACACTTCTATATCGGTAGCGGTGCCATCCGTATTCATAATAAAATTACAATGTTTTTCAGAAAAGACAGCGCCGCCTATGCGGTGGCCTCGAAGACCCACTGCGTCAATAAGCTCCCAAGCCTTGCAACCTTCAGGATTTTTAAAAGTCGACCCTCCTGTTTTCCCTCCAGTGGGTTGGGCTTCATCGCGATGCTCTAAGTAAGTATTTATTTTTTGGCGTATAGTGATTGAATCTGCTGGCATCAACGCAAATGTCGCGCTGATAACCACAGCGTCCTTTGGCAAAGTCGCATGACGATATGTCATCCCTAAATCCGTAATATCTAATATCTGTAAAAAGCCGCCCGGCAAACAAACTTGAACTGATTTCAGTACATCCTTTGTTTCAGATCCGCACGCGCCGGCATTCATAGCCACAGCCCCACCGATACTACCAGGAATTCCAATCAGGAATTCTAGACCTGACAACCCCCAAGAAGCCGCTTGCTCTACAACCGTTCGATTTAAACAGGCAGCCCCTACGATGACTGTATTTTTAGCTTGCATCATAGCACGAAAACCGCGACCTAATTTCAAGACTGGCTCAGTCACCCCTCCATCACGGATCAGGGTATTCGATCCATTGCCAAGGATATGAAATGCGCTAACATTCCGCATAAATTCTTGCAATTCTTCCAATGTATCTGCTTTGACAAAAGTATCTGCAGATCCACCAGTCCTAAACCAGCTTAAGGGTGCAAGAGAATACTTGTGATAAATAGGCATGAGTAATTATTTTTTTGCGGGAGCTTTCTTCGGCGGCTCTGCTTTCTTGATAATAGGCGGTGATTCCGCAGCAACCTGCGCGAGCACATCTTCTTTCTTCACGTGATAACTAGAAAAGATAGTCATAACGATGCAATTGCCAAAAAACAAAGCAGCGATGATACCTGTAATTTTCGTCAGAAAATTGGCAGAGCCTCGCGCGGTGAACATGCTGCCTTGACTGCTTGGCATCAGACCACCTGATTCGCCTTTTTGTAAAAGGATCGTGCCAATCAGTAATAAGGTAATAAGGATATGCAGTCCTATCAGTATGTTCATGCCGGTTTTCCTTTTAATGGTGATATATTAACAAGAATTTGTTTTAAATCTGGCTTTCTGTGAACTTCACAGGTCGCCAAATTTTTAAGATCTTCCACAAGAGCATTAATCACTTTGCCACCCTCATCCATATGCTGGATTTCACGACCGCGAAAACGCATGACTATCTTCACCTTCGATTCGTCTTGTAAAAATCGCAAGATAGCCCTTTTTTTAACATCCAAATCTCCAGCGCCAATGTTAGGACGAATCTGGACCTCTTTGATCTGTTGATGCTTTTGCTTCTTACTAGCTTCCGATTCTTTCTTGTGCAACTCGAAACGGAATTTACTATAATCTAAAATTTTGCAAAGAGGCGGCTCTGCCTGAGGAGAAATCTCAACTAAATCAAGGCCTGCGTCTTGCGCCATACGCAAAGCTTGAACCGTTGGCACAACACCAATCATGGTACCTTCAGCGTCCACAAGCCTGACCTGGGGAATATTGATTTCGCGATTGCAACGATGTTCCGAAGATGGTTTTTGAAAGCGTGGCGGGGATATTTGACTACTCGTTATCGTTCATAACCTACGCAATTGTATCATGGGTCATCTCTATCAGGAAACAGCTTCTTAAAACCTCAGCAATTCCCGCTGCGATAAACTTTTTTTCAAAAAAATAAAATCAAAAACAAACGCGAAATCTTCTACGCAGGGGGTTGCGGACATTTTTTCAAGGGTTATCTCATATTCATTTCAAGTATTCGTCGAGCAATTTTTATTTAATTGCTCAATAGCGTCCATTCAAGGACGAACAGCCAAACTGCCATATCATCAAGAACTATTGGAATTAAAAAAAATCGCGGTTTTTGCGACACAGAGAAAATTATCAAAATTTTTTATTTTTCCCTATTGACAGATCAAGACGGTAACTCTCTTGGAAATGATATCCACAAAAGCTTGCAACCATACACTATTATTCATACCGTCTGCGTATCAGTCAAATTTTGGAATGTTTTCAGTGTGTTCAACATCAAATTCATGACCGTCATAGGGCCGACGCCGCCTGGTACAGGGGACAAAGCGCGCACGTGTCCAAAGACATCATCGTATTGCACATCACCTTTTATCGCGCCATCAACAGACGTAATGCCCACATCAATAACAACGGCGTCTTTGTTGAAATATGTATGATTCAATAAACCAGGTACACCCATAGCTGACACAACGATATCGGCAGCTTGGCATATTTTTTGTATATCGCGGCTTTTCGAATGAACCAATGTTACTGTCGTATCATGATGACAAAGCAATAGTGCCATCGGTTTGCCAACAAGGACAGAACGTCCCAGTACAACAACGTTCGCTCCTGAAATATCGGGCATTACAGATTGAATCATTTGAAGACATCCTTGTGGTGTACAGGGCACCATATTAGGTTGACCAGACATTAGCAATCCTAAATTATGTGGATGCAATCCATCGACATCTTTTTTAGGATCGATAAGGCACAAAAAATCAGAGATGTTCAGATGTTTTGGTAAAGGTAGTTGCAATAAAATCCCGTGAACATTTTGAGCGGTATTTAATCCATCAATCACGCCTGCCAATTCCTGCGCTGAAATATTATTTGGCAGATGAACAATGTTCGACGCAATTCCAACGCGCGCACATAATTTTTGTTTATTGCCGACATACACAGCGCTGGCTGAATTATTTCCCACCATAATCATGGTTAGACCTGGTTTGTCTGTTAACTGCGCTATTGTTTCTGAAATTTTCGCAACGTAACGCTCTGCTAATAATTGGCCAGAGATCAAAGAGGTCAAATTATAAAGGAAAAAAGGCCGATATCTTGATGATAACACCACGTATAAAATAAAGAATCAGATATAAGATAATCATAGAAAGATCGACACGCAAAGGTATCAATTGGCGAATGGGTGATAGGATGGGTTCATATAAAGCAAACAAAGTAGTCTGAATTTTGAAAATTAAGGGATTCTGTTTTTTTAAAACGTCTAGCGATTGTAGCAAGTATAATACGCCATAAATAAAAAGTCCCATTATGTAACAATCTAAGGCGATATAGATAACGTGTAAAAGCGGCGCTAAAATGATGTCCATGCTCAGTTGATTCAAGGATAGCTGTTCTATGGTACACACTTCTTGTAAGATGATCTAGAAGAATAAATCTAGAATTTATATCAATGCGTCCTCGTTCGTCAAAAACAAAGTCACATATTAAATCACCAAGGCGTACGCTTGTCCCTTTTCTGAAAAAGCTGGCCTTGTGGA
>ERZ1292633.1454-Hain-H41-02um-R1-1454-length-25593-cov-7_pt1 | contig 25593 bp, 24 predicted proteins | sample MGYA00564406_ERZ1292633 | MGnify/ENA primary metagenome ERZ1292633 (study PRJEB36523, sample SAMEA6512639) | groundwater metagenome | collected 2019-01-08 | study: AquaDiva: Metagenomics assemblies of 32 groundwater samples | reverse complement strand
GGATCGGTTTTGAGTTCAACCGCAACATCGCGGCCAACCTTTTTCTTGAGCTGCGACTTGAGCGCGCCAACCTGTGCGGCGTCAAGCGCGTGCGCACTGGTCACTTGCGCGGTTGCCTCACCACGGTGATTGGCAGCAAGCGTGTTGAACGCGGCAATCACGGGGCCAACTTGGCCAAGGCGGCTGTTTTGCGCGAGAACGCCAAGGAAGTTGCTGGTCAGCCCATCAAGCTTCATCGCCTTGGCAACCGCTGCAACGCCCTTTGCCGCATCGCTGCGTGAAACCAATGGATTGGTCGTCAGCATCTTCAAATCAGCCGATTCGCCAAGGGCCTTGGCAAAGCCGTTTAGGCTTACCCCGACCGCATCAACCTTCTTTTGCTCAAGCGCGAGTCCAAACAGCGCCGTCGCATAACGCCCGCTAAGACTAGCTTGAATACCGCCGGAATTCTCCACGCGTAATATGTCCTTTTAAGACGTTGAAATTTTGCCCCAGATCACATGGAGGGCATGAAAACCCCCGTCCAAGTCGCGGCGCGCCTAGCATGTGATTTGCTGCGGTGCAAGATAGCTTCTCTCAAGCTTTGCGTTCAGAGGGTGAAAGCCTGAGAACTTACGCGCTTGGCGGAAGCGAGACAGGTTTGGGCGCAGCCCAGCGCATCATGAAACGCCAACGATCGCGGATTGGCTTTGGTAGCCTGGCTCGATAATTAAATGCCCAAGCCAAATGAGGAGAATCATATGCGCGGATCAATGCTCGCAATGCCAATGTCCGACGGCGCGGATATCGCCGTCTATCATGTGAAACCCGAAGGCACACGCAAGGGCGGCCTTGTCCTCATTCAGGAGATTTTCGGCGTCACCGATCATATCCGCGAACTGTGCGATGAATATGCAGCGGACGGCTATGAAGTCCTGTCACCTGCGCTGTTTGACCGTGAAGCGCCGGGATTTGAATGCGATTATACCGGCCCCGATTTTGAGCGCGCGGTAAAGCTCGCCCGCGAACTCCACCCGTTTGATCTGTCGATCAAAGATGCACAAACCTGCATCGACGCGCTCAAGGATACAGGCCCGGTGTTCATAACCGGCTATTGCTACGGTGGCTCTATCGCTTGGCGAATGGCACAGCTCAGCAGCGATCTTGCAGGTGCGAGCAGCTATTATGGCAGTCTGGTGCCGACGATGCTCAAGGACGAAGCCCCCAAGTGCGCAACCATCGCCCATTTCGGGCGCTATGATCAAGGCATTCCAATGGAAGGTGTGGAAGCCCTCATCGCCAAAAATCACCCCACCGCCCAGATATTCGTCTATGATGCCAACCACGGATTTAATTCGGACAGGCGCAAGGATTATCACGACGAAAGCGCAGATTTGGCACGGGAAAGGACGCTTGGCCTGTTTGCAGTGTGTACTTGAACGACTGGCAAGAGCAATTGCCTCCTACCAGCGAAAAACTGCAATCAAGGCAGAATAGACTAACGCCATCCTGACTGTCCCGAAAAAGGACTTCGGCAGAGCGATTCGGGTTGCTGGGTGACTTGTAAAATTATGCTTCATCTGCAAATCTACATTGTTAATGCGAAGTTAGGGATATGATTCGTGTCAATGCGCAATTTTTCGGTTATTGTAGTTGCGGGCGTTGCTGCATTCTCGGGCGGGACGGCGCGGGCGGCTTTCCTTTTGACGACTCCAACTTATTTTGAAAATTTCGATACATTGGCGAACATAGGCAACAGCAACATCCTTCCCGGTGGATTTGAACTTGCCGAAGAAGGCTCGAACAACAATAATACCTATGGCACTGGCACAGGCTCATCCAACGCTGGCAACACTTATAGCTTTGGTGCGAATGGCAGCGTAGAGCGCGCGCTTGGTGGCTTGCGCAGCGGCGCGCTGATTCCGACATTCGGCATTCAATTCACTAACTTGCTGGGCCGCACGATCACTGCACTGAACCTCAGTTTTCTGGGTGAGCAGTACCGGCTTGGCACCGCTGGCCGCGCAGACCGCCTGTCATTCGAATATTCGACAACTGCGACCAGCCTGCTTGGCACGGGCTATATTCCGCTGACGGCGCTCGACTTCTCGTCGCCGACGACCACGGGCCCGCTTGGGGTGCTTGATGGAAACGCGGCTGCAAATCAACGCAACGTGAGCGGTACGATTGCTGGCCTTGAATTGCTTGCGGGGCAGAGCATCTTCCTCCGCTTTAGGGATTTTGATGCGGCTGGTGCCGACGATGGCCTTGCTATTGATAATTTCCGTGCTGAAGCCGTGACGCTTGGTGCGGTGCCGGAGCCTTCAACTTGGATGATGTTGATTGCGGGCTTTGGCTTTATCGGTGCTGCACTACGCGGTCGCCGGATCAAGGGCAAAAGCGTCCTCGCCTGATTGTCGCTCAGCCCTTGCCGAGCAGGCTCTTCAAACCTGCAAAAGCAGCACTTCCAACCTCATTCTCACTAATAACGCCTGCCGCCTTGAGCCTTTCGGCCGCATTTTTTGCGCGCGGGAATGGATCAAGCGCGAGCAGCAAGCTTTGCGCGACGGCCTCACCAAGGTCTATCGACTGGCCATCATGTTCGATCATATCGCAATCCTCAACATCGATTTCGATCTCGTCTGCGGGAGTATCATTGGTCAGATGCGCGACGAAACGAATCGCAAAATCACATTTTAGCGCGCCCGCTACCGGGGCAGCGGTTGCGACACATTCCTGAATCACCTCAGCACTAAGCGTACCCGCGCAGAGGATCGCATCGCCTTCATTTATGAGCGTTGCCGTTGCCTCCAGCCGGTCAATCGCGACAAGATCAAACCGCGCAGCAAGGGCCGCGCGCTCTTCTGCTTCGGCGGCGATAGATACAGCGCGGGCGGTGCCGCCGATCGTATTGAGCGCAAAACTCCTCGAAAATTCAGGCGTCGTCACGCCAGATCACCCGCAAGCAGCGTTTGAAGCGGGCGTTGGTTTAGCGCCTCAAGAATCGACCGCAGGCTAACCTCAACATGCGTGAGCGCCTGATCACTTGGCGGTGATCCGGCATAAAGGTTACGTACCAGCGCATCTTGCATCGGCGCGTCGCCGACAAGGCCCGCCCTATATGCACCTAGCCGTCCACCGAGTGCACTCATCATCTTGCCGATATGTTTACCAACGACAACATCACCCATACCAAGCTGGCGTAACTGGCCGTCCATATCTTCGACAAAGATTTCGGCGAGCAATGCCGCCGGGTTGGCCGCCGCTTCACCAAGCCCGTCAAGCCGGATCAGGACGAGCGAAAGCAGCAGCGTTACCATCTCGAAACGGCCTTCGATTGTATCAGGCACTTCACCATTGGTGTACCAATGCGGCAGGCGTGCTTGCCCGGCGACCGCGATATAAAGCGGGCGAACCGAAGCACGGTTATCCTCGCGTGCGAATAGGCGCTTGAACAGCTTCACGTGGCATTTTCCTCTAATCGCCGCACTACGCTTGCCCGCGCGGCTCCAAACGCATATTGAGGCGCGGAGCGGCGGTTGCAATGGCCAATGCCGTCTATTTGTATGATCAGGAGTTTGGGTATGAGCAACAACGCGCGCGTTTTATCGTCAATCGCGCTTTTGACCGGCGTGGGCACCCTCATGTCGGCCTGTGCGCGCGTACCCGGCCACCAAGGCTTCATCGTCGATGCAGTGCTGATTGATTCTGTGCGCCCCGGCGTTGATAACCGGCAATCGGTTGAAAAAACGCTTGGGCGGCCCACTGTTGTCGGGCAATTTGGCACCAACGATTATTATTATGTTGGCCGTGACACCAAACAGCTCGCCTTCGCACAACCAAAGCCAGTGACCCAAACCGTACTGCGAATAAAATTTGATACAGCGGGCAACGTCACAGCCGTTGACCGGACTGGTCTTGAAAAAATTGCCCGGATCGATCCTGAAAATGACAAAACCCCGACACTTGGGCGCAAGCGTGGCTTCTTCGAGGATCTGTTTGGCAATATCGGCCAGGTCGGCGCGGTAAGCCAAGGCGGCTCCACCACCGACAACCCTAATTAGCGCGCAACTCCGCCCGCTGCGAGCACCGCGAGCGTAACCAATTCTGACGCATTGGAAGACATGGTTGCAATCTGCACCGGCTTTTCCATGCCCATCAGCATTGGCCCAACCACCGAATCGCCACCCAATTCGCGGAGAAGCTTGGCAGAGAGATTCGCCGATTGCAGCCCCGGCATGATCAAGACATTTGCCGGGCCAGACAGGCGGCTGAACGGATAGTTCGCCGCAAGCTTTGGATTGAGCGCTACATCGGGAGCCATTTCGCCCTCATATTCAAAGCTCACGCCGCGCGCATCAAGTGTCTCGACAGCCTCGCGGATCGGCCCAAGCCAATTACCTGACGGGTTACCAAAGGTTGAATATGACAAGAATGCCACGCGCGGCTCATGCCCCATCCGCCGTGCAACGCCCGCCGTCTGTTCCGCAATATCGGCAAGCTCAAGTGCCGATGGCCGTTCGTTGACTGTCGTATCGGCCATAAACACTGTGTGCGTTTGCCCGACCAGAATGTGAATGCCAAAAGGTGTGCGCCCTTCGGCGGGATCAATCACCCGGCGGATTTCACGCATTGTTTGAGAGTAAGTGCGCGTAACCCCACTGATCATTGCATCGGCCTCACCCATCTTCAGCAGCAGCGAGGCAAAGGTGTTGCGATCATTATTGACCATCCGTTCGCATTCACGCCGCAGATAGCCGCGCCGCTGGAGCCGTTCATAAAGAATATCAACCATCTGCGGAACGAGAGGGCAATTGCGGCTGTTGATGATCTCAAAACTATCCGGATCGTCAACGCCAAGCGCTTTTAGTTGATCGCGCACTTCGTTACGCCCAACGAGGATCGGCGTGCCGCAACCACCGTCGCGAAATGCAATCGCAGCGCGCAGAACGACTTCTTCCTCGGCTTCGGCAAAGACAATCCGTTTGGGATATGCGCGCGCGCTATCATAGGCGAGCGTCAGCACAGATGTCGTTGGATTGAGCCGCGCCTTGAGCTGCATACGATAGGCGTCCATGTCCAATATCGGCTTGGTGGCAACGCCCGAATCCATAGCAGCCCTGGCAACCGCCATCGGCACGACTTCCATCAGCCGTGGATCAAATGGTGCTGGAATAATGTAATCTTGGCCAAAGCTTGAAGTCATTCCACCATAGGCCGCAGCAACTTCTTCCGGCACTTGCTGGCGCGCAAGTTCGGCGATTGCATAGGCAGCCGCGATCTTCATTTCTTCATTGATGGTGGTAGCACGCACATCGAGCGCACCCCGAAAGATGAAAGGAAAGCCGAGGACATTATTGACCTGATTGGGATAATCCGAACGCCCCGTCGCAACAATCGCATCGGGACGGACGGCCTTTGCATCGGGTGGGGTGATTTCGGGATCAGGATTTGCCATGGCAAAGATGATCGGTGCTTTTGCCATCTTTTCAATCATATGCGGCTTGAGCGCGTCTTTGGCTGAAAGCCCGAGGAAGATGTCTGCACCATCAAGCGCCTCTTCAAGCGTGCGGCGGTCAGTCTTGGCAGCATGGGCGGACTTCCACTGATCCATGCTTTCGGTACGGCCTTGGTAAATCACGCCGGTGCGATCACACATGATTACGTTGGCGGGCGATACGCCCATTGATTTCATGAGCGAGGTACAGGCAATCGCAGCCGCGCCTGCGCCGTTGACCACAACCTTGACTTCGGAAAGCTTGCGCCCGGTAATTTCGCAGGCGTTGATGATGCCCGCTGCGCTGATGATCGCGGTGCCGTGCTGATCATCGTGCATCACCGGAATTTTCATCCGTTCGCGCAGCGCCTGTTCAATGATGAAGCATTCAGGTGCCTTGATATCCTCAAGGTTGATCCCGCCAAAGCTTGGCTCCATCAGTGCTACTGCATTGATGAAGGCTTCAGGATCTTCGGTATCAAGTTCAATATCAATCGAATCAACATCGGCAAAACGCTTGAAGAGCACCGCCTTACCCTCCATGACTGGCTTTGATGCGAGTGCGCCCAGATTGCCGAGACCAAGAATGGCCGTGCCGTTTGAAATCACCGCAACCAGATTGCCTTTAGCCGTATAATCATAGGCGGTTGCCGGGTCTTCAGCGATTGCGCGAACTGGTGCGGCAACGCCGGGGGAGTAAGCGAGCGAAAGATCACGCTGCGTCGCCATTGGCTTTGACGCGACAATCTCGATTTTGCCGGGCCGCCCGGTCGCGTGATAAAAAAGTGCTTCGCGATCAGAAAAGTGAATTTTGGACTCGCCGCTCATACCATGCCCCTCGTTGATTATCGGAATACCAGCTACGCCCGCTAGGGAACGACCTTAGGCATAGTTTTATCATACGGGAAGATGGCTTTGAGCGAAGACGTAAATTCGCTATCGGAATAGTGATGGCCGATGCTGCTTCCCCCACGACTCCGATGATGGCGCAATATTTTGCGCTCAAGGCAGAAGCACCCGACTGCTTGCTGTTTTACCGGATGGGTGATTTTTTTGAGCTCTTCTTTGACGACGCCAAGGCCGCAGCCGCAACGCTTGATATCGCACTAACGGCGCGCGGTGAACATCAAGGGGTGCCCGTTCCAATGTGCGGTGTGCCCATTCATGCCGCTGACGCTTATCTGGCAAGACTGATCAAGGGCGGCCACCGTGTCGCAATTGCCGAACAAATTGAGTCGCCTGCCGCTGCCAAGGCGCGTGGGGGCAAATCAATCGTCGCGCGCGCGATTGTTCGCGTGGTGACGGCGGGAACGCTTACCGAGGATGCGCTGCTTGAGGCAAATGCAGCGAACTGGCTTGTCTCGGTTGCACGCGTTGGCAGCGTTGTTGCGCTGGCAGCGGCGGATATATCAACTGGACGATTTGAGATCATCGAAAGCGACGAAGCCTCACTTGATGCTGAGCTCGCAAGACTGGGTGCCGCTGAAATCATCGTGGCGGAGGAAATGTCTGGCGCACAGCTTCGCCCGCGTATTGATTTCGATTCAGGTGCCGGCGAACGGCGGTTGAAAGCTGTATTCGGCGTCATAACGCTTGATGGTTTCGGGCAGCTTAGCCGCGCGGAACTATCAGCGGCTGGCGGTTTGCTTGCCTATCTCGATCATGCGGGCAAGGGCGCGCTGCCCTTCCTCCAGCCGCCGGTGCGTAGCGCGGTGCGCGATCATATGATGATTGACGCGGCGACGCGTGAAAGCCTTGAGCTTACTCGCACGACGAGCGGAGGCCGGGCGGGCAGTTTGCTTGATGTCATCGACCGGACAGTCACAGGCGCGGGCGCACGCCTACTCGCGGCGGATATTGGCGCGCCGTTGCTTGACCGTTTAGCCATTGAAGCGCGGCAGGCGCTTGTCCGCCATTTTGTTGAAGACGGCGGCGCGCGCGATGCCATGCGTACAGCACTTCGTGCCCTCCCCGATATTGGTCGGGCGCTGGGGCGGTTGGCCGCTGGCAGAGGTGGCCCGCGTGATCTTGCAAATTTGCGGGACGGCCTGAATGAAGCGCGAATTTTACGCGAAAAATGGGGGCGGATAGCCGCACTGCCGGCACTGTTCAAAGCGCTGCTGCCAAAGCTTGACGGCCACGGGGCACTCGTTGACGCGCTCTCCCGTGCGCTTGTGCCTTCTCCGCCAATCGATAGCGCGCAAGGCGGCTATATTGCGGAAAATTATGATGCCGCACTTGATGACCTCCGCAACACGGGCGGCAGCGGACGGCGCGATATAGCCGCACTTGAAACGCGCTACCGCGATGCGACGGGTATCACCGCGCTCAAGATCAAACATAACGGCGTGCTTGGCTATCATATCGAGGTTGCAGCCCGTTATGCTGATCCGCTGATGCTCGCGGACTCAGGCTTCACCCACCGGCAGACGCTGGCGGGGGTTGTCCGCTTTAATGCGCCTGATCTTCACGATATTGCGCTTCGGGTGACGCAGTCAGGTGCGCACGCGATTGCAGCGGAAGCAGCACATTTTGAGGATCTGACCGTAGCGACACTGGCCCGCGCACAAGCCATCGCCGAAACAGCCCATGCACTTGCCCGGCTTGATGTCGCCTCCGGGCTGGCTGCGCGCGCGGTTGAGGGTGGCTGGTGCGCGCCGCGCTTTGCTGATCATCCCTGTTTTGAAATTGTTGCTGGACGGCATCCAGTGGTTGAGGCAGCGCTTGGCAAAGGCAGCGCGAGGTTTGTCGCCAACGATTGCGCCTTGAACGATGCTGCACGGCTGTGGCTTGTGACTGGCCCGAATATGGGGGGAAAATCTACCTTCCTGCGGCAGAATGCGCTGATCGCGGTGCTCGCCCAAGCCGGAAGCTATGTACCAGCGACATCTGCGACGCTCGGGATGGTTGACCGGCTCTTCAGCCGCGTCGGTGCCTCGGACAATCTGGCGCGCGGACGTTCAACCTTCATGGTGGAAATGGTGGAGACTGCCGCGATCCTCGCCCAAGCTACGCCCGACAGTTTCGTCATCCTTGATGAGGTTGGGCGAGGCACCTCAACCTATGATGGCCTTGCGATTGCATGGGCCGTGGTGGAAGCCGTGCATGAGATCAACCGCTGCCGCTGCCTCTTTGCAACGCATTATCATGAACTCACCCGGCTTGCCGAAAGCCTTGACAGCCTGTCACTCCACCATGTCCGCGCGACCGAGTATAAGGGTGATCTTGTTCTCCTCCATGAAGTTGCCGACGGGCCAGCGGATCGCAGTTACGGCATCGCTGTGGGACGGCTCGCTGGCCTACCACCGCCCGTCCTCGCGCGCGCCAAGGCAGTACTGGCCAAACTTGAGGCAGGACGGGCGAAGACTGGCGGGCTGGCAGCAGGACTTGATGATTTGCCGCTATTCGCAGCGGCAATGGCTGAACCGGCGGCACCCGATCCACTCCATGAAGCGCTTGCGAGCCTTGATGTTGACGCACTTAGCCCGCGCGATGCGCTTGAGCAGCTTTACACGCTTAAGACGCTGGCGCACCTGGATAAGCGTTAATCGCCTCATACATTACGGTCAGCGCGCGGCGTTCGGCATCACTCAGTTCAGGCCGCCAGATTTCAAATAGCAGGATAATGCGGGTTTCATCGCTATCATTCCAAGCCTCATGCTCGATCGAATCGTCAAAGATCATCGCTTTGCCAAATTCAACGGTGCGCGTTTCATTGCCGACGCGCAGACGGCAATCGGGCGGCACGACCAACGGGATATGGCAGATCAATCGTGTGTTGAGCACCCCGTTATGCGACGGAATATGGGTGTGCGGGCGCAATACCGAAAAAAGCACCATCGGCGAACGCCCCGCAATGTGCGGGATTGGCGCGCCTATCAGCGCGGCCATTGTGTTGGGACAACGCGCGGCATTATCAGCCACAAGCGCACCATTTTCCCAGAGGTAAAAAGCGCTCCAGTTCGGATCATTCAGGAGGGTATGTTCGCGCGTCGGGCGGTTTTGATTGCCAACCACATAAGGCGATAACCCCACCCCTTCGCCAAGGATCGCCTCCACTTCTTTGCGCATCGCAGGGGCCGCTGCCTCTAGCGCGGCGACCCAAGTGAACGCATCATTTTCAAAAAACTGCGTGTGCGGCAAGCCGGGATAGAAAAAGCTTGTCGGCTGCTGAAGAAACACTTCGCGCCGCCCTGTGATAATATCGATTGATTCAGCAAAGCGCGGCGCGACTCCGGCTGGATCAATAGCACTTTTCGCAAGAGCCGCACTTAGGTGCGACTCAAATCGCCCGGCTGCGGCGGCAATCACCGATTGCGCACGATCAAGCCTAGCAATCAGATCTTGGGGAAGATTTGCAATCTGTGCAGCACTTGAAAGTGCCATATTATACCAGCTATTCGCCGCGCGATCATCGCCGAGCGCGGCCTGATGGTCACCCTTCATGAGTAGTGCGTATGGGTTACGCGGATCGCCTGCGAGAACGGCATCGAGCGCCTGATCACTCGCCTGCAAGTCACCTAGCGCTTCACACGCCTGAGCCAAAAGCAACCAAAGCTGTGGCGATGCCCGCCCTGCCGAGACCACTTCATCAAAGGCACGGCGCGCGCCCAGCGCATCGCCACGCTGCCACGCCGCAACGCCGGTCTGTGCGATTGTCTGATAATCTATTGAAGAACTTGCCATAGGTGCGGTCTAACCGGCCAAATCAGATTCCGCCATACCATTCATAATCGGCATAATCTTCCCAGAAGCCGCCCTTGCCGCCGTAGATGCCCGACAGATCAGAGACGGCCTCAATCCGTTCAATATATTTGGCATGTTTATAGCCTAACTGCCGTTCAACGCGCAGACGCAGCGGCGCGCCATTGCCGATCGGGATCAGCTTGTTATTCATCCCCCATGCGATAATCGTTTGCGGGTGGAACGCGTCAATCAGATCAATACTCTCATAATAAAGTTTACCGCTGCTGCCATAGACATCGGCACAGTGGAACACGATGTAACGGGCGGACGATTTCATCCCCGCCGTCTCAAGCAACAACTTGAGCGGCACTCCGTGCCACTTGCCAATCGCACTCCACCCCTCAACACAGTCATGCCGGGTGATTTGGGTGCGCATCGGCATCGTTTTGATAGCGGCAAGGCTCAGCGACATTGGCCTTGCGACCAATCCCTCCACCTTTAAGCGCCAATCGACAAAGTTGCTCGCAGCATGTGCCTCATAAGCAATCCCGACCGGGCGCCTTGTCCCATTGGCGCGGAATATGGGCGACATATCCTCAGGCGAAAATTCGCGCGCCAGCCCTTCACGCGGCTGGAGCAAACGCTGAAAATTAAGGTTGAGGGTTTCGGCAATGCGCAGCTTTTCAACAAAGGCCGGACTGTTACCCAGCCGATCACAACCCGAAAGCAGCGCGCCGCCGCCAGCGATTAGCCCGCCAACCAACGCACGTCGTGTGATAATCTGGCTCATGATGATTTCTCCGGTGAGAGGCGAAACTTGCCCGTAATCATCGAACGGATTTCATTATATGGCCCGGCAAGAATAACGAGGATAATATGGAGCAGGATGAACCCCGCCATTGCCGCCGTGCAGATAAAATGGATCGACCGCGCCGAGGCCCGCCCACCGAATAGGTCAGTCAGCCACGGCAACACCCCGCCAAATCCGGGGGACATGCACAGGCCCGTCAGGATCAGAACTGGCATAATAACGAACAGGATCAGCGAGTAAGTGATTTTCTGCAAGGGATTATAGCGCGGCTCACTTTCACTAAAATCAAACCGCGCGTGCTTTTTAATGTCGACCCACAAATGCGATGGCGCGACTTCCGCGCGGCTCAGCGCCAAATCCTTCTGCAAATGGCGGTTGATCAGGCTGCGGATGAAATAGAACAGCAGCCCAAAAGCCAGCACCCACGCAAACACCAAATGCCATTGCCGCGATAGCGCCAGATTATAATCGGTCGGGATCGTCGCCCAACCGGGAAAGCGGTCAAGCGTGAGCCAGGCATGATCAAGGTTCGCGCCATATTCGCCCCAATAAAGCATCGGATGCGCGTTAAAAATGCCAAGCCCGCTCATCATCATCACAAAAATCGTGACCGCGTTCACCCAGTGCCAGATACGCACCGAGAGCCGGTGGCGGAAGACGAGGCCACTGCGTTCGGCCTCTGACTGGTTCATGATCATGCTGTCGCTCATTCACTGCGCCTCCACGGCTGGGTTTGCTCAACGGCGTTAAGGCAGTGATGGTACGCCTTGATCGCCGCTAGGTCGATTCAGAATAAGCGACCCGCACTCTTGCCCTTCGCCTTTTAGGACAATAGTTATGCGCGTACTTTAATCAAAACTGATGTTTTCGCCTAATATATATTCGTAATAGGAATATAATGATCGCCTTGTGGATGCAAAGTTTCGTTGCCGTGGCTGACGCTGGCAGCTTTTCAATTGCGGCGAGGCGATTAGGGGTAACGCAGTCCACTGTATCGAAACAAGTGGCGGCACTTGAAACACATTTATCGGTGCGCTTGTTTCAACGCACAACCCGCTCACTCGCACTCACCGATGAAGGCAGCGCCTTTTACGAATCGGCAACGCGCGCGCTGGCGGCGATTGATGAAGCGCAAGCCGCCGTCGGGCCAAAAGGCGATGTGCAGGGGCTGCTCCGCGTCACGATGCCGCTTACGCTTGCCGAAAGTCGTTTGATCGCGATTATCGCTGACTTTCTTGAAGCGCACCCGCGTATTCAGATTGATATGTCGCTGTCCGATCATGCGCTTAATCTTGTTGCCGATAATATTGACGTCGCGATCCGCGTGGGTCGGCTGGTCGATTCAGGGCTGGTCAGTCGTAAAATCGGGCTGGCTCGCCGCGTCATCGTTGCCTCACCCGACTACATCGTGCGGGCTGGCCGCCCGATTGTCCCAACCGATCTTCAGGCGCATAATTGCCTGCTCTACACATTGCTCGCGACGGGTGCGCGGTGGGGATTTGCAGGAGGCCAATCAGTCAGTGTTTCTGGTAATTTCAAAACCGACAGTCCCAATGCGCTGCGGATTGCAGCGCTTAATGGCGTTGGTATCGCGGTCAACGCCCGCTGGCTATTTGAACGCGACATACAAAGCGGCGCGCTTGAAGTCCTGATGCCCAATCATCCGCCCGAGACCATGCCGATACAGGCCGTCCTGCCCTCGGGCCGCCATATCGCCGCGCGCACACGGACGTTCGTTGATTTTGTGGCGGATGCGCTCGCACGTGATCCGCTGTGTGCGATTGATTAGAGATTGAAATGTTGACTTTATAGAAAAGACTTATTATCCCGATTTTCAAGATCGTCTTGCCGTAGACAGAAAAAACTCGATGATCGAGGACTGAAAATGACAGAACCACTTTTGGCGGTTTCGGCAAAGGATGTTGCCGGGAAATTTGGATATTATACCGATGAGGCAATGCTTCGTCCGGTGGGTATCCAACGACACGGGACAACGCGGGTCGTGATGATTTCCCTCAACGAATATGAGCGTCTGCTCAGTCGTGACCGTCAGGTTCTTCAGACGAAGGATCTCGATGATGACCTGTTTGCCGCGATCAGCGCCGCCCAACCCTCCGAGCGGGCAAAGGCGCTCAACCACCTCATGGACGACGCCTGAACCCGGCGACGTAATATCCTATGCTTATCTTTGGCACCGTGAGGCGATCAAAGGCCAAGAAGAGGGATTAAAAGATCGCCCTGCCGTTGTGGTCGTTGCGCTGCGCACGATCAATGGACGCACCGAATTGTTGGTCGCCCCTGTTACGCACAGCCAACCCGAAAAAGCAGGCGATGCTATTGAAATTCCACAGCGCGTGAAACACCATCTGGGCCTCGATCAACAACGAAGCTGGATCGTCACAACAGAGCTGAACCGCTTCATTTGGCCTGGCCCTGATATCAGACCAGCACAAGAGGATGGTTCGCCGCTATATGGCGCAATCCCAGCGCAACTTCTTGAGACAGTAAAAGCTGGAGTCTTGTCAAAATCTCACGGGCGACGGTTCGGGATGACGAAGCGCAGCGAATAAGGCGAAAGCTATCCCAACGCCGCCTGTTTTTCTTCCGCCAGCGCGTCAAGTTCAGCCCGCGATTTGCGCTCGCTTGAGGTTTTGAGCTGCCCACAAGCCGCGTCAATATCGCGGCCACGCGGGGTGCGGATGGGCGCTGAAATCCCGGCACGGAAAATGATGTTTGAAAAGCTACGGATGCGCTCTGGGTCGGAGCATTCGTAAGCGGCACCGGGCCACGGGTTGAACGGGATCAGATTGACCTTGGCGGGCAGCTTATACTGCATGATCAGGCGGACGAGTTCGCGCGCATCGGCGTCGCTATCATTCTTGTCCTTGAGCATCACATATTCAAAGGTGATCCGCCGCGCATTGTTCGCACCCGGATAATCGGCGCAGGCCTGAAGCAGTTCTTCAATCCCGTATTTTCGGTTGATTGGGACAATCTCATCACGCACTTCTTTGGTAACGGCATGGAGCGAGACCGCAAGGTTGACACCAATCTCCGCGCCTGCGCGCGCCATCATAGGGACAACGCCGCTCGTGGAAAGCGTGATCCGCCGCTTGGACAGCGCGAGGCCATCACCGTCCATCACGAGCTTGAGTGCATCGCGGACATTTTCAAAATTATAAAGCGGCTCACCCATCCCCATCATCACGATGTTGGTGAGCATCCGTCCGTCCTGCGCAGACGGCCATTCGCCGAGCGAATCACGTGCCAGCATCACCTGCCCGACGATTTCACCCGCCGTCAGATTGCGCACCAGCCGCATTGTGCCGGTGTGGCAAAATCGGCAATTGAGCGTGCAACCGACTTGGCTCGACACACACAAAGTCCCCCGGTCAGCGTCAGGAATGAACACCATCTCATAATCCTGCGCGTCGGGCGAACGCAGCAACCATTTGCGCGTGCCGTCTGAAGAGACCTGCGCCTCAACCACCTCGGGACGGCTGATAACAAAATGCTGCGCGAGCCATGGATGCATCGTTTTGGCAATGTCAGTCATCAACGCAAAATCTGTGACGCCGCGATTATAGATCCAGTGCCAAAGCTGTTTGGCGCGGAGCTTAGCCTGTTTTGGCTCCATCCCGGCGGTTTCGAGGGCCACACGGATTTCGCCCTTGGGCAGACCTATCAGGTCAGTGCGACCGTCCTCACGCGGGGTAGCGGCGCGAGGAACAGGGACTGGATCTATGTGGCCGGGGATTTGCATTGGTAATGCTGCTATCGCGCAGAAAAGCAAAGGAGCGTCAGAAAAGCTTGGCGTCGCCTTTGATTCAGGCGTTCGAAGCGAGCAATTGCGCCCTTTGCTGTATCAATTGCACGATGAGCATCAGATGTTTTGAATTTTTTCGACGGATCGTAGTCAGCGAGGTGTCGCTTTTCTTGAAGCTCGACGACGGCGCTTGCAAGAGGAGGAAGGTTCGTTCCCAAACTGCTTCTCGGGAAATGCTTCAGGAGGTCTGGCGAGACATTTGGATTTGATAGCCGTTCACACAGCTTTTTGAGCACGCTGTGATTTACGCTGCGATAGACAATAGTATAGCGGCTGGACTGGCGTTTCGTGACACCGACAAACTCGTCAGCAGCTGCGATCAGGATGAAATGAAATAATGCGTAATAGGCTGTCGAGATTGCTCGCCGGATGTCAGCCTGTCGCGGAGCACCCACAGCCGGTGATGCTATCAACTGCCCAGCTTGCTCGAGCAAATGTTCGAAGTTAGGGACAGCCACGCCTAAATTTCGTTTTCGTCATCGGCTTCGTCATCTTCCCCGTCGGCTTCATCGAAATCCGCCTCGGTGGTATATTCGATTATTGGAAATCGATCATCGCCCTTACCGATCAAAACATCATGCAAGTCAACGAGCAGTTTCAAAGCGTCTTCGCCAGTGATTGCATCGACCGCTTCAGAAGGCAGAACAAACACGATGCGGAGGGCGTCATTACCCTCGCTATCTAACGTTGGCTCGGCAACGATGCGGCTAACTGAAAATCTGGGAAGCTGCTTGTCAGCTGCCGCCTTTGCAATGTTCCTCAATTCTCGCTCGTTGAGCATCGAAAATGACCAATTCTACCGCGCACTGACACATTCAGCATGAAAAATTTGCCCCCGGGGTAGGCCTTGAGCTGATGTCTGCTCTTGCGAGCACCTCAAGACGTACTGCCGGGGACGGATTGAAACTGTTTGTCTTATTTTGATGAAAAAGTCAACCTTCAGCGCCCCCGCGCGCACCCAAGGGCTGCTGCATCAATCGCGGTTGCGGCCCCCTTTAATCGGTATGTATCGGCAAAACCGCCGCCGGTTGCGGCGACGCTCGCGATGCTCATGCTTCGGCCCGAACGGATAGCGGCGATAATTGAGGCGTCGGCGCGTGGGTTTGCCGCCCATGCGTCGGCTCCGCCGCCAACCAGCGTGATCCGCCGATCATCGATGCTGAGTATGATTCTAGCGCCGCTTCGCACTTCGCGGCTGAGGCGAATATGCACCTGCCCGCGCACGCCCTCGCCCGGCCAGTGCGCGATGCTCGCAAACGGCCGCCATGTGCCACCACTACTGCGCGCTGGTTCGGCAATCGCGTAGCAGCGCAGCGGCTGGGTATCGCGAAACGCCCCCCAGCTTTCAAAAACACCAAGCGGATCGCGTGCCTGTGCCGGGGCCGCGATCAGCAACAGCGCAAACAGGGTGCGCTTCACGCGTGGTTAACGCCTTTGCCGAGCTGGATCACCTTCTCACCTGCCTCGGAACCGACCATCACCATTGTCCCCTGCGGCAAACTTTCGGCAATTGGTGCCCCGATGGCAGGATCAACCGGAAGCCCTCGTTGCAGCCCGCGCAACACTCGAGCGGACATGCCGTGCATAATAACCAGCCGGTCGCCACGTTCATGCGCTGTATCGGCCATCCAGCTTTTGAGGCGCGCGGCTACATCATCATACCACTCGCCGTTTGGCGGACGCTGATTGAAAAGACTGGTCTGCGAATCAACAATATCGCCCTGTTCGGCGATAATATCGGTATAACGCTTGTCAGACCAATCCCCGACGTCAATCTCCTGAAGCCGATCATCAGTGCGGACATCGCGCCAGTCAGCGCCAATATGTTCGGCGACAATCGCCATTGTTTGCTGCGCCCGGCCAGCACTTGACGACCAGAGGTGCAACGACTGGCTGGTACCCAGAAACAGCGCGAGCGAACGGCCCATTTCATCGGCTTGGGCAAATCCGCGCGTAGTGAGCGGGGTGTGGATATTGCGCTGCCCCTGCATCCGCCCGCTGGCGTTGAAGACCGTTTCGCCGTGGCGCGCGATAAAGATACGTCCCTGAAGCTGCATTATGCCTTCATGCGATGAATTTGTCGGCTCCGCAAGCCTTGCGCTGCGTGGCAATTCTGTTCATGAAAGGCACTGGTATAGCGCGTTTCTACCGCTATATAGCCAATAGTTTTAGTCTTAAGCAAAAGCCACAGGGGTCATAGGGTATGAAGGCAACAATCGAACGCGCCACGCTTTTGAAGTGCCTCGGCCACGTCCAGTCGGTGGTTGAGCGGCGCAATACCATTCCGATCCTGTCAAACGTCCTGATCGAAGCGAGTGCAGACGGATCAATCAGGATGATGGCGACCGATCTTGATCTCCAGATCAATGAAAGCGTCGCCGCCCAGGTTGAAACTGCGGGTGCAACGACGGTTTCGGCGCACACACTGTTTGATATCGCGCGCAAGCTGCCCGAGGGGAGCCAGGTTTCGTTGAGCAGCGCCGAGGGCAAGATGGCGATCAATGCAGGCCGCGCGCGCTTCAACCTGTCCACGCTGCCGCGCGATGACTTTCCGGTAATTGCCGAGGGCGATCTGCCAGTGAAGTTTGAACTTCCTGCCGCCACACTCAAGGAAATCATCGACAAAACCCGCTTTGCGATCAGCACTGAAGAAACCCGCTATTACTTGAACGGCATTTTCCTCCACGTCACCGACGATGCGACGCCCGTGCTTAAGGCCGCTGCGACCGACGGCCACCGGCTTGCGCGTGTGACCGTGCCCCGGCCCGACGGTGCAGCGGGAATGCCCGACATCATCGTCCCGCGCAAATGCATCGCTGAACTGCGCAAGCTGCTTGATGAAGTGGACGGCAGTGTTGAAGTTTCGCTGTCCCCAAGCAAAATCCGGTTCAACCTTGGTACGGCTGTCCTCACATCAAAGCTGATCGACGGCACCTTCCCCGATTACAGCCGCGTGATCCCCACGGGCAATGACAAGATCCTGCGGATTGACCCCAAAAGCTTCATGGAAGGCGTTGACCGCGTTGCCACGATCGCGAGCGAAAAAACCCGTGCGGTCAAAATGGCGCTTGATACCGACAAGATCACGCTTTCGGTCACCAGCCCCGAAAATGGCACTGCCGCCGAAGAAGTCTCAGGCGAATATAGCGCCAATGGTTTCGAGATTGGCTTCAACGCCCGCTATCTGATGGACATTCTTGCGCAGATCGACGGCGATTCGGTCGAGGTGCATTTGGCCGATGCGGCAGCCCCCACGCTGATCAAGGAAAATGATAAAGCGAGCGCGCTTTATGTGCTGATGCCGATGCGGGTTTAATAGATGCATGTCTGACACACTCAGCCTATCAGACATTCGTTCCTGTCCGTTCCTCGTTGAACTACGCGACGACCCCGGAAATTTTCTCACGATTGTCGTAGAAGAAGCTAATGGCCTGGGTGAACCAACTGATTTATCAGAAAATATTCCGATAGAACTGCGTTCCATTTTGCCAGAATCGAGGCCGATTATCTCAGTGGCTGGGGATCGAATGATAGAAATCATGTTTTCGTATCCTGTCGGATATGCAGTCTTAAATGAAAGCTATGCATCATCTGGTGAACCAGATGCGTTCAAGGATTTTATCCGACGTGCGACATTTGCATCAGACGACTATCCTGGAAAATTAGAACAATTTAGCATCGTAACACATAATCATGTCATAGAGGTGATGTCCGACTCAGCTCCCGTACTGAACGTTATCTCGGTGCAACCGACAGCGATCACCCACTAACGCACTACCCGCACCTCAACCCCGACCGCGCCCGCAATTTCGAGCCATTTCTGATCCGCTGTCATCGCGACAACGCCCATCCGCTTGGCGAGCGCGAGCCAGATGCAGTCGGCTTGGGATAGGCCTTTCGCGCGGGCGACCTCTCTGATTTCGGCAGCGTCTAGCGCCATCGCCCAGTCAACCGAGACGGTATTGAGATTGAGCGGCGCGATGACATCCTCAAACTCTTGCCGACTTGTCCCTGCCTTATATTGGCGCTGTGCCGTCTCACCAAAGTTGACCGCACTAACAGCGGCACCGCGCACGTTCTCTGCAACAATCGGCGCACCCGATTCGCCGCGCAGTAATGCAACAAGGGCCGACGCATCAAGAACGACCGCGCTCAATATTTTTCCAGTGCGGCTTCTGCCCGTTTTTCGGCGACGAAGTCGGCAACCGTGAAATCCTGTTTGCCCTTCATCATTTCCTTATACAGCGCCTGCACCTTGGCGATGCGTTGTTGGAATGTGGTGAGCGTCACGCCAAATTCGTCGACGTTGAGCATCAGTGTGCCGCCGCCTTCAAGCCCCAATTGCTTGCGGACATCGGCGGGGAGGACGATGCGGCCATTGGCTGCGACTTTTACCTGAACGCCCATTTCCAAATCCTTCCGATAGTCATCAGAAATGGATTATGTCACAAATCCACTCATATGTCACATATCATTCATGTGTCACAAGCCGCCCTCAATCCAGATTCGCCCGGAGCCACCGCTCCGCCGTTGGCAGATCAATCCCGCGCCGCGCGGCATAATCGGCCACTTGATCGGGGCCAATCCGCGCAACGCCGAAATATTGACTGTCGGGATGGCCGAAGTAAAAGCCTGAGACCGCCGCCGTTGGCACCATCGCGAAACTTTCGGTGAGGATAATCCCGGTGTTTTCGTTGCCATTCAGCAGATTAAACAGGATCGGTTTGAGGCTGTGATCGGGACAGGCGGGATAGCCGGGCGCGGGGCGGATACCGCGATATTGCTCTTTGATCAGCGCTTCATTGGTAAGTTGCTCTTTGGGCGCATAGCCCCAGAGCGTGGTGCGGACATGCTGGTGGAGGCTTTCGGCAAAAGCCTCGGCAAGGCGATCAGCTAGCGCCTTCAAGAGAATATCCGAATAATCATCATTATCGGCCTTGAACCGCGCGAGGTGCGGCTCAATCCCGTGGCCCGCTGTCACCGCGAAACCGCCGATCCAATCACCTTGCGGGTCAATAAAATCAGCAAGGCACATATTGGCACGGCCTTCGCGCTTCTTCACTTGCTGGCGCAGGAACGCCATGCGGACATGGCTTTCATCATCGAGATGGATGATAACATCATCGCCGTCACGACGGCACGGCCATAGCCCGACAACGCCCTTTGCCGTTAGCCATTTCTCGGCGATAATCTGGTCAAGCATCGCTTGGGCATCGGCATAAAGGCTGGTCGCACTTTCGCCGACGATTTTATCGGTGAGGATGTCAGGGAAATTGCCCGCGAGCTCCCACGCCTGAAAAAAAGGCTTCCAATCGATCATGGCGCGCAATTGCGCCAAATCCCAATCGGCAAACACATGGATGCCGGGCTGTTCGGGCGGCGGCGGCTTGTCGCTCATATCGGCGACAAAGGCGTTAAGCCGTGCATCTTCAATCGGGGCGAGCGGGTTTTGCCCTTTGCTACCGCGCAGATCGCGGACATGCTGATAATCCGCCGCCGTTTGTTTGACGAAGCCGTCACGCTGGGTGTCTGAAAGCAAGGTCGATGCGACGCCAACCGCGCGGCTGGCATCGAGCACATGGATCACCGGGCCATCATAGGCCGCATCGATCCGAAGTGCTGTATGCACCTTTGATGTTGTCGCCCCGCCGATGAGCAGCGGAATCGAGAAGCCCGCGCGCTTCATCTCTTCAGCAACGGTCACCATTTCATCAAGCGAGGGCGTGATCAGCCCCGATAGCCCGATGATGTCAGCATCATTTTCATTCGCGGCCTCAAGGATCTTGCTCCACTGCACCATTACACCGAGATCGATGACTTCATAGCCGTTGCACTGAAGGACGACACCCACGATATTCTTGCCAATATCATGCACATCGCCCTTGACCGTGGCCATGATGATCCGGCCCTTGGCGCGCGTACCGGGCTCCTTCGACGCCTCAATATAGGGGATGAGGTGCGCAACGGCTTTCTTCATCACGCGTGCCGATTTGACGACCTGGGGGAGGAACATCTTGCCCGATCCGAACAGATCACCAACGACGTTCATCCCGTCCATCAGCGGCCCTTCGATAACCTCGATTGGGCGCGCGGCGGATTGACGGCATTCCTCAGTATCCTCAACGACATACATATCTATGCCCTTGACCAGCGCATGTTCAAGCCGCTTGGCCACGGGCCAGCCGCGCCATTCTTCGGCAGCTTTTTCGGTGGCTGCATCAGTGCCGCGAAACTTTTCGGCCAAGGTGACGAGCCGTTCGGTCGCCTCTGGATTACGGTTGAGAATGACGTCCTCACATGCATCGCGCAGTTCAGGATCAATCGCGTCATAAATATCAAGCTGACCCGCGTTGACGATCGCCATATCCAACCCGGCGGGTATTGCGTAGTAGAGGAACACGCTATGCATTGCGCGACGGACGGGTTCATTACCCCGGAACGAGAAGCTCAGATTTGATAGCCCGCCCGAAAAATGGACATGCGGGCAGCGGACGCGGATTTCTTTGACCGCTTCAATGAAATCGACCGCATAATTATTATGTTCTTCAATCCCGGTCGCCACCGCGAACACGTTGGGGTCAAAGATGATGTCTTCGGGCGGGAAGCCAATACCCGTGAGCAACTTATAGGCGCGTTCGCAAATCTCAATCTTGCGGGCTTTGGTGTCGGCCTGGCCAACCTCATCAAACGCCATCACAACGACAGCCGCACCGTAATTCATGCACTTGCGCGCTTGCTCAAGAAACTGCGCTTCGCCTTCTTTCATGCTGATCGAATTGACGATTGGTTTGCCCGACACGCATTTGAGACCCGCCTCGATAACCGACCATTTCGAGCTATCGATCATGAACGGTACGCGCGCGATATCGGGTTCGGCGGAGATCAATTTGAGGAAGGTGGTCATCGCATAATGCGCGTCGAGCAGGCCTTCATCCATGTTGATGTCGATAATCTGCGCGCCATTTTCGACCTGCTGCCGCGCGACTTCGACCGCCTTGGCATAGTCGTCCGACATGATCAGCTTCTTGAACGCAGCCGAGCCTGTAACATTGGTACGTTCGCCGATATTGACGAAGCTGGCGGTCGATTGGGTCATATTCATTTGGTCATTTAGCCTTCATTCCCGCAAACATGGGAACAACAAAATTGCGTTACATCTTAATCCCGAACACTATCTCGCGGGTATTTCGCTGTTCCTTGGGCGAACGGTTGCGCAGCCTTTCGAACAATTTCATCACTTTTTCAACCGCTGGACGTGCACGCAAGCTGATAATCTTGCCATCACATGCGTAAATGCGCCGGGCAGTCGCAAGTCCCGACGCCCCTCTCGATGCCGTTCATATTCATGGCTTCGCCCAATATTGATCCCTAAGCAGTCGCTTATAAAGCTTCCCGGTATCATGTCTTGGCAGTTCGGCGAGAAAATCGATCCGGCGGGGAATCTTTACGCCCGATAATTTCTCACGCGCATAGACGCTTAGCTCACCGCGCAGCGCGTCACCTGCATCAGCCATATCGACAGGCTGGATCACCGCGATTACTTCTTCACCCATTTCCTCATGTGGGCCGCCAATTACCGCGACGTCCTGAACCTTGGGATGATTGATCAGATGATTTTCAATCTCCTGAGGGTAGATGTTCACGCCTCCGCTGATGATCATGAAGCTCTTGCGGTCAGTAAGGTAGAGATAGCCTTCCTCATCAAGCCAGCCCACATCACCCAAGGTTGACCATCCTTTGGCGTTGCGGCTGGATGAGGTTTTTTCAGCATCGCCGTGATATTCGAATACGGTTTCGCTTTCGAAAAACACAGCGCCCTCGCTGCGCACGGGCAATTCGGTTTCATTATCCTCACCCATGATATGAACGATCCCGAGCACCGCCTTGCCAACTGTGCCCCGCCCTTCTTTGGCGACCTTTGCGAGCCAGTCAGCTGATCCGACAAAGGTCATCCCATTGCCTTCTGAACCGGCATAATATTCCTCAATCACCGGCCCCCACCAGCCAATCATCGCCTGTTTGACCGGTACGGGACACGGGGCCGCCGCATGGATTGCGCAATCAAGGCTTGAAAGATCATATTTGTTGCGCACATCATCGGGCAGTTTGAGCATCCGGACAAAATGGGTGGGCACATATTGGCCGCAGGTGACGCGGTATTTTTCAATGGCCACGAGCACGCCTTCGGGATCAAATTTCTTCATCATGACGACGGTGCCACCAATCTTGTGCACCGTCATTGACCAGCGCAGCGGTGCTGCATGATAAAGCGGTGCTGGCGAGAGATAGACACTGTCGGCGTTAAACCGGTATAGCCCCATCGCGAGCATGACGAGGCCATTGCCCGCATCAATCGCCGGATCGGCCGGCAGTGGGACGCGGACGCCCTTGGGTCGCCCGGTAGTACCGCTTGAATAGAGCATATCAACGCCCGCACGCTGATCAACGATCGGTGTGATCGGCATATCGGCCACGGCCCCTTCAAACGAGGCGTAGCCCGCGATATCACCGCCAAGCGCATAGCGCTCAATCTGCGTTGTCAGTTGCGCCGCCAATGCGCCGCCGCTGGCTGACATCACAAACAGCTTCGCGCCTGAATTTTCGAGGATATAATCAGTCTCATCCGCCGTCAGCCGCGATGAAATGCAAACATAGCGCAAGCCCGACCGCTGTGCACCCCATGTCAGGCTGTAATAATCAGGAGTGTTTTCAAGCATGATCGCAACGACATCTTCATGCCCCAACCCGCGTGCGCGAAAGAAGTGTGCGACTTGGTTCGATGCGTCGTCGAGCTGCTTATAGGTGCGGATTTCGCCCGTTTCGGCAACGATGATCGCTGGCTTGTCGGGGTTTGCCTTGGCGTGGATATGAGGGTGCATTATGTGTGATGTCCTCTCTTAGGGCAGCGAATCCTGCTTGACCGTTTGCGCCACCCTAACCACCCGAACAGTTGCAAGCCAATACTGATAATTGCGCGCACGCGCCGGTACGGCTAACGAAGCCTCATGATCCATCCGACCCATAGTGAAGTTGACCCTGTCAAACTGATCAAGATGATGGCCAAAAATGGCCATAACGCCCTGATCGGGGCGCTGTACCATGCACACGGTGACGGCTGGTGTGAACTGGCCATTCCCTATGATGCCCTGCTCGCAAGCGATGCGGCCAGCGGGATTATGGCATCTGGCCCGATCTTTACGATGATGGATATGGTCACCAGCATGTCGATCTGGCTCAAAACCGGAAAGTTTCGCCCGCAGGCAACGCTTGATTTGCGGGTCGATTATCTGCGGCCCGCAACGCCGGGGCGGACGATCATCGGGCACGGCGAATGTTACGGTCTTACCCGCTCAATCGCGTTTGTGCGCGGCTTTGCCCATGATGGCGATCCGGCAAAACCCGTCGCACATGTCGCGGGCACTTATATGTTCACGGCGGGCGCATGACCCGGCTTGACTCGCCCTATGCCAAGACAATGGGCTTTGGCAGCGCGCGCGATGAGGAGGGACGCCTGCTCCTTACCATGGCTTTTGAAACCAATAAGCTGGGCCGGCCAGGCTTTCTGCACGGCGGGGCGATTGCAGGAATGCTCGAAGCGGTTGCCTACCAAACGCTTGCCGAAGCACTTGGCGAGGAAGACCGCCCGCGACTTAAGCCAATCAACGTGACCGTCACTTTTTTGCGTGGTGGCCGCGATCACATTACCTATGCCCGCGCCACGATCGAACGGCTGGGGCGGCGCATCGCCAATATCGACGCCGTCGCGTGGCAGGATGATCCAACCAAGCCAATCGCGACCGCGCAAATGAATGTGATGCTCGACCGGGGTTAACGCCCGCCGCCGAACAGTTGTCGTCCAGCCAGATCGAGCATGATCTCCTCCGAACCGCCGCCAATCGCGTTAACGCGGACTTCGCGGTAAATCCGTTCGATCTTGCTGCCAGTGATATAGCTCGCGCCGCCAAGCACTTGGGCTGCATCACGCGCGACAGCCTCTAGCATCTGCGTCGCCTGAACCTTGAGCATTGCAAAATCGGCGGGCTTGTCGCGTCCCTGTTGCACCTGCCACGCGCAGAGATCGACCCACGCCTGCGTCGCATTGATTTGTCGCGCCATATTGGCGAGCTTGATACGGATCGACTGATGCTTGACGAGGGTTTTGCCGAATGTCTCTCGCTGTTGTGCCCATTCGACAGCCTCTTTGAGGCACACCCGCGCATAGGCGCAACACCCCATCGCCATGCCAAGCCGTTCGCTGTTAAAATTGCGCATGATGCCGATGAAGCCGCCATTTTCCGGGCCGATGAGGTTTTCAGCGGGAACGCGGACATCCTCAAAATAAATCGCGGCAGTATCCGAACAACGCCAGCCCATCTTGTCGAGCCGCGTTCGCGCAACGCCGGGTGCGTCCATTTCGATGAGGAGCAACGAAACCCCGCCAGCGCCTTCATCGCCCGTCCGCACCGCACAGGTCAACCAGTCGGCGCGCATTCCGCTGGTGATGAACATCTTGCTGCCACTGACGACATAATGATTGCCGTCGCGCACCGCCTTGGTGCGCAAATTGGCGACGTCTGATCCGCCCGAAGGCTCGGTAATGCCAAGCGCGATAATCTTGTCACCGGCGAGCACTGGCGGCGCGACGCGCCGTTTCATCTCATCCGAACCTAGCACAAGGATCGGTGGCAGCCCGATTCCGTGCGTCATCAGCGATGCGGCGAGGCCGCCCGCACCGACAGCCGCCATTTCTTCGGTTTGGGTCAGGCCGTGGAATATGTCGAAGCCTTCGCTATG
>ERZ1292633.1448-Hain-H41-02um-R1-1448-length-25650-cov-8_pt1 | contig 25650 bp, 28 predicted proteins | sample MGYA00564406_ERZ1292633 | MGnify/ENA primary metagenome ERZ1292633 (study PRJEB36523, sample SAMEA6512639) | groundwater metagenome | collected 2019-01-08 | study: AquaDiva: Metagenomics assemblies of 32 groundwater samples | reverse complement strand
AGACGCTGAGGAGGAGGATGCCGGTCCCCGTCTTCTCGGAGGTGCTGGCGTAGAGGAGGATCGAGGCCAGGATGGGTCCGATGCAAGGCGTCCATCCGGCGGCGAACGTGATACCCACGAGCACCGAGCCGAGGAGCCCGAGCGGCTTCGAGGTCATGCGGAACTTCGCCTCGCGCGAGAGCGCCGCGATCTTGAGGAGCCCCGTCAGGTAGAGCCCGAAGAGGATGATCAGGGCGCCCCCGACCTGGCGGAGCAGGTCCTGGTACTCGCGGAGGAACTTCCCCGCCGCGGTCGCCGTGGCGCCGAGCGAGATGAAGACGATGGAGAAGCCGACGATGAACGCGAGCGAGTGGAGGATGGTGAGCCGGCGGATGCGGCCGGTCTTGTCCTCCGTGGTCAGCTCGTCGAACGAGACGCCGGTGATGAAGGTGATGTAGGACGGCACCAGCGGCAGCACGCAGGGCGAGGCGAACGACACCAGGCCGGCAAGGAACGCGGCGAAGAGGGAGACCTGGGTCGCCTCGGTTTCGAACATGTCAGGAGGTCGCGGCCAGGAGTGGCGCGATCGTCGCCTCGAAGACCTCGGGCGGCGTGAACCCGACGAGGCGCTTCACGATCTTTCCCTGGCGATCGATGACGAACGTGGTTGGGATCGAGTTGATGCCGCCGAACGCCTTCGCCACGTCGTCGGCCCCGATCAACATCGTGTAGTTGACGTTGTACTCCTCGGCGAACGGCGCGACGTCCTTCGCGCCACCGGCGTCGAGTGAGAGCCCGACGACGGTCAGTCCCTGATCGCGGTACTTCGACTGGAGCTGCACGAAGTGCGGCACCTCTTCGCGGCAGGGCGGGCACCAGGTCGCCCAGAAGTCGAGGATGACGACCTTGCCGGCGAACGCGGAACTGGAGACGTTCTGGCCGGTGAGGTCGGCGAGTTCGAAGGCGGGGGCTTGCGTGCCGATCTCCCCCTTTCCGGAAGGGGCGGCGGCCGTGCCGTCGGAGGACGTCTTAGCCCCGCCGCCGCAGCCGGCGGCCGCCAGTACGACGAGAAGCAACACAGCGGCCAGAGCGCGGAACGGGTTACGGATAGCGACCATGGAATTGTGGCTCCTGGGTGACGTGAGCGGTTCGTAGTGCTTGGATGCCCCCAAAACAGTACCGATCCCGCCTCCGAGGCGTCAAGAACCGTCCTGGCCGGGCGCGGCGGGCATCGCTGCCCGCCACACACCGGCTTGGGACGGAAAGTTTCAGGAAACGCGGCGACTACAAGATTGGGTAGTACTCGTTCAGTTCGTAATCGGTGACCTGGGTGCGGTACCGGTCCCACTCGATCCGCTTATTCACGACGAACTTCTCGAAGACGTGCTCGCCCAGGGTGTCGCGAACCAGCTTCGACTTCTCCAGCGCGTCGACCGCGTCGCTCAAGCTGCCGGGGAGCGACTCGATGCCGTGCTTTTTCCGCTCCTCGGAGTTCATCTCGTAGATGTCCTCCTCGACCGCGGCGCGGAGCGTGTAGCCCTCTTCGACGCCGCGGAGTCCTGCCGCCAGCATCACCGAGAACGCGAGGTACGGGTTGCACGCCGGATCGGGGCAGCGAAGTTCGATGCGCGTCGCCTTCTCCTTGCCGGGCTTGTAGATCGGAATCCGGATCAGGGCCGAGCGGTTCCGCTGCGCCCACGCCACGTAGACCGGCGCCTCGAACCCGGGCACCAACCGCTTGTACGAATTCACCCACTGGTTCGTGACCGCCGCGATCTCCCGCATGTGCTTCAGAAGGCCCGCCAGGTACGAGCGCGCCATCTTCGAGAGGTGCTGCTTGTCCTTCGCGTCGTGGAAGAGATTCTTCCCCGCCTTGAAGAGCGACTGGTGGACGTGCATCCCGCTCCCGTTCTGGCCGTAGACCGGCTTCGGCATGAACGAAGCGTAGTAGCCGCCCTGGCGCGCCATTTCCTTCACCACGTAGCGGTAGGTGATCGTCTGGTCGGCCATCTTGAGCGCTTCGGAATAGCGGAGGTCGATCTCGTGCTGGCTGTGCGCCACTTCGTGGTGCGCGGCCTCGACCTGGATCTCCATCGCCTGGAGCGCCTCGACCGTCCGGCTGCGGAGTTCGGTGCCGATGTCGTCCGGGACCTGGTCGAAGTAGCCGGCCGTGTCGAGGAGCGTGCGGTCCTTGTTGCTCTTGAAGTAGAAGTACTCGAGTTCCGGTCCCAGGTAGGCCGTCATCCCCTGCTTGTCTAGCCTCTTCACGAGGCGCTTCAGGACGCCGCGCGGATCGCCCGGGTAGGGGCTTCCGTCCGGATTGAGCACGTCGCAGATGAGGCGCCCGACCGGCTCGTCGTTCACCTTCCACGGGAGAAGCTGGAACGTGGCGACGTCCGGCATGGCAATGAGATCGCTCTCGTAGATGCGCGCGAAGCCTTCCACGGAGGAACCGTCGATACCGGCGCCTTCCGCGAGGGCGGTGGCCAGCTCGTGGCGCGTGATCGACACGGCCTTCAACTGGCCGAGAATGTCGACGAACCAGAGCTGAATGAGCTCGACGTCGCGGTCTTCGCAGAACTTCACGACGTCCTTGGCGGTTTTGAGGCTTTCCATCCTGACGTGGGTCCTTTCGCGAGGGGTTGCGCCGGTGAAGCCGGCGACCTGCTTCTCATGCGACATGTTCCACGATAGGGGCGCGCGGCGCGCGAAGTCAACGATCGGGGCGCGGTCGCGAACGCGTTGCCGCGCCTTCGGTTAGGCGAGGTGAGCGACTCCGACGCGAGGTTTTCACTGCAGCCGATATATCTATCAGATATATACTCTCCCCATGCCTTCCGCTCGCACCTCTCCCTTCTCCGTGCTCGGCATGCTGAGCCTCGGTGCCCGCTCCGGATACGAGATCCGCCGCGAACTCTCGGAGGAGGCCGGCACTTTCTGGAGCGAGTCGTACGGTCAGATCTACCCCGCGCTTCGCGAACTCTCCCGGAAGGGCCTCGCGCGACGTCACGCCGCGCGGCGTCCGGGCGGCCCCGCGCGCTGCGTCCACGAGATCACGCCGAAGGGACGCGAGGCGCTCCGCCGCTGGCTGGCAGAGCCCCCGCGCGCCGCGCCGCCGCGAAACGAGATGCTCCTGAAGTTCTTCTTCAGCGACCGCGACGCCGTGGATGCCCCCGCCGTCTGGGCGCGCGCGCTCCTGGCCGAGGAGACCGAGCGGCTCCGTCACGTCCGCCGCATGAAGGAGCAGCTTCCGCGCGGCCCGCAGCAGCGTCGCAGCATTCGCTTCTGGATGATGACTCTGGAGTACGTCGAACGGCGATCCGAGGCCACGGTGGTCTGGTGCCAGCGGACGATCTCCACGCTCGATCTCATGCAGGAGGCGCTGGCGCGCCGCCGGACCGCGGCGCAGAAGCGCTCTCCGCTGGAGTGACGAGGGGAGTAGGATGTGGCACGCCGTGTGCTGCCTTTGGCGGGTCGGTGCCGCCATGGCGGCGGGGCGAAGTTGGCAGACGATTTCGGTGGCGAAATACAACGCGATCGGAGAACGAAGATGCAGGAAGCAATTCGTAAATTCGGATCGGCCGCGCGGTTCTTCCTCGTCCTGGCGGTGGCCTTGGGCTACTCGCAGGCCCGTGCGGACTCGAATGCGGATGAAGAGAGTCCCGTCCTTCACGACGTCGTCTTCTACGACGGCAACTCATGGGCCGCCGTGAAGTTGATGACCGGATCCGTCGAAGGACCTGGCGGCGGCGCCACGGTCACCGCTCGACTCAAGGCCGATCTGGGCGGGCCGAAGACGTTTTTCATCCTCGCGGGCGCCGCGAGTGAAGCGAAACTCCGCGTCGCCCGCCCGCGATTCCGCTTCGCGGCCGACGAGGGAACGGCGCGCCGCGTCCAGCTGGCCCGATTCGAAGTGAAGGACGAAACCCGCCGCACCACGGTTCAGATCGGCAAGGGCCCGACCCTCTTCAAGCGCGGCTCGGAATTGGAAGTGACGAAGGTCTCGAACGGACTCTGGGAGGCGAGGCCGAAGAAGTCTCTCCAGCCGGGCGAGTACGCGCTGGTCCTCTCCGAAGCGAGCCCGGTCGCCGACTTCACGATCGTGGAGCGAGGCTACTAGCGGCGGCGCCGCGCCTTGACACTCGAACGACGCAGCCACTCGGCGAACGCGGCCTCGTCCATCGCACGCTCGGCCAGAGCGCGCGTGGCGCCCGCGGCTTCCAGTTCCGACGCGATCAATCGGTACCCGTTCAGCTCCAGAAAAACACCGGCTGCCGTAAGCGCGATACGCTTGGTCCCATCGTGGAAGGGGTGATTCCGCGTGAGGGCGGAGGCGTAGGCTGCAGCCAGTCCGAACAGGTCGGCGTCCGCGTAGGCGAGATGATGGAGGGGGCTGGCGAGCGCGCTCTCCAGTAGCCGCTCGTCGCGAAGGCTGGCGGCGCCTCCGTGTTCGGCGATCAGGCGCTCATGGAGCGCCAAGATCGCAGCCGTGGATAGCCACCTTGGCGCCCGTTTCACTTCGCCAGGTCACGCAGCGCGTTCTTGTAACGAGCCAGGAACGACTCCGCCACCTCCATTGTCTCCGCGAACTCGGGATCGTAAGAGGTCAGCCGGAATCCGCCTGGCGCCTCGGTAAGGTAAATCGCGTCGCCCTCGCGCACGCGGAGCGCCTGCGCGGCCTGCGCGGGAAGCGTCACGCCCAGTGAGTTGCCGACTTTTCGGACCTTCAGCTTGATCATGCTGGTCTCCTTTGTTAGCACCGATGTTATAACATGTCGGCGCGGAACGCCAGGATCTTAGCCATCGGGGAATCCGAACCCTCGCCCCGCCGCTAGAGCTTCGTCCGCTCCGAAAGCAGCAGCGTCGACGCCAGGTGCTCGGCGATCTCCAGGCGCGAGAGCGCCTCGTCGACCGTGTCGCCCACGGTCAGGGCGCCGTGGTTTCGCATGAGAATCAGATTCGGCGCGCCGAGCGGCGCCACCACGGGAATCCCGGGAACGACCGTCCTCCGCGCCGACCCCTCCCCCATCAGCGCCAGGCCCACGGCGTTCGCCAGCGCCTCGCTCCCCGAGGGATGATACGGGACGAGCGCGATCGGCCCGATGAAGGCGCGCGCCTCGTCGAAGGCCGCGAAGTTCGGCAACTCTCCACGGAGTCCGAACGCCGTGAGCGCCATCGGATGCGCGTGGACCACCGCCTCCACGTCGTCGCGCGAGCCGTAGGCCGCGAGGTGGACGCGATGCTCGGTCGAGGCGGCCTCCCGCGAGGGAGAATCTTCCGGCTCGACCAGGGCGATATCCACGAAATCGCGCGGCGTCAGCTCGCCCTTTCGCCGTCCGCGACGCGTGATGACGACCGAGGAAACGTAAAACCGCGCGCTCAAGTTTCCCTCGGTGGCCACCACCATGCCGCGGCGGTCGAGCACCTTTCCCGCGCGGATCAGCTCGTGGCAGACCGCGATTCGCACAGCGCGGCGCCGCGCGGCCGCCGCGCCCTTGCTGGTGCCGCCGCCGATATGGCGATCAGGATCGTTCTCGGGACTGCCCAGCGGATCGCGCGGGCCGCCCGGTTTATTCGGACTCATCGAGCGCTCCACTCTCCAGGGCCAGCAGCGCGGCGGGAAGCGCATCGCGGATGTCCCCCGCCATCAGGCCGCGGCGGCCCATTCGCCGCACGGCCACGTCTCCCGCCAATCCGTGCACGTAGCAGCCGACGGCCGCCGCCTCGGGTGGGTCCATTCCCTGCGCCAGGAGCCCCGCGATCGTTCCGCTCAGGACGTCCCCCGCGCCGGCGGTCGCCATGCCGGGATTTCCGCTCGCGTTTACGAGGACCGGTTCGCCGGGGACGACGGTCATCATCGGAACGCTCTTGAGACAGACGATCGCGCCGGAATCGGCGGCGAACTTCCGCGCCCACGCCGCCGGGTCGCGCGCCACGTCGGCGATCGACTTGCCGCTCAGCCGCGCTGCCTCGCCGTAATGCGGCGTGACGATCAGCGGACCGCGCGCGCGACGAATCGGATGCCCCTCGAAGGCGTTCAGTGCATCGGCGTCGAGGATCAGCGGACCGTCCAGGAGTTCCAGCAGGGCACGGGCCAACGCCTCGCTCTCGGGATGGCGCGACATGCCGGGACCGAGGACGACCACATCGGCGCGCATCGCCTCGGCCAGGATCGCGTCCCCAGAACCGGCGGCGAGTGTGCGGGCCGCCGTCTCGGCGACCCCTCGCTTCACCACCTCGGGGACGCGCGATTCCAGCACGTCGACGCAGGAGTGCGGCACGCATGCCACGACGTATCCCGCGCCGGCGCGATAGGCCGACTCGGTGGCAAGCGCCACCGCGCCCATCATGCCGGCACTGCCACCGACGAAGAGGACGCGGCCGACGGTTCCCTTGTGCGCATCGGCAGGGCGCTCTGGAAGGAGCGGCCGTGCCCACCCCCCGCTCGTGAGGAGATGGCTGGGTCGCTGCCCCGCGATCAGCTCGCGGGGAATGCCGATGTCGGCGACGATCAGGCGCCCCGCGTGCTCGCGCCCCGGCTCGATGGCGAGCCCCGCCTTCGGCAGGGCAAGCGTGACGGTCACCTCCGCCCGGATGCAAGGAGTCCCCGCGTGCCCGGTGGTGGCGTTTACGCCGGAGGGGATGTCGATCGCGACGATCGGTTTCTCGGCGCGGAGCGCGCATTCGATGGCGGCGGCGATGGCGCCGCGCGGCGCTCCCTTGCTTCCGGTGCCGAGAAGCGCGTCGACGAGGAATGAGGCCGAGCCGGCCGCGTCGTCGGCTTCGCTCCCCTCGCTCCAGGCGCGCGGCTCTGGCAGAAACGTGACCGGGATGCGCGCCTTCTCGCAGGCCAGGTGGTTCACGCGCGCGTCGGGGGAGAGATCTCCCTCCGACGCAGCGACCAGCAGGCGCACCGCGAATCCCGCCGATTTCAGGTGGCGCGCGACCACGAAACCGTCGCCGCCGTTGTTGCCTCGGCCGCAGAAAATCACCACCGAGCCGCCGCCCGTGAAGCGGCGGACCGCCGCGGCCGCGCCGCCGACGGCGCCCGCGCGCTTCGGAGCTGCCGCGGGCGCGGGCCCCGCCGAGGGCGTCTCGTCGCCCCGATCGCGCCACCAGGAGAAGATCGCCTTCGCTGTCTCGGCCCCCGCGCGCTCCATCAACTTCAGCGACGGAACGGCGGCGCGGCCCCACGCGCCCTGGATCGTGGCGCGGTCGAGCGCGGCCATCTCCTCGGCGGTGACGATGCGTTGCTGAACCGGCGGCAGTCTCATGGCGGGATGGGTAATCAGCCGTCCGAGTCGTCCACGATGACGACCGCGACGGCGTACGCGGCCGTGTGGGAGAGCGAGACGTCGACGCGGCGCGCACCGACCATCTCGCGCGCGGAGCCGTGCAGGAGTACGACCGGCCTCGGGGCCTCCTCGCCGCGGGCGATCTCGACCTCCCGCCAGACGGACGCCTTTCCGACCTTCAGTGCCTTGGCGAAGGCCTCCTTCGCGGCGAAACGAACGGCGAAGGAGGAGGCCTCGCGCGCCTTGCCGCGACAGTAGGCGATCTCGGCGGGGGTGAAGATCTTGTCGAGGAAGCGCGCGCCGAACTGGTCGATGGCGCGGGCGATTCGCTCCACCTCCACGATGTCGACGCCTACCGAGACCACGCGGCTCCCTCCGCTCCCGGCTGCCCCGCTTTGTTCATCTCGTCCACGATGGCGATCAGTTCGATCACGTCGTTGAGGTCCCAGTCGGCGCCCGAATGAACGGTGCCGAAGGTGTCCCCGTAGCGGGCGAATGCGGTGCGGATGCCGAGCCCCTTCGCGCCGACGACGTCGCGCTCGGGCCAGTCGCCGATCATGATCGTCTCCTCCGGCGCGACCCGAAGCAGCTCGATGGCGCGCTGGAACGGCTTCGGACTCGGCTTCCGTTCGCCGGTGTCCTCGAACGCGACGACCGGATCGAAGAGATGCTGAAGCTGCAATTGCGCCAGGCGCATCCACGCCTGGAGCCGCGGCGCGTCGGAGACGACCGCCAGTTTCAGACCGCGCTTCATGAGTTCGAGGAGTGTGTAGTTCACGTGGGGATAGAGAACCAGGTAGGAATCGCGCGCCCGCCGGTAGGCGACGACGGCGCTCGTGAGCACCTTGTAGTCGACGCGTCCCAGCTCTTCCTGAAGGAAGCGGTCGAAGACTTGCTGGTACTCGATTCCTTCGCGGTCGTAGACCTGATAGATCTTTTTCGAGACTTCCTCGCGCGAGAGCGGGAGGCCGGCGTCGAGCATGCCGTCGACGGCGGCGTCGATGGAGGCATGCTTCATCTTCATGAAGTCGGTGAGCGTGTTGTCGAGGTCGAAGATGACGGCTCGGATCATGGGATTCCTCTCGGGATTCCTCACGGGAGACCTAACGGGATTCCTCACGGCGGTTTCCGTGAAAGCGCGAAGCGCCAGCCCAGGGCGGCCGCTCGGGCCGCGCCCGCGCCGGCGCCAAGGGCATAAGAATGCTCCAGCGAGACTGCGAGTGGCCTCGCTAGCGGGGGGCGCTACTTGGTGGTCGACTGCTGGATCGCCCGCCCCAGGCTGATCTCCCCGTTGTCGATGCGCACGTTGTAGCCGCACGTCGGGTTGGTGCAGACCCAGGCTTTGTAGGTGATCGGAGCGCCATCCCTGCCGTAGTCAGAAAGAGGGATCAGTACTCCCGCACTGCACTTCCGGCACTCAGGAAACTTGCCTTCCATGTCCCGGTTCCTCCCCTCCACACGTGGAACGTAACGGCGACGCTCCGCAGCGAGCGCGTGGCGCCGCTTCGCGCATCGTCCGCCCGAGCCGCCGGGTCGTCAAGATTCAAATCACGATTTCTCAATGGTATGGATCGGTTAGTATCGGTCGCTGCGCCCACTTACGGAGGAACCGGTGCCGAGTCCTCTTCGCCTTGGCCAGATCGCGATGGACCCTGAGGCCTATCTGTCTCAGTTTCAGGGCCTTATGTCGCTCGCGCGGGAGACGCTGCCGCAGTTGTCGGCGGAGGCTGCCCGGAAGGCGCTGGCGGCGGCGGCGGGGCCGCTCGGCCTAGAATTGGTTGAAAATAAGGGTGCTGCTCCGATCTTCGCCCTCCTTCCGCCGGAGGGAGTCGAGCCCCGGCTCACGCTCTTCGCGACGTGGCACGCCGAGACCGTTCCGGTGATGCCGGCGGCGGTGGAGGGATCGGAGCGGCTGGCCCTGGCAGCCACGATCGGGGCTCTCACGGCGGTGGTCGCGGCGGGCGGCATAGGGCCCGGAGAGGTCGCAGTCGTCGTGGCGCCCGGGGCGGCGCATGGCTCCCTGGTCCTCGATCCCTTCCTTCGTGAACGGCGAGCTCGGATCGCCTCGCCGGTCGGATTCTGGGTCCGCGTCCTGCCCCGCGCGCCGAAGCGGCGCCGGATTTACCTCGGCGGCCGGGGGCGCGTCGTGATCGGGATTTGGGGTGGCGATACGAGCCCACATTTGATCCGCGACGAGATCGTCGCCGCGCTGAGCGACGGAGCCTACGGGCCGCGCCCCCTCGACTTCGAACTGCTGCGAAAACTGGCCGAGAATCGCGACGTCCTCGAATTCCTGGAGGAGACGGTCGAGGATCCCGAGGCGGCCGCCGGCAGTGGAGAGACGCGCCTCAAGAGCGCCCTCTTCGAACCGCATGGGCAGGTGATCCGCCCCGGCGCCAGCCACCCCGATCGCCCCGTGGCCTGGCTGACGTTCGAAACCGCCGAGGGAATGGAGGGACCGGAGATTCTCTCTCGCATTCGCGCGGCCGCTCCGGGTTCGCGCGTCGAGATGGCCGAGTCGATGCCGTGGGACCGGATCGGCATCCACCACCCTACGATCCAGACGCTCATCCCGCTCTCGAAGTCGCGCTCGGCCGGGCCGGAGATTTGGCCCTCCTCACCGTGGGTCACACCCTCTGGAATTTTCACCCGCGCGCTCGGCACACCGCTGGCCGAATGGGGCGTTCCGCTGCCGGCAGGGAATGCGGTTCGCTTCCCCAAGCCCGAGGCGTTCGAGACGATGACGTGGGAAGTGGCGGAGCTGCTCCTGAGGGCGGTCGGGGCCTTCGAAGAGTCGCCGGCGCCGTAGTCGCCGCCAGGCCCGCGGCGCAATTCGTACACTTCACCTCGTACCCTCCCGTACGAAGTGTGCGGCGGCCGGACGGCGGATGAACGGAAACTGCTCTCCGTGGGGCGCTGCGCTGGCCTCTAACTTACCTGCTTACAGCTACTTGAGACGTCGCCCCACTTATCCACAATGGTGGCACGCGTGATGCCATGCTTGGAGACTCGGGGACGCGCCCGGACTCAGGAGGAAACATCATGCTTCGCAGATTGGCGCTGGCCGCCGCTTCCCTGCCCCTCGCGATCTACCTCGTATTGGGCTAGTGCGAAGCCCCGATTCGAGCCGGCGTACCAACTGTCGGATCGAATCGGACAACTGAGAAAACGCAACAGCACTGAAGCATCGGTAGAGAACGTCGCGCGCCTATAAGCCCTGACCCCCCACGTGGCGTGCGGCGGATGCCCCCTCGGGCCTAGCCCGAGGGGGTTCTTCTTTGTGGGGCGGAGCTGCTCGGGGCTGGCTTGGTCATCTGGCTCCCCGAACGTAGCCCTTGTCGAACTGCCTCCTGGGGCGAGGCGTGATCTCGGTGGGTTTTCCCCCGCAGTTCGCCATTGTGCGAAACCTGGTGTAGGATCGCGGGATGCAGGATTGCATGACATCCGTGCTCGTCTTCCCTGGGAGGTCCGGGTTGGCCATCCTCCCGCGCCCACGCCCGGAGGGGCGCTACTCCGTTCCATGCGGCCTCAGCACGGTCGTACACTAGAGGTCGCGCCCCGCATTTCGCTCCGCGCGGCGACTCTGATCCCTGTCGCCGTCGCGGCTCTTCTGAATCTTCCACGTCTGACACTCGGATATTTTTGGGATGACTTCCTCTTCCTGTCCGGTAACGGCGGAAGCGGTCCCCAGCTCTACCTATCACCGACCCCGCGCGCCATGTTCTACAGGCCGATTTCCCAAGGCCTGTATTTCATATTCCTCAAGGCGATCGATCCGGCCGGCGGATTTCTTGGCCACGTCGTGAACTACATTCTTCTCCTCGGAGCGGTGGCGCTGATCGCCCTCCTTGTGTCGGACCTTTCCGGTCAACGCGCAGGGCTCTTATCGGGGCTGATGTTCGCGATGTACGGCCACATCGCGGGATTGGTCGCGTGGGTCAGCTGTGATCAGGATCTCCTCGCCATCGTATTCGTGCTGGCGGCGTTTTGGTTTCGACACCGAAGACGGGAACTTGCGGCCTTTGGTTGTGCCGTCGTAGCCGTGCTCTGCAAGGAGCCGGCGATGGCGGCCCTGCCGGTGCTGATCGCGTGGGACGGGATTCTTGGGCGACCGACGAACCGCCCCGGCCTTCGAATCGCTGTCTACACCATGTTCGTGGCCGCATGGGCAGCGATTCACCCTGGCATCCACAGCCTCGCCGTACGCAGCTTTCGAAGCGGCGCTACCGGCTACGTCGGCATCGAGCACCCGGAGCGGTGGGGAATCTACTTCACTCGGTACATCATGACGCTCCTGAATCTCCCACCCTTCGGTTTTATGAAGCCGTGGCCGAGGGATTTGACTCTCGCCGGATTGACCGCTTTGGCGCTCGTTGTGGCTGGGCTTCTGCGGATCGACCGTGGGCCCGAAGCCGCCTCACGCGCGGATCGCGCGGATCTCCCACGGAGGGTCGCTTCGATCGGGCTCCTCTTCGCGATTCCGGCCCTCCTCATGCCGACGCTCTTGATCCGCCACTGGGCGCCCTATTTCGCCTCCATCCCCGCCGCTGGCGCCGCCATCGCCGCGGGGCCATGGCTGGCGAGGTTGTCGAGGCGTGCGGTTCTCTTCGCCCTGTCGATGTTCCTGATACTCGGAGTGTGGTATCGCGGTATCGTAGCCTTGTCCGAAGCCGTCTGGAGCGAGGCGGTCTTCGTGGACGCCGATCGGGCAACCAAAATCGTGCGGAAGAACTTTCGAATCCTCTACCCGACATTCCCGAAGGGAAGTCAGGTCGTCGTCTCCACCGGGACCACCGGAGTACGCGGCGTCTACGGCACCTTGATCTACGATCACGCGCTTCAGACATGGTACGGGGATTCTACGCTCCGCACGGTTACTCCGCTGACACGCGAGCCTGGTGCGGCGTCCGAGTTTCTGTTGCGGGTCACGACCGATCTCGAAGTCCTCTCGATTGACCCTGATGCGCGCCGCGTTCGCTCTTCCAGCCCGCGCGCTCCTGACCTGAGCGAAATCGATCGGCCACTCCGAAACTACGCGAGGGCCGTGGCCGCCGGTGGCAACCCCAGGAGAGCCCTCAGCATCCTCAACGGATTGCGGCGGGCCGGCCCGCCTGAGGCTCGCGCGTACGCGGAGCGGCTCATCGTGGCAATCCTCTTGAGCACGGGGCGCGATGACGAGGCGCGCAGAATCCTGCAAGTCATACAGCCGCTCCGCCTCGAGGAGGCGCGAACGCTCGTCCATCGACTTCTTGCCGAGGCCAGTGCAAGCGAATCGCTGGACCTCGCCTCGTTTCCCGCGTTTGGGCTCTCGCTCGAGGATCCGGATGACGTCCGGTGGATCATGCGGCAGTTCCGTGAGGACGGCTCGCTTGCGCAGGCCGCGTGGTGGGCCCAGCGCGTTACCCTGCTCGCGCCTAACGACTCCGAGGCGGCCTCCGTCACGCGCGACGCGGTGAGCGGCGAGATTGTTCCGAGCCGCTTACCGGGCTAAGGGCGTAACGTCCGCGGATTGCGGAGAATCTGGATCTCAAAATCCAGATCGCGTGCTTGCCTACCTCACCCTCCCCTTCTTCAGCTCCTCGATCCCATAGTGCGTCTCCCGCCAGATCACGCCGCGCCGGGTCAATGTGAGGACCATCGATCTCAGGATCGCGTAGGAGAAGAGCGTGGCGCCGATCGGGGCGGTCAGGAAGTCCCACCATCGGAGCCGCAGATTCCTCCCAATCGCCCGGTAGAGGAGCCAGATCCCGAACCATCCCGCGACCGCGAACACTTTCGGCCACGGCCCGGGAAGCAACCACCCGAACGCCGGCGCCATCGTGCCGAAGAATTGAAACACTACTGATACGGTCGTCTCCCCTACGCGATAGCGAAGCGCCGCGAAGGAATTCTTCTCCACGCCCCGGATGAGGCCGCGCACTCCTTCGTGCCAGCGGACGCGGACGAAATCGTCGTGGAGCGCGAACCACGACTTCCCGCCCGCCTCCTTCACGATCAGTCCGAGCGCCATGTCGTCGAGCACCTCCATCCGCAGTCGGGTGTGCCCGCCCGCGCGATCGTAGACGTCGCGGCGGACCAGATTGAACGCACCGATCCCGACGTGCGCCTTCGATTTCGGGTTCGGGGCGTCCCACGGTCTCTGGCTCGCGTAGAAGAGCGCGCTGAAGTAGGCGATGAAGATCCGCTCTCCGAGCGTGTGGAACTCCAGGTCGGCGCCCACCGCGAGGTGGTCGGCGCCGAGGTCCATGGCGAGCGAGACGGCATGCCGCACGGCATCGGGCTTCATCCAGACGTCGCCGTCGGTGAAGAGGAGCCACTCCCCTCGCGCCACCTCGGCTCCGCGGGCGAGCGCGTGGCACTTGCCGAGCCATCCCTCGGGGAGCGTCGTGACGCGAAGGGCGCGGAGGCGCGGATCCGACGCGGCCAGGCGGTCGAGGATGGCGCCGGTCTGATCGGTGGAGCGATCATCCACGATCACTATCTCGAGCCCGGGATAGTCCTGCGCCAGCAGGGAGCCGGCGGCGTGCTCCACGCGGGCCGCCTCGTCGCGCGCGGCGGAGACGATCGTGACCGGCGGCAGCTCGGCGTCGGCGCGCTCGGGGGCGGAGGCGAGTCCGCGGATGCTCCGCTGCCCCCAAGCCATCGGAAGCGCGAGGTGGAGCCAGAGGAGCGCGGCAAAAGCCGTGAAGCCGGTTCCCGCCCCGACCGCCAATTGACACGCCTGCTCGAGACCCATAGCCTGCGAGGATGCGCGATCGTCGCGGTACCGTTCAAGCGTTCCCCGTCGAAAGCCACGTCCTTCGTGGAAATCTCCCCGGCGACCCCCACGTCCGCGATCTACATGTCTATCTGCCGCCCGGCTACGAGGAGGGAAACGAGCGCTACCCGGTCGTCTGGGTGCTTTCGGGATTCACGGGCCGCGGCCGCCAGCTCCTGAACGACGGCCCCTGGGCCCCGGCGCTCAACGACCGCATGGACGCTCTGATCGCCTCCGGCAAGTGCCGCCCGATGATTTTGGCTCTCCCCGATTGCTTCACGCATCTCGGCGGAAGCCAGTACGTGAACTCGGCGGGCCAGGGGCGTTACGAGGACTACGTGATCGAGGAGCTGGTCCCCGCCGTGGACGCTCGCTTCCGCACGCTTCCCGGCCCCCGCCACCGCGGCGTGACGGGGAGGTCGAGCGGCGGCTACGGCGCGATCGCGATTGGAATGAAACACCCGGAAACATTCGGCGCGATCGCCTGCCACAGCGGCGACATGTTTTTCGAATTCATCTACGCGCGCGAGTTCGGTCCGGCGCTCCGACGGATCCGGAAGGCGGGCGGTGTCGCGGCCTGGTACGAGAAGTTCCACACGGCGCTCCGGATGCGAACCGAGGATCACGCTCCGCTCGACATTCTGGCCATGGCGGCCTGCTACTCGCCGAATCCGAACGCGCCTCCGGCCTACGCCGATCTTCCGTTCGACCTCGAGACCGGCGCGGCGCGACCCGAGGTGATGGCGCGATGGATGGAGCACGATCCGCTGCGGATGGTCGAGCGCTACGCGAAGAATTTGCACCACTGCCGGCTACTCTTCCTCGACTGCGGCGTGGATGACGAGTTCTACCTGGAACTGGGCGCGCGGCAGATGACCGCCAAGCTCAAGGCGCTCGGGATCGCGCACGAGTACCAGGAGTTCGAGGACGGGCACATGGGGATATCCTATCGTTTTGACGTGAGCCTTCCAAAGATCGCGGAGGCCCTGGCCCCGTGAGCGAAGCAAGGGGGCGCGCCATCGCCAGGCTCTCCGCCGCCATCGCGGCGAACGAGCCCGAGGACGTGGCCCGCGAGGCCGCGGCAGCGCTGACCGTCGGACTCTCGGCAAGCGCCGCCTACGAGACGATCTTGCAGTCGTATCTCTTCGTCGGCTTCCCGCGCACCATCGAGGCGTTTCTCGCCGCGAAGCCGTTGCTGGAACACCACGGCGGCATTCCCGCCGCGCCCGAGCCGCCTTCTCCCGCCGAGTGGACCGCGCGCGGCGAGGCGCTCTGCCGGGAGATCTACGGGCGCCACTACGAGAAGCTGCTCGACACCATGCGCGGCTTCTCGCCAGACCTGGCCGCGTGGATGATCCTGGAAGGCTACGGGAAGACGCTCTCTCGTCCCGCGCTGACTCCGGTGGAGCGGGAGACCGGAGTCCTCGCGATCTTGACCGTGACGCGCATGTGGCGCCAACTCCGCTCCCACGCCATCGGCACGGTGAATGTCGGCGGCACGCGCGCCGTCGCGCGCGCGGCGATCGAGGCTGCGCGCCCCTGGGCGGGAGACGACAGCGTGCGCGAGGCGCTGGAGACCACGGGACTCTCGGAGGCGAAATGAACGCGGGCGAGTTCGTGAAGTCCCACGGGCTGGGAAACGATTACGTCGTGGTCGACACCGCGGCATTCGGCATTCCGCTCACGCCGGAGCGAGTGCGGCTCCTATGCCATCGGAATCTCGGCCTCGGTTCGGACGGCATCCTGGAGGTCGACGCCCGCGAGCGCTACTTCGTGAAGATCTGGAATCCCGACGGGAGCGAAGCGGAGCGGAGCGGAAACGGCCTGAGAATCGCGGCGAAGTTCCTGGCCGAGCACGGCTACGTGAAGGGCGACGAATTCACGGTCGAGACGGTGGCGGGCCCGGTGCGAACGCAGGTGTTCCGGGAATCGGGCCGCGTGAACAGGGTGCGACTGGAGATGGGCCAAGCCACGATCGACCGCGCGCAGAAGAGCCTGGAGGTAGGCGGGGAGTCGCTCGACGTAACGGTGCTGTCGGTAGGCAATCCCCACTGCGTCGTCTTCGGCGAGGAAATGACACAGGCGCGCCTCTTCGACCTGGGTCCGCAGATCGAGAATCACGTCCGCTTCCCCAAGCGAATAAACGTCCAACTGGCGGAGCCGATCGCCCGAAACCGGGTCCGCGCCTTGATCTGGGAGCGCGGCGCGGGGCACACGCTGGCCTCGGGAACATCTTCCTGCGCCATTGCGGCGGCTTGCTTCGACCGCGGCCTCGTGGATGGCCACGTGACGATCGAGATGGAAGGCGGCCCGCTGGATATCGACGTCGCATCCGACCTCGCGGTCGTCATGAAAGGACCCGTGGAGGAAGTCTTCGTGGGATCGCTCAGCCCCGACTTGCGGGAGCGGCTGCTATCGCTCGGTTAGCCCTGCCGCGCGCTGAGGCGCGGCCCATTCGGATCGCCCCCTTCGCGTACCTACCCTAGGGGTGAATGCGCCACGGCGGATTCAGCCGATTGCCTCCCGCCCAGTACAAACAGATCACATTGCCCGACGGATCGCTGAGACGCGCTTCCCGCCAGAGCCACGGCTCATCCCGCGGTTCTTGCGAGAACGAGAGTCCTGCGCGCTGAAGCTCCTCGACCCTTTCGTCCAGGGCCTGCGTTTCAAAGTAGACGATCGCACGAGACGCAGCGGAAAGCTCCTGAACTAGATGCACGGAGAACGATGATTCGCCCTCCGGGCACTTGAAGCGAGCGTAGTGTGGCGAACTGACGATCAACTCCAGACCCAAGCGGGAGTAGAAGTCGACCGAAGCGGCAACATCCAGCGCGGGGACGGTGACTTGATTAAGATTCACAGGGTTGGCGATCGGTTTGAGAGGCGGCGCGCGGCGCGGCGGCACCATTCATCGAGTGGCACCGGGGGGCACTCCACGCGTCGATGGTGCGAGGCCTGGCGCCTTGCCGACTCTCGCGCGGCATTATTTCGGATCAGACGGCGGCCAGATCACCTTCGCGCTGATCAGGAGCGCGGCTCCCCCCAGGAACGGCATCAACCCAATCGCCCAGATTCGCTTGTCCGGTTCCACCGACGAGAGGAACACCATCAGGCTGATCCCGACGGCGATGCAGACCAGCCCCCCGATCATGAGCCCATGCGCGCGGCGGGTGCGGGACCCGGACCCGTTTCCACTCTCGTAGGAGTAAGGGCCTACCATGGGGGGAAGCTTCGAGGGATCGACGCCCCGCTCGATGGCCGCGATGCGCTCGCGGCGCTCCAGTTCGGCGAGGCGTTGCTGGCCAGTGGTCCGAATAATCGCGAGCGTGATCCCGCCGATGATGGCGATAATCGGGATGGCGAACGGAATGGTCGACCACATCAACCTCTCCAAATCGTGCATGGCGTTTTCCCTCCGGGGGTTAAGGTAGTGGTCTATCGTCGAGACGGGACCTTGCTCGCCCTCGTTCACCCCCTTGGACGGGCGGAGGGCGGGGCCCGGTTTCAGACGCCGGCCCTGCAGAAGGTGAAACCGGCGCACCCGCTCGGCCCGTCCAAGGAGCAGATGATGGAGGCCCCTCGGGGGCGCGGCGCCGACCGGCCCCTCCTTCTGGATGAGCCGGGACTCCTGGCGCGCTGCCGCGCCGGGGAGACGACGGCGTTCGCCACGCTGGTCGATCGCTACCGCGACCGCGCCTACGGGCTGGCGTTCCGCCTGACCCGCTCGGCCCCCGACGCCGAAGAGGTCGCGCAGGACGCCTTCGTCAGCGCGTGGAAATCGCTGGGAGCGTTTCGCGGCGACGCGGCCTTCTCGACGTGGCTCTACCGCATCGTCTGGAGAAAGGCGCTAGACCGCGTCGAGTCGCTCCGAAATCGCGGCAGGCGCGAGGTGGCGGTCGACGACCCGGCGCGCGTGGAGGCCGAGTCCGGCGCCGGCGCCCCGCGCGCGAACGAGGGTGGAGCCGCCGCGGCCGTCGCCGCCCGGCTGGAGCGGCTCCTCGATACGCTCTCAGAGCTGTCGCGCGCCGTGGTGACGCTCTACTACTATGAGGATCGTTCCGTGAGCGACGTCGTGGCAGCGCTCGGTATCCCCGAGGGAACGGTGAAGACGCATCTCTTCCGGGCGCGCGCGGCGCTCCGGGAAGGCTGGCTCCGCGAGGAGCGAGAGGTCAGCGAGGAGCATGAGCATGACCCGGTGTGACGACCTGAATCGCTGGCTCGACGAGGGAATGCCCGCGGAAGGCGCGGCCGGCGCGCGCGCACACGCTGCTTCCTGCCCCGCATGCGCGAAGGCGCTCGCATCGTTCGAGGCGATGGATCGCGCGCTCGCGCTCCCCGCGCGGGCACTGCCGGAGGGGGCCGCCTTCACGGCCCGAGTCATGGAGCAGGTCCGCGCCGCGAGCCCGCTTGCGCTCCCCGCTGTCCCGGAGACAGCGCCAGTCCGGTGGTGGATATCACTACTCTCCGAACCGGGCTTCGCCGTCGCCGCCACCGCGGCCGTCGTCCTGGTCCTCACGCCGGCGGCGATCCGGTTCGACGCGGGACAGAGCGTCGCCCTCCCGGTCTCGGTCGCCATGCAGTCGCTCGGAACCCAACTCGGCAACACCCTCGCGAGCTGGTTCGATTCCGCTGCCATGGCCGAGCGCCTCACTCCCCTGTCGCGGACTTATCTCCTGATCGGCTACGCGCCGCTCCTGGTCTGGGCCGGGCTCTGGATGTTCGGCGCCGTGGAGCGCACGGTTCGAAACCTCCCCGCGCGCCGAGGGTGAAGCGGCCCCTTGCCGCGGCCGTCGCGGCGGTGGTCGCCGCCGTGGCGCTTCTCGCGGCGCTCGGGTGGCACATCTCGGGACGGATCTACCGCGAGGCGCTCCTCGCCTCCTACGATCACGCTCCAGAGCGGTACGACGACGCGCTCGTCGCCGCCGTCGACTCGGCCAGCATCACGCTCGCGCCGCTGCGGAACGAGCGCCGTCGCCTGGGGCGCGAGGGGCTGTGGGGACTCTTCTGGAACGGAGGGACGGGCCGTGTCGGCGCCATCTTCCGCCGCGACGGCTCGCGCCTCGTCCGCTCCTTCACGCCCATCGAGGGAATGCCGGCGGATGGCGACAGCGTCGATCTTCGCCTGGAGGCGTACCAAGGCAATCCTCTTCGCGCGCGCGGAATCCCGTTCGAGGACGTGGCGATCGAAACGGAACTCGGCCCCGCGCCGGCCTGGAGGATCGCCGGCTCACGCCCCACGTGGGTCGTCTTCGTGCACGGGAAGGGCGCCTCGCGCCGGCAGGCACTTCGCGCGCTCGGCGTGGTCCACTCGCTCGGCTTCCCCGCGCTGGTGATCACCTACCGAAACGACGCCGGAGCGCCCGCGAGCCCCGACGGCCGCTATCACTACGGCCTGACCGAATGGCGAGACGTCGAGTCGGTCGTCCGCTACGCGATCGCGCACGGCGCGGAGGATGTCGTCCTGGTGGGAACGAGCATGGGGGGCGGCATCGTCGCGGCGTTTCTGGAGAACTCCGCGCTGGCGCCGAGCGTTTCGCGCGCCGTGCTCGACTCGCCGATGCTCGACTTCGGCGAGACGGTCGACTGGGGCGTCGCGCACGCGACCGCTCCGGGAACGACGCTCCCGATGCCGGCCCTCGCGGGGACGCTGGGAAAGCAATTCGCCGCGTGGCGCTACGGAGTCGACTGGAAGGCGCTCGATCTAAGGCGCCGCGCGGCGTCGATCCGGGCGCGGCTCCTCCTGTTCCATGGAGACGCCGATGAGATCGTTCCCTTCGCCACCAGCCGGGCGCTGGCGGCGCGATTTCCCGACCGCGTGACGTTCGTTCCGTTTCCGGGCGCGAATCACGCGGAGGGATGGAACGTCGATTCCCTCCGCTTCGACGAATCGCTCCGCTCGTTCCTGGAGCCTTCCCGGTAGAGGCCTGCGACCGCGAAGCGGTCACGGGGCGATCAAACTCCCTCGAGTTCCTCGAGCTTCTTCCAGAGGCCGTCCACCTCGCGCCGCAGCGCTTCGTACTGTTTCAAGAGCTCCTTCGTCCGTGCACCGTCGGCATAGAGCGCGGGATCGGCCAGACGCGCTTCCACGTCCTTCAGCTCGGTCTCCCGGGATTCCAGATTTTTCTCCGCCGTCTCGCGCTCCCGGGCTCGCTTCTTCGCCTCGTTCTTCGCGGCAGGGGCGCGTCCGGGCGTTCCCGCTTTCTTCGCTTCCTTCGCCGGAGCGGCCGGGGAGGCGGTGGCTGGCGCCGCGGTTGCGGCACGCGCGGCCGCGGCCGTGGCGGCTCCTCCCGGCGTCCCCTGTCGCTTCGCGGCCTCCGCCTTCGCCACCCGGGCCGACTCGTAGTCGTCGTAGCCGCCCGGGTAGAGGATGACGCGGCCCTCCTCCACCGCGACGATCCGCGTCGCGAGGCTCGCCATGAGCGAGCGGTCGTGGGTCACGACGATGACGGCGCCCGGATACTGCCGGAGCGCTCCCTCCAGCACTTCCTTCCCCGCCAAGTCGAGATGATGCGTCGGCTCGTCGAGGAGCAGGAGGTTCGCCGGCTCGAGAAGCATCCGCGCGAGCGCCACGCGCTGGCGCTCCCCGCCCGAGAGGATCCGGCACGACTTGTAGACATCGTCGCCGAGGAAGAGGAAGTTCCCGAGGAGCGCGCGGAGCGCCGAGGTCGGCGTGCCGAACGGAGCGACCTCCTCCACCGCCTGGAGGATGGTCAGGCTCGCGTCCAGCGTCTCCGCCGCGTGCTGCGCGAAATAGGCGAGCTTCGCCTGGGGGTGGAGGTCCCGCTCCCCCCGGCGCGGATCGAGCTGCCCCGCCAGAAGACGCAAGAGTGTCGTCTTTCCGGCCCCGTTCGCACCGACGATGGCGATCTTGTCGCCACGCTCGATCACGACGTTCGCGCCGGTGAAGATGTCGCGCTCGTCGTACCCGAACGAGACGCCGTCGAGCCTCGTCAGCGTGCGGCCGACGTGCGGCGGCGGCGGGAAGGAGAAGGAGATGTGCCGGGCCTTGCGCGGCACGACCACGCGCTGGCGGCGAAGGCGGTCGATCTGCTTCATCTTGCTCGCCGCCTGCGTCGCCTTCGTGTTCTTGGCACCGAACCGCTCCACGAAGCGGGAGAGCTGCGCGATCTTCTGATCGAGCTGCTCGTTCTGCGACTCCAGCGCCTCACGGCGTCGCTGCCGTTCCTCCAGGTAGTCCGTGAACGACATGGCGAACTCGTTCAGTTCCGCGTGGTCCAGCTCCCGCACCTCGTCGGTGATCCGGTCCAGGAAGACGCGGTCGTGCGAGACCACGATCAGGCCGCCGTGAAACGTCTCCAGATACTCCTCCAGCCACTCCATGGCCGGCAGGTCGAGATGGTTCGTCGGCTCGTCCAGGAAGAGGAGCGTCGGGTCGGTGAGGAGGAGCGATGCCAGCGCCACCCGCATCCGCCATCCGCCGGAGAATGAGGCGAGCGGCCGGTCCTGGTCGGCCGTCGAGAAGCCGAGACCCGCCAGGACGCGGCGCGCCTCCGGGACCAGCGTGTGCTCGTCCGACCGCTCGAGCGTGTGCTGCAGCTCCCCCAAGCGGTCGAGGAGGGCCTCCATCCGGGGATCGCCCGGGTCGAGCGTTGGGATCTCCTGGTAGAGGGCGTCCAGCTCCTCCCGCATCTCGATCAGGTGCCGGTGGGCCTCCAGGGCGCGGTCGAGCACGGTCCCCTCGAACTTCTCCGCCGCCTCCTGGGGCAGGTACCCGATCCGGGTCCCGCGCGAGAGCACGCGCGTCCCCGAGTCGGGGCGAAGCTCCCCGAGCAGCACTTTCAGGAGGGTCGTCTTCCCCGCCCCGTTCGGGCCCACCAGAGCGACGCGGTCCCCAGGACCGAGGGTCCAGGTGAGCCCCGAGAAGAGCGGGCGCGTCCCGATGGAATAGGAGACATCGTTCAGGCGGATCATGGAAGCAGGAGTGTACCGTTCAACGACGCTACCCTTCCACCGCTCCCTGTGGCATCCTCCCGGCGTTGCCCTAGTAGGGGGGTCCACGGAAGGATCCAACTCCAGGAGGGATTCGATGATGCGACGGTTCACGACATTCCTGCTTCTGCTGAGCGCATTGATCATGATGGTCGGATGCAGCGGGGATATGGTGAAGTCGGTTCTCGCCAATGGAGAGATGAAGGCGAAGTTGATGGACGCCATCGCGGGCGACAACGCGGTTTCCGGCGAGGTTCTCGACAAGCTGATCGGCGGCGAGGGGACGCGGGAGATGGTGGTGGAGAAGGTGCTGGGGAATGGCGTCATGATGCAGTCGTTGATGGGGCGGATCGCGAAGGATCAGACCATGGTGGACGGGATCCTGAATCTTGCCGTGCAGGACAGCACGATGAAGAGTCATTTGATGAGCGTCCTGCAGGGGATGCAGATGATGGCGGGAAAGTAGCGGGCAGTCACCGCGCCGATCGAATTTCGCAGGGGCCGCGGCGCAATACCGCGGCCTCTTCGCATGCACCCCCCCCCGGAGGTTCCATGACGGCCCAGCCCGGTCCGTGCCCCAAGTGTCGCGGCCAGATGAAAGCCGGCTTCCTGTTGGACAAGGCTCATTACGACATGGTTCGACCAACCGAATGGCTCGAAGGCAACCCGGAGCGCAGCTTCTGGTCCGGGTTGAAGACCAAGGGGCGCGCCCGTTTCCCCGTCCGAACGGATCGCTGCTCTTCGTGTGGATACCTCGAGTCGTACGCGAACGCGGACTAGTAGGTCGCGCCTGGATTTCCTAAGGGCAACGCGGTCTTCGCCTTGATGGAGAAGGGTGCTGTGCACGGCGTGCACGTGGTGTCCGTCGGGGATACGGTCGATGGGTATTCTGAGGGGCCGTGGCGGAGCGGTGCGCCACGGCTCCTTTTCATTGGCTCTCGAATCTCTTGCCCGGCCGCATCGTTCCCCGCCATACTCGCAGCGATCTATCCCCCCGCGAGCGGAACCCCGGCGAAGGAGTTCAGGAATGCCGGACTCGATGCGCCAGGACTACGCTGTGAGACTCCCGCGGCCTCTCCTCGTGCGGGAGCGCCACGACGGTTCCTCTTCCCCCCGCACACCGCGACCCAGTAGTCCTCCCAAGGCCCCACGTCTCCTGGATCGGGTGCGCGCAGCCATCCGCGCCAGGCATTACAGCCGAAGGGCCGAGACCGCGTACGTGGGGTGGGTTCGTCGTTTCGTCGTCTTCCATGGGAAACGACACCCCGGAGAGTTGGGTGAAGCCGAGATCACGGCATTCCTGACGCATTTGGCGGTGAAGGCTCGGGTGAGCGCCTCGACGCAGAATCAGGCCCTGAGCGCACTTCTCTTTCTATACCGCGACGTGCTCGCGCGCGACCTGGAATGGCTGGGCGGAGTCGTGCGAGCAAAGCGCCCTGTCAGGCTGCCCGTCGTTCTTTCGCGTGAGGAGGCGTCAGCGTTGCTGCGGGGATTGCAGGGCACTCCCCTACTGATGGCATCGCTCCTCTATGGCTCGGGGCTTCGGCTTCTCGAGTGTTGTCGGCTGAGGGTCAAGGACGTCGATTTCGACCGAAACGAAATCACGGTGCGCGATGGGAAGGGGCAGAAGGATCGTGTTACGCTTCTGCCCGCGCGACTGGCACCCGCGTTGGCGGGTCAGATCGAGAGAGTCAGGCGCCAGCACGCCGACGATCTGCGTGGGGGGGCTTGGGAGCGTGGAATTGCCGGGCGCGCTCGATCGCAAGTACCCTCGCGCGGCGTGGGAGCCGGGTTGGCAGTGGGTCTTCCCCGCCTCGCGTTTCTACGTCCACGCGGAGAGCGGCCGGCGGCGGCGGCATCATCTCCATGAGACGGTACTTCAGAAGGCGGTTCGCGAGGCTGCCCTGAGGGCCGGGATCGCGAAGGCCGCGACATGCCACTCCCTCCGCCATTCGTTCGCCACGCATCTTCTCGATTCGGGCTACGACATCAGAACGATTCAGGAACTGCTCGGCCACAGGGACGTGTCGACAACGATGATTTACACGCACGTCCTGAATCGTGGGGGACGGGGGGTACGAAGTCCCCTGGATGGCGTGTTTTGACCCTGCCGGCGGAGCGGGGGCCAGATCAGGATACATGGGTGCGTCCTGGCGGCGTATCCTGCTACGAAGTCCGGCGATTGGCCACGAAGGTGATGGCGCAGCAGCGCTTCTGTCGCGGCCAAGGAGAGGAGATCTCCACTATGCGGCCCGAAATCGTCCGTGTATCTGATTACATTGGGCGGCCTACTTCTAGTTAGCCTGAAAGGAGACACCTCACCGCAATGCTAGCCTTGGACCGCATCTACCATGGCGACGCCTTTGATCTACTCCCCAGGATCGACGATGGGACCGTCGATCTGGTGATCTGTGATGGTCCTTACGGCGTGACCACCAACAAGTGGGATCGCATCAGCAACATCCAGGAGTTCAATCTTAGGCTCATCAGCATCGTCGCCGCCAAGCTGAAGGACGGGGGTGCCCTGTACCTGTTCGGCAAGCCGGACTGCGTGGATTTCATCGACTATCGCCCGTTTTTGACGTTGCGTTCGAAGATCGTGTGGTACCAACCGAGCCGCCTTGCACAGGGCCGGATCAACTACACCAACAACTACGATATCATTTGCTATTTCACTAAGGGTGGCAGGCCCAAGACGTACGATCTTGATGCCATTCGCGTCTCCCAACTCGTTGAGCTTGAGCACCGGCTTCGCTGCGAACGCGTTCCTTCCGTCACGAACGGGAAGTACGGCAAGACAAAGTTCAACGGCGATGGCAAGAACCCGGGGGATGTCTGGGGAGACATAAAGCAACTTACGTACAAGTCGAAAGAACTCGTGAACAGGGAGGCGTTGAACACGATCCAGAAGCCAGAGCGACTCATTGACCGACTCGTCAAGGCCAGCTCGGCGGAAGGTGACCTGGTACTTGATCCCTTCGCGGGCGTAGGGACCTGTCCAGCTGTTTGCCGCAGGCTGGCCAGGCATTTCATCGCGATGGAGAAAGACCGCGACTTTGTAGAGACTGCAAGGAAGCGGGTGGCGGCAGTGGAGCACGACCTGTCCGGGAGACTGTTCTGATATGGCGCGCGACGTCTATCGGAAGATTATCGATCTAGTGCTCAAGGCCGCGGAACTGGCGCGCTCGATCGGCATAGGCAACCTGCTCCAGCCGGGTCTCGTGAAGGAGATGATCATCGCAGACCTGCTCGGACACGAACTCATTCACTCCAAGCGTGATGCTGATGCCCACGCCATCGGGAATCCTGAGGAGAAGTACGAGTATCTCTCCTGCAAGGAAGGCGGAACGGGGCAACTTGATCGCATGTTCAAGGAGCCCTCCGACAAGCGCGCGGAGTCGCTGAGACGCATCACCCGCAATCGAAAGGTTTACTTCGCGGTCTTCTACACAGCGAACCAGACGAAGTGCAAGGTCATCTACGAGTTGACTCCACAAGCCGTTGTGGAAGAAACGAATCGGCAGTTGGACCGGAGCCGGAACGCAATCTCCCACGTTGGATTCACTGAAGAATGGGCGCGGCGCACTGGTCGGTCGGTTTATGAAGACAACAAGTGAGCAACCGGGAACATCGGTAACGAAATAAACCGGGATGATGGGTAACACTTCG
>ERZ1292633.1104-Hain-H41-02um-R1-1104-length-29645-cov-6_pt2 | contig 25672 bp, 7 predicted proteins | sample MGYA00564406_ERZ1292633 | MGnify/ENA primary metagenome ERZ1292633 (study PRJEB36523, sample SAMEA6512639) | groundwater metagenome | collected 2019-01-08 | study: AquaDiva: Metagenomics assemblies of 32 groundwater samples | reverse complement strand
GGGCAAGGGTCGGTACGGCGACGTTGATCGCGGTCGCACGTTATGGCCGGCGACGTCCTTCGACGACGAGCCGACGGCGCGCGGGTTGGACGAGCGGTGCCGTCCAACTTCTACGGGTGGGTCCCGTCGCTTCGCTTCGCCGCCTGCAGGGGTCAGGGAAGGCTCTCGAGGCTCCACCGACGACTCCGGAAGCGTGTTTGTCACGAATTGCCGGAGCCACCGCCGCGCGTAGGCATTCTCTTCTTCGATATCGTCCGTTGCCGCCGACGTCTTGGCCACCCCTGTAATGTGGCCAGGGTTGAGCCGCACGGCAGAGGCGGAGTCGGCATGGCTCACAATCCGCGGCGTCGATGGTTCATCAATGCCGTCTGCACTGGCAGTCGTGAACACGATGAATCCCCCTCCTCTTGCCAACCTGGATGACGGACCGCCCACCGCCGCGTCGAGGTGGTGGGTTGATCCTGTCGCAGCTTCCTGCCAGGGGGCGGACGTGTCCGTCGTTGTGAGGTAGCGATAGCCACCCGTAGACTTGGTCCCAGGGGGCGTCTGCAAGCCACCGTACATCAAAATAAGGGTGATGCGAAGAGAAACGAAAAAAAGAGCCGGTGCCACCACGGTCTTTCGCGTTCGATCTCACTCGCACTGCAATTACATTCATTTGAAAAAAAACAAGCCATCTCTCGTTCGCTGGGTTCAATACAAGTGCGCCGCATAATCATAATGTGTCATTTTTTGAAGAACCATTGAGAGTGGGGAAACAGACGCGAAGAGAATACGAAAAAAAAAACCCGACAACACAAACGCACCGAAACTGGGCTTTAATTATGGCAGTGGTCGCGCCGCCGTTTGCCAAACGTAGGGGGACAAACTGGATAGGCGAGGCGAGCGTGACACGCGAGGCGCGGCGTTGTTGAGGTTTCATCGAAGACCTTGGTCTGCAAATCACACGTCTGAATCCTCACTCGTCATAGTCAAGCTAACAGCGCCCACGCCACAAAAAGGAGACTAAGGGCGGCCGTCCAACAGACCGTCGCACGGAATGCCTGTGCAGTCGACCGTTGAGCGCTGTTTTTCGCAGAAGCTGCGTTGTTGCTGCCCAGCGAGGACGACGACGATGACGACGAGGTCACGAGGCCCAAATCGGAAACGGGAATGCCATCGTGTAGCGTTAGCTGCCGCACGTCTCTTGCCATCGTGACGGCTGCATGATCGGCCAGCACCGAGGCCGTCTCAATGGCCTGCTGCACGTCATCGTACGTTCCTAGCACAGATAGGTCCAGGACGGCGCTGCCGCAGTCGACGCGCCGCAGTCGAGTGGTAACGTCCAGCGGTGCGGCTCTGGATGCTGGAGTGATGGCACCGCGGATCGCCTCGACGCTGGCGGTGAGGTCAAGGCCCACTGTTCGAAAGGATAGCTCTGCCGTGCGGTTAGGTGCCACCCAATCGCATCCACCGGCTTGGTCACTAACGTCGTCGGCGCGCTGGCAAGACCGCCAGCCCGCTGTGCGCGACGAGCACTTACGGTCGCAACTCTTTGACGCTAAACGCCATTCGCACTTGCGATCTTGAACGCATTGATCGGCGCTCGTCTGCAAGGCGAAGGTCTCGCTGCATTTGCGTTCGCACGTGCCGGTCGCGGCATACCAGTCGCAGAGGCCCGCGGACGCGCGCTGGCATGCGAGGGGCAAATCCGAGGCCGCAAGACCAACGGTTGCATACACGGAGCACTTTGGGCCACACATCCCTGCCGCCGCGAACCACTGACAGTCGCCGTCGCCGTCGCACGGGGCACTATAGCTGCCGTAAATGGCGCTGCACGCGCGCAGGCACACCCTCAGTCCTGGGTGCCAGCTGCAGCTGTTCGGGTCTAATCCGCAGGCCGCGGCGTCCCGGAGCTCACACCGCACGTCGCACTTGTTCGGCTGGGGCAGCGCAGGGCCGGTGAAGCTACTCACCGCAACGTTGGGCGGCGGCACGAAGCCGAAGTAGTTGCAATGCGGATCGTAGTTGCACCCGCGACGGTCCGTGGCGCGCTTGCGTCGGCAGGCGTTGACGCACTGCAGCGATCGCGGCAGCCATTGACACAACGCGTCGGCGGCCGCCACCCCCGTCGCGACGCAGGCGGCCTCCGTCGTGAGCACTGTGCACTTGCCGACGCAGGCAGAGAGCTGCGCATCCCACTCGCAGTTGAGCGCCTCGTTCGCGCACGCCGCGGGGAGGTACAACGTCGCGCATCGGACGCGGCACGACGAACGCACTCCGCCACCGCCTGGGGTCCAACTGCAAGTGGCCCCAGCCAACGCGTTGCACGCGCTCTCGGTCTGGTGAGTACGGCAGCGCTCGGCGCACGAACCGGTGGTGGGTGGCCCGTACCATGTGCACTCGTCTCCCGAAGTGAGCAGCGAGATGCAGGCGGTCGCCGTGGCTCCTGCATAGCTGACTACGCAGCGAACGTCGCAGCGCGTACCCTTCCATGCGCAATGCGAAAACCGGGAGCACTGCTTCTCTCCGGACATAAGGTGGCAGCGATCCGCGCAACGCCCACCAGCCGACGCCATGCAGAACGCGGGCTCCTTCGAGCAGCCATCCAGGTCGGTGCCGTACTTCGCGCTGCACTGAAGGTAACATGCCCCTGAGACATTGTCCCAGAGACAAGTGGAGGTCGAGATGCATGCGGCGGGGGAGAGCAACGTGACACACTTCTGGTCGCAGCGCTGCACGACGGTGGCAGACGAATTGCTTGAAGGTTGACCAGAGGAATCGTCGATCACGTTGACCACGTCGCATGCGGCGTCCGCGGCACACTTTGCGGTGTCGACACTGCTCCCCGGCGACGACGGGCCGTACCGAATTTGGCACCGAGTCTGACACCGGGTACCCATCATCACGCAGTGTGACGCTTCGGCCTTCACGCCGCAGTTCTCCACTCCGAACAGGGAACACTTTTGAAGACAACGTGCCGGCGCTCCCGCTGCGCTCCAAATGGCGCAGTTGGCATCCAGTGCACAAGCCCCCTCCGGCGCGCCGTTGTAATAGGAAGCACACGTGGGGTAACATTGGCGGGCGAGGTCGTGAAACGTGCATGGGCCGGTGCAGGCGTCCTGGGAGAGCCCGGTGCACTGGTCTCGGCACGTCATCGACGTGGCGTCCCAGAGGCAATTTGACACATCCGAGAGGCACTCTTTTTGACTTGGGTACCGGCGGAAACACCGGGTGAGGCAGCGCTGCGACATCGGTACGAAGTAGCAGTGTGCGAGCGACGTACACAGACTGGGCTGGGAGACGAGGGAGCAATCTTCGTGGCACTGCAAGGCGCTAGAGCTGGAAAGCGGTGCCGCCGCGGTCGTCGCGGCAACGCACATACTGTTACTGCGGCAGCGCTTCAGAAATTCGGCAGCGTTTGGTGTGAACAGCGACCCGCATTTGGTCACACATCGAGGAGGCTGCAAGGCGCCGTTCGTGACCACTGACGACAACCAAGAGCAATGCGACAGAACGTTGCAGTTCGGTTGCTGAGTAGCCGTGGAGCAGTTGTTCACGCAGCGTCCCGTCGCGGTAATGTTCACGTCTACTGGTGCTGCCGATGAGGAGGCGTTGTTGTAGAGCCACTGGCAAACGCCCCCCGCTACGCTGGAACAAGCAGTGGCACCGGAAGCCGTCAGGGAGCCGCAGTCCGCTTGACAGCGGTCACCGACGGCCAGACAGCGGGGGTCTAGTGCGCACGTGGCCGCATCCAGCGTGTTGCAGGTGGGGCGGCAGGCTTCGTTGACCCACGTACACTCGGATGTCGGTTGACAATCGCCTTTCAGCCGACTGTAGCACGATCGCAGGCACACTCTCGTCGCCGCGTTGAATGCGCAGTTGAAGGATAAGCATCGCGCCGAGCTTGCCGTCGCGAGAGAGACGCGCAAGGAACATTTGATGTCGCAGACAGATTCGTCGACCCATTCACAGTCGACGTCTTGCCGGCACGCGGACGCGTTCGTGCCGTATGCCGCGGCGCACTTTCGCACGCAACGCGCGGCGCCCTCCGTCCAGCCGCAATGGAAGAAAGCCCCGATGCCGCAGTTGACCGTCGTTCCGGTGGCGCATTGCTGTTGGCACGTCGAGGATGCCATATCAAAAAAGCAATTCGTCTGATCGCTTGCGCACAGACCTGACATCGCTAAGATGCGCGATTCTGCCGTCGTGGCGTTGGATGTTCGGGCGTAGCGCGCGCCGCACAGCACCACACACGTGTCTTGCGGCGTCCATGTGCAATGCACCGCCGCGGACAGTGGCGCACCGCATTCGTTGGCCTGTAACGCGTCGCAGCGCTTCGCGCACGCGCCGGCAGATTGGAGCCACTGACACCGCGGCGTTGTGGAACTTGCATCGCAAGTCGCTTGATTGACGAAGGTTGCCGCGCAACTGCGGACGCAGCCGTTCGACGCCGAGGACCATTCGCAGTGTGCCTGTGCACCGCAAAGGGCGTACGAAAAGCGGTTGCATTGCTCAGCGCAAAATGTATTCGTCGGGCCCGCGCTGCCGCTGGTCGTCAGCATTGTGATGAGCGCGCAATTGCTGTCCGCGACGCACGCAGTCTCGTTGCCGCGGTAGCGGTTTAAGCAGGAGAGGGTGCACACCGCGGAGGACGACCCACCGGCATCCCGGAAGCTGCACAGCCGCGATGGGCACGTGGCGGCCGTCGTGAAACCACTGCACTGTAATACGCAGCGATTGGCATCGTTTGGGTGCACCTCGCACCCGGGCGAGGAGACGCAGGCAACGGTTCCCACACGGAGCCCGCAGCGGGGCGCGCACGTGGGCACTGAGGCACGGTATTCCTCGTTTGTCGTGACGTCACAATAGATCCTTGGGCAAAGACCAGAGTTCACGTGATCTTGCAGAGATGGGAATTCTCGGCAACCTTCGCGACATGTTTGCTGCGCGGCGTCCCATTCACAGCGCCCCGATGGGTCCGCTTTGCACCGCTGCTCGTAAGTGGACGACGTCTCGCCAAAGTAACTAGTGGCGCAAGACGGATAGCAGAGGGCCGTCCGATTGCTCCAGACGCAATCGGACAGGGTGCACGCCGCCGCGTTGGCGAGCGACGCACAATTGGGGGAGCAGCGATCGCCGACAAGGAGCATACATCGGCTGTCCAGCGTGCACGTCGTCGGGGAACGGACCGCACAATTCGTAATGCAGCGGCCGGCCGTGCCGTAGAGACGCTGCAAGCCAGCGCTGGAACGCCAAAGGCAGTGGCTGCTTCCACTGCACGCCTCATAGCCCATGATGGAGCAGCGCGTGGCGCACGTCGTCGTCAGTGTGAGGGAGCTCGTCGACGCAGAAGGCAGGTTAGGCGCCATCATGGCAATCTCGCACGTGTTGTCGGCGAGGCAGGCGGTTGAGCCACTCCGAGACGAGCAGGTTTGAATGCAAGTGGACAGGACGTTGAAGGAGTTGTTGGACACGCTCGGCGGCACGTCCAAATTGGCAGCGGCGCCAACCCACTCACAGAATGGGGCTCGGAGGAGACACGCGGCGATGCTACTGGCGCCGTACGCGCAGGCGGCCTGGCAGAGGCCGACTCCGTGAAACCATTCGCATTGCGGGCTGCTTGCAAAACATGACGCCGGATCGCGCCCCCGCATTCCGCACGGGTAGCCGCAGGCGCCGCGAGACGACGATTTGACGACGCCGTTCGTGAGCGAATCAAACGTCATGATAGGCGTCCAGACGCACAGGGTGTGCGTGGCCGCGCAGTCCGCGGTCGTTTTGGCCGAATCGCAGCGCTCTGAGCAGCGGCGCGACATAGGCAACCACTCGCAGCCGGCGACGGCCTGACACGCGGCGGCGGCCGTGGCCAACGTGTCGCTACTGCGTGGAGCGAAAATTCCTTCGCAGCGATGGCGGCACTCTCCGTCCGCCCACTTGCAGTCCCGAGCCTGCTCGGAGCAACTGGCAGCCTTCAACAGGGAGCACCTGACGTGGCACGCCGCCGGCATGGACTCGCACTGCGGGTCACTATCGCACGCGGCACCGCTCGTGCGATACTTGGCGTCGCAACGGGGCCGGCAGGTGGACGCGTCGGCATCAAACCAGCAGTACACGAGAGAGCGGCACGTGACAGCATCAGCAGCATTTAGGCAGGACTCTCGGCAACCCAAGCGGCCGTAGAAAGAGCACCGGGTATCGCTATTGCACCCAACCTCGGACAGGGCGTACCGGAGAGAGCAAGATTCAATACACAGTTGGGTCGCCCGCGAGTCCTTTCGGCTCGCCGCAACGTCCGCGGTTTGCAGCAGGCATCGTTCGTGCCGCTTGCAGGTGGTGGCATTGTACAGGGAGCATCTCGGCAGACACGCATCGCCGAACGGGGTCTTGAAGCAGTATGGCACCGAGACGCATTCAGTCGGCGACAGGGCAGCGCAGCGCACCACGCAGGACATGTTGCTGCCTACGAATGACGCCTCAGACGGCAGCCACTCGCACGCCGTCGCGGCGCATGCGGCCTCGGATACTAGCGCGGAGCACTTTTCGCTGCACCGGCCGAGCAACGACAGCCACTGGCAGTCGTGGAGCTTGTCACAGTCGGCGGCAGAGTTAGCGGCGAGCTCACATCGATTTCCGCACGTGCGTCCCGCGGCGACGCCGGTAACTTCGCGGCAAATGGGGCTTGCACGACACGAGCCCACATCGACATCCAGACCCGCGCAGGAATCCACGCAGAGGTCGCCATTAATGACTTGGCACGCCACATCGTTTCGGCAGGCGTCCAGCGAGACGTTTCTAGTTCCCGAGGCGTGCAGTTCACCGCACCGCAAGCGACAGCCGCCGGTCTCCGCGTAGACGCAATGGCCGCCTCGTGCTCGGCAGAGCGATGCGAGACTTGACGTGCTGCTGATGCTGATCCCTTTCCGGATGTCCCCGCACCGTGGCTGGCATGCGGAAAGGGCGGTCCACTCGCAGTACGATCCTCCCGTCGACGACTCCTCGCAGGACACCTGCGACGCAAAGTAACGGCACGCGAGTTGGCACTTGTTCGACTTGTAGTCCCACTGGCATCGGTATTCGGCGTTGCACAGACTCTCAGAGGTGAACCCAGAGAGGTCGCTGGTGCAAGCATTGTCACAGGCAGCCGCATTGGCGGGGGCTTGAGGACTAACTGACGTCTGAAACACGGCGCACCGGGCGTCCAGCGCACAGTTTTCGGTGTCCCGGCCATACTTGGCGCTGCACCGTTCGGTGCACAGCTTGCCGGTCCAAACGCAATGACGTTGGGCGGTGCACGCCGCGGCGTCGCCGGCAAGCGTGCTGCACGCGTCGTAACAGGCTGCCTTCCCCACCGGCGCGCTGAGCCAAACGCAGGACGCGTCATTCGAACAGCCCACCTTTTGTTCGTCGGTGGGATAGGTGGCGCCGCAACCGACGGCACACGAGGCCGCTAGGCTGCCGGTGGCTTTCCAATTGCACGCTGGGGCACGAGTCGCGCAGACTGCTTTATCCTTGATGTTTCGGCAAGTCACGAGGCAACGGTCGCCCGTGGTCGACAGAAAGCAGTTAAAATTGTCCGCAAGCGCTTGACAATCCGCGACAGTGAGGGAAAGGCAGGTGCGATTGCACGTTTGCGTGGCGGTCAGCCACTCGCAGTGGTTTCGCGCGGTGCATTGGTCGGGCGCGAGGAAGCGGCCGCAGCGTTCGTCGCACGTAGCGCCGATCCATAGGCACTCCCGGTCGGCGGTGCAGGGATCTTGGCTGGCATACGCCGCGCGGCATTGCTGCTGGCAACTGCCGTGGAGCGCAACAGAGGCTGCGGCGCTGTGATAACTGATGTCTAAAGAATGTAGAAGGCACGAGGCGAGCGCCAGCGCCAAGAAGATCGTTGTGAAGCGCATCACAAGAACCCCCCTCGATGGCAATGTTGAAAGCAGATGGCGACAACGAACCAGGTCGAGAGAAAAGCGGCGGAGAGAAACGCACTCCGAGAGAAGACGAAACTCGTTGAGGGAAGAATGTGTTGCGCTGTGATGGCGTCGTGAGTGGAAAACAATATTCAGGCGATCGACCTCTCAATAGACGCCTCAGGGACGCGGGCAGCAACGTACCGAAGCGGTTGTCAAATTATCCCTTATCCACTGCACTAGTGCATTCAACCGGCGAGGACGGATAGGGTGAGAGAAAAGAAAAATAGCGAGACGGCTGCTCGCGTGGAACACACGCGATACAACATTTGGGCGCTGTCGCCGAGAGTGAAGCAGCGGAAATGCTACAACAGAACCCGACGTAATGTAGAGCTGTCTGGATCGCGCGCGTGTTCTTTGTGCAAACAGAAAGAAAGAGAGAAAATGAGAGAGGTGGAAAACGTCGACTGATCTATCAGAGAGCGTGTGATTCACGTGCATAATAATGAAGATGGTTGTGCTCTTGTGCTCCCCTGTGCCCCTATCCGGTGTTCGCATCACCCCTGGCGAACGCTGATGGGTCCGTTGAGATAGAAGACGGAAGAAAGAGAGAGATAGAGAGAACGAGAAAGAGAGCGGGAACAGAAGAGACGGCGCGCGCTGAAAGGGATGTGAGGGGGATGTTGCTGGCTTGAAAAATGGCTGTAATGTGGTTGCGAGAGACTGCGATAGAGATAGTGGGGGACGGAAGGGAGGAGTGAGCAAATAAAAAATAGGAAATCGATGCCCAGCCGTGGAAGGCAGACGTTGAGGAGGCGCTCGAAGAATACTGGTCGGCTCGGGGTGGCCGCTCTTCTAAAATTCAGTGAAACGTCTTGCTCTCCGGCGGTCCTCGTCGCCGGGTCTTGCGGTGATGACGCCCACTGCGACTCGGACCCACGTCGCGGGGGAACCGCGTCGAAGGACCGGGCTTCGCACCTCCAGCCACCGCGTCATGCAGCATTCGCAACGTGGGATCGTCGGCCGTACCCAGCAGTGAACGTCGTGCGTCTCCGGCTCTGCTAGTGGTTTCCTCATCGGAAGCGTCGGATGCCGACGACGACGACGACGTGCTGTCCTCTCTTTGCGGCGGGTGGCCCCATCCGGGCGCCGCCGCGTCGCTTCCTCCTCCCCGATGCTGATGGCGCGACACCCCGCCGCGACGGCGACGCCTCGCGGTCCCATCCTCCCTGGACCCCCGTCGGCGGCGAGCATCCCCTCCCGTTCCTGCGTCTGAAGTGGACGTTGCCGTGTAGGATGTCGCCGAGACAGAGCGGTGGTGATGCCGGAGCACGGCGGCCGCGGACACCACCTCGCTTCTTCCTGCAAGTGCCTCAGGGTCGGCGCCACTCACCAGGCCGCGACGTCGGCGGGACCCCACGCCTCCATTGAAAGATCCCCCCACATCGTCCTCTGCCGGCGGACGGCCGCCGACGTTGGTGACGACGTCATCCATGTCGTCGGAGGCGACGGTCGCGGAATACGACTTCTCCGGGGTGGTGCCCTTCTTGTCCCCCTTCGCCGTGTTTCTTTTCACCGTGCCATCGCCTTCTCGACGACGTTCGTCGGCGGCCGATACGACACCTGCAGTTCGCGACGCCGACTCGACATGACGGCCGCTGGCAGCGAGCGCCTCCGTCAACGTGGCGGCCATTGCCCTCGATGTGTGTGGGCCGCGGCTCGTGGTGGACGACGGCACGCTCGATCCGGCACTCTGTGGATCGGGTCCACCAGGGTGGGGCAAAAACGCCGCACCCCCTCCTTGTATGCCGTCCCATGTGAACGGCCACTGCGAAGATAAACCCGGCGCCGCGGTCGGCGCGGGAGGGGGTGTGACCACGCCTGGAAGACCGCTTCGCTCGGCAATCGGTCCTCCGCCGCCGAACCTGGGCATCGAATGTCGCGGATGGTGCTTCAAATTCGCTCGCTTGTTGCCCTTCGACGTGCTGGAGTCGTACGGAAATTCAGCTGCATCGTCCTCGTAGATAGCAGCATCCTGGTGACGTCGTCGATTGCGCTCACGCTGTTGCCGCGCCTCCACGGCGGCCAAATTCTTTTGTTGAATTTTTTCTCGCAGCTGCTCGACGAAGTTAAAGGTGTTCTTCCACTGCGACAAGAACGGGTGCCCCAAGAGGTCCGCAGCCGTTGGCCGCTTGTGGGGCAGGGGAAGCATACACCTGCGCACGAAATCCCGGAAGTTGTCGCTGAGTTTGGCCCCAATGGACTGCGGCAGCACGATGGGCGTCGACAACTTCTGCAGTTCATCGAACGCGTTGTGGCATGTGCTGAAGTCGATCGGGTACCGCCCAGCTGCGCATTCGGCCAGCGTCAAGCCCAGCGACCAAATGTCGCTCGGCGCACCGTGGCCCTCCCCGCGGACGCGTTCTGGTGCCATGTACCGCGTGGATCCGCTGCATTTCGACGGATCGACCGTCTTGTGCTGCGTATTAGGGTCGACGTGTTCCATGAGGCCAAAGTCACTCAACTTTACCGCGCCGTTCGAGTGAACCAAAATGTTGGTCGGTTTGATGTCTCGGTGAATATCCCCTTTGGCGTGCATGTCTCGCAGACCGCACAGCACTTGCTCCGCGACCACGGCCAGCACCCGTTCTGGTAGCGGCACGATGTCGTCGTTGTGGCGATTCATCAGGCGGCCGAGGTCCCGCAGGGTGCCGTACTCCATGTAGTCCATCACGATGTGCAGTTGCGTCTCGACGAAGAACGCGTTGTAATACCGCACAACGTGAGGGCTACGATAGCCGCTGTGAAGGAAGGCGAGTTCACGATAGACGTTGGAGTGCAGCTGGGCGAGATGAGGGGCGAGGTGCATGGCGTGATAGTCGAGATGCGGCGGGTGTGGCGCGGGCGGCGCGCATTCGTCCCCGCCGCCGCGTGACTGCGTGCGAAGGTGCAGTCGACGTGCGCTAGGTGGTACCGCGGAAGGGTGTGTGGGGCCAATCGACTGGTGCTGTGGCGCAACGGTCGTCGAGACCGAGGCCCTGCTCATTCCAAAAGACGCATTACCGATGGCCGGCGGGGCGGTGATCGACCTCCCTGCGAAGGATGAACCTAGAGGGCAGAAGGACGATTGCATGCACTCGAACTGCTGTTGCGCCGCGATCAACGACTGCAAATTAATGGTCTTTACCGCGAGCACTTTGCGACTTGGGCGGTGTTCCGCCTTCCGTACCTCGCCGCTCGCCCCTCGGCCAAGTGGTTCTTGGCAAAATGCCAGTTCCGAGAAATCGGAAACGGCGAACGCGGAGAAGCTATCCTCTGGGATGCCATTCGGTGCCGTAGGTGTTGCGACCGGTGCCATCGGCGGCGTGGAGGGACAGGCGGACGGCGCCGCGATGTTACACAGCCCGGCCACCTGGACAGGCACGAAACCTCCGCGTAGCGACTTAGCCACCCCCGAGGGCGATGTCCCAACTGGCACACGCGACGGTGGTGCCGCCGTCCGGAACTCGAGAGGTGTCATGGGAAAGGCGGACGGCACCAGCGTGAATGGGCTAGCGGCGGCCGGTCCCTTGCCCCGAACGACGGGCACCGACGGTAGAGGGAACCGGTTCGCTAAGGCCGTGGAAGTAAAATGAGAACCAGACAGCGCGGCACCAACAGCTTCGCCGAACGCCGTAGAGGGAGGCAAAAATTCGGTGAACTGAGGCATCGGCGGGGCCATGCCGATGGATACGCAACCGGCGGAGGGGGGCCCGTCGCTGCGGTTGGGCGTCATCGCGGTCGGCAGCAATTGGGGCGTCATGATGGCCTGTTGGTTCACGCCGCTCCCTCCGCACGAGGAGGAGTCGTTGAGCTGCTGCGCCCCAAACCCGGTGACGCCGTCGCCGCGGTCCTTTGGGTCTTCGTTGGTGGTGCGGCCTACGGCCGTCGCAAAAGCCGAAGGCGGGGGCTCCACGAACGACAGCGCCTCGCTCAGTGGCGACCGGCCACCATCGCCTGCGTGTCTGTGGCGGGTTGCCACAGTGGCGACCGCGATAGCGGAGAGCGCTCCGGGGGGCTGGCGCGCACCCGGGGTGAGTGTGTTCGCCGTGGAGACGTCGGAAGTGGACTCGGCCGCGTCATCGGCAACGACGGAGCGCTCACTGCTGCCAAACGTTGCCTGTGGCATCGGGGGCGCGAAGGCGGGCGGCGTGTCGCGGAGTGGCGGGGGGCGCGACGACTCTGGCGTTCTCGCCGCCGGCCTCCCGCCGCCGCTGCGATTGATGCTGTCCATGAGACTCGCCGATCTCGTCGCTACGTCGGGGCGCGCGGCGGTGAGTAGCGGGGACTGATACGAAAGGGACGCCAAGCGCGCCGCCGTCATTGTGGCCGCTGTTCCGCCGATCGCGGCGGCCGCGGTGGTGGACGACGACGCGTTCGATTTGGAAGACTCTCCTAACGCGGCGGCGGCGTTCGAGTGGGAGAACGTCGCCGCCTGGGCTGCGTACTGCCCCGGTGTGGAGCCGCCGCCATCGGCGGCAAAGTTGGAGGCGACGTGGGGGAAGTCGTGCGCGAACACAATGGGCGACGTCGGGACGCCCATGTTGGTGGATCGCAGCTGCGGCGTCTGTTGCGCCACGACCGCGAGCTGCGGCGCGTCGGGCACCGCCACTCCCGGCGAGATGGGCGGCAACGCGCTGACGGCCACCAAAACGTCCCCGATCGTCATGAGGGACCCCGATAGCTTTTGCACCACACCCCCGCCGATGCGGCATGCCGAGGCGTCCGTTCTGGAATCGTCAAACTGCAGAGGGTCCGCCGCCGTGGTGCCCAAGCTGAGCGCGGATCGAGCCACGGCTTCCAACGGCGACCGGCCCCCGGTGGACGTGGCAGTGCTTGGGGTTGGACCAACGGGGAAATACCCACCGCCTAGGGCGACGGAGGACGGTAAGCGGCCCCCGCCGGCTGCTGCGGCAGCCAACGAGTGGAAGCTACTGTTCCCCGGGAGGTGACCGTGCGGTGAATTCATCGCGGGGGCGGGCGCAGAATAGTGCGGACTCTGAGCGCCGCCACGAGGTGCGCTGCTACCAACGGCCGCCACGATGGCGCCGGAAGATATGGGCGACCGCCCGGCGGCTGGCGTGTGGCCCATCTGGCTCGCGCTGGTGTGCACGAGACAGGACCGAGACGCGGACGAGCCGAAAAGGCCGGCGGCAGTCGTTTGGTGGCCGACCGCCCCGGACACGTGGAAGAGCATCTGATAATGCGGATTGGCGGCCGAGCCCGCGGGCCCTGGGGTGACCGGCGCGGCAGTATGACTCGACAGCATGGGCGACGACGCGGCGGATGGTCCCTTGGGCATCGGGATCGTCAGCAGCGGTGGGTCCTTCAGCGTCCAACAGCCGCTAGCGGAAATCGTAAAGTCGCCGACGGTGAGCAAGGCGTAGTCTTCTGCAAATACGACCGGGCGAGTCGGGTGCCCTTCGTTGCCTGAGCCGTCGGTGTGTCGGTCCTTTTGATCGGCACGAGTGCTGGGAGCGTGCCCACCTGATGGTGGGATGGGCACCTCTCCTGCTGCGAGAGAAGCCACGACGATGCCGTCCGCGCCGGTGATCGCATCAGCCGTCCTGTTCGGAAGCCGGGCATCCGACGTGGCGATGATGGCGGCCGGGGGTAGTGCGAGGGGCAGCCTATCGGGGATCGTGACACTGGCGTTCATCGGCACCCCTGCTTCCGTCGCTGGGGACGTCGCCTGGATGACCGGGCTGATAAAGATGAAAGCGGGCGGCTTGCGCTTTTCGCGCCTGGGAAGTCCCGAGGGCGTGTCCGTGGTCGCCGCGCAAGCCGTGGTCGAACCTGGGGTGGGGAGGAAAGGCACGGCCGATGTCGTCGGTACCACAGCGTCACTTGGAGTGCCGACCGCCGCCGTTTGCGGTCGGGCGGAGAAGGCATTCGGCGTCGCGGCGGCAGCCGGCCCCGTACTGCAAAAAAGAACGGTCGATACGTCCCCAGCTGGCGGCGGCGTGGTCGTCGGGATCCGCTTTCCACTGGCGACGGCGTCTTTAAAATTCATATGGGGGGATGTGAATCACCAGAGGCAAGTGGGAGAGGCAAAAGGGGGTAGGGAAGGAAGGGAAGGATCGATACTGTTTCCCGGACTGAGTCAGCGGGCTGATTCGTTAACCATCGGGTGGTGCCTATCAGTGGTTGCTGCGACCTTCTCGGCTGCATGGGTAGAAACGTAGGCCACCACGTGAAGTTAAGAGTGACAGACGCATCGAACAGGATTCTCACACAGTATGTCGTGCGGTGGAAGAACAGACGGAGGGAAAAGAGGGGATGAGTGAGCGGATCGCATCGAATCCGACTCTCCCACACCGATCAAGGGTGCGACGACTCGCACGATCGACGATGGGTCAACGAGCCGCGAAGCCGTTCAGATGGCGCGCGACCCGACGCAAACGGGTCCCCGCCGTCGCAAAGTAACAGATGTACAATGAAGTGTATTTTGTGTTTCTGCCCGAGAGGGTGTGAAACATGGGCGGCCGCTCTAACATCGGCCACACCCGTCCTAACTGAAGAAACATCGAGTCACTGAAGGAAGGGAAAGTTGGACCTAAACGAGGGAAAAGGAAAGAATGACGCTCGGCTAGCGGTGCCTGATTAGATGAAGGTCATCGTGACGGCCCGAATCTTCTTCACTTCCTGCAGGGGCCGCGGGGGAGGCAAGTCAAGGTCCTCGACGTCGCTACCGTGCTGCATTCGTGTCCCGACGAGTTGTTGGGCTTCCTCCATTTCCGAGCCGCCATCGTCCGTCGACCCAATCGTGGACACACCCCTCACCTGCCGGAATATGTTTTTCGACACGTCCTCGTAGAAAACGTCGTGTTCCGCTGCTAAGTTGCGCAGTTCAGAGTCCTTCTTCATCGTCTCGAGGTCGAATCCCTTTGTGTATTTCGTACCGTCCATGAATGCCGGATCGCCGATTCGCCGCTGCGCTAAACGCCGACGGACGAAGACGATAGCGACTAAGAGCAGTAAGAGCAGAGCCACCACCGAGCCGACGATCACGCCGATGATCTTTGCATTGTCGGGCGGTGCCGCTAAGATCGGCGGGATCGTCGTGTTCGTCACGCCGTCGTCTTCCGCTGCGCCGCAGCCAAGATCCCCGCAAGGCGACAGTCGCGAAATCGCAATGCTCGGCAAATCCAGCGAGCACATCAACTGCGTGGACGTCCCGAAGATGCTTTGCACGGTGGGCAGCGCCAAGGCGAAGTTGCCGCAGTAACCTTGACGGAACTGCTTCGCAATGCATTCGGAAACGTTCGCAATGTCGCCGCACGTCGCGTTGTCGGCAGCGATGCGGATGTCGACATTCAACTTCAACGTTGTGGCATTCACGGCTGATGCATCGTAGACAAACGCGGTGGCGTTGAACGTACCCTGCGCGGCACCTCCGCCCTGACTCGACCCGGCAACGCCGAAGCAGAGGGACGTCAGGTTCGGCGCCGCCAGCCAACGCTGTAGATCCATCGTGGCAGACTGTCGCAGCTGTTTCTGTATCACGGGATCTTTGACCTGAGAGAGATTCATCGATGACGCCGCCACCGACAGTACTTCCAAGGTGCCGAAAGCGTGGCGGCTGGCCTTGCGAACAGCGGGTGCCGACATGGTGCTCGTTGACAAGGACGCGGTGTCGTTGGTCGCAGAAACGGCTGTGGTGTTGACAGTCACCGTCGGTGAGGAGCGAGGCGTGCCGATGGGGCTGGTCGTCGTGATTTGATTCGGGTCGACGACGTCCACGAGCCGCTCCATGACGATATGCCGCACGCAGACGCAGCGAGGGTACTCCTCGAACCCGGTTGTGCACTTTCCACAGTCGGACGCGGTCGAATTGTCGACGCCCAGTGGGCAAGCTTCGCAGGCGGCCCCTCGCCAGGCGTTGCGGCACGCACAGACGCACTGCATTGCGGGGCTCTCGGACGCTGGGCTCTCAGTCACCGATACGTTCGCAGTGGACGGGCTTGGCACTGGAAAACTTGTCGTGGGTGAGGTTGTGCCTGTGACCACGGCCGGTTGCATCGCGACGCTCACGGCATGACCGTTGCAGTCCGCGCCCACCGTGCAACTCGTAACCGGGGCGCGCGTGGTCGGGGCGGTTGTGGACGTCGCTGTCAAGGTTGCCGAATCGGTTGTTGTTGGCGTGGGTGGAGGGGCGAAGGTCGTGACCGTTGTGGTATTCGTACCTGTCCCTGTCGTCGTGACCGTCGTGGTCGTCGTCGCGGAAGCGGTCGGAGTGACCGTCAGGGTTGCGGTGGTCGTCGTCGAGTTCGTCGAGGTCGCGGTGCCCGTGGTCGTCGTCGTGGTCGTCTCCGAGCGGGTGCTTGTGTCGGTGGACGTGCCGGTTGACGTCATCGTCGATGTAGTAGTGTCCGTCGGTGTCACTGTTGCCGTCGACGTTGCGGTCGCGGTCGTGGTCGACGTATTCGTGACTGTCTGTGTCCCCGTTGCGGTCTCGGTCGTCGTCGACGTGTTCGTGCCAGTTCCTGTGCTAGTGCCGGTAAGAGTTTGTGTCGAGGTGGTGGTTTCCGTTGACGTGAAAGTCGATGTTCGGAACCGGCACTCTGGGTAGGTCCCCACTGTGCCGTTCGCACAACTTTCGCAGTCACTTGGGTCGTACACGTCAGGACAAAGGGAGCACGTGGGGCCGCCCCACTTTGCTTTGCAGACGCACTTACACTCAGTTGGGGAAATTTGCGAAACTTTAATCGCTCGTGCGCTACAGTTGTACTCCGGGCTGCATCGGAGATAGCAGTCTTGACCAATGTAATCCGCGCCGCATCCCAAACAGTCGTTCGACTCGTCGTACCTCGCGGGGCACACGCTGCAGTTGGACGCAGGGCCCCAGAAATTGCGGCAACTGCAAGAGCAACTCGGGTCGGTTTGAAAGCCGTCGACGGTGGTGGCGTGGCTGCTGCAATTCGACTGCACCGTGCACTTCAACCGGCAGTCCGGATAACCACCATATCCATCTGCGCAGCGATCGCAGTCGCCTCCTTCGTACGGGAAGGCGCAAACGCTGCAATTCGCGCCGGACCAACGGTTTTTGCAGGTGCAATTGCAGACGCTCCAGTTACCCGCGACGGTACTCGCGTGACCGTTGCAGTCGAGCTGATTGTCGCACGGTCGGAAACAGTCCGGAACGGCCCCAGTGAATAGCGGCGCGCATCGACCGCAGTCGCCGTTCATGGTGTCGTCGAACTGAGGGGGGCAGTACCCGCAGGTGTTGTTGCGCCACTGGTTGCGGCACACGCAGGTGCATCCATCCAGCGTGTTGCCTGACTGTGCCGTTGAATGGTAGCTGCAATCTTGTGCGGTGCAGCTTCGCAGGCACCTCGGGTACTCTTCCTCGTCGAAGCCTTCGGCGCAAGCATCGCAGCCGTTTGGGTCGAACCCTTTCGGGCACACGCTGCAATCCGTGAGGTTCCACTTGCCGCTGCATTGACAAACGCACCCCGTCGCGCTGTTGCCCGTGACGCCGGACGCATGTCCGCTACAATTTGCTTCGATAGTGCACTTTAGCACACACGTGGGGTACCCTTCGTAGGCCGAGGCACACTGCGCGCAGCCTTTCGAGGCGTCATACCCAGTCGGGCAGACGTCACAGCGCACGCCGGCGTACTTACCAAAGCACTGGCAGCCGCAGCCCAGCAGGGTCGAGTTGGACCATCCCAGCGGCGCGGTCGTGGTGCCATTGGCGCCGGCAGCCCCCGTGCCGCAGTCGACCGCGACGGTGCACACACGCGAGCAATTTGGACCCGAGAACCCCGCGCTGCAGGTGGCACACATGGTCTGCTCGTAGTTGATGGGGCATGAATCGCAGAGCCGACCTTGCCACTGACCCACGCACTGGCACGTGCATCCAGAATTGACGTTTCCGGAGGCGTTGCTGGCGCGCCCCGCCGGACAGTTGGCGATTGCCGTGCATTTCTGATAGCAGTTGGGGTACAGTTCAAAGCCGTCCGCGCACGACCGGCAGGCGGCTGCGCTGTTGAACCTCGCGGGGCAGCTTTCACACTGCTGGCCGTACCACTTGTACGAACATGAACAGTTACAGCCGCTGCTCAAGTCGCCGGTGACGCTGTCCGCGTGGTCCGAGCAGTCGTCGATGGTATTGCAAAGACGCACGCAAGTAGGCGGCACGCCCGCCCACCCCTCATTGCAGGTGTTGCAGCCGGCAGGGTTGTACTGCCCAGGGCACGTGTTGCAGCTGTAGCCTTGCCAATACCCTGCGCATCGGCAGGTGCATTGGCTATTGTTGGCGCTGAGGATGCCCGTCACGGATTGGGCATGGCCACTGCAGTCGGTCACATTCGTGCATAATCGTTCGCAGTACGGGAATCCCGCGAAGCCCGCCGCACACGTGTTGCAGCGGTCGTTGCCGTTGTCATATCCGAACGGGCAATCGTCGCATGCGTAGCCTTGCCACGGCCACTTGCACAGGCATTGGCAGCCCTGCCCGGTGCTGCCGGAAACACCGGCGGCGTTTCCGTTGCAATCCGTCATGTTGGTGCACGTCCGGGAGCAATCAGGGTAGTTTCCAGAGAACCCAGCGGCGCAGCCGAAGCAGTTGTCGGATCGGTTGAAGGCAGGCGGGCACGTTTGGCACATCGAGTCCGTCCAACTATTAGTGCATTGGCACGTGCATCCCCGGCTGCCGTCGCCCGTGACGTTGAGGCCGTGTCCCGAGCAGTCTGTCGTTACATTGCAGGATCGAACGCAACTCGGGGGAGTGCCTTCATAGCCAACGACGCATCGATCGCATGTGGTCGACTCCACGTTGACGGGGCACTGATCGCAGGAACGACCAATCCAGGCGTTCACACATTGGCACGTGCACCCGCTGACGATGTTCCCGGAGACGTTGCCGGCGCGACCGTTGCAGTCCTGGATGACGGTGCACTTGCGGGAGCACGTCGGGTAATCCGCGAAGCCGACTGCGCATTGTCCGCATTGCTGCCCTGGATCATAGATCGGCGCGCAAATTTCACACGTTGAGCCGTTGTAGGCGTTCTGGCACTGACACGTGCAGCCCGAGGCAACGTTGCCCTGGACGGATACCGCATGATTACCGCAGTCATCGATGACATTGCAGTTGCGGCTGCAATTCGGATACCCCGAATAGCCCGTGCGGCACACACCGCAGTCCCGCCCGCCGTCGACGTTCGCGGGACACAGTTCGCACTTTTGGCCGTACCAGGCGTTACGGCAAGAACAGCTGCACCCGTCGACGGCGGTGCCGACGACACCGTCAAGGGTCGCGTGGCCGCTACAGTTGGCGAGGTTGGTGCATTTCAGCGAGCAGTTGGGAAACACACCCGCGTAGCCGATGTTGCATGCGCTGCAGTTGCGTGCGGGGTCGTACTGCTGGGGGCAGTTTGTGCAGCTTACACCGTTCCAAGAGCCATCACAAAGACATTTGCATCCAGAGGGCGTGTTGTTCACCGCGATCGCCCGTCCAGGGCAGTCTTTGGCGATGTCACACTGCCAGTTCCAGCCGCAGGTGGCCCCCGTATAGCCATTGGCGCAGCCCGAGCCACACGACTGCGACGCGTTTGCGCGGCAGTAGCACACGCACGTGCCTTCCTCGCCGTAAACAGCGCGGTCTTGTTCCGCGTTGGGGCAGTTTTGCACCACGCAAGAATACTCGCAGGCAGGGAATGATTGCGCGGATTCGGAGCACGTGGAGCACGTGGTCTGGTTGTACATTGGCAAGCAGTACGAACACGTTGGTCCACGCCAGCGATTCGTGCACTGACATTCGCAGCCGGTTCGTGCATTGCCGGCCACAGAGACGGCGTGGCCGCTGCAGTTGGCCGCCACCGTGCACTTCAACGCACAAGCCGGGTAGCCGTCGAAGCCGTCAGCGCACGAGCCGCAGTCGTCGGAAGCGTTGAATCCGTAAGGGCACACGCTGCAGTTGGATAAGGACCACGCATTGCGGCAGTCGCAACGGCATCCCGTGTACGTGTCACCGCCCGCGAAGACAGAATGATTTGAGCAATCGTCGAGAATGGTGCAGCTACGCGAACAATTGGGGTAGCCCACGAAGCCGGAGGAGCAGTCCCCGCAGTCTCGACCCGCGTCAAACCCGAAAGGGCAATTTTGGCACGAGTTGCCCGTCCATCGATTCTTGCAGATGCAGCTACATCCCACGCGGCTGTTCCCTCCAACAGAATTCGCGCGGTTGCTGCAGTTGGCGTTGGTGCACGTGGCGACGCAGTTCGGGTACTCTTCGTAGCCTGACTGGCATTGATCGCAGGATGCTCCGGCGTAAGGTGAAGGGCAGAGCTGGCAGCGGCTTGGCGACGAGAAGTTGTTGAGGCAGACGCAGGAGCAATTTCCTTTAACACCTGAAACACTGGACGCGCGGCCAAAGCAATCCGCGGCGGAAGTGCACTTGGGCTCACAGGTTGGGTACGTGCCTTCGTAAGTGGCACTGCAGTTGCCACAGTTTTGCGAGGAATCGTACTGTGCCGGGCACAGACCGCAGTTGGCGCCGTACCAACGGTTGACGCACGTGCAATTGCATCCTCCTACGACGTCGCCCGTGACGCCAGATGCATGATCTGAGCAGTCCGCGGCGATGTTGCATTGTCGGGTACATTGGGGAAACGTGGCGTTATCGTAAATGGTCAAGCACGACGCACAGTTGCCGCTCGCCGAGTTGTCGATGCGCGGCGGGCAAAGGTTGCAGCGCGACGGGGGATACCACTGGCCCGTGCAACTGCACGTGCACACGCCGACCGTGCCAGTGACGGTGGTGGCATGGCCCGTGCAATCGGTGGCCACGTTGCACGAACGGAGGCACGTGGCGCCCTCATAACCAGCGGCGCAAGTGTTGCAAAGTCCATTGCTGTTGTCGTAATTAGGCGTAGGGCACGTCGAGCACATCGAGGCCGCCGTGTAAGCTCCAAGGCACGTGCAGCTGCAGGATCCGCGATAGCCGGTCGCGTTGCTGGCATGGTTGAAGCAGTCCGCTTGGGGCGTGCACAGCGCCTGGCACACGGGGCCTCCGTAGCCGGTGTCGCAGCCGGAGCAGTCGTTGGACGCGTTGAAGCCGGTAGGGCAGGCGGAACAAAAAGTCGGCGCGGCCCACCGATTCCTGCAGATGCAATTGCATCCCGTGAGAGCGTTGCCGGTTACGCTCTGCCCGCGACCGCTGCAGTTCAACAGCTTGTCACACTTGAGGGAGCAACTCGGATAACCATCGTAGCCATCGGCACAACCGTCACACAGGCTCCCTGCCAACGGGAAGGCGCACGTGTCGCATCGCGGACCACTGAACTGATTGCGGCAGCTGCACGTGCATGCGGGTGCCCAACCAGGAGATGAGAGCGTATTGGTGCCGTTGCAATCCAATGCTGGGGTGCACGCGCGGCGGCAGTCGGGGTAGCTGGGACCGAAGCCATCGGCGCACACTCCGCAGTCAAGCGTGGAGCTGAAGTTTGCAGGACACGTCGCGCAGTTTGGTTGCAGCCAAGCGTTTCGGCAGGCACACACGCAAGCTGGAAACGTACCACTGACTGAGATTGCATTGCCGGAGCAGTTTAGTCCCACGTCGCAAATGGGCAGGCAACTTGGGCCCCCATAACCTTGCCGGCAACCGACACAGGACCCCTGGTTGAAGCCCTCGGGGCACGTTTCGCACCGCGACCCAATGTAGTTGGGCTTGCAATTGCAGGTGCATCCCGTGCGCGTGTTTCCTGTGGCGGTGGATGTTCCTGTCTGTGAACAGTTGTCGCGCCGGGTGCATTTCAAGTAGCAGTCAGGGTATTCGTCGTATTCAGATTTGCAGGCGCCACAGTTTGACTGGGGATCGAGACGGTCGGGACAAGTTTGGCAGGCCGCACCGGTCCATTGGTTGATGCACGAGCAGTTGCAGTCGCCTGGGGGGGTGCCCGTCGGCTCGAAGCGCGCCCGGCCGTTGCAATTCAGTGAATTGGTGCACACTGGAACGCAAGTTGGGTACCCGCCGTAGCCAGGGCCGCAGTCGTCGCAAGTTGTTTGTTTAAATATGGAGGGGCACGTGCTGCACGAGGCCCCTTGCCACTGGCCGGTGCATCCACAAGCGCAGGTCGGATCCGACGCGAAGCCCGACACGTTGGAAGCGTGGCCGCTGCAGTTGGCACTGATGGTGCACAGCTTTCGGCACGTTGGGTATCCGGGGCCGTAGCCGTCCAGGCAGGCGCCACAGTCGGCGGTGGTCTGATCGAAGCCAGCCGGGCACACGTTGCAGTTCGGCGGCTGCCAGTTATTGCGGCACGTACAGTTACACGACCCGTCGCTGCGAAAGCCAGTGGGAACGGTGCTCGCGTGAAAAAAGCAATCGGCTGCGGTGCACCGGTCGTCCGTGCAGTTCGGAAACACGCCCTTGTAGTCTGGTGTGTTGCAGGAGTTGCAATCGCTCGGTTGGCTGAATTGAATGGGGCAGCGCTGACACTGGGTGTCGGTCCAGCTGTTTCGGCAGGTGCAATTGCACGTGCCATTGGGAAACAGGTTGACGGTCGTGGCATGGTCGCTGCAGTCTAGCGGTATGGTGCACTGCGCGGTTGCAAACGTGAAAACGGATGAACCTGCGACCAACAGCAGGGCGCATAATTGGAGAATGAGGACGTCCATTGATAGGTGACAAAAATGAAACCTCGAGATAAACAGTGGGGGGCCCTTGTTTGCGACAAGATTTTACTGCACTCAATCAAAAAAGACACGTCCGCTACGACGGTACCAAAATATCTTCGATCGGCACGAGTAGCGGCTGGCGATGATGTTCCCTTTTGTCCTATCAAAATACGGATTAGATCACGACCGAGTGAACATGCCTCAGCGTCGGCCGTCCGTGGGGGCAATTCCAGGGGTGGTCGAGCCGCGCCAATCCCGACACGACACGCTGCATCGTGGACATGTCCAGCGTGGCGCCGATCATTATGCTGGCACGGCAGGCCTTCGTCGCCATGGAGTGCCAAACCGCGCGCAGTGGCTTGACGACGTCCCCTGCGGCGGCAAGTTGCATCGTCAGCTCCTGAATGTCGTCCGCGCGAACCAGGTCGTGAGGTAGAACGGGCACAGAGAGCACCGCGACGCCGCCTGCGGTCGCTGCCGGTGTTTGCGAGGCGGCTGCAAAGCTCCCGGCGGTGGAGACCGACGGCTGGCGTACAAGAAAACCATGCCGCTCCAAGATGTTGGCGTGACGAAGCGCCGCGGAGGATTCTTCCGCAGAGAGGTAAACGTGTGCGGGCACGATCAATCGCTGCGGCGTCGCCTTGTAGGAGTGCGTCAACCGCTCGTAGCGACTCTTTTCGTCCGCGGCATGTTGATCGACAATAAACACTTCGTAGCGCTGGGGTACCGCAGTAGAAGGCGCGGCGGCTTTTGGCTGCCCACGCCCCAAGGGCCTCGAGGAATCGGCGTCGCGTGACGATTCTTCGTCAGTCGAAGGGCAGTCCCCGGCGCCGTCGGTTGGCCCGTCATCCGCCAGCGCAGCGATTGCGTCGACAACCGCCGACGCGTCACTTTGATACTTGACCGCGAGGTCGTCACACGCGGCAGCTGCCTGGGTAGTGGTCTGCGAGGACTTCCTCGATTGGGGTGAGGCGCATTCGTTGAAACTTGTCGACAGCAACGTGACAATGAAACCACGATTAAACTGGCCGACGACCCGCATCGTGGCGAAAGCCTCTTTGGTCAGTCGCAAGGAAAGTTCCTTCTCGCAACCAGGTGAACTGAAGTGCGACCACGTCGGTTGCGGCACCGCCAAGTGCGATGCGGTTGTCGGCGACTCAGGGCCGCCGATGGTGCTGACCGTCTCACCCGAAGTATCATTATTGTTGGTCTGTTGTTGCGTGGCACTCGTTCGCGGTCGTTTCCTAGTGGAAGGGCCAGCCTGTTGATCCGCCCGCCGCCGGGACCATGTGTGCAATTGGTCGTCAAACAATCCCAGCCATCCCCCCCGGTTGGATGAAGCGGCACCCCCTGGCAACGGGACGCCGCGGTGCTCCACCGAGGCAAGGAAAGGCTCGAACGACCTCAAGGTTGCCGGAACGATCTCGTGCCCGCCCTGTCCAGCCCGGGACGGATCAGTCGCATCGTTCGCGACATCGACGCGCCGTCTCCTGGGTGTCGACTGCTCGCGCGGCGTTGTGGTGTTCACGACGTCGTCTTCGGCGCGTAAAGCCGGAAGCTGCGTGAGACCCCGTGACAGTGTCCTTAGGGTCGTCGCCAGTGAGGATGGAGACTTCGGCTCGGCTGACTCCAGGCCGACGGATGGACGTAGCCGATGTTGTCGACGGTCGCTGTTGGCGCCGTCAAAGAAGTCGCGCAAATTCGCGCGGAGTTGGTTGAGTAGCGCTGGCTCGTTGGCGATGAATGCTTGACGCTTGTCGGGGGCCAAGTTCACGTCAAACAGCATCGGTGCCGCTTCTGGTGCACCGACAATAGACACGAACAAGACAGGCTGCAACACCGTTGCGGCCGGATTGGCAGCGATGAACGCGTCCGAGAACGTTCTTGTCCACAACGGCAGCTCGACGGGGCGACCACTCAGAAAGCAAAACTGCAAATCTCCTGTGGGGCGTCCCTGACCTTGCTTTGACATCAGCCCTTTCACCGTCACCTGCGATTCCCTCGTGAGAGCTGTCGACGACGCCACTATGGGGCTGCTGGATGGCGCGGTCGGTTTCAGCGTGAAGCAAAACTCCGTCAGGGACAACGCGAGGCGAGAGCCAAAAATTTCGACGACCGCCTTCAATACATCGCCGCTCCCGGACGTTGCGAATATCAGCGATCGATGGTCATTGGTGATGGACTCCGTTCCGTGGGACGTCAGGCGGCTGCCGCGGTTCATCGGCGCCGTCGTCGCCGATGTCGCATCGCAATGAATTCTCACGCTGGGGTGCGCCAAGGCCAGCTCCCGCACGCACTCATGCGCGCGCTGAAACTGCCGGCGGACGTTCTTTTCCAAGTCCTGTCGTCTAACGGGAAAGCGGCCAAAAATGTTGCTTGCAGTGACTGCGGTGCCGCTGTCGCGCCCCTCCAACGCAGACTTCAGCTGCTCGTCGCTAACGCGTTGACTGTTGTTCGCCGACGCCCCAGCCGTCGTTGGCGGCGAGCTGCTCGCGTGCACAATACGAACGCACGACCCGTCCGCCGCTTTCGATGCGATTGTCAAGTCGCACGTGACACGAATCGAATGAAGCGCCTCGCCCCGAAACCCAAGTGTGAGGGGGGCATGCTCGACGTGGGATGGAGTCACGCCCTCCCCATGGCGACGTGCATCATCTTCAACTTCGGCAGTGGCATCATCTGACATCGGTGCGGCGGCGAACATGAACGTCTTACTCGTGGCGTGTCGACGGCCGAGCACATCGCCGTCTCGGTCCAAGTCGAGCCCGTGGCCATCATCGACGACCCTCACCGTCGTGACGCCGTGGTCGACGAAGGTGACCTCGATGTTCCGCGCACCCGCATCGATGCTATTTTCGACCAACTCTTTCGCGACGCTCCGCATGTCGGTGATGACCTGAACACTGCTAATTTGATCGGCGGTGCCGCGGTCCAAGGCGGTCACCAACCCCATCGCCGTGTCGGTGGCGCCTTTGACGCGCCGCGATGACATTGCAACGTTGTATTCAATAACGGGTTCTATTGCATGTGCGATCCTGCCCTCCGCTGCGAGCGCTATCGGAAGACGACTCCGATCTGCACTTTACAACTGAAACGATGGAGAGCCAAGGGGGGGGGGGGGGGGG